>Ga0210406_10007939_pt1 | contig 10685 bp, 8 predicted proteins | sample IncBWC30MmetaG_FD_155454 | JGI IMG/M metagenome (GOLD analysis project Ga0210406, IMG submission 155454) | Forest soil microbial communities from Barre Woods Harvard Forest LTER site, Petersham, Massachusetts, United States - Inc-BW-C-30-M | ecosystem: Environmental > Terrestrial > Soil >... | reverse complement strand
CGGTGGAGCGGTGATGGGCACCGATCCGACGAAAAGCGCGCTTAATCCGTTTTCACAGACCTGGGATGTGTCGAACGTGTTCGTCACCGGCGCCTGCGCCTTCCCGCAGAATGCCGGCAAGAACCCCACTGGCCCGGTAGGGGCGCTGGCCTTGAGAACCGCGGATTCGATCAAGAGTTATTTAAAGAATCCGGGGCCGCTGGCGCCGGCTTAGGACCACGCTGCTGTTGAGCCCGGGTGACGTATCCGTCGAGTGTCCGATTTAGACGGTAGCTCGCGCCGCTACGAGGTCAGCTTTGCTCCCAACAAAGACATTGTCAGCTTGACCGCTTACGTCCGTTTCGTGCCAGATTTGGACGTCTGGTGAGTGAGCCTCGCTCCTTCATAGAAACGAATAAGCAGCACGAGAAACGCATAAGCAGAACCCTGATAGGGAGGGCGTTTCCAAATGCTACTTCCATACAAGATTCGCTTGCGTGCAGATTGGATCGCCGTCATCCTGCCGTTGTCGGCAAGACCGCCGGCGATGGATGACCGGCGCCACAGAAGCGCCGGAACCGGAAAAAAGGCCGGTAATACCGGCCCTTACCGAAAAGGGAGGAAGACTATGAGAGAGCAGTTGCGGCATTTCCGGCTTGGCGTAATCGGCGCGATGAGCGTCGCTTGCTTCCTAGCTACCGCGCCAGTGTCGAATGCGGCCGGGCTGACGGCCCCTGTCGTCACGACGACCGGCACCTATCAGGGCCTAATGAACTTGCAGGAACTACCGGGAGATCCGACGAGCGGAGTCAACGTCTTCTTCGGTATCCGCTACGGCCAGGCGCCGGTAGGCACATTGCGCTGGAAGCCGCCCCAGGCGCCTAATCCTGGCCAGGGATCGATCGTCGCGGGAACCATCGGCCACACCTGCACGCAGGGACGGGCAACCGATTCCGAGGATTGCTTGTTCCTCAATGTCTATACTCCGTCCACCGCCACCGCGAAGTCCAAGCTGCCGGTTTTCATATGGATTCATGGCGGCGCGCTCGTCAACGGCGCCGGGTCTGACTACGACCCGTCGGTGATGGTGGCCGACAACGAGATCATCGTCGTCACGATCAACTACCGCCTCGGGAGCCTCGGCTTCCTCGCAGCCAGCGTGCTGGCGGCGACCGCGCCCAACGCCTTTCAGAACGTGGGCGACGCCGGCAACTACGGTCTCATGGACCAACAATTCGCGATGGCCTGGGTGCGCGACAACATCGCGGCTTTCGGCGGCGATCCGGAAGCGGTGACGATCGGCGGCGAATCAGCCGGCGGTCTCAGCGTCTCGACGCATCTTGCCTCCACGAATACCGGCCGGGGTCTGTTCGGCGGTGCGATCATCGAGAGCGGCGCCTACATGTATCATGACGTGCCATCGCTCGCCACTTACCAGACCCTTAGCAACACTTTCGCTCAGCAAGACGCCAACCAATTCTGCGGCGGAACCTTGACCCTGGCCTGCCTCCAGGGACTGACTGCAGCGCAAGTCTTCGCGAATGAAAGGGACTTCGGCGGCTTCGGCATCGCGCCCAATTTCGGCACGAAAATCCTGCCGCTTGGTCTCCATGCGGCCTTCTCGACCGGCCAGTTCAACCAGGTCCCGGTGCTCCAGGGTACCAACGCCAATGAGGGCCGTCTCTTCGAGCCGAGCTTCTTTCCCAAGGCGGTCACCGCTCCCTTTGGCACCACTGCGACAATCTTCGCCGCCGGCGGCCCGGCGAGCTTCGACCTTCAGGTCCCGAACATTCTCTGTGCGACACCGCAGTTCAGCAGCAATATCGCGATGTGCACCTACTTGCAGGAGATCCAGTTCTTTCTTCAAACGCTCGTGACGGCCACACCGTCCACACAGGGCCCGAGTTCGGCCTTCACCGAGGCAGTCGTCGCCGCCTCGGCGACGGCGGCAAGCGAATACCCGATCGCCAATTTCCACAACTTCGTTCCGCCGACACCCGGGTCGACCCTCAACAACAACTTCGGCGGCGGCAACGTCGATGAGGCGCTCTCGCAGATCTTCACCGACTTCGTGTTCGCCTGTAACGGTTTTGATTCAAACAGCGACCTGTCTAAGCGAACCAAGGTCTTTGCTTACGAGTTCAACGATCCAAATGCCCCAAACAGGGCCGGCGTCCCAGGTCCGGGGTCGAATGGCTCAGGCTTCACGACGGCTTCGCAGCACGCAGCCGAACTCCAGTACATCTTCAATTTCGGCTCGGCGTTCACCTCCGCGCAATCGACGCTGGCGACCAATATGAAGACCTACTGGGCCAATTTCGTGAAGACCGGCGATCCGAACAGCAGGGGTCTTGCCACCTTTGTCAGCCTCAGGCCGCAGCGCACCGTGCTGCCGTTCTGGCCGCACTTCAATGACGGCAATCAGAAGGTCCAGTCGCTCACACCGCCAGGGGTGCTCGCACCGCAAGGGCCGAATCCGTTCGACACCTTCGGGAGCGATCATTTCTGCGGTACTTGGGAGCCGCTGCTCACCTTCAACAACGGCAATGAGCCGGAGCAACCCTGATCTAAACTCCAATCGGCGATCGACGTCGCAAAGCAATCGATTGCAAGAGCCTCGGACGCCCTGCCTCACGGCAGGGCGTTTTTTTGGGGGAGCGCCAGGCATGGGGCGGAGCACTATGACGGCGCGATTCGGTTGGGGTGGTAGCCGAACGATGACTTGGAGGTGAGAAAGGCCAGACTTCTCAGCGCCAATTCCGCGGCGCGTTTTATGGGCCGGCTCGCATCTACAATCACCGCATCGGAACGTTCTCTGCTGATCAGGGCAAAGGCAGCATCCGGCGACTGAAAGCGTTGGATTTCGTCAGCATATCCGAATTCCCCATATGAATCGGGCGAGGCTTTAAGGCCTCGCCCGCTGTTCATTCGTCCTCACCCGCTCGGAACGAAGGCTATGTCTTCCTCTTAAATCCTGCCAAAACTGCCTCCGCCGTAATTGGCATATGCCGTACTCGGACACCGACCGCATTGTAGATCGCGTTGGCGACGGCCGGGGCTACGACGGTGGATGCCGGCTCCCCGACGCCGCTCGGGTGATGACCCGAATCGATGAGTTCGACATCGATCGGCGGAACATCCACCAGGCGGATTGGCTGGTAGTCATGGAAGTTGCTCTGTTCGAGCGCGCCGTCCTTGAGGGTCATCCGCTCGGCCATGACCTGGCTCGTTCCCCAGAGAGCTGCACCCTGGATTTGCGCCTTGGCATTGAGCGGATTGATCACCGTCCCCGGATCCATGGCGATTGTAAGCCGGTTGATCTTGTATCGGCCGGTCTGAGGGTCGACGGTGACCTCCGCAATGCAGGCGACCCAGGTCGGGCTCTGACGCTCCTCGGCAGAAGATACGGCAATGCCCATTCCCGTGTTCGGCGGGAGCTTCTTCGCACCCCAGCCGGCTCGCCCCGCAGCGATTCGCAAGCAATTGGCAAGTCGTAAGGCTCCGCCAACTGTCGTCGATTCGTACGCAGGCCATGAGTTGTCGTTCGGCCATGGCAGCGAGATCCATAGCCTGTCCATGTAGTAGTCCGAGGATGTGCCCGGCGCATATCCGGCATTGGGAATGCCTCGGGCACTGCCTTTGCCGTTGAGCAGGGCTAATCGGATCTCCAGCGGATCGTGGTTAAGCGCTTGCGCCACCTCGTCCATGAATGACTCGACCACGAACACGTTGTACGAGTTGGAGACCGTGCGCAGCGCGCTGGCTTGCACCGCCCATGTGGTACGCTCGCTGTCGAAAGCGCGAACGCGACGGTTTTCGACACCGTACCAATGGTCGCTACCGCCGATCGACCACTGGTCGATGTCTTCTTTCTTGGCGTCCCAGGAGTCGAGCTGCAGCCAGTCGGTCCCGTATTTCTTGCCGACGGAGAACCGCGGCCCCATCCAACCACAGCAGATGTCGTGGTTCATGGCCACGAGCTGGCCGTTCTTCAGGCCGGCCTTGAGCTTGTGGTAGGTCGGCGTGCGCGGGAAGCTGGTGGCAAATGTCGACTCGCGGGTCTGGATGAGTTTGACGGGCCGGCCGACTTCTTTGGCGCAATACGCCGCCGCCAGAATCTCATCATAGTCCTGCTTGCCGCCGAAGCCGCCGCCAACGACGCTTTCGTGCACGTAGATCTTGATATCCTCAGGTTTCTGACCCAGCACTTTCGAAAGATAGGCGGTCAGCGTCATCCGGGCGAAAGACGTACTCTGTGTCCCGGTGTAGACGTGCCAGGCGCCGTCGACGACGTGCACGGTCGCGTTGAGTGGCTCCATGGTGGCGTGACACACCATGTCGGTGGTGTATTCCATCTCCAGGACCTTCTCGGCTCCGGCAAGGGTTTTGTCGACATCACCTTCGAGCACCCAATTGGCGCCGGCCGCGGCGTTCTTGACCGTTTGCGAATATTCCGCAAACAGGTCGCTGGTGTTGAGGCCGGCATAGGGTCCGGGATCGACCTGCACCTTCAAGGCCTGAGCGGCTTTGACGGCAGCAGGAAACTTCTCTGCCAGGGCGACGACCCAGCCGGTGCACTTGCCCATGCTGTCGTCCACCTTCACGGCCTTGACGAATCCCGGGATCTTGCGAGCTTCGGAATCGTCAATGCTCTTTACTTTTGAGCCATAGCGCGTCCGCGGTATGACCAGAGCGCCGTACACCATGTTCGGTAGAAATACGTCGATGCCATATCTGGCCTGGCCGTTGACCTTGGACGGGATGTCAAGGGCCGAGATCGACTTGCCGATGATGTTGTAGGTGCCCGATGCCTTGAGCTTGATCGCCTTGAAGTCGTCCGGGTATGCGAACTTACGATCGATCTTCACTTTCTGAATGATCTCGCCATAGCTGACGGAACGTCCTGAGACGCTATCGGTGACGCGCGAGTTCGATGCCCTGCAGTCGGACGCCTTGGCGCCGAGGACCTGAGCACCCGCTTCTATCAGCGCCATGCGGCCCGCAGCACCTGCGCGCGACAGACGATCGAACTCGGTGGTGACGCTGCCGCTGTTAACGGTGTAGGCGAGCCCGTAGATTGCAAAGTTCTCGACGCTTTCGAGCGGCGAGTCCAGACGGACATCCTCCCATTTGACCTCCAGCTCCTCTGCGATGATCTGGGCTAGTGCTGTGCCGATGTGTTGGCCCATCTCTGCCTTCACGATGTGCATCGTCACTTTCCCGTCCGGGGTCAGCGTGAACCAGATCGAAGGAGTGAAGCCCGCCATTGGTTGTGCCGCGGCGATACTGCCGGCCAGGGACGGAAGGCCGATGCTCAGGAACGCGCCGGCGGTGGTTGCCGCAGAGCGAACCAAGAATTCGCGCCGCGTCGTTGCGGTTTCTGTTGACCTATCCATGACGGGCTCCCTCATTCGTGCCTTCGGCAGCTCGGTTCATGATCTCGCCGGCCCGTCTCACGGCACCGACGATGCGCGAGTAGGTGGCGCATCGGCAGAGATTACCGTTCATGCCATCGACGATTTGCTGCTCGCTGGGGTTCGGGTTCTTCGCAAGTAGCGCAGCGGCCTGCATGATCTGACCGGACTGGCAATATCCGCATTGCGGTACTTGATGTTCGATCCAAGCCTGCTGCACCGGATGAGAGCTAGCGGTGCTCAGTCCTTCGATCGTGGTAATCAGTGCACCTTCAGCTGAGCCCACGGTGACTGCACAGGAACGAACCGCGTGCCCGTCGATGTGAACCGTGCAGGAGCCGCACAGGCCGACACCGCAGCCATATTTGGTGCCGGTTAATCTTAGGTCCTCCCGGATGACCCATAGTAGCGGGGTGTCGGGCGGCGCATCCGCGAAATAGCTTTGCCCGTGATCGTTAAGTTAGGCATAGGTCATTACCTCCCTTCGTCAAAGATCGTTGACCAGCGGCTTACGGCCAGGCCAGCGAGAACCCTACTCCAATCTGTGCGCTAACAAAACTCGCGAATTTATGCCGCCGGGCTCCGCAACTTAGCCAGCTTGCAACGCATGCACCTTGAGAGGGCTTGAGAGGGGGTGCTTGTCGGCGAGCCGGGCATAAGGCCCAAAGCGAGCCGCATGGCGGCTACAAAATTGCCTTAGGTCAGTCATCGTTTCGGCCGGAGCGCCAGGCGACCATTCGCGCTCGTGTAGCGTCGAGTGGAGTAGCGCCGTGCTGAGTGATCTTCAAACGAAACTAGAGAAGTACGAGCGCAAAGCCGCGCAGTACGAGAAAATGGCTCAACAAGCGGCCGACGGGCCGAACCGCGCGTTTTATCAGGGGCTGGCTCGTTACTGCGACGAGCTTGCAACGAAATTCCGGCAAGTCATCGCAAAGCGGACTGACGTGTCTGTGGCAGCTGAATGATATTGCCTTAACGCCGTTCCTCAAGAGTGGGCATCACCAGCGGACGCCTTGCCGGAAAGGTGGAGGGGCCCAGGCGGATCAGGTTCCTTTGGGGAGCCGCTTCTGACGCCTTTACGGCTCTACGTGGCCTAACCTCTGCCCAAAACCAGACCGGGGAAAACGGCTGTTGCGGCCCCACGCATGGCGCCAGGCAACAGATAGCCGCAACTACCGGCCGCGAACGTCGGCCGCCCGCGCCAAGCCCATACCTAGTACCCTCATTGACCGGATGGGCGGGCCCGGCCGGAGCTAGGTGTCGGGATCATAAGCATCGGGCTCCCCATGATGGCCGCCAACTCGAACACCTTTTGCCTCAGGTCCTCTACTTTCGAGCTAAAAGTAAATCCAGCCGACCAGCCATCGACAGAATACGCCGAGTTATTCCTGCACTACTGCAATATAACCCGACGTTAACCATGCGAGAATTGGCTTTCACCGTGATGGCCGGTCGCTTAATGAGCATTTAACGTTTTTGCGCAACTTATAAATAATCAGCGCAAAAAATATGTCGCAGCAAGAATTGCGAGCGAGCTCAGCCCCCAAGGAGGGATTGCATGAGAACGCTTATCATTGGTGCACTAACCGCAATATTGGTTGGCTGTAGCTGCTATGTGCCGCCACAGCCGGACATCGCCGCGTGCACGCAAGCGAACGGCTACTTCTGCTATGACGGGGCAACCGATACTGCGCCAGTCGAACCAAAGCCAACGTCAATCAAGGCCCATCCCGCGAAGAAGGAAGTGAAGGCCGCGCTTGCGAAAAGGACGATCCCGGCACCTGCCAAGATCGATGATCGGGTGGCCACTGAAACGGCAAACACCTCAGTTGCGGCCAAGACCGAAGCTCCGCCCAGTCAGACTATTGAGAGGTCCGATCCGACTTTAACGAAAGCCAAGACCACAGTCGGAGCGAAAATGGAGGATCCGGCATCCGCCGAGTTCAAGGACATGAAGCGGGCCATGAGGAAGAACACGTTCGGAAAGCCCGTCGACACCATTTGCGGCCACGTCAAAGGAAAGATCGCGTCGGGCGGAGACACGGGAGACAGGCCGTTTCTATATCTTGTTAAAGACGACGAAGCTTACGTCGTCGATGGCCCTACTTCAGCGGCGGCCAGTGTTTATCGAAACATCTGCGACTAGTATGGATTTGGACGGAAAAAATTTCCGCCCGCACAGAACCGACATGGGAGTTCGTTGTGTGCCCGATTGGTTTTGAATTGACATCGTAGACGTTCGTCCGGCCAGGGAATGCTGGTGAATCAGAAAGTAACGCTGAAGCACCCCGGACTAAAATCTGCGGCACGCTACTTCAGATGCAGACTACGCGATCCTTGATGGAATTGACCAGCGCCCCCTGAGTGAACATTGCGAAGTAACTCTTTGTTGTCCGGATATCGGGCTGGGAAGCAGTTGAGCACTTCTATGAATAGGAAACATGATGGACGATCTTACCAATCCTGCACTGCTGTTGCACGAATCTCGAAAATCGCCGGTGCTCGTGATCATCGAGCACCACATGCTGGCACGCACCTGCATGCTCAACCTTCTCAGAAGGGAGCTCACCGGTTTTGAAATCGTCGAGATGGCAACGACGGCCGATTTGAGCTGCATATCAGAACGAGATGTACGTCTGGTCGCGCTGAATATCAGGGACAAACCCATCGTTGATCCTTCAGTCGAGGATAAACTCACCCTTCTCGAACGATCCTGTCCGAACGCCTCTATTGCGCTCTTATCCAGCCGAGATGATGAGGCCACGGCGGCGGCGGCAATGCAGCGCGGAGTCCGCGGATTTTTCCCAACATCAATCCCGGTAGAGGTTGCCATCGCTGGCTTGCGTCTTGTTCTCGCCGGTGGCGTCTACCGACCGCTGCCGATTCTGAAGGAAACTGATACGCGGGGGCTCGATACGACAAGGTCATACACCGACGTTGTCGAGGAGGCTGCAATCCACCATATCAGCGGCACTGCGACGGGTGATATCCGAGAACCGATGATCGACCTTACGCCCCGCGAGCAACATGTGCTTGCCGGGCTTGAGCTCGGCCTTCCCAACAAGCTGATCGCCGCAAGACTGAGCCTCTCGGAAAACACCGTAAAAATGCACATTCAGCATATCATGCGAAAGTGCTCGGCTCATAACCGTACCGAGGCGGTTCTTCGTTGCAATGGGCGATTGCCGCGTCTCGCCCTGTCACGAGTAACTTCTGCCGGATGAGAGGCGCCTCATGAGCTCTGGCCCTTAGCGCGGCTCAATCCTCGCGGAACGCGTTGTTGAAGCTGTCGAGCAGAGGCCTGAGGGCGTAGAGCGCCACGGTCCCGCTGCCAGTCTTGATCAGCACTTGGGCCGGCATCCCCGGAACAATCTGGACACCGTGGATTCCGGCGACACGCTGATGCACTCGAACCTTCGCGGCGTAATATGGCTGATCGGTGCGCTTATCGACAAGCCGGTCGGCAGAGACGTGCGTCACAGACCCCTCGAGCGGTGGTACGCGGCGCTGGTTGTAGGGCAGGAGATTCACATCGGCGCTCAGTCCGGGACGGACGACATCAATGTCCTCCGGCCTGACGCGTGCAGTCACGATGAGGCGATCTTGCCGGGGGACCAGATCCATGAGAGGTGCGCCGGCGCCGATCACGCCACCGGGGGTATGAATCCGCAGGTCGGTTATCACTCCCTCCTCGGGCGCCCTGACCGCCGTTCGTGAAAGTTGATCCTCGGCCGCCTGTAGTCGCTCGCGTACCTGAAAAATCTGGTTTTGTGCCTCGCGCAGCGACTGCGCGATCTCGTTTTGCCGGTCGCTCTCCAATTTGAGAAGGGTTGCCTGCGATTCGCCGATGACCTGCTCGGCGCGCGAGATCTGCGCGACAATCTCGCCCCGCCGCCCCTCGATGTCGGCCACTTCCCGCTGGAGGTTCAGAAGGCGCGGGCGCCGCTCAAGGCCCTTATCAACTAGCATGGCGACCGTAGCTGCTTCCTCGCGGGCGATTTCGATGCGCTTCGTAGCCGCGGTTTTCTGCGCCCTGAGGCCCTCGATTTCCCTTTCGACCTGCGACCTTTTTTCCCGATTTACGGTCACCTGCGATTCAAAGACCTGCCGACGCGTTTCGAAGATGCTTTGCTGGGCCGCAAGGACGGCCGCGACTGACGGATTCCCGTTCTGCACCATCAGCAATTCGGCCGGAAACGACACCCGCTCCTGCCCTTGCTGTTCCGACTGCAGCCGTGCTTCCCGCGCCGTCGCGTCCCACAACTGGCCTTGCAGGCTCTGGACTTCGGCGCGGGCCTTGGTGTCCTGCAACGAGATCAGTATCTGTCCAGCGCGGACAACATCACCGTCCGCGACCAGAATTTTCCTGATGATGCCTCCCTCAAGGTGTTGGATCGTCTTTCGGCTCGACTCCGATTCCACGACCCCAGAAGCGACCGCGGCGCTCTCAAGCGGCGCGAAGCCCGACCACGTTCCCAGACCAAGCACAAAGCAGAGTATGAGCAGATTGCCCGCCAGGGTGACACCGCGAAGCCTCGTGCGAGGCGAGGTCGGCGTCGGAGCCGGGCACCAGGCAAACTCAAGAGGTACGAATTCGTCGATTCCGGTAATCACGGCCTCGAACTGACGCTTGCCGAGAAGGTCGGGTGAAGGTGCCTGCGTTTCCTGCGGTTTCGAGGTCACGGGACAACTGGCTCCGCCGAGATTTTCGTGGCCGTGCGGGTGCTCTCGGGCAGAGTAACCTGCGACGGAACCTGGGGTCGGCTTAAATGCCTCTCGAAGATTTCCTCGCTGTCGCCGAATGCGGCGACCGTGCCACCCTGCATGATGGCAATTTTGTTCGTAGCGGCGAGAATACCCATTCGATGGGTGATGACGATCACCGTGGTGTTGGCGATCTTCATTTGTTCAATGGCATCCAAGAGCACGCGTTCGCCGACGTAGTCGAGGCTGGCGTTTGGCTCGTCGAGAACAACAACGCGCGGGTCACCAAAAAAGGCCCGCGCAAGGCCGAGACGCTGGCGAAATCCTCGCGAAAAAACGAAGCCCCCACTGGGAACAGGGGTATCATACGCCTCCGGCAGGCGCATGATCGTGTCATGGATTCCGGCGAGCTTCGCGGCTGCGATGACCTTCTGATGATCGCGATCATCGAGCCGTCCAATGTTGTCCCTTATCGTTTCCCCAAAGAGGTTGATGTCCTGGGGCAGATATCCGAGGTGACGGCCGCCCCGCCCGTCGCGCAAGACCGACACGTCAATATTATCGAGCAGGACTCGACCGCGCGTAGGC
>Ga0210406_10007938_pt1 | contig 10688 bp, 11 predicted proteins | sample IncBWC30MmetaG_FD_155454 | JGI IMG/M metagenome (GOLD analysis project Ga0210406, IMG submission 155454) | Forest soil microbial communities from Barre Woods Harvard Forest LTER site, Petersham, Massachusetts, United States - Inc-BW-C-30-M | ecosystem: Environmental > Terrestrial > Soil >... | reverse complement strand
GCCCAGACTTTTGCGCCACCTTCTTGGTTGCTGACTTGCTCAGATTCTTTACCTGCAGGTCCTCGATACAGACAACCACGTGGTTTTTGCTGATGTCGTTCGAAACCTTGTGTACGAAATCCTTTCTAATGTTGGCAATCTTCGAATGCAGTTTGGCGATTTTGCCTTGGGCTTTTCGCCAGTTCTTTGAGAACTTTCGCTTGCGGTCCATGCCACGTTGCAACTTCGCTAGTTTGGGCAGGAACTTTTTCAAGGGCGGCACTGCTCAACGACTCCCCCATCCGAGAGCGTTACGAAGTTGACTACCCCCCAGTCCAACCCGACGGCTGATATCGCTGGGTGCTGTGGCGTCTTGACCTCTCGCTCTGTTTGGATTGAGACGAACCACGTACCACACCATTCGCTGACGATGACGTTGCTGGCTTCACCGAGGATGTCTTGAGACTTGCGGTAGCGCATCCAACTAAGTTTCGGCAGTTTGATGCGTCCGTTTCGATTGTCCACCTCGAAGCCTTGAGGGATACGAAAGCTCTCTCGCTGACCTTTCTTCTTAAACTTGGGGAAGTCGGCTCGCTTTTGAAAGAAATTTGTGTACGCTCGTTCGAGATTCTTTAGCGCTTGCTGCAATGCTTGCGCTGGCACGGCAGACAGAAACTCGTGCTCCATTTTCCAGTTGGGCAGCAAGGCACACAGGCCAGCGTAGCCCAAACGCTTTTTCTTTTGCTCGTAGCGTTCTACGTTGAGGGCTAACGCCTTGTTGTAGACGAAGCGACAGGACCCAGCGAACTGCCGCAGGTTGCGGATTTGTTCGCCGTTGGGGCGAAGTGCGAATTTGCATGCTTGCAGTCGCAACGCAACGCATTATACTCTTGGCCTATGCGGCTGACAAACGATATTCGTCGCGGCAGGCATTGCGTCTTCGCATTGCATGTCCACTTGGTCTTTGTCACAAAATACCGAAGACAGGTGTTTGACGGAGACGCCCTCCAGCGGCTCAAAGTCATGTTTGAGAAAGTTTGCAGCGATTTCGAGGCACAACTGGTCGAGATGAATGGCCAAGCCGAACACGTACACTTGCTCATTACCTATCCACCGAAGCACTCGGTGTCGAGCATAGTCAACAGTCTCAAAGGCGTTTCCAGTCGGTTGCTTAGAATTGAACGACCCGACATCGAGAAACGCTATTGGAAAGATGTCCTGTGGTCGCCCAGTTACTTCGCTGCCAGTTGTGGCGGCGCACCGCTTGGCATCATTAAGCAATACGTCGAGCAACAAAAGACTCCGCTCTAAAGGGCCTTATATCCCCGCCATGAAGGACGGGGCTTTATGGCCCTTACGGGTAATAAACTGAACCTCGTTAGTGAAACCATTGCGAAAACTGAGGTGGGTGTTGTCGAAGGGAAATCAATGCCCGGCTCGATATAAGGGTCGGCTGCAGGCTGTCATTCTTGACTGGGCCGGCACTACTGTGGACTTTGGCAGTCTGGCCCCAGTGCGCACCCTGCAACATGTATTTGCTCGCGAGGACATCGCCCTGACCGAATTTGAGACTCGGCAAGATATGGGCTTGCCCAAGAAGGACCACATTGGACAAATTTTGTCGATGAACAGAATTGCGGAAGAATGGAAGCGCCTCCACGGACACTTTCCCGGCGAGGCCGACGTCGCTCTGCTGTATCAACAGTTTGTTCCTCTTCAACATTCTTGCCTGCTTGAATATTCGAGCAACATTCCCGGCGTGAAAGAAGCAATCGAACGTTTCCGGGGGCGAGGCCTAAAAATCGGCACGACGACCGGCTACACTCGCGAGATGTTGGACTTGCTTGTTGAAGCTAGCAGAAAGGCGGGATTTATTCCTGATTGCAATCTCTCACCAAGTGACGTAGGGGCAGGGCGGCCACGCCCTTTCATGATTTACGAGAATGCCGTGAGGCTGAAGGTGTATCCTCTGGTGGCGATCGCCAAGATTGGCGATACCCCCGCCGATATTCAAGAAGGACTCAACGCAGGAACTTGGTCCATTGGCGTCGCTGCTACGGGAAACATGACTGGGCTCTCCCAAAAGGAATTCGATGCACTTTCCGCTTCACGGCGGCAGACGCTCGTAACCAAGGCTCGCGCTGAGTTATACAAAGCCGGAGCACACTATGTTGTTGATAGTGTAGCTGATGTAGATCCGGTGCTGGATGATATCGACGCTCGTTTGAAATCGGCAGGTGCAGCGTATCAGCCCATTCGCGAGAACGCCTGATGTCTTCGTCCCGATGTAATTACCAGGATCGGATAACCGATAAATCTCAATAACAATTTACTGTTGCAGACATGCACGAATAGAATCGTTGCGTGACCACAACCGGTCAGGATATCAGGAGCAGCTCTCCGCATCCTCAGCTTCCCCGAAACCGTAAACGCCAGTCCCGCCCCGCATCAATACGCAGAATCTTAGCGCTTGCGTCCCCGGTCGATAGATACAGCGCGACTACTGAGGATTAACGGAGACGACAAACTGCGAATCGTGCGCCGATCGCCTGATATAACTGGGGGCAATAGATGCCCGCTCTAAACTTGTATTCCCAGGTCACGCGACCTTCATCACCACCGCAGATGTCGCTGTAGTCGAAACTCTCACCCCTGACACGGTTTCCATCGGCATCAGCCGTCAAAGCATGGTGTGATGACCGATCTCCGATCCATTATCGGCGATAACTCCAGCAATGCGTTTGGCATTAATAATCGAGGCCCGGTAGTTGGTCAGAGCTGGTTTCGCGATGGGTAAGATACGACAGCGTCGTACGCATTTCTCTGGGAAGAGGGTGGACCGATGCTTGATTTGGATACTCTCGTCACCAATCCCACCGATCTTTACTTGACCGAGGCTAATTTCATTACGGACCGCGGATGGATCGTGGCTAACGGGCTTCATCATAGCGGGGAAGCACGCGCCGCTATCCTGATCCCCGAGGACGATGCGAGCGAATTAACGCTTGAAACGAATCCTACGAACGGAGGACCAGCTCTAAGGCCTCTTCCCCCTACGCGCGAAATGCTACGTTCTTCGAACAGCCAATCGCCCGCGACTTGGGTGGCCCCCACGGTCTCTTACCAAGCAATGGATGCAGATTCACGGGTACCCACAATTGCCCAGGCGAGCTGTGCCATGATGTTAGAGATTCGATCGCCATCGTCTGAAATCTGTAGTGGGAACCGCAGCCGCCAAAAGTAGCTACCACCTGCTATGAAGGCAGGTGGTCAGATGACGACAGTGCAAGTAATTGAAGAGACGGGTGGACGTGAGGGGCTTCGAAGCCCTGCCCCTCCTGCTTGCAAAGCAGGTGCTCAACTTGATCCAATCCAACAGCCCACGGACTTTGGGTCGAGTACGCGGCAACATATCGTTTCCGAATTTTTTGGCCTACAGATGGCCTACGAATCGTCCACTCTGTAGGTTTTGTCGGTTTCTTGGTGTGGCTTTTCTGTATCAATATCGGTGGTCGCCAGGTGCCAGGCCCCAAATACCCGTAAGCTTCTGGGAGCCCTCTCTGGATTCGGCGTCATGACATCTTTTCTCACTGTTCAAATAGCCAGAGATGCAGAAATGCCCATAGCAGCGGGCCAACGGAGCAGAAAGCGGATAAGCATCCGACAAGCACTTGAGAGCCAGAGAGATTGATTCTGTTAGGTGGCATCGAAGAGACGGGGTTGACATCAACCAGTTTCAGTTTCGATCGCAGTTTTGTGGTCTCCAGAACCGTGCGGGAGAATTGAATTTGGCCATTCCTTTTTTCGATTTCACCAATGCGAATCATCACCCACTCCTTAACTGCTCTAGAAGCAGTTATTTGTTCTCACCTTGCTCGCTACCTGGGCCGGCATGGCGCGAAGCGTGTAGCCAAAGCCGTGCTCCTCAGTTCCGTACCGCCGCTCATGCTCAAGACAGACAAGAATCCTAGCGGCCTGCCCCCGTCGGCACCTGACGTTGCCGTCCCAGGTCTGATCCGACGCAATCCTTGCCTTCTTCTTCCTCCTAAATTTGTGCTTCTTGGCTCGAGCTGACTACTAACTAAAAACTTTTACGCTGCGCGCTGAACCTTCGCAGATACGATTCGTTTCAGGATCCGAGATTTCTTTAGGGCGGCCTTAGCGTGGAATACGCGCCCTTTCGTGGCTGCTACCGAGATACCCAACTTTCGAGAAGTTTCCGTCAGGGAACGCTCCTGGAGATGGCAGATTTCGATTGCTGCGCGGATTCGCGGGCGGAGCGCATAGAGCGCCTGTCGCAGAATCATCGCTTGCTCACGCTCAGAATAGATGTCTTCAGGATTCAACGAGTGATCAGGCAGTTCAATTAACTGTGGCTCTTCGCGAAAATCCGCCGTGCCGTTAATTGACGACTCGCGATGCTTCCGTTGTTGGCGGATCTTCATGAGCGCGGCATTGATGGCAATACGCGTAAGCCACGTTGAGAACTGGGATCTGCCATCGAAATCCCTGATGTGAATCATCGCCCTCAGGAAGCATTCCTGAAGTGCATCCTCGGCGTCTTCGTAGTTCCGCGTGATGCGAAGTGTGACGCGCAAAATCTTTTTCGAGTGACGCTTACACATTTCACCGTAAGCTGCCTGATCACCTTCTCGCGCCGCTGCGAGAAGACGCTCTTCCGGAACAGTCTCGAGATTGCCGCTCGAAAGGCAGTTAATGCGCGCTGGCTTTTGTGAGATGGCTAGCAATTTCTGTTCTCCTTCTGGATCGCCCGAGATCTCTTACAAGATTGGCTTGACGAGGACACAATCGCAGAATGGAAAAAGGGAAACATCACGGGATGGCATGGTTTTTTCCTACACCACAAGGGTGGGTTTGCTCTACCACTATTGGTGGGTCTACAGGCCGCAACCCCGTGTAGCGAGCGGTGCCGAGATTAGGACCGACACTTCATTGCCATTACTCTTCGTTTTTATGCTGCGTAACCGACGGAATCACGATTTCTTTCCAACCGAAGATTTGGGCATCTACGGAAAAAGCGCCGGGGCCAATTAGAGCAATAGCGACAAGCATCGCAATCAATCGAAAAGCGACGAAATGTGAGGTCAGCAAACCCCACGGGAATGCCGTCCAGACGAGGGTGGCAGCGCACCCCAACGCTGCCAACGGGCTGACGATCGGCGTCAAAAACCCGATCAGGACGAAAACGCCGGTCAACGTCAGGAAAATGCTTACCGCTAAAACGCTCACGGTCGGACTCGAACGTGAAAAAAGACCCATGACGCCTTGGGCGGCGAGTGTACAACCAGCGGCTGCTCGTAAGACTAAGAGTCCAACGCCAGGAGCGCCGCTTGGAAACGCAGAGAATGAACTTTGCAGAGTGGATCTCCGTCACGCGCTAATCCGCGTAGTCACCGAAGATAGATGACAAAGCGGGGGTGACGATACCCCACATTCCGGTATCTTTCCCTAACGCTTTAGTGGTACTAAACCGAATTACTTTCTGAACTTACAGGTGGATAATTCCGCGACGAATTGCGATCGCCACGGCTTGCGTGCGGTCACTGGCTCCGAGTTTTCCCATGATGTTCTTGATGTGAACTTTAACGGTCTCTTCGGTAATAAATAGCTTTTCACCGATGTCCCGATTGCGGTTACCTTCGGCGATTTGGCTGAGAACCTCGATTTCGCGGCTTGTCAGGGGTTCATCACTTATGTGTTCCGCAAGCTGCGCCGCAAGTTGTGGAGGAACACGCTTTTTGCCTGCGTGAACCTGGCGAATCACTTCCACCAACTCCTTCGGAGGCATACTTTTTAACAAATAGGCACGAGCTCCAGCCTCCAAAGCACGCTGGATCTCGACGTCACCCTCAAACGTCGTCAACATGATTATGCGCGCCTCGGGAAATTCCCTCCGGATCGAAATCATTGTATCGATCCCGCTTTTGTCCGGAAGGCGTAGATCCATAAGGGTGACGTCTGGCTTGTGCTTGCGAAATTGTTCGATGGCATCCTTCGAGCTAGCAGCGTCGGCAATAACACACATGTCTTGTTGGCTGTTAATGACCGTTGCGATTCCCTCTCGCAACAGCGGATGATCGTCCACGCTCAGAATGCGGATACCGTTCGCTGCAATCATTGGAGTTGCTCACTCTCCGTTATCGCTTTAGCGTCGTTGCCCTTTTTCGCGTACAACCTGGAAAACCAAAATTTGCTGCCTTTGGAAGGCGGCGAAGCGAACGCGATGCTACTCGGAACGCACAGTTCCATTTCGGTTCCGGCGGCAACACGGCTTAGAACTCGCAACCGTGCGCCGATCCGTTCCGCTCGCTCGCGCATGCCGGAGAGTCCCCAATGGCCTTCGCGGCCTCCACGCAAAACATCAGCGTCAATGCCGATACCGTTGTCGCGCACTATAACCCGGAAAAGATTCACAGTGTACTCAATTTCGACCACGATCTCAGTAGCTCGTGAATGACGGAAGGAGTTTGCTAAAGCTTCGCGACCGATATGATAGATGTCGTCACGAATAATGGGACGCAATTGGCGCGGAGCGCCTTCAACGATCATGCGAAACTCTGCATTGCTAGCGGGAGACAATTCCTGCTGCAATCTGGAAAACGCCTGTTCCAGATTCTGATCAGAAACATCGGATGAGCGCAATCCCCTGACAGCGTTGCGGCCTTCGTCGATGACCCGCGTCATCAGCTGAAGGGTGCGTTGGACGAGCGGTTTCGCTTCCGAATTTTCAGGCAAACGATCATCCGCAACGTGCAGTTGCATGGAGGCGCTGAGAAAGCCCTGCAACAGGGTATCGTGCAGTTCCTGTGCGATTCGCGTACGCTCCGCGAGCCGCTCTTCAAACCGCATATTCATCCGTGCGGCAACTGTTTTGATGCGCAAGCGGTAAATCAGGAACACGGCTAGCGCCACGAGCATCCCAGCTGCAATTCGAAACCACCAGGTTTGCCAATACTGCGGCGTGATCTCCACAGGCAAATCGAGTTCGGAGCTATTCCAAACCCCTTCACTGTTGCTGGCCATTAGCCGGAACCGGTAATGGCCGGAGTTTAGGTTGTTGTACGTGACTTCGCGCGCGGTAACGGGATTGCTCCATGTTTCGTCAACGTCTTCGAGTTTGTATTTGTATTGCACGCGCTCCGGTATCGCAAGGCTGAGCGCCGTATAGTTAAAGATGATTCTTCGATGCCGCCCCCTGAGGCGCAGAGAGTCACTCATGCTCACCGGATTACCATCTACGCTAACCATATCGATGTGGACGAGCGCCGGAGGAGCACCGGAACCGGCACGCGCAGGGTCAACGACAGAAATCCCTCGATTCATCGAGAACCAAATCTTTCCGTTGTGATCGGCGAACACCGATTGAAAGCGTTTCACACCTTCTACGCCGATTAATCCGTCTTCCAAACCATATTCGCGGACGTCCGATTCCTTCAACGAACCGTCGAGAATTTTGCCACCCTCGAGTCGCAATACGTGATTGGACGTGGAGATCCACAGCCGTCCCGTTCCATCTTCGGCGATTCCCAAAATCTGCTCGCCCAAATATGCGGCTAATCCAGAGACATTTTGCACTTTTCCGGAGTGTATGTACGCGAGGCCCGCGGACGTACCAATCCAAAGAACATCCGACGAACCAAACAGGAGGCAATTCACGTTGTCGGAAGGCAAACCCTCACCTTTTCGCAACGCGCTCCATCGGCCTTGACTGAGAGAGTCGACCCCGCTCGGGGTTGCGAACCACATCGTGCCATTGGAATCTTCGGCGATAGCCGCTATGGTATTCGAGGACATGCCGTCCGCCGTCGTGTACGACGTGAAATGGCCATTCTTCAATGCGCTCACACCTCCGCTCAGCGTGCCTGCCCAGACCGTTCCGTTGCGGCTCTGATACACCGCGTAAACGCCGTTTTGCGCTAAGCCGTCGGCGTGCGTATAGTTTTTTGCCGTCGCTGCTCCCCGGCTGAATGTCAGATGGGTCAGGCCTCCTCTCTGCCTACCGAGCCACAACTCGTCATTCGTTCCCGTAATCGAGTAGACGACATCCTGCGCGAGACCCGCGCTAACTACGTCGCCATTTTTTCCGCCGGCCAACCATTGCAAGCCACCTTGGTATGAAGCAAACCAAACGCGTTCGTGCTCATCCACATAAATCGGTCCCCCGCTTTCTGTCTTCAGGCCGCCCACAGAGTAGCTGACGAAGGCACTGTCACGAAGCCGATCAATCCCTCGAGGGCTTCCGATCCACACATTTCCCTCGCGATCCTCGAAAAGCGCCGTGACCGCACCGTTTGCGTGCGGGTTCTGAGTATCAAGCAGAACTCCGTCAGCGTTTACGCGAATCAGTCCGTTGGGTGTGCCGATCCAGATATTCAAATCGCGGTCACGAATCATGGCGCGCACGGGTAAGCGAGCCAGCGCAGGAGGAACTCCCTGAGTGGTGATTTCGGTTCCATTCCAGCGCAGCACGCCGCGATCCGTGCCCACCCATAGTTCGCGATTGGAGAGTACTAATAAGCAGTTGATCGGTGCCGCCGAAGACATCTTCCCAGCCAAATAGACCTTTCCATCGCTCATGTAGAAAAGGCCTTTATCGCGCGTGCCGAGCCAGAGCTTTCCGTCCGAACTTTGTGCCATGGAAATAACCGCGGAGTTCGGTTCTGCAACGCGATGAGGCGTTACGCCAGTGGCCCAACTGAGCCGTGTAGAAAGCTCGTCAGCGCCTGGCACGGACGAGAAGTTTGCAGCAACTGCAGCGGGATCCACGATTTCGAACTTTTCGTCATGGTAAGTAAGAGCTCCCAGAGCCAGCGAGGAAAGCAGAATCCTGCCGTCCGGTCGCTTCGTGATCGCAGTGATGCCAAACTCGGCTTCCTCTCGCCCAAACTCAAATTTTCCGAGGTGATAACGCAAAATCTTGGTGCTCTCCAACAGAATCCACAGATCGCCCTGCGAATCGGCAACCAGTTGCTGGACCGCACCGATGGGAAAAGCTGTTGGAGTTGCCTGCGGGAATGTACGAAAGTTTAATCCGTCGAAGCGAATCAGCCCCCGTTCCGTTCCGATCCAGAGGTAGCCGTCCGCAGTTTGTGCAACGGCAGTAACAGAGCCGCCGGTTAGGCCCTTTTCGCTGCCCCAGTGCTCCCTCAGATATTGTGAAAGCTCACGATGGGGGTCGATCGCGTGGGCGGTGAATGCGCAATATGCTGCAACAAAGCCCATCAACATGATCCTGAGAAGGCCATGCCGCTTACTATTCGCATCAGGGGAAGTATTCGAATTTCTCAACTATGACCTCATTTTCTTTTTTAAGCGGGCTTTTCTCGTTGGCAATCACGTAAAACAAGAGTTGAAAAGTCTCCTGGCCAGGCGTGGGTACCCCCGACGTGAAGACGTGCTCGAAAACAACGGGGGCTCCGAGTCTAATCGACGAGCCGCGAACGGTTTTGAAACTGGCTCGACCCGATTCCCAATGCAGTGAATGCGTCAAAGTGCCTGAAGGAGCTACGAATGGAGCCACATTCCCGGGCACGAAAAACGGCTGAATGCCGTACTGAGCATTGTTCTTCCTTTCGGCATCGCCCCACTTGCTGATCTCCATATCCATCTCGCGATAATGCTGATCGCCGCCCCAATCGTCAAATGTGGTTGTGCTGAAAACGGCGGCGGGCTCCAGTTGGGAAATGCCTCCGACCACGACGTTGTAGGTTCCGTATCCTAAACTTCGCGTCATAACCACTTCCGCGCAGGACCACTTCCCTTCTTTCTTTTGGATACGAAGATGGAGGGCGCCATTTGTGTCGGTCCACGCATTACTTCCATCGTACAAATTGTTCATCCCACCGCGATCGCTGGCAATGGTGCGCACTTTCCAGTCATACCCACTGAAGTGAACAGTTTTTACTGGCGCAAGTTCAGGAGTGCCAATGCCCTTCTCGATCTTAACGGCAACGATTGAACCGCCGCTTGTAGGCGCAATATCCATCGTGGGAGGCGGATGATATGTCGGTTCAACCAGCATTGCTGCATACTCGAATCCGAGATGAGTTTCTGTGCTCCACGTAGAGTCTGCTTGAATGGGAATAAATGGTTTGTCGGGCCACGGCTGCACCCACCACGGTCCGCTCCTTGCATAGACGACGATCCGTTGCCCCGGATGTGCACCGGTGACACGACCCGATATTGTGTCAACCCGTTCTCTGCCGCCTTGAGCCGCCGGCGGAATCTTGCTCAATTCGATGGTGGGGCTTTGCGGGGGCTTCGTCGACCTGCAAGCTGGCAAAATGCAAGCGAAGAGTACTGGAAAAAGAAGTCTACCAGCGAGGATGTTCTGCATTCTTACATGTCCCGGACAAGTCAGTCGGGGTTTTCTGCTAGGGGCGACGTTTTGCATTGGCCCTTTTGCGTTAATCACTCGACCTCCTTGCCGTTGAGCGACGGCCAAGAAAAGCGTTCGGCGATTCAAAGAGCAATGTAGGGCGATAATTCTAACTTGTTTCTCCACAAATAGCAGCCGCTCACAACGTCCCAAATTAACAAGCAGATCTCTCATCGCGGTTTAGCAGGCGGAGCCATGGCCACATTGCGGATTCTCGACGAGGAGGAACAGCCACAACAAAAACGGACAGCCTCGACTGAGAAGTCCTTGCAACTTTTCACTAATCTCTATATCCGTACGGATGCGAGCG
>Ga0210406_10007937_pt1 | contig 10688 bp, 11 predicted proteins | sample IncBWC30MmetaG_FD_155454 | JGI IMG/M metagenome (GOLD analysis project Ga0210406, IMG submission 155454) | Forest soil microbial communities from Barre Woods Harvard Forest LTER site, Petersham, Massachusetts, United States - Inc-BW-C-30-M | ecosystem: Environmental > Terrestrial > Soil >... | reverse complement strand
TCCAAACGTCACCACGCTGCCCAGAAGATAAAGCAGGAACTGCGCTACGTCCGTCCAAATCACCGCCTTCATCCCGCCTTCAAAGGTATACAGCACCGTAAGCGCAATCACGATAAACACCGCCAGCCGCTCCGAGGTGCCCAGCGCCACGCTCACCACCAGCGCAATCGCCGCCACGCGCACGCCTTCGGCAAGGGTGCGCGTCGTCAAAAACGTCACCGCGGCCACCGAACGCATGCGCTGGCCAAAGCGCTTCTCAATCACCGCGTAAGCCGTTAGGAATTCCCCGCGAAAATATCCCGGCAGAAAAATCAAGCTGATCAGGAAGCGCCCAACCAGATAGCCGAACGCCCACTGGAGAAACGTCATGTTGCCCGAATAAGCGAGAGCTGGCGTCCCGATAATCGTGAGTGTGGAAGTCTCCGTGACGACGATCGAAAACGCCAGCGCCCACCACGGCGCGGTTCGCCCGCCCAGAAAATAATCGCGCACATCCCGCTGTTTTCCGCGGAAGTAAACCCCCAGCGCTGTCACACCCAACAGGTAAACAATGACGATCGCCAGGTCCAGAAGGTGGATGTGCATGCGTTTCGAACTCCGCTGCCAGCCAAGCGGCTTCGCGAAGTGTGACGAGAATAGTGGCTGTATTCCGGTGCGTCAAGAAAGCAATCCGCGCCGCCTGGGCCACGGCGACTTTTTCAGCACCTTCTCAGCCATCGCTGCCCCAAAAAGTCCGTGGCTCGCGTATGCTTTTTCCATGCGTTATGTGTTGGGGCTTGATGGCGGAGGCACGAAGACGGAGTGCGTCTTGATGGATGAATCGCGCCAAGTAGTTACTTCCAGCCGCGGCGGTCCTTCGAATCCAATGCGCGTGGGATTCGGCGGCGCGCTGGCGGCGGTCTGCGAAGCAGCGCGAATGGCGGTTGTGACCGCCCAAATTTCCAATGACGCGGTCGTCTCGCTCTGCGCGGGACTTGCCGGAACCGCTTATCCAGAGTCCGGGCGAAAAATGAGGATGCTTCTCGAAGAGGAATTTCCGGGGAAACGGGTACGCGTTTGCACGGACATGGATTTAACTCTCGAAGCCATCGGAGACGGCGCCGCCATTGTGCTGATTGCCGGAACAGGTTCTGCGGCCGTCGGGCGTGATGCGCAAGGGCACACCGCGCGCGTGGGCGGTCACGGATATTTGCTCGGCGACGAAGGAAGCGCCTACCATGTAGGCCAGCGCGCGGTCCTCGACGCCTTGCGCCATTTTGAGCGAACAGGTGCGGACACTCCGATGGGCCGGAAAATTCTTTCAGAAATCGGTGCGGCCGCCTGGCCGGATTTGCAATCCCGCGTTTATGCCGCTCCGGATGAGGTCTTCCCGCGCTTATTTCCCACGGTGCTGCAGGCAGCGGAAGCGGGCGACGCGGTGGCCAGATCTTTGCTCGATGATTGCGCCGCGGCCCTCGCCGATATCGTCGGCGATCTTGCCGAGCGCCTTCAGTTACAATCGCAGAAGTTTCGGCTGGCAAGAACCGGCGGAATGCTGGGCCGCTCCGCCTACTTCGACGAGCGTCTCGACTTTTATCTGCGGAAGGCAGCGCCACTCGCGCAGTTCAGCGCCTTGCAGTCGAGTCCGGCGGAAGCGGCGGCGCATCTGGCGCTTCAACTCCTGCCGCCTGCGTGAGGGAATGGACTTGACCCTACACGAACAGCAACGCGACCGCGCTCGCCTCGCCGCCGGCGAGGAATTGAAGTCGTTGCTCTATCACCCGTCGCCGGACGTCCTGTTTGCAGTGCTCGAAAATCCCGCCCTCGACGAAACGCACCTTGCGCTGCTGCTTTCTCGAAAAGATCTGCCGGCCGAGATCATCGAAAACGTCGCCACGCGAAAAGCCTTCTTGAAGAGCTATGCCGTGAAGCGCGCGCTGGTTTTCCATCCGGGAGCGCCGCGGCTCGTCGTGCTTCGCCTGCTGCGAGATATCTACCTCATGGACCTTGTGCAGTTTTCGTTGTCGCCAGTGGCTCCCACCGAGCTGAAACTCCACGCGGAGGAGTACATCATCGCACGCCTCCCCCAATTGCCCCTGGGGCAGAGAATCGCGTTGGCGCGGCGCGGCCCGGCGCGTGTGGCGGGCGCGTTGATCGCCACTGGACATGCGCAAGTTCTGGAGATCGCCCTCGAAAATCCCCGCCTCTCCGAAGCGCAAGTCCTGAAAGTGCTCTGGCGCGACAATCTGCCGCAAGTCGTCGTCCTCACCGTCGCCAGTCACCGCAAGTGGTCGCAGCACTACAATGTGCGCCTCGCCCTGGTGCGCAACTCGTCCACGCCGCTCTCGATCGTGCTCGGCTATTTGCCGCAGTTGACCGTTGTGGATTTGCGCGAACTCGCCGCTCCCGGCATCGTTCCGGAAAATCTTCGCAAATATCTTCAAGCGGAAGTGAACCGGCGGATGCAGGCTTCCAAGCTGGAAGCCGCGGCGGAGCCGCAATCTCTGCGCGGGGAATTACTTTCGCAGCCGAAGGATCAGAATCGCCCCGAGGAAGAATAACACCGCGGAAAAAGAAAACGCGGCCTTGGCGGATACCGCGGACCAGAGGAAACCAACGACGAGGCTCGACAAAAAATCTCCCACCGCATTCACCGCCGCGAGCGTCCCAAACGCCATCCCGTGCTGTTCCTTGGGAATTAGTTCGGCCGCAAGAGAATCCTCCAGCGCCTCTTCGGTTCCCACATAAATTCCCGCCAGCACGAACAAGCCGCCCAGGAGCCACAGGGACGCAGGTGTAGTCGTAAGAAAAATAGCGGTCACGCCCGCCAGCGCGTAGCCCCCCGCAAGAATCGCCTTGCGGCGCGGCACGTGATCGCTGATCCATCCGCTCACATACGCGGATCCCGCGTAGAAAACGTTGTGCAGGGTATAGAGCCCCACCGCCAGGCTAGCCGCCCGCGCCGCGCCATGCGCCGGCGCAAGCATCCGCGACGCATACAAAATCAAAAGTGTGTGGGAAAAATCTCCAGAACCGAACACGCCGACTCCCACCAGAAATTCGCGAAAATTGCGAGGCAAGCTGCGCAGCCCGGTCAGGAACGTCACCTTCTTTCGCGCTTCGAACACCCGCTCTCGCACCAGCAGCCAGAAACTCAGTACCGCAATCATCCCTGGCAGTAGCGTCCACAGAAATACCGCTCGATAGTTGTGGTTCGTCACCTTCAGCAGCCACAGCGCCGTCAGCGGCCCTGCGATCGCGCCGACCGTATCCATCAGCCGCTCCAGCCCGAACGCCCGGCCATACGCTCCCGGCGCAACATCAGCCGCAAGCAGCGCCTTCTTTACTGGCGAACGCACGCCGCGCCCCAGCCATGCCGCCGCCCGCCCAAACAGCACGTGGTACGCATGCGTCGCAAACGCAAACGACGCCGTCGCCAGCGCGGTGAATGCGTAGCCAAACACCGCCAGCGGCTTCCGCTTCTTCAATCGATCCGTGTAATGTCCCGAGCTCAGCTTCGCAAAACTCGAAAGCCCGTCGGCGATCCCCTCAATCGCGCCCAGCCAAGCCGGTCCCGCGCCAATCGTCGCCAGAAATGCCGGCAATATTGAGGTGGCGATTTCATGGCTCCAGTCGCTAAACAAACTGGTCACCCCCACGCCAAGTACGGTGCGGTTCAGCCAACCGGACGAAGAGTTCTGTGCTGAAGTTTTGTGTGAGCTCACGTCGGCCACTGCGCTGCCTATCGTTTCGCGGGTCTGTAAAGAATCACCCGCACCTTTTCGAGCGTGATCAAACCGCCGTCCACCATCTCATCCAGCCGTGGCAATATCAGGTCAATCCGCTCCTGCGTTTCGATGACCTCAAGAATGATCGGCAAATCCTGCGACAACCGCAGCAGCTTGTCGGTGTGATACACGCTGGAAGATCCGTAACCCGCCACGCCGCGCAGCACCGTCACACCGGAGAACCCGTCTTTCCGCAACAGCTCGACGATCGCCTCATGCAGCGGCTTGCCATGCCATTTATCCGATTCGCCGATGTGAATCCGCATCAGCGTCCGTTCACCCTCAAATTTCTGGTGCGTCATGCCGCGCTCCTAAAACCGGTTCGCCAGCCGAATCCCGGCAACCGACAGCAACAACCCAAACGCCACGCTCGCCGCCACATACGCCGTCGCCCACAACCACTCGCCCGCCTCAAGCATCTTCGCCGTTTCCCACCCAAAACTCGAAAACGTCGTGTAGCCTCCGAAGAACCCCACCGCGATGGCCATACGCCACTCCGGCGGCACAATCACCCGGTTCAGCAAAATCTGCCCGATCAATCCCAGAAAAAAACATCCCGTCAGATTGATCAGCAGCGTGCCGTAAGGAAACGTGCTCCCCATTTTGATCTGAACGAGTCCCTGCAGCCCGTATCTAGCCAGCGTTCCAACCGCCCCGAACGCCCCGATAAGCAATAAACGCAATGTGTCTCCGATCCAGCTGCTCTCACCGCACAGAAGAAAAAACTCCTGGTGCCGCCTGGCAGCCAGGAGTCATCAGCCCCGGCGCATCTGGCCAAGGCGGTTATGGCGAACTCCATCGCCGTGAAATTAGAGAGAGTCTATCGTGCAGCCGGAGCAGCACGCAACTTCTTCTAGTCGGCCTATTGTTTCGCTTCGGGGTGCTGGCGAAACGCCTCTTCCAGGGCCAAATCCATCTTGCGCGCGGGAGACGCAATTGTCGGACCATGTCCCACAGCGAGGTTACTCGGATTTAATTCGCGCAGTTTTGCGGCACTTTTCGCGGAGAGCACCGCGTTCCACGAAAAAAGAGCGGGGAAGGGAAACAACGGTTTGAAGACACCAGCGACGACGACACCGGTTTGTGTCGTATACGCATCTCCGGCCATTAGCGTGTTGTCCCGAACATCAAGGTACGCCATGTGTCCCGGCGTATGTCCGGGTGACGCCACCGCTTTGAGAGAACCGATGCGGTCGCCTTCCTCCAGCAATCTGGCGGGCCGCGAACTTGCGCCAATGAATCCGAAAAGTCTCTTGCCTTTCTCGCCTGCATCCAGGGTCAAATCTTTCGCAAGCAGGCGTGCTTCACGCTTCCCGATTGTGAGTTCGGCGGAGGGCAGCGCCGCCATAAGAGCGTCAAGCGAGCCGATATGATCGGGGTGGGCGTGTGTCAGAACGATTCTCCGGATGGAAGCACCCAAGTCCGCTGCCGCGTGAAGAATCGCTCCTGAGGAACCCCGGAGTCCGGTGTCGACCAGAGTGAAGCCGTCAGCCTCCCGCACCAGGAAGCAATTGATCATCCCGAAGCGTGTGAGCCGGAATAGGTTTTCGGTTTCCTGAACGACTCTCATTAGGATTGGTGGAGCAACAAACTAATCGCCTGCGCCGCATCGGCCGGGGTCCACTCGTTGTCGGAGTACCACTTCTCCACCTTGCCGTCCGGACCGATCAGCGTGGTGCTCAGCGAATGCACAATCTGCGCCTGTTCGGGTTGATACTCCAGGCCGAAGAATTGCGCTAACTCCGACAAATCCCTCGCACTGGGCACCGCGAATTGCCAATCGACCAACTTCTCCCCTGGTGCGCTTTTCTTGTACAGCGAAGCGTAATGCTTCAGCACCGCCGGCGTGTCGTGCTCCGGATCAAAGCTGATGCTCAGGAATTCCGCTCGTTCCGCCGCGCCGGGATTTTCTTGAAGCAGTTTCTGCACCGCGCGAAAGTTCTCGTTCATCCGCGGGCAAAAGTCCGGCAACGGGCAACGCGTGTAAATAAACGTCACCAGCAGCACTTTGCCGCGATAGTTGCTGATGTGAATGATCTTTCCGTCCTGATTCACAAGCGCAAAGTCGGGCACCGCGTCGCCTTTCTCGGGAACGTGTTGCGTCGTGCCTGGGGAAGTTTTCGCGTCTCCCTTGCTGACCAGCACAATCTTTTCCAGCCGGCCCTTGTCTTCAGAGACTACCAGGTCGGCCGTTATCTTATCCCCTGGCCGCAAGCCTTCGATCTGCTTTGGCTCCGCGACTTGGTACGTCATGGTCATCGCCGGCATTAGCCCGGGAATATCGCCATGCTTAACCGTAATCAGTTTCTTTCCGGCATCCGTGGAGATCACTTCCCCTTGGATCGGATAATGCTTCTCGGGCGCGGACTGGCAGCCGCCGGCAATGCCCGCGCAAATCAGAACGACAATCGTCAATATTCGTTTCATCTCTTCCTCAGTAGTGAAAACGATAACGCACTTGCACGAAAATCTCGCGCGGATTGTTAAAGTGGGTCCCGCCGAACGTGAAGCTGTTGTCCAGGAGCACGCGCCGGTTGCCCACGTTCAATCCCGTCACCGAAAGCGAAACTCGCTCCCCAAAATCCTTGCCCAGCGTCATGTCAAACGTGGTGTGCGGCTGCAGGTGATCGCCCGGCAGGTTCGCATTGCCGTTCGAGAAGCCTGAGCCGTAATACACGTCGGTGGAAGCGTAGCTTCTCCACGGGAACGCCCATCGCCCGCCAATGTGAAGCGTGTTGCGCTGGTCGTGGTCGAGCAGTCCGAAACCCGGCGGCGGAACAGCGCATGGACCAATCAACCCTCCCGTGATGCAGCCGAACGAGCGCGCGAGTTGGTTCGAATACGTCAGGTAGACTTGCCCGCGCTTGCGAATTTGCGGCGACCTCAGCGTCAGTTCCCAGCCGTTGATGCGGGCGCCCTGTATTGTGATGGGAAAAAACAGGTTGGAGTTGTTGAAATTATTGTGGTCGAAGAAGTTTTTTGCGCGGGTCAGAAAGGTGTCCGCATCGATGGTCCATCCCCAAAGCGGAATCGTGACCCCATACTGATGCTCTTCGTCGCGTTCCCCGTGCAGCGGAATGAATGTCAGATTCTGACTGCTCGCGGCGTCCAGGAGCGGGCCGGAAATTGTCGAAAGCGGCGGCGCCTGGTAAAAGTGCCCGTAAAACGCGCGGAACACCCAGTTCAGCTTGGGAATCCGCAGCGAAGCGCCAACGCGCGGGCTGCTGGCATTCTCTACCACCTCCGCGGAATAATGCGTCTGCCGGATGCCGCCGTCCACCGAAAGCCACGACGTCAGTTTGATCTGGTCTTCAGCATAAACGGCTGCCAGGCCTCCTGCCGGGCTCGTGGTCACGGGAGTTTTCAAGCCGGTGCATTGTGCTGGGTCGTTGACGTTGCAAATCAGCCCAAACAGCTGGTTCGCTTGCTCCGCAAATCCAAAAACGCCGGCCCGCAAATTATTGCGCTTCGCAATCCACGACAAATTCGCTTGCCCACCCTCGTAATTCGATGACAGTGTTTCCGTCGCCGAACTCGGCTCGTCGAATGGGCTGCTTTCATAACTGACGTTGTTGTGGTGATAGAAGGGCGAGACCGTCAGCACCAGCCCGGGGCTGAACGTGCGCACCCAGGTGAGGAGCACAAAGCCGTCCCGCTCTTTGTTGGAGTCGCTCTGAAGCTGTCCCGGCATGGGCGGATTGTTGGGGTCAAAGGGCACCTGGTAAAAATCCTGCCGCAGTTGCGCCACCAGCCGCAGTTGATTCTGCGCATCCACGTTGTAGGCCATCGACGTGAATCCACCGTAGCCGTTCGCCTGATCGTGAATCACCGCGGAGGTCGGCGTTTGCAATCCCAGATCGCTGCGGTTGCCGTTCACGCTCGCGTAATAAGCGAACCGGTTGGAATGTCCGCCGAAATTCAGCTGATTGTCGGTCTGGTAGAAATTCCCAGCGGTCAGTATCAACTCGGCTTCGTTGTTTCGCTCAAATCCGCTTCGCGGTGCCACGTTGAAAACGCCGTAGGTGCGGTCTCCATAGTCGGCGGAATAGCTGCCGCGTTGCACTTCCAACATGTCAATATCTTTCGGATCGATTTGCGGCCCCAGATTGCTGGCGATATTGGTGTTGGGAATGGAAACGCCGTCGATCAGCCAGCTCACCTGGTGCCCGCCGCGCACGTGCAGTTGATCGTGCGTGGTGTAAGCGCCCGGCACATAATTAGTGATCATCGCCAGGCTGTTCGATTGCCCCGCTCCTGGCGTCAGGGCGATCTCCTCGCGTGTCACCAGCGTGGTCGGCGTCACCGACTCCTCCTGTGCCGGCGGCGCCTCCGAAGTCACCGTCACGGTCTGCGCCTGCCTCGCCACCTTCAATTCAATATGCAAAATCGGCGCGGTCCCGGAAAGCACGGTCAGTTTTTCTTCCTGCGACCCAAAATCGGCCTTGCTCACCGTGATGCGGTATTCGCCAATCGGCACGGAATCGAAGTGAAATTCACCTTCGGCGCTAGTGTGCGTCGTCTGCGTGAATTCCGAATGTTCCGCCTTCAACACCACTTCAGCATCCGCAATTGGACGATGCTGCGCGTCATGCACAATCCCGCGCACGGTGGCGAACACCGTCGCAAGCACCGCTCCCGCCGACAACAAAAGGAGCCCAATCAAAAACGAATTCCGTCGAACCATCATTCTCTTCTCCGTGAGAATAAGAGCCGAAGCGGCAATAGCCGCCCGGAAGTGAGTGCGCACTCAGAATTACCTAGGAATGCGAGGGAGTTTCTACAGATTGAGGAGAAGTGTTCGCGGAGGAGGGGAAGCCGGGTCAATAACGAAAGAATTCGGAAATGCACTCAAGGTGTCTGTTGGAGGCCCACCGACGATCAGAGCGGAAATCTCCACAAGGCTCGGCAGCACAAAAACAATCGCCCCGGTCACAACCGGGTCCGAAGGGTGGCAACACGCCATGCTGCAATCCATCGCCGCCTTCCGCCCGTGATGCTCGCAACCAGTCATTGGCGCATCCTTCGCGGAATTGGTGTCGCTCGAACTCTTCTTGGGTGCATGCCCATGCAGCGGACACATCGCCCCGTCGCAACAACCCATGCCCGCGGCCTGCAACGCCGAAGCCCACGCCGGCGCCCACAGCAGCATCAACGCCACCAAACACACACACGCCCCCAGCTTTCTTCCCAGAGCGTTGGAATCGTGGCGCATTTTCTTCATTTTCCGAATCTCAAGAATACCTGACCCACCGCTATCCGTAAATTCAATTTGGCGCGTACTTCTCGCACGGCTCCGACACCGCGTGGTACCTCGGTTTCTAATAACCGCGTTGCGCCTCCAATTATTCCCGAAACTTGAGTGGGCGCTAGTGTCCTTCTCAGATGCCGAACGGGAACGCTACTCCGCCCCGTCTTGACACCCGGCCGTGCAGGTCACAAACTGAATCCATGCCCCACATTTACATGCAATTCGATTTTGGCAAGGACGAAGAAAAAGCCCAGCTCGCCCGCCACAAACTGGAAGTCTGGAAGCAAGCCTTTCGCCTCGACAAAAAGCTCCTCTACAAATTCGAACGCGCTACCGACGGCGAACCCGCCGCGGAACCCGTAGCCGCCAAACCCGAAAAATCCAAAGCAAAGGGCAAAGCGAAAGCCTCGGACGAACCCGAAGCCCCCGCCTCCAACGAAACCGTCAAACTCCTCCTGCGTCTCGGTTTTTCCAACCACGAAAAGCTCTCCGAGCAGCGCTGGGTCGACCGCATCCCCACGGAAGAGCCCTTCCTCGCCGCCTCTCCAAGAGTCCTAAAACCCGGCGACGCCCAGTTTGCCGACACTGAAAAGCAATTTGAAGAGTTGAATCAAGGCGGCTGGGATCGACACGATTCGCGTCGGTAGGGCCGCCATCCTGGCGGCAAGCGCGCTTGCCTGCAGGATGCAGTCGCTACCTTCGCTCATCGTCACTTTCCTAGTACCTGCGTTTTTCACAACCCCGCGCACGTTCCACTGTGCACTCCAACCGGCGCTCCGGTATAATTAAGTTCCGTAGACGCCCATCCCCATTCCAACGCGAGGCAGACTGAATGGCGGTACAAACGCGTGTCAAAGTAGCAAAGCTGGAAGCCCCCCGGCATCAGGGGCTCGATCGCGAAACCCTCATCCGTATTTACCGCACGATGTATCTTTCCCGCCGTCTCGACGACCGGGAAATCCAGCTTAAGCGGCAAAACAAAATTTATTTTCAAATCTCCAGCGCCGGCCATGAAGCGGTTACCACCGTGGCCGGCTTGCTTCTTCGTCCCGGCATCGATTGGATCTACCCCTACTACCGCGACCGCGCGCTCTGCCTCGCGCTCGGCGTCACCCCGCTCGAAACCCTCCTCCAGGCCGTAGGCGCCAAGGACGACCCCAGCTCCGGCGGCCGCCAGATGCCCTCCCACTGGGGCCACCAGAAATTCAATATCGTCAGCAAGTCCTCCTGCACTGGTACCCAATTTGTGCAGGCCGTAGGAGCCGCCGAAGCCTCGCTTTATTACGGCCATCATCCGAAAGCCCTCGCCCAGGCGCAAAAGGCCCCCCTCGGCGAAGCGCTAACTCACGATCCCGAAGAAATCGTCTACGTCTCCTCCGGCGACGGCGCGACCAGCGAAGGCGAATTCTGGGAATCACTAAACGCCGCTTGCGCCAAAAAACTCCCGCTCTTCTATCTCGTCGAAGACAACGGCTACGCCATTTCCGTTCCCGTGGAAGTCCAAACCGCCGGCGGCAGCATTTCGAAACTCGTTCGCAGTTTTCCCAACCTGCACGTCGCCGAATGCGATGGCACCGACCCGCTCGAAAGCTACGCCGTCTGCAAGGAAGCCATTCGCTACGTCCGCGAACACCGCGGACCGGCACTGGTGCATGCGCACGTCACGCGGCCCT
>Ga0210406_10007936_pt1 | contig 10689 bp, 10 predicted proteins | sample IncBWC30MmetaG_FD_155454 | JGI IMG/M metagenome (GOLD analysis project Ga0210406, IMG submission 155454) | Forest soil microbial communities from Barre Woods Harvard Forest LTER site, Petersham, Massachusetts, United States - Inc-BW-C-30-M | ecosystem: Environmental > Terrestrial > Soil >... | reverse complement strand
ATATCGAACCGGCGCACGCCGGCGGTATCTGTAAAAATATTGGGATGGCGCACCAGATGGTCGATCAGCGCGGTCTGAGCCCGCCAATCGTCGGCGAAGCTGCCGAGGTGTGGAATGATAAAGGCAACGTCGGGATATTCTTCGGCCAGGATCTCCGCGGCAGAGACCTCGCCCATCACATCATATAGAACCGGCAAACGGTAGCGCCGGGCCGCGGCACAGATTTCCCGCGAAATCCGGGCGTCGTGGCGATGCACTTTGATGCCCACGAGGCCGAGCCTGCCCACCGCCTCCCGGACCATGGGTTCGACTCGGCCCTTATCGGCCAAGGCATGAATAAAAGCGAACCCAAGAAGGCGGCGTGGATTGTGTGCAACAATCCTCGCCACCTGACGATTGGCTTGAACATACCCCTCAGAAAACGTTGCAAAGATGACCGTTCGATCAATGCCGGCCATGCGAGCGCGCTCGAGATACTTGTCCAGGGGCGCAGCAGTGTCCGCCGGCTGAGTCAACCCGTCGCCCTTGCCTGCATGACAATGGCAGTCGATGATCATGCCGCGCCCCGTCCAGCCTTGCGCCGTAGCAAGATCGTCGCCGCCCGCGCCCCGACACAATCGTTCACGGACCGTCGATCACAATTGTATTGCCGCGGCGCCACCAGCGGCCGCCTGCCGTTGTCGCAGCGGTTGCCGGAGCGAATGCCGATACCGCGGAAACGTTCGCGCCTGGTATGTGGCGCCGGACCGCGGACGCCAACGCCGAACGCACAACGGTTTCCGGAGGTCCGGATCCAAGCATCGCCGACAATTCGTTGATGGCGCTTCGGAGCGTGCGCACAACGCGGCGCGCCTTCTCGATGTCGGCCTGTCCAGGATCCATGCCGGCGAACTCCAATTCGAGTGCGTTGGCGGCGGCGCGGCCGATCGCGCCGCCGATCATGGTGCCGACACCGGGGATCGGAATGAACGAACCGAGGGCTTTGCCCGCGATCGGAAGCGCGACCTTGGCGAGCGACTTCAGGGCCGGCAGTGCGACCTTGCCGACGGCTTTGAGTCCACGACCGATGCCCCTCATGAGCTTGCCGAGGAATTGCTCCATCTCATATTCATTCTGAACAGAGAGGAGCTCCATCGCGAGCTCCAGCTCTTCCTGTTCGGGCATTTTGCCGCCTTCGAGCGACTCGTATTCGAGCTCGAATTCGCCAGCCCTTGCAGCCTGACAACTTGGGCATGTACAGCTCATCGGATGCATGACCGCCTCCGTTGTTGGAACAAAAACGCCGTCAAAGCTCGAGCCATTCCTGAAGCTCGAGCTCTGCTCTTCGATTCAAAGCTTTGCCGAGGGGGATGTGATACTGATTGATTTGCTTTTCTAACGCTCGCACTACTTGTTTCGGTGTCTTAGGGTCCATTGGGTAGACAGCGAGGCGGTAGCCTCGGTCTGTCAAGCCGAGGTGCGAAAGACACCACAGATGCTGGAGGATGCGTCCGCGCAGGTTCTTTGCGGCCATACCGGTGTAGAATTTCCCGCCGGGAGTGTAGAACCGGTAGAGTCCGGGCACCGATGGGAGAGGTCCGACGAGTTTAACGTCCTTGGCCTGGGCCAGTATGGCGTTGGCCTTCTTGGCTTCACCGGACAGTTCGAACTCCCATTCGAACTCCAACTCGCTGCCGCTCGAGTCGCCCGCGCGCCGCAGCGCTGCGTCGGTGTCCGGACCAACGTAGCCGCTGACCGGTAAGCGGTTTCTTTGCTGAAAGTCGCGGATCGCGTCGCGTACGGCGGTCGACATGACGCCGTCGACCCGAAGCGTGCCGCCAATCGCGCGATTGAGCGTGGATTGCAACCAACGGACATATTCCGACGATGCGGTGGACGACGGTATCGGCTCTGCTTGAGGCTCTGGAACGGTGTCGGCCAGATATCCTCCCCGTCCGCGATAGATCCACGGTGTTCGCGAAATGCGCCGCTTTCGGAATGACGGCCAGGGCCTCGACGCCGAAGCTCGACCTTGCGGGACCGCGCGAGCGCCGCGGGCGAAGCCTCCCCTGAACTCGAATTCATGCTGGAAGGGCACCATTTCGAAGATTCCGGCTGTCGTGCTCATGCTGCCTCCAGTCTCCGACGCTGACCGTCCGAGTCGACGTCCATCGCGCGGGCGAGCGCCGCTGTGGTGCGCGCGATGTCGGCGGGCGCGTGGCGCGCCGTGATCAGAAAAGTCAAGCTCGGCAAGTCTCCCAGGCACGACCGAGTCACGAGTGCGCGGACGCCCCTTTCGTCCAACGATGCAAGTGCGGCCTTGGCGGCGCGCAGCGAGGGCATTGCGATGACCTGCATCGGGATCGGCAGCTCGCTCCGCGACTGCAGGCCGAGTTTTCGCAGCGCTGTGCGCAACTGGCTCACAAGGCGCACGAGGTGCGCGCGGCGACGATCGCCGTGTGCCCGGTTGAGCGCGAGCGCGTTTCTCCCGGCCGCGATGTCCGCCGCCGACGCTGGACTCGCATGAGTGCGAGTCGCGCCATCGCGCGCGATGCGTTTCATGGTCTCCGATGCACCGCTCAAGATCGCCAGCGGCGCGCCAAAGGCTTTGGCGAGGGAGGCAGCGATGACGGTGCTTGGAGACGACAGGCCGTGCCATGCCAGCGTGCCGCCGCCGCCGATCCCAAGCGGCGCTGTCGGAGAAGGCTCGCGCCCGAGCACGCCAACGGCCTGCGTGTCATCGATCATGAGCCGCCCGCCGGCGTCCGCCGCAAGGCGCGCGAGCGCAGGCAACGGCGCTGGCCGTCCACATGATGGGCAGAGGCCATCGGCGACGATCAACGGACGATGGCCCGCGCGACGCGCCTGCCGCACACGCCGCTCGAGCGCCACGACGTCGCGGTGCGGAAAGGTCTCGATCGGGATGCCATTGACTGCGGCGCCTTCTGCGCCCCAGCGCGCGATCGGGTAGGAGGCCGCGTCGAACAGGACGATCGTTCCCTTCGGCGCGGCGACTTGGAACACATCTCGGAACAGATGCAGCGTCGATGGATAGAGGATGCCGGCTTCGCCGCCGATGAGGTGCGTCAGCGCTCGCGCCAGTGCTCGGCTGCCGGTCGGCTCTTCGAGGGCGGCCGGCCGGCCGAGGGTCAACGCCCCCCAAGGCAGGAGCGAGGCGCTCGGATGGGTGAATCCGAGATAGAGCGCGGAGGTGAAGTCCGGCATGGCACGGCTCCGCGCATCACGCTCGTTGCCGCTGCTCGGCCAGTCGCTTCACGAGGTGCGCCGACGGCAGGGTCGCGTCGATCCGCGCATTGGTGACATCGACCGAGAGATCGACGCCCGTCACCGAGCGGTAGGCGTGTAGGTAGCCCTGGACCTGCGGGCGCCAATAGCGCGCCCAGTTCACGGCGTTCACCGGCTCGTAGATGCTGTTCCAGTTGCCGTAGCGGACCCCGAGGATGACCTGCTCGCCGAAGATCGCCAGGTTGCGGAAATGCAGCACGCTGGTGTCGGTCCAGCCCTGCAGCTTCTTCATGGCGTCGACCCGATCCATCCACGGCTCTGGGTAGGCGACCATGATGCGCGTCGGAATGAACTCGCGGAATTCCGGCCGCGCCAGGATCCACTGCAGCATCAGCATCTCGATGCGCGCCGTCGACGGCAGGTCACCGAACTGGTTGTGCGCGCCCTGCGACAGGATCAGGTGCGCCTCCTTGAGCGCATTCAGCACCGGGAAGCCGTCGGCCACCATCGTGGTGTCGTCGTCCCGCTTGTAGAAGGCCGCGAGCGTGCTCAGGAGCGTGTGGAACGCTTCCAGGAACTTCGACCGGCTGTCCGCCGTGCGGGCGTTGTCGACCGCCTTGCCGGCCAGCCGCAGCCCGTAATGGTGATCGTATTCGTAATTGCGGCGCACCACGCTCAGCCGGTGCTGTTCGTCCTGCACCCAGCCCCAGATCAGGTTGTTCAACGGCCGCAGCGGATCGACCTCGAGATTGGCGAGCGGATCGTTCGGGAGCGGACCTCGCATGTTTTGGAATCGACGGGTGATGACGTTCATCGTCTGGATCAGCATGCCTTCCTCGTTCCAGTACGACCAGATCAGCTCGAGCAGGCAGGGGCAGGTGAGTTTCTCGCGCAGGATGCCGTAACAGGCAGCCACAGGATCGCTGCTGGGACTGGTGGGCCATGTGCTTTTATTGCGAAGCTGCAAGTCGCCGAGATCCGAGTCCTTGATTCTTTCATCCACGAGCTTGGCGCGTATCACCGCCAGGTAGGGAAGAATCTTGTCCGTTCCGATGTAGTCGTTGAGCAAGGCTAAAGGATCCTTCGTCAGATCGACGGCGACATGATCCGCGATGTATGACGCCTCGTCCTTCTCAAAGTCGTAGATACAGCAATTGGCCATCAAGAACGCTTCCGTGGCCGCCTTGATGTTGCGATAGGCGTCGGTGTCGGTGAACGGCAGGAAGCGTCTGCCGTCGAGCTGGGTCAGCTTCACACCATAGGAACCCGAGAGATCCCTGTCGTTTCTCCTGTCGCCACAGAATATCCAGTTCATGAAGTCCATGTAGCGATCGAACGAGGTGGCATCGGAAGCCCGGCGAATCATGGACGAAAGCGCGAGATCATTGGTTTGGGAGCTGGCGGAGCGCTTCAAGGAAACGGAAAGGCCGCCTTGCACCGAAGTGATGGGCGGTGGCGCAACAGATGGCGCGAGGCTTCCTGGACGAAACCGTAAACCGGTCAGTGCCGGAGCGTCGCCGGTGGATGCGGCCCCGAGCAGGTACGCCAGCGGCGATGCTGTGGGAAGCACGGCAGCATGATATTCATGTTCTTGGCCGCTCGCTCCTGCCGGCGGGGGCGCAGGGCTGACTGTTGCACCGCTCGCGAAAACTGCGACCGTCTTGACGGGGCTGTCGGAGCGCCAGGTGACTCTGATCCACGTCGGTTTCCCGTAGTGCAGGTTGCACAGATCGCCCGCCGCCGCGTAATCATCTCGACAATGCGTCTCAGAGATGGCGACCTTGAATCCTGTCAGCGCCATTTGCACGATCACTTCGATCCTGTCGTCTCCGCAGATGTGGAAAGGATCCGACGAGGCCCTTGCTCGCGCGAACGTTGCCTCCGCCCGGTAGGTTCCTTCTGGCAGGGGAGCGCTGTAACGGCCGTCACTGTCCGTCGTCCCGGTGGCGACACATTCTTCCCGGGCCGCGGGTTTCCTGGCGCCCCTTCCGGCGGATGGTCCGGCGGTGTCGGCGGCTCCGTCGGCAATCTTTAAGATCTCAACGTCCGCTCCGACCAGCGCGAAGGGAAAAGAGTCGGCGGTGCCGAGCACGTAAAAGATCGCGGTTCCTTGTTTCTCGTTCATCTCATCCTCCTTAGTGGATGGTCAGACTGTGGGATTGGGTTGGCGGGCGGCTGCATGCGATTGCCGCAAGCGCCCGCTCATCAGGGCGCAGTCGTAGCTGGTGGCGAGGACCGTCTTGAGCGCCCAGAACGTGAGCAGCTTGCCGATCAGCACGCTTTCGTCCTCGGGCGAAAGGCGGTCGTCGGCGCGCGCCTGACCGAGCACCGCAAACACGACCGTCGGCCGCGCGCGATACATTCCGGCGGGTGCCAGCGACCATGCGGAAAACAGCCGAGCGAGCTCAGCGGGCACGCGCTGCGAGGTTTCCAGCGACTCGGCCAGCGTGCGCCCGCCAAGGCTCGCGGGACGATGGCTCGCCAGGAGCGCGACGAACGTGGGCATGTGCGCTTCGAGGCGCTGAAATAGCGCAAGACGTTCGGGATCGAGACCCTGGCGTGTATAGAGCTCCTCCCACAGTCCCGAGAGGCGCGCCCATTGCGGATGTGGGTAGAGCGCGTTGCCGATGGCGGCACTGAGCTTGACGCGCAGCCAAGGCGGGGGGTGGGGATCATTGAGATCGACGCGGAAGACGAAGGCACGCGGCAGACTAACGACGCCGATCAGACCGAGCGTCGAGGTGACGCCAACCCGCGCTACCGACCAGAAGTCAGCCACGATTTCGGAAATCCAGCGCTCCCACGCCGCCCAGAGATCGCGATCGGGATCGCCGTCACGCTGCAGAGCGCGCAATACGCCTCTTAGCGACGGCACGATATTGAGCAGCGCGGCCGCCTGGTGTCCAACTTCATGAATTAGCGAGGATGCGATCCCGCTCCCCACCATGCGCTCGCGCGGCACTTTGATAATCGCGGCCGGATTGGTCCGACCGCCCGGGAGCCGTGTGCGTGCGCGCCGGATCGCCGCTCCGGGCCCACGCTGGAGATAGCAGACGATGGGCGGCAATTCATAGAACCCACCTGACAAGGTGAGCGCATCGGCGGCAACGATGTCGAGGCCGGACAACCAGGTCCCATTGTCCTGTTCGCTCCGCTGAGTGATGACATCGCTGAACATGTCAAACTCGTTGAGCACGGCATGAAATTGCAAACGCACAATCGAAAGACGCCGCTGTGCTTGCTCCGCGGTCGCAACGGACTTCGATTTTCCAAGCCAGACGAGAAAGCTGCGTATGAGACGCCGCAATTCTCGACGTCCTTCCACCATGGCCCGTTCGATCGCCGTTTGCGCATTCGGGAAGAGGCCCGCTGCCGGCACCGTCGGCTCGAGCAGCGCGAAGGGTTTGATGCGATCGAGTCGCGTCATGAGAGCGCGAGCCTCTTCTTCGAGCATGCGCGCAGCGAACGGGCCGATTGGCATAGCGGGTCACACACCGAAGAGCACAATGCGGTGGCCGCGACGGAGCCAACGGCCGGACATGGGTCGCTGTCCAACGAGGCCGCCGACCGACGGCGCGCCCAAGCCACCAACAAGCCCCGGCGCAAACCTGCGTGCGGCGGCGACAGCGGCCGATTGTGCGGCGGCCCGCGGGTCGGCGCCGGCCGCAGCGGCGGCGGCGGCCTGTCGTGCGGCGGTTGACGCCAGGCGAACGAATTGACGGGCGCCTGTGACCTCCAGTTCTTCCTGCTCGCCGAAAGCTTCCTGCTCGAGGCCGACTGCCTTGCCCGCAGCGTTGGCTAGGCCCGCGCCGATCTTCGCGCCGAGCGGTCCGCCCACCCAGCCGCCGAGTGCTGCGCCGGCCATCGGCAAGGCCTTCTTGGCAACGCCCTTGAGCACGCCTCCGATCGCCTGGCCGATCGGCGATCTGGCGGCCTGGCCCACGGCGCTTACGGCTCGTCTGATGAAGTTGCCGAGGAACTGCTCGAGCTCCTGCTCGTTGTTGACGGACAGGAGCTCGTGGGCGAGCTGAATTTCTTCCTGCTCGCTCAGTTCCTCCTGCATCATCCCCGACTCGAATTCCTGGAGCTCAAACTCCTCCTGCTGGAACGGACCGGCCTCTTGGGTGTATTCGAGCTGTGTACGATCGATGTCGTGCATGGTGGTCTCCTCTGATGGCTTCAAGCGACGGTGCGGCGAACAGCCCGGCGGTAGCGGAAGCCGGGATAGGTAGGCGGGATCGTGCCGATCAAGCCTGGCGCGTGGCGGCGCGCGGCTATCCTCTCGGCAATCGCGGCAACCAGCTGAGGCGAACGTGATTTGGGCGCCACGGCTGCAGCGCGTGCGGCTCCCAGCGCGAAGCGGACGAAGTAGCGGGCGGTCTCAAATTCCTGATCCTCCGCGCTCAAGCCTTCGAACTCGGTGCCAAAGACGCGTTCGGCCACCGTGGTCGCCAATTCGGATCTACCGCCCGGTGGGATGATCTTGCGCGTCGGCAGTAATCGCAAAATCGTCGAAGCAACGCGCCCAAGGCGTTGGGCCAAGGCGCGGGCGACATCGCTGTTTATCGGCCGGCCGGCTTTCAAACCTGCGTATCGCATCAATCTGTTCAAGAGCATGCCGAGCGAAGCGGAATAGCGGGCGTCGATAAACGCGCTCGCAAAGGCGAGCTCGGCGACTTCGGCCGATGATGCTGAAGGCTCGCGCGCTGGAATGCCGAAGAGGAGCACCTCACCCTCGTCGCCATATCCCTCGGGATTGTACTCGATGAGTCGCAGGCTCATCCGCGCACTCCACCTCGCCGATCGGCGGCTGGGCGATTGTTCAAGAGCGGAGGAGCAAGCCGTGTGCCACTTCGAAATGACTGGAGACTGCAACGTTTTCCGCGTTCGCCGCGAAGTCCACTTCGCCGGCGGGGCAACAAGGCGATGGTCTGGCGAAGGGAGATTCGTATACGCCGTGCTGTGCACTGCCGATGCCAGACGGTGAAGCGGATGCCGGAGCAGCGCTAGATTACTGGCCCGAGCACTTAGCGAATGCTGTCATTGCCGCTCACGCGTCGGCTCGCGCCCGTTTTGAGGACGTCCGTCGCCATAGTGACGTAATCGGACGACCTCTGTCGACCCGCTTTGCGGCGAGGATGATCGGGGTGCTGATGTGACAATCACATCGAACCCAGGCCGGACCAGATCAGCTGCAATCTCGGCCGCGCGTTCGCTGCTACTCTCCGCCCAGCGATATGTGACGGTGATCGTGCGGTCCTCGACCCAAGCGAGTTCCCGCAGCCGCTGCAAGAAAGCGGCAGTAAATAAGTCTTCATGAGACGTTGTCCGCATGAGAGTTGTCCCGGTTCGGTTCCGAGTGACGGGTGATTCGGTTAGGGCCGGTTCCTAAGCGACCCGAGCGCGCTGGATGCGCAGTCATGGCCACGCTATCTGACGGAACTCGCCAACACGACGCGTCTTGCGAGCGGCCGGCAGCGAATCGGCCTTCGGGACCACAGCAATATATACGCGCCGAAGTTCGTTTCGTGCCGATCGAGCAAAACGAATCCGATGCTCGTTGCCGGCTCGTGGCCCGGTTCCTGCATTGGCGTCTCCAGACGAGTTCGCAAAGGTCGAGGAAGCCGCCATGTCTATGGGGGGCGAGGGCGTTTGGTACAGGCACGGCAGCATGATCGTTATCCTGCCTGCACCCTCACCTACACAAGGTGGGGAGCTGGAAGGGAGATTCGCCGGCGAGTTTGAAGTCGGGCCTTCCTACACCGTTTGCGACTTCATCGACCCGCGCATCGACGTCGCCGCCCAGCGGGCGTTGTTTCGCCTAGTCAAGTCGGACGCCGCGAGCCGCCGCGACGCGCTCGCCATGCTTGCTGCCGTCAAGGCTAGCCGTCTTGGGGGCATCTATCAGGAAGATCAAAAGGTACCGGCACTGCGGGCGCAAAAGCTCGGCAAGGGCTGGTGGCAGCTCATCCCTCGAGGCGCGCGCACCGTATGCGTCAGGCAGCCGGCAACCGCATTGCCGCTGATTGCTTTCAAGAAATCGCTCGCGAACGACTTGGCGACTCTGATGCAGACACTGCGCTCGGTGTGGCCACAATGCGGCCTGCCGGTCCTCCCCGCTCCGCCGCCAAGCGGAAAGCCGTGCGCGGCGCCCTCTCCACCGCCTCCGCCGCCACCACCGCCGCCTCCGCCACCACCGAACGGCAAGCCCAAACCGGGATGCGATATCGATCGGGGGATCGACTTCGATGAGAAATTCGAGCGGCATTTCCAGGGCTGTTGCACCAGCCTCGCCGCCGCCAAAGGCTTCTGCGCGTTTCTGCCCGAATGGGCGAAGCTCCTTCCCGAGTTCGAAATCTGTCAGCTCACGCCCGCACAATTCGACGAACGGGTCAATCAGTGCATTTTTCAGAACGTCCATGCCGAAGTGGTTCAGGAAACGGGCATTGTAGCGGCCACGGGCAATTGCAGCCCGGCCGCCGTGACGGGACGTCGCTTCGCGGAGTGGAAACGGCGCACCGGACGGCGGTGTTCATGACCGCGGCAGGTGTTATGACCGGCTTGACCGCGGCGGGCGATCGAATCGATCCGAGAGACAAGCGCATGGATGTGCGCGCGAAATTCGCGCTCGCACGGATGCGCGATCAAAAGCCCGATATGCGGCCAGACGCCATCGGGCTGATCCGCGCGCTGAACGCAGGCCGACTTGCGGGCATCTACGGCGACGACCTCGCGGTTGCTGCCCGGCTGGCGTCACGGCTCAAGACGGTGCGGTGGAAGCTCGTATCCAACGGCGAAGATGCGGCGCTCATACTTGACGGCACCGATCCGCTTCGGAGCCCGCCGACGATTATTTTCCGCGGCGACACGCCGGACATCAGCAAGATTCCGGGCCGCATCGACCGTGCGCTGTCTAGGATCAGCCGCGTGTTCGCGCTTTGGCAAGCCGGCCTCCTCGGGCGCTGTGAGTCCCAATCGCTGTCCACGACACCTCTGGCGACCATTGTGCCGTCCGGGTTCTGCTATGTTCAGCGGCAGAGCCAAACCGGCACATCCGTTCAGCTGACCCCGCATCCGTTGCTCTATTACGTCTGGTCACGACCCTTCGCACCCAAGGGACCCGCCCAAGTCGCACAGTTTGGCGATGCAGGTCGATCGGCTGATTTGAATTCTGATGATTGCATCAATTTCGATGACAACCGCTCCGCTGTCTCGGCGTCGCTGACCGCACCGTTCCGGTTCGTCTGCAGTATCGGTGCCGAATTCAAGGACGGCGGCGGGAAGACCGCGACCGGCACGGGCACGTTGATCAGCCCCCGTCACGTCCTCACCAGTGCTCACGTTGCGTCAATGCTTACGCTGCGCGGCAACAGCGGCTGGGAGATCGGAAACAACGCGTCCCGAATTCTGGTCGTTCCCGGGCGCAATCACGCCGCGGCGAGTCGAACAAATCGGCACCCGCGC
>Ga0210406_10007934_pt1 | contig 10694 bp, 10 predicted proteins | sample IncBWC30MmetaG_FD_155454 | JGI IMG/M metagenome (GOLD analysis project Ga0210406, IMG submission 155454) | Forest soil microbial communities from Barre Woods Harvard Forest LTER site, Petersham, Massachusetts, United States - Inc-BW-C-30-M | ecosystem: Environmental > Terrestrial > Soil >... | reverse complement strand
CTTCGCCCGAGCAGGTGCAATCGCAGCAGACGGACGAACGCTCCGACCTCTACTCGGTCGGCGTGTCGCTGTACCAGATGGTGACCGGCCAGCGCATGTTCAGCGTCACCAGCAGTTTCTCCATCATGGAAGCGCAGATCAGGCAGATGCCGCGTCCCCCCATCGAGATCGTGCCCACGGTTCCCCGCCGGCTCAACGACGTCATCCTGCGCGCCGTCGCAAAAGATCCTGCGCAGCGATTCCAAACCGCCGACGAATTCAGCAACGCCCTGTCGCAGCTCTCGAAGGCCCCGACGCAGGCGTCGGATCGGGCGCCCAAGGCGACCATCGCCGAGGTTCCATCACTCCCACGGACCTTCGATCCCGGCTTCACCATTCCTGCCGCGACCAGCTCAGGCTCGCAAAGCACCCGCAATCTCTTGCTCGTACTCGGAGCCGTTCTCGTCGCGGCATTGCTCGCCGGAGCAGCAATCTACAAGTCTCGGCACACCCCGCAGGAAGTCGCAGCCTCTGGCACCCCGCAAGTCGCTGCGCCAACCAGCGCCGCCGATTCCTCGACCTCGCAGGTTCACGACATAGCGCCGCCGCAACCTCCGGCAACACCGGCGGTGACCGAATCGCAACCGGCGGCAGCGACCACTGCGACTCCGAATCCGAAGCAGTCGGCGGTCATGGCGCGCAAAGCGGCGCCGGCGGGCCAGAGTCTGAGTCAGACGCCCGCTGCTCCCGCGGAAGACATTCAGGCTCAGCAGGGTGCAATAGAGCAGAGACAGCAGCTCGACGCGATGGAGAAGGAGATCGATCAGCTCGACAGCCGGGCGGCCGCGGCGGAAGGCAGCATCGACGCGCTTGAGCAGCAGCTGCACCAAACCGGACTGGGCCTGCGCGGCGACGTAGTCGCAAGCCGCGCCAGCATGCGTACCGATATCGCCCGGGCCAAGCAGGCGATGGAGGCTTCCGACGCCGAACGCGCGCGCCACTACATCGACCTCGCGCACCATGAGCTTGAGCACCTGGAGACATTTCTCGGCCGTCGCTAGATAGCTCGCCGCAAAACAAACGGCGCGGTTGGCCCGCGCCGCACACTCAAAACTGAAGGCTTGGCTACACCGCGATGGCCGACGCCTCCGGGAACCGCAACTTGCTCTTCGACAGTGCCCGGTCAAGAAGCTCCTCAATAACAGACTCTTCCACGTTTCTGGACATCGCCAGCTCGCTCACCAGCAAATAGCGGGTACGTTCGAGCATTTTCTTTTCGCGGAAGCTGAGGGATTTGGTCTGTGCCAGGAGGAGGAGGCCTTTTAGAACGATGGCAACATCGAGGAGCGACCCGGTTCGCATCTTGTCCGAATTTTCCTTGAACCGGTATTTCCAGTCGGCGTTGTTTTCACACTTGCCGTCGCTCAGGAACTCGATGATCTTCACCACCTCGCCGTTGCGCACGACCTTTCTCAGGCCAACGCTTTCGACGTTGTGGAAGGGAACCATCACCTTCAGGCTACTGGCTTTGATCTTTAGAAGGTAAAAACGTTCCACTTGTGAGCCGATCGTCCGACTGCTAACCTGCTCGATTATGCCTACCCCATGGTTCGGGTAGACCACTTTGTCTCCGACACTAAAGCTGAGGCTATTCATGAGGGCCGCGCCGCTCCCCAGCGGCAGGCAATACTTTGGCTGAAGTGGGACCCAACTATGTATACCTGAAGCTTACTCCTTTGCCCCAAAACCGTCAATGGATGCGGCTTTTCAGGGATGAGGAGGTTCCCGCCGCCGAAGCCTGTGAATCGCCCGCTCGACAATCGCGTATAATTAAGGGATGTTTTCGGGTAGCGCTTAGGTGCCCCGATGCAATTGCGGAAGTATGCCTGAACACATCAAGAAGAAGCTCGAACAGGAAATTCAAGTCCTTGAACACGAGCTCAACCACGAACTACCGAAAGAACTGAAGAAGGCCGTGGCGATGGGTGACCTCAGCGAGAATGCTGAGTATCATATGGCCAAGCAACGGCAGGAGTTCGTGCGCGCCCGCCTGGGTCAGCTCAAGAAGCGCATGGCCGACCTGTCCCTGGTCAACATGGCCAACATTCCCAAGGACCGCGCCGCCATCGGCTCTACCATCGTCGTATTCGACTCCACCAAGAGCGAGGAGATCGAGTACAAGCTGGTGACCAGCGAAGAATCCGATGTCACAAGGGGGTTCATCTCCACCACCTCACCCATCGGCCGCGCTCTGCTCGGCAAGAAGGTGGGCGACGTTAGCGAAGTAGTTACTCCGAATGGCAAGCGCGAACTCGAGGTCCTCAAGCTGATCACTATTCATGACGAGGTGTAATGACCTGGACCAGCGCAGTCGGGCGATCAAGCAAGTGGCTGCTCTACAAGATTGTCCACGGCCTTGCCCTCACCCGCATCTCGCCCAACGCGCTCACCTTCATCGGGCTGCTGATCAACGTCGTAGCCGGCTTCCTCTTCGGGTATGCCAACGCTGAAAACCAGCGCCGCATGTTCCTCTACGCCGGACTGGTCATCATCGGCGCCGGCATCTTCGACATGGTCGACGGCCGCGTCGCCCGCGCCACCAACCAGGTCACGCAATTTGGCGGCTTCTTCGACTCCGTCATCGACCGCTACAGCGACGTCGCGCTCTTCTTTGGATTGCTGGTGTACTACGCCCGTGCCAATCGCTTCTTCTACGTGGTGATGGTGGCGTTTGTCATGGTCAGCTCGGTGATGGTGAGCTACACCCGCGCCCGCGCCGAATCCCTGGTGCAAAGTTGCAAGGCTGGATTCATGGAGCGCCCGGAGCGCATCGTCTTGGTCATTCTCGGAGCCCTGTTTAACCGCATGGGACCGGTGCTGTGGGTGATCGCCGTCTTGAGCACGATCACGGTCATTCACCGCATCCGCTACACCTACCAGCAGCTCAGTCTGATCGAGCCTAAGCCCACGCCGGTTGCTCCCGACCCTCTCAAGTTCGAAGAAATCGTCGGCTAGATCAGGACGTTGCCGACGGACTCGCCGCCGCTCCTAGCGCCTTACCGCAGTACGGGCACATCGAATAGCCGTGGTCTAACGTGCGTCCACACGAACTGCATGCGGGTGAAAGTTCACACCCGCACTTGGCGCAGAAGTGGAAGTCCTTCTCCACCCGTGCCCCGCACGAGGGGCAATACTGAATCAGCGGCTTGCGCAGCAGGAAGTACACCAGGAATCCCAGACAATTGGGAATGAAGATCACCAGCAGCGTCCACAGCACCTGGCCCATGTCGCGGCGCTTTGCGTCCTGGTTGACGTAGCCGACCAGCAGGAAGTAAATCGACAGTGCGATTCCTGTCAGTGCGGTGAGCAACACCCGCACGGGAAACGGCGGCGCGTGCGGGTCGTGCCCTGGCAGGTAGCCCAGCAACAGGCACGCCATCCCGATAAACCCCGCCACACAAAACACGTACATGATCTTTGGAATGATTGCGAACTCTTCGCTGAAAGTAGACTTACGCTGGGTCATTGGATCCCTCTCTGACGATCTTTCATCAGCAAGTGCATTACACTTCCCTCAAACTTCGACTCGGGGAACGCCAACAGCAGTATCCCGAGCAGGACCGCCGGCAATAGCCAGAAAAACACCATCCCTGGCCCGACGATCGCCGGAGGCAGACTGAGGCGCTCAACCATCCACCCGCCGACCTCCCACCACGCCCAGGCCGACAGCGTCGAGAACACAACGCCCATGGCGAAGGAAATCGCGATCAGGAATCTGCGCGAGTCGCGCTCCCGCAACTGGACGGCTCGGGCATGCACCCGGGATTGCGTCGAGGCCACCAGCGAACCGCTCGCCATCACCGTGAAAGAACGCATCGCCTGCTCAGCACTACCCAGCACGAGCTCGAACTGAGAACAATCTCCGCACTCCGCCAGGTGCGATTCCAGCCAGCGGGCCTCGGCCTCCGTGACTCCCTCAATCTCGCGCCGCGAGATCAGGTCAATCGCGCGTTCATGTTCGTGGCTGTTCATTTCGCGCCTCCCATCAGGTTCGGACGCAGTGCCATCACGCCCCGGTACAGCCGGGTCTTCACCGTGGCCAGTGGAATGTTGATCAACTTGGCGATCTCCTCTAACTTCATTTGTTCCTGGAAGCGCAGCGCCAGCACCTCGCGAAAGATCGCGGGTATCTGCTCAAGCGCAGCCTGGATCCGCACCCTGTCTTCCAGCGCCGCAACCTGCTCGAAGGGCGACGGCCCGTCCGACACCGGCTCAAAGGGCGCCGTGTCCTCGGCCTCGCGCATCTCATCCAGGCTGGCTGGACGGCGTTTGCGCAGGTGATCGATCGCAACATTGTGCGCAATCGTCATCAGCCACGTTGCAAACCGGCTTTTGCCGTCGTACTGGTGGCCTTTCTCCAGCACCCGTATCCAGGTCTCCTGGAACAGGTCTTCCGCCGTGGCGCGATCGCCCGTCAGGTGTATCAGGTAACGCAGCAAGCGGTGCTGATATTGCTCGATGAGCGCATCGAGCACGTCGGGATCGCGCCGGCGCAGGCCGGTGGCAATTTGGGCCTCTTCGGTTTCCATCATTGCTAACGCACTGAATGCGGAGGCGACCATACTAACGGGATATACGGACGGGCAGGCAAAAAAGACTCAGGAGCCTCGGGTTCCCCACCCTTGTCGAGAGGCGACGAGGAGCGGCCCTGCTTCCTTCCTGATTTACAATCATCTATTCGTCTAGGGCACTCATAACTCACAATAGAACGGAGCAACACCGTGGCTGACACTATCTACGATGTAGCCATCATCGGTAGCGGGCCCGCTGGATACACTGCGGCCATCCGCGCCGGGCAATTGGGCCTGAAAGCCGCCCTCGTCGAGAAAGACCCCTACCTGGGAGGGACCTGCCTACACGTGGGCTGCATCCCAACCAAGGCCCTGCTGTTTAACGCCGAAGTCTATGACCACGTGAAGGACGGCCCGGCCCTCGGCCTCGAAAACACCGCCGGAGTCACACCGAACTGGCCGAGCATTCAGAAGCGCAAGCAGGGCATCGTCGACAAGCACACCAAGGGCCTGCAGTTCCTGATGAAGAAGAACAAAGTCACTGTGATCGAGGGCTACGGCAAGCTCACGGGCCCGGCCAAGGGCAGCATCCATACCGTCGAGGTCGAAGGTAAGAGCGGCAAATCGACCGTCAGCGCCAAAAACGTCATCCTCTCCACCGGATCGGTAGCGCGCATGCTCCCCGGCCTCAAGGCCGACGACCGCATCCTCAGCAACATCGAAGTCCTCAGCCTCGACAACATACCGAAGTCGCTCATCGTGATCGGCTCCGGCGCCGTGGGCGTCGAATTCGCCAGCATCTACAAGTCCTTCGGCACCGACGTCACCATCCTCGAAATGTTGCCGCGCTACGTGCCGGTAGAAGACGAGGAAGTCTCCAGGGAGCTGATGCGCATCTATCGCAAGCGCGGCATCAACGGATTCGTGAACGCCAAGGTCGAGACCGTCGAGCGCACAAAGGACGGCGTCGCCGTGAGGTTTACGGTGGACGGCAAGCAGCAGAAGCTGGAAGCCGACAAGGTGCTGATCGCCGTCGGTCGCGCCCCGTGCACCGAGAACGTCGGCATCGAGAGGACCAAGATCGAAGTCGAACGCGGCTTCGTCAACGTCGACAAGTTCATGCGGACCTCCGAGCCCGGCATCTACGCCATCGGCGACATCGCCATGGGCTATCCGCAACTGGCCCACGCCGGAGCGATGGAAGGCATCGTCGCCGTCACTCACATGGCAGGCAAGCCGACCAAGCCGGTTAACGTCCTGCGCATTCCCAATGCGACCTATTGCCATCCCGAAATCGGCAGCGTCGGACTGACCGAAGCCAACGCGAAAGAGCAGGGCTACGACATCAAGGTCGGAAAGTTCCCCTTCACCGCCAACTCGCGAGCCAGCATCGTAGGCTCGCACGACGGCTTCGTGAAGATCGTGACCGACGCCAAGCACGGCGAAATCCTCGGCGTGCATATCATCGGCCCGACCGCGACCGAGCTGATTGCCGAATCCGTGGTGGCTTTGGAGATGGAGTGCACGGCAGAAGACCTTGCCAACATCATCCACGCGCATCCCACATTGTCAGAGGCGATGCTCGACGGCGCCAATGCCGTCTTCGGCATGGCCATCAACGCGTAAGATCAATCGCGGTTCAACATCACGAGGCGCGGAGAGTCAAGTCCCGCGCCTTTCGTTTTTCGTCAATTCCACAACAGTGTCTGGACTGCGAAAGAGTTTCTGTTGAGCGATGCAGCAAACCCTGGCCCCAACGCTTTGCTCTTCTCCGTGTCTCTGAACCGCCCCGCGGAATGATGTACATTCATCCTTCGTTTCAAAGGAGTCGCATGCTCGCTCGCAAATCTCCTGCTCTGGCTTGTTTCGTTCTGACGAGCCTGCTGCCCATGGCTTTCTCCCAGGAGAGCCCTTGCAAATGCTCACCTTCGCAGTCCGACACCAGCGTCATGTACGCCAACGGAACTATGCGCGTCACTCGGGTCGTACCTGTTCCCGACACCCTGAGTCCAGAGGCCCAAAAATCAGTTTCGGTGCCCCGGCCCGACACTGAACCTCCCTACGACGCGGCCAAAGACCGCGCGCAGGCCGAAGCCTGGCAACTCAACGGCGGAGAGATGGTGCGCAAGGTCTACCCGGTCAACCTCGCAAAGGAAACCATCGCCGGCGTACCGGTACGAATTGTCACGCCTCCTACTATCCCGCCCGACAAGCAAAACCGTGTGCTGATCAACGTCCACGGCGGCGGCTTCAGCGCCGACTGGGGATCGGAGATCGAGACCATACCCATCGCCAACCTCACGCAAACGAAGGTTGTCGCCGTGCTCTATCGTCTCGCGCCCGAAGACCCTTTTCCCGCCGCCGTTGACGACATCGTCGCCGTATACAGGGAGCTTATAAAGATCTACAAGCCGCAAAACATTGGACTGTACGGGACCTCGGCCGGCGCCGTCTTGACCGCAGAAGTCGCATCCCGGCTGCGCCAGCTTGGCCTGCCCCTGCCCGCGGCCTTGGGAATCTTCTCGGGCAACGGTGACTTCAGCGAGTTCGGCGACTCGATCTACCTGTATGGCTTATGGGGACTCTCCGGGCCTATCAGCCGCTGGGCCGGCAAGCACGACACCGGATACACCGGAACGGCCAACCTGAAAGACCCCGTGCTGTCGCCGATCTACGCCGACCTGAAGGGCTTCCCGCCGACGTTGTTCCTCACCAGCGGCCGCGACCTGCTTCTCAGCAACACCGTCAACCTGCATCGCGCGTTTCTCCACGCCGGAGTCAACGCCCAGCTAGTCGTGTTTGACGGCCTGCGGCACGCCTTCTGGAACGACTGGAGCCTCCCCGAGTCAAAGGAAGCGCACCACATGATGGCCGACTTCTTCGACCAGCACCTGGGCAAGTGAGGAAGGGCGCAGCTTTAGCTGCGTCGTACATGTCATTCTCTTTTCTCATTTCTCGCCGGCTTTAAGCCGCGGGGAATCTGCTTTCCCGAGCGTGAAGACAGATTCCTCATGCCCGCAAAACAAAAGGCCGCGGAAGCAATCTCCACGACCTTTGTGATTCTTGCTGGCTATGCTGAGTTCTAGGCGGCCTTCTGCGCCGGGTTCTTCAGTACATCGATGGCCTTCTTCAACTGATCATCGGGCGCAACCTTCTTTTCCTTCTCTTGCTGCTTCTCATCCGGCTGAGTGTTCTCGTCCTCGTCCGGAACCAGGAAGTCGTCATTGCTGTCTGCCACCAGGACGTTCGGCGTAATCGCCGTATCCTGCAGCGCCTTGCCCGACGGCGAATAGTACTTCGCGACCGACAGCATCAGCGCCGCTCCGTCCGGCAGCTCGATCACTTTCTGGATCGATCCCGAGCCAAACGTTTTGTCGCCGACAACGTCGCCGCGGGCATTCTCCATGATCGCCGCCGCCACAATCTCGGCCGGTCCCGCGGTCCCCCGATTCACCAACACAACCAGCGGAATCGAAGGAGCCACCGCCTTCTGAGGATCGGCCGCGAAAGTCTGCTTCGGATAGGTCTGACCCTGCAGGTACGAAAGAGTCCCGTGATTCAGGAAGAGGTTCGCCGTGGCGATGCCTTCATTCTCGTCGCCGTCGCCGGAATTGCGCAGATCGAGCACCAGCTTGGTAGCCCCGGTCTTCTCCAGCGATTTCAGTTTGGCCGCGACTTCCTGCGAACGCCCCTTGGGGAAGTCGTCAATCTTGATGTAGCCTATGCCGTCTTCCAGCATCTTGTCGCTCACAGCCGGATCGCTGACGATCTCGCGGGTGATTGCTGTCTTCACCGGCGCCGCTTTGCGCGGGCGCACCACGGATACATTGATCACCGAGCCGGGCTGCCCGCTCAGGATGCCGTCGATCTCGGCCAGCGACATGTCGCGCGTGCTCTTGCCCTCGATCGCCTCGATGATGTCGCCGCTGTCGACTCCAGCCTTGTCGGCCGGCCCGCTGGGTATCACCGACACCACAGCCGCGTAGCCGAAACGCTTTGACAGCGTCGCGCCAATCGTCGCCTTGCCTTCGTTCTTGCGCTGCTTGTAGTCCTTATACTCGGCCGGGTCCAGATAGCTGGAGTTTGCGTCCAGCGATTCCAGCAGCCCGTGCAGCGCGCCGTTGGTCACTGAAGGAACATTGGGCTCTTCGACGTACTCGGTGCGAATACGTGATAGCACTTCGCTGTACACCCCGAGCTGGCGGTACGATTCGTCATTGCTGGTGCTGGCCTTCACGCCCAATCCACCGGCCACAACCAGCGTCGCCAGTAAAAACGAGAGACCTAATACGATGAGCTTGGTAGTTTTCGACATGTGTGAAATACGCTAATTCGCTGGGAGGTCAGACAGTTACGGTCGCCGTCCGGAGCTGCGTTCCCTAATTATACATCTCGTTGGATGCCCGGTTTCTTACCGCGACGCGCCAATTCCGTGCCACCAAAGTGTAGGCTTTCCTCGCGTGGCGTTAGCAACTTGGACGGCCTGGCAAAGGGAAAGTCATCGCTCATAACCGCCTCAGCTTCCCAGGTTGTCACCCTGAGCACAGCCCGCAGGGAGCGGAGTAGAAGGACCCCAATGCCCGGCGAAACTCCGGCTGGCCGCCCCATCCGTATCCCTAAATTTTGGAAAAGTTGGGATCAGCGGTATCCAGCCACCTACCGACCACTGTCCGATCCTGTGACTCCCCTCATAGGCTCCCTCCACCTACCCTGCTATATTCCGTTCGTTGGGTGAGAATCCCTATGCCCCGTAACTTCGACCAGTCCCGCGCACTGCAAAAGCGCGCCGAGCAGTTCTTTCCCGGAGGCGTAAACTCTCCCGTCCGCGCTTTCGCCTCGGTCGGCGGAGATCCGCCCTTCCTGGTCCGCGGCCAAGGCCCCTACGTCTGGGACGCCGACGGCAACCAGTACCTCGACTACGTCGGCTCCTGGGGGCCGCTCATCCTCGGCCATGCCGTGCCTGATGTGATTGACGCGGTCGTTCATGCCGCGCGCAGCGGCACCAGCTTCGGCGCTTCCACCCCAACCGAGGCCGATCTTGCGGAACTCGTCACTGAGGCCTTCCCGGTGGTCGAGAAGCTGCGCTTCGTCAGCTCCGGAACCGAGGCCACCATGTCGGCCATCCGGCTGGCCCGCGCCTATACCAGCCGCAAGATCATCGTAAAGTTCGAGGGCTGCTATCACGGACACAGCGACGCGCTGCTGGTGAAGGCCGGCTCCGGCGTTGCGACGCTCGGCATCCCCGGCTCGGCAGGAGTGCCCGAAGAGTTTGTCGAGTTCACCCTGGCGCTGCCGTACAACTACCTCAACGCGGTCGAAGAGGCATTCGCCAAATTCAACGAAAAGATTGCCGGCGTCATCGTCGAGCCGGTGGTGGGCAACATGGGCTGCGTGCCCCCGAACCCCGGCTATCTCGAAGGCTTGCGCGCGATTACCCAACGCGAAGGCGCACTGCTCATCTTTGACGAGGTGATGACCGGCTTTCGCCTGGCGTTTGGCGGGGCCTCCGAGCTCTACAGCATCAAGGCCGACCTCTTGACGATGGGAAAGATCATCGGCGGCGGCTTGCCCGTCGGAGCCTACGGCGGCCCGGCGAAAATCATGAACCTGATCGCGCCTCTGGGGCCTGTCTATCAGGCGGGAACACTCAGTGGAAATCCGCTTGCCATGGCCGCCGGCATCACCACGTTAGCCATCTTGAAGGACAATCGCCGCCAGCATTACCGGCAACTCGACGAATATACGTTAGACCTGGTCGCAGGCGTTCTCGCTGCTGCAAAGTCGTTGGGTGTCGCCATGACGGCAAACCGTGTCGGCTCGATGTTTACCTTCTTCTTCTCCGACAAACATGTCACCGATTGGGACAGCGCCGCCACTTGTGACATCGCAAAGTTCGGCCGCTTCCACAGCGCCATGTTGAATGTCGGAATCTGGCTACCACCGTCACAGTTCGAAGCCGCATTCCTCAGCGTCGCCCACACGCCACAGCACATCGAACAGACCATCGCCGCGGCGCACGAAGCACTCAAGCAGCTCTAGCTAGTGCTTACTTGCATTAGTGATGGATATTACGTAATGTGATTGGCAAAGGGGGTGCCTTTGCCAAAACCAGCGCCGGTACCGGAATGTTCGCGAGAAGATCGC
>Ga0210406_10007933_pt1 | contig 10694 bp, 9 predicted proteins | sample IncBWC30MmetaG_FD_155454 | JGI IMG/M metagenome (GOLD analysis project Ga0210406, IMG submission 155454) | Forest soil microbial communities from Barre Woods Harvard Forest LTER site, Petersham, Massachusetts, United States - Inc-BW-C-30-M | ecosystem: Environmental > Terrestrial > Soil >... | reverse complement strand
GGTTCGTTGCAAGCTTCTCACGCCCACGGCCTGCCGCGCGTCACCCTGATCATCGGCGGCGGTATCGCCGCGTACAAGGCGCTGGATCTGATCCGGCGGCTCAAGGAGCGCCACATCCATGTGCGCTGCGTGCTGACCAAGGCCGCGCAGCAATTCGTCACACCGCTCGCGGCAAGCGCGCTGTCGCACGAGCGCGTCTATACCGACCTGTTTGACCCCGAGAGTGAATTCGATGCCGGCCATATCCGGCTGGCGCGCGAGGCCGATCTGATCGTGGTAGCGCCGGCGACCGCCGATCTGATGGCGAAGATGGCGCAAGGCCACGCCGACGACCTCGCCAGTGCTGTCCTGCTTGCCGCCAACAGGCCGATCCTGCTGGCGCCGGCGATGAACCCCTTGATGTGGAACAATGCCGCGACCCGCCGCAATGTCATGCAGCTTCGGCGCGACGGGGTTGCCACCGTCGGACCCAATGCCGGCGAGATGGCGGAAGCGGGCGAAGCCGGCGTCGGGCGGATGGCAGAGCCTGCCGAAATCGCCGCGGCCGCCGAACATCTGCTGCGTCCGCCGCGGCCGCGTCCGCTCAAGGGCAAGCGCGTGCTGATCACCGCAGGCCCCACCCACGAGGCGATCGATCCGGTGCGCTACATCGCCAACCGCTCTTCCGGCAAGCAGGGCTTTGCCATTGCCGAGGCGGCGCAGGCGGCAGGTGCGGATGTGCTGCTGATTTCGGGACCGGTCGATCTCACCGATCCCGCCGGCGTGGCGGTCACGCATGTGGAATCCGCGCGCCAGATGTTGCAGCGGGTGGAAGCAGCGCTCCCGGCGGATATCGCGATCTTCGCGGCCGCGGTCGCTGATTGGCGCGTGGCCCATGAGGGCGAGCAGAAACTGAAGAAGACTTCTGGCGGCTTGCCGCAACTGGAGCTCGTGGAAAACCCCGACATCCTCGCCACCATTTCGAAGCTGCGGGACAGGCGGCCACCCCTCGTGATCGGGTTTGCCGCGGAGACCGAAAACCTGATCGAAAACGCCAAAGCCAAATTAGCACGCAAGGGCTGCGACTGGATCCTTGCCAATGACGTCTCGCCCGCGACCGGCGTGATGGGCGGCGATCGCAACACGGTGCACCTCTTGACGCGCAATGGCGCCGAAATCACGGTCGACCCCTGGCCGGTGATGACCAAGGAGCAGGTCGCAGCCGAACTGATCGCGCACATCGCCAAGGCAATGGAGACGGCCTCGTGAGCGCCACGGTCAAGGTCGAGATCCGCCAATTGCCGCATGCCGAGGGCCTTCCGTTGCCGGCCTATCAGAGCGCAGATGCAGCCGGGCTCGATCTTTTGGCGGCGGTTCCGGAAAACTCACCGTTGGTTCTGGCGCCTGGAAAACACGCGCTGGTGCCAACTGGGCTGACGATTGCGCTGCCGTCGGGCTCTGAAGCCCAGGTGCGGCCGCGCTCGGGCCTCGCGGCCAGACACGGCGTCACTGTGCTCAATTCGCCGGGCACGGTCGATGCGGATTATCGCGGCGAGATCAGCGTGATCCTGATCAATCACGGCGAGGCGCCGTTTACGATCCGCCGCGGCGAGCGGATCGCGCAAATGGTGATCGCGCAGGTGGTCCGCGTGGAACTCGTCGTCGCCGCGGCGCTGTCCACGACCGACCGCGGCAGCGGCGGCTTCGGTTCGACTGGGCGCTGACTTCCTCCACGATCCGAATGATCTGACCCCCCGCGTCCCCAAAACGGAAAATCGAACGCGGCCATTGACTCTACCTACTAATCGGTAGATAAACCCTACCGTCGATTTCCAACCAGGAGCAGGCCGTGACGACCGAACTTTATTGGCTGACGCTGACCGCACTCGTGACCGCGCTGTTCTGGGTGCCGTACGTTCTCGACCGCATGGTCGTCAGCGGCTTGGGAGGAACGCTCGCAGGCGCGGCCCCGGAAAGCAGCGGGCATTCGACCTGGGCCCAGCGCGCCATCAGGGCCCATTACAATGCGATCGAGAATCTCGCGATCTTCGCGCCGATCGTTCTGATCGCCCACCTACTGGGCATCTCGAACGGCGCGACCAAGGCTGCGGTCGTGGTGTATTTCTTCGCCCGCCTCGCGCACTACGTGGTCTATTCCGCCGGAATTCCCGCCGCGCGCACGCTCACATTCACCGCCGGCTGGCTTGCCCAGATCGCGATCATCGCCAGCATCCTGCGCTGGATTTGAACGCGGTGGGCGGATCACGCCGGCGCACTTTGCTCCTGACCGGAGCCGCCGAAGGTCTCGGTGCCAGCATCGCCGAAACCTTCGCCCGCGCGGGCCACGATGTTCTCGGTCTGTCGCGGACCGAGCGCTCGTCAGGGCACCTGAAGCGACTGGTCGAACAGGGCGGCGGCAGCTACACCCATCTCGCTTGCGACATTGCCCAGCCGCCGCAATTGATCGCGGCGATCGAGCCATATGCCGACCGTATCGACGTTTTGGTCCACAACGCCCATGTGCTGACGATCAGGCCCTTCGTGGAGACCGCGGCCGGTGAGTTCGAGCAGGCGTGGCGTGTGGCTTGCCTTGGCGCGATGGTGTCGGCGCAAGCCGTGATCGCGCATATGGCGGCACGCAACGATGGAACCATCATTCTCACCGGCGCCACCGCGGGCTTGCGGGGCGGCGCAAATTTCTCGGCATTCGCCTCGGCGAAATTTGCCCTGCGCGGCCTCGCCCAATCGCTGGCGCGCGAGTTCGGTCCGAAAGGCGTCCACATCGCACACATCGTCCTTGATGGATTGATCGACGGGCCTCAGACTGATCGGCGGTTTGGCCCCTCGCCGTCTGGCCGGATGGATGCGAAATCGATCGCACAAGCCTATCTTGACCTTGCAGCGCAAAAGCCCTCGGCATGGACCCACGAGATGGACCTGCGCCCCTTCGCCGAGCGTTTCTAGAGTATGATCAGGAAAAAGCCTGCCCCGCACTTGGATAGCGCGGTGGGAACCGGTTTTCCCTCGCGACAAACGCGGAACGCGTTTGCGCGGAGATCATGCTCAAACAAAGCCAGGAGACCGTGATATGTCGAATGAGCGCGTCAACGCCGACTTGTCCCAGCGTGTGGTGGTAGCAACCGACGAACTGCCATGGATTCCCTCCCCGCAGGCGGGCGTCGAGCGCCGCATGCTCGATCGCATTGGCGGCGAGGTCGCGCGCGCGACCTCGCTCGTCCGCTACGCCGCCGCCAGCGCATTCCCCGCGCACGAGCACGCGCTCGGCGAAGAATTTCTGGTGCTGAGCGGGGTATTTTCCGATGAGCACGGCGACTATCCGGCCGGGACCTACGTCCGCAACCCGCCGCTAAGCCGGCATTCGCCGCGTACCGCGCCGGGCTGCGCCATTTTTGTGAAGCTGAGGCAGATGGCCCCTTCGGAAAAGGCCCGCCTGGTCATCGACACCACCACCGCCAAATGGCGCCGGGAGGAGCAAGCCGGAATGGCCACGCTGCCTCTATTCCACGCTCCCGGCGGGGGAGAAAGCGTGGCGCTGGAACGGTTGGATGCGGGCGCTGTCCACAGGGAGGTGGACTGTCCCGGAGGCGAAGAGATATTCATACTGTCCGGCGACCTCCGTGACGGAAGCGGAACCTATGGTGCCGGAACGTGGATCAGAAATCCGGCCGGATTCCGGGGCAGTCTCGGCTCGACCAACGGAGCGACATATTGGGTGAAGCGAGGTCATCTGCGCCCGATGCCATGACGGGAAGACCATGACGATCACGGCGCCGAAGCAGAGATCAGAAACCGCCGAACAGATCCTCGATCTCGCCGAAAGGCTGATCCAGACCCGCGGCTACAGCGCGTTCAGCTATCAGGACATCGCCGACAGCCTCGGCATCCGGAAGGCCAGTATCCACTATCATTTTCCTTCAAAGGCCGATCTCGGAATCGCCGTCGTCGACCGCTACGTGGCGCGCTTCGGCGCGGCCCTCGTCGCTATCGCGGAAGATCAGTCGCGGACTTCGATGGCAATGCTGGATTTCTATGTCGAGCCTTATGTCGGCTTTGCCAAGAGCGCCGACCAGGTCTGCCTCTGCGGAGCGCTGGCCGGCGAAATCCTGGTGCTGCCGCCGGCGCTTCGCTCCCGCGTCGACGGTTTTTTCCGCGCCCACCAGGCCTGGCTGACCGGGATTCTCAAGCGCGGGGTGGCTCGGGGAGAATTCAAGCTCGCTGCCCCGGCGAGCAAGACGGCGAGGTTCGTCTTCGGTGCACTGCAGGGAGCGTTACTGGTCAAGCGCACCACCGGCGACGTAGCGCAGCTACACGACGTCATAACGGTGATAAAATTGCAGCTCACCGCCGGTTCCTGAGGCGGCCTAACGGGTGTTCGATGGCATCAATTCTACGAAATATGTCACGGTAAACCCCGCTTTAGCGCATTTTCCTGTGCCGGGGTCTACGTTCACGATCTGGACTCTTACCGCTCGACTTCCGTTGAGGATAATGTGTCTCGATTCGCGAACCGCGCGGCAGGGTGGTCTGCGCCGGGCGTAAATTTGTGCGGTCTTATTGTGCGGTCTTGGGGCAACCATGTCGGGCGTGATCGTGGCGATGCGTCGGACGCTGCTGTCGTGCACATCACTGGCGCGCAACGGCCTGATCGGGCTTGCTGCATTGGCGCTGTTGCCGGCTGGACCGGCCGCGGCCGCGGACTTGACCTTCCTCGGCGCGCTTTCGATCTTTTTCGATCTCAACCGACAGGAAATCGCGGTCCTGACCACGGCGCTGGCGCTGCTCGGCTTTTCCGTGGTGGCGGCGATCCTCCTGATGCACACGCGCGTCCGTGCGGCAAACAACGAGGCAGAGCTGCTCGTTGATATCGGGCAACTCCAGGTCCAGGCGGACCGTTACCGCGCGCTATTGTTTGCCGAGCCGCAAGTCCTGATCGCCTGGGCCGCCGGCGACAATCGCCCGCAAATCAGCGGCGATGTCTCGCTGCTGGTGCCCCAGGAATCGCCGCAACGTATTCTCGCCTTCGGAACCTGGCTGCCGCCGGAACCGGCGCTGCAGATGGATCACGCCGTCGACGCATTACGCGAGGCCGGCGAGGGCTTTTTGCTGCATCTGACGACGTCGACCGGACATGCTATCGAGGCCATGGGCCGCGCGATCGGCGGTGAAGCCATTGTGCGAATTCGCGAACTCTCCGGATTGCGCCGGGAACTGGCGGAAACCAATCGGCGCCACAAGGCGCTATTGGAGGAGACCGAGATGCTGGGCGGCTTCGCCGCCGCTTTGCCATGGCCGATCTGGGCCAAGAGCGCCAAGGGCAGCCTGGCCTACGCCAATGCCGCCTATGCCCGCGCAACCGAGGCGGCCAGCGTCACCGATGCGACCGACCGCAACCTCGAACTGCTCGACAGCGACGACCGCGCCGAAATGGAGCGCGCGCTCGCGGCCTCGGAGACCTTCAGCGCGCGACTGCCGATCGTGGCCAGGGGCGAGCGGCGGATTTACGACGTGCGCGTGGTCAAGATCGGCGGCAGCAGCGTCGGCGTCGCGATCGACGCCAGCGAGGCCGACGCCCTGAGCTCGGCGCTGGTGCGGATGGCGGAGGCGCACCGCCGGACGCTCGATCAACTCTCGTCCGGCGTTGCGGTGTTCGACGCTCAGCGCCGGCTCGCGTTCTACAACGATTCCTATCGCCGGCTGTGGGACCTCGATCGCGCCTTTCTTGACGGCAATCCGGACGATTCGAGCGTGCTCGACCGGCTGCGCGCGGCGCGCAAATTGCCCGAGCAACCGGATTTCCGCGCCTGGAAGGTAAAGCTGCACGAGGCCTATCGCGCCGTCGAGACCGCCAAGGATACCTGGTACCTCCCCGACGGCCGGGCCCTGAGCGTCGTCACCACGCCAAATCCGGAAGGCGGCGTCACCTATCTGTTCGACGACGTCACCGAAAGCCTCGATCTGGCGCGGCGCTTCGACGGCCTGATCCGGGTGCAACGCGAAACACTCGACAGTCTCGCCGAAGGCGTTGCGGTGTTCGGCAGCAACGGCCGGGCGCAATTGTTCAATCCGGCGTTTGCGAAAATGTGGAAGCTGTCGCCCGACGCACTGCGCGAACAGCCGCATATCGATACCGTGGAACAGTGGTGCCATCAGCTGTTCGATGACGCCCATATTTGGCGGACGATCCGCGAAGCCATCACCGCGATCGAGAACCGGGTCGACGTGCCGCTGAAGCTGGAGCGCAAGGACGGCAGCGTGCTGGACTGCATGACGAGGCCGTTGCCTGACGGCGCCACCATGCTGACCTTCCAGGACATCACCGACACCGAAAATGTCGAACGTGCGCTGCGCGAAAGCAACGAGGCACTGGAGGCGGCCGACCAGATGAAGGTGGATTTCGTCCACCACGTCTCCTACGAACTTCGCGCGCCGCTGACCACCATCATCGGCTTCGCGCATTTCCTCAGCGACCCCTCGACCGGCCCGCTGACGGCAAAGCAGGCCGAGTACCTCGACTACGTCACCAAATCGACCAACGCGCTGCTCGCGCTCACGAACAATATTCTCGACCTCGCCACCATCGATGCCGGCGCCATGAAGCTGGAGCTCGGCCCGGTCGATATCGGCAAGGCCATCGCGGCGGCTGCCGAAGGCATCCAGGACCGGCTTGCCACCGACCGGATCCGCCTCAAAGTCGACGTCGATCCCAACATCGGAAGTTTTGTCGGCGACGAACGCCGCGTCGTGCAAGTGCTGTATAATCTGCTTGCCAACGCCGTCGGCTTCTCACCGCAGGACGCCATTGTCGGCATCAGCGCGAAACGGAGCGAGCATGCGATCGTCTTCACCGTGACCGATTCCGGTCCAGGTATCGCGCCCGACGTCAAGGACAAGGTGTTCGACTGGTTCGAGAGCCACTCGCACGGCTCAAGGCATCGCGGCGCCGGTCTCGGCCTGTCGCTGGTGCGCTCCTTTGTCGAACTGCACGGCGGCATGGTGCGCGTCGACTCGGCCGTCGGCAAAGGCACCAGCGTCACCTGCGACTTCCCGACCGATCAGGCCATGCATCGCAACGCGGCGGAATGAGCTCTCCCACGACATTTTTGGCGGCGCTCGCAAACGAGACGGCGACCGCGCATCTGATGGCCGACCTCGCGCTGTTGGTCGGTCCCGGCGACGTCATCACGCTGTCCGGTGATCTCGGCGCCGGCAAGACGGCGGCCGCGCGGGCCATGATCCGCTATCTCGCCGACGACGAAATGCTGGAAGTTCCGAGCCCGACCTTCACGCTCGCGCAAGGTTATGACCTGCCGGCCCTTGCCCTGGTCCACGCCGATCTCTACCGCGTCAACGACGCGAGTGAACTGGAAGAGATCGGCCTGTCGCCATTGCCGGAAGGCGCGATCGCGCTGATCGAATGGCCGGAACGCGCCGCCGGCGCGTTGCCGCCGGACCGTATCGATATTGCGTTCAATCATCGTCCGGCGCTGGGATCGACCGCGCGATCGGCCGAGATCACCGGCTACGGCAAGGCAACAGCGAAAGTCGCAAGGCTGAAGGCGCTGCGGGAGTTTCTCGAGGGTACCGGTTTTTCCGAAGCCAAACGTCAGCGCATGGCTGGCGATGCGTCGATACGCTCCTATGCGCGGCTGATCCGCGACGACGGCGTCGTCATCCTGATGAATTTTCCGCACCAGCCCGACGGGCCCGCGTTGTATGACGGAAAATCCTACAGCGCCGCCGTGCACCTCGCCGAGGACGTCAAGCCGTTTGTCGCGATCGCCGATGGCCTGCGCGAGCGCGGCTTCTCGGCGCCGACGATCGGTTATGCCGATCTTGATTCCGGATTCCTGATCACGGAGGATTTCGGCAGCGCAGGCTTTGTCGAAGGCGATCCGCCGCAGCCGATCCCCGAGCGTTATGAAGTCGCGACCGATTTGCTGGCCGCGCTGCATCACGAAGGTCTCCCCGAGACGCTGCCGCTGGCGCCGCAGCTCAATTATCCGATTCCGACATTCGACATCGAGGCGCTGTTGGTCGAGATCGGGTTGATGCTCGAATGGTACCTGCCGGATCGCGGGGTCGAGACGAGCGGCGAAATGCGCGCCGAATTCGCCGCGATGTGGCGCAATCTGCTGGAAAAGCCGGTCGCAGCCGCGAAAACCTGGGTGTTGCGGGATTTCCATTCCCCCAATCTGATCTGGCTTGGCGAGCGCACCGGTATCGCACAAGTCGGCGTCATCGACTTCCAGGATGCCGTGCTCGGTCCCGCCGCCTACGACCTGGTGTCGCTGCTGCAGGATGCGCGGATCGACGTGCCCGAGGCGCTCGAACTCGCGCTGCTCACGCGCTACATCAAGGCGCGGCTCACATCCGACCCAAATTTCGATCCCGCCGTCTTCGCCGAGCATTACGCCATCATGTCGGCACAGCGGAACACGCGGCTGCTCGGCACCTTCGCGCGGCTCAACCGGCGCGACGGCAAGCCGCACTATCTGCGCCACCAGCCCCGGATCTGGACTTATCTCAGTCGGTCATTGGCCCACCCCGCGCTCTCGCCGGTTCGGCAATGGTATGCCGCCAATGTCCCCCCGCCGGTTCCTTAAATTTACCGGTTGTTAGCCAAGCGCGCTTTAGTCTGCGTCCGGCCCCAACGGCGTGGGGCGGGCTATTCTTGACGCGAGAACGCAACGATGGTGGCAGAACGGCGCAAGGGCGAACGCATCACGTTCGAGCGCGGGATTTCAGCGCATATGATGGGCATCGACGGCACCTGGCGTCGCGACTGCACCATGGAAGACGTCTCCGAGACCGGCGCCAAGCTCACCATCGAGGGCTCCGTCGAAGGGCTGCATCTGAAGGAATTTTTTCTGTTGCTGTCGTCGACCGGGCTCGCCTATCGCCGCTGTGAACTTGCCTGGGTCAACGGCGATCAGATCGGCGTCAATTTCCTCAAGACGGGCGACAAGAAAAAGAAAGCGATGCGGCGCGCGGCGGCGGATGCTTGAGCCTTTGTCGGCGCGTGCGTCGTACAACCGTCATGCCCTATGATTATCGCCTCTAGGGCCCTGTATCGGCGGAATCGCCATGATATGGTTGGCGGAGCAAATTCGAGAATCCCCTGAAGGAATGCCCGTCCATCCCACCAAAGCCATGGTCCTTGCCGCCGGTCTCGGCCTGCGCATGCGCCCCCTCACCGAAAACCTGCCGAAGCCGCTGGTTCGGGTTGCCGGCCAGCCATTGCTCGACCACGTGCTCGACAAGCTCGGCAGCGCCGGTGTCACCGAGGCAGTGGTCAACGTGCATTACCTGCCCGACCAGATTATCGAGCATACCAAGGGCCGCAGCCGACCGCGCGTGGTCATCTCGGACGAGCGCGACCAGGCGCTTGGCACCGGCGGCGGCGTGGTCAAGGCGTTGCCGCTGCTTGGGCCGGCGCCGTTCTTCCATATCAATTCCGACACGATGTGGATCGACGGCGTGCGATCCAACCTGGCGCGGCTGGCAGAGACCTTCGATCCCGACCGCATGGATATCCTGCTGTTGATGGCGCCGACCACGAGCAGCATCGGCTATGGCGGCCGCGGCGACTACGCCATGCTGCCGGACGGCGCGTTGCGCAAGCGAAGGGAGCATCAGGTCGTGCCGTTCGTCTATGCCGGCGCCGCGATCATGTCACCGTCTCAATTCGCCGCTGCCCCATCAGGCGAGTTTTCGCTGACAAAAATGTTCGACCGCGCCAACGAGCAGGAGCGGCTGTTTGGCTTGCGGCTCGACGGCGTGTGGATGCATGTCGGAACTCCCGACGCGATCCATGCGGCCGAAGAGGCGTTTTTCGAAAGCGTCGCCTGAGATCGTGCCGTAGGGTGGGCAAAGGCGCACTTGCGCCGTGCCCACCGCGCTAGATTAACGACGCTTGGCGTGGTGGGCACGCTTCGCTTTGCCCACCCTACGGCGGCGACTCCCTCCCAACTTCCGCCCATGCCATGATGCAACGTGACCTTGCGAATCAGGAAGCCCATGCGCGTCTTCAGCGTTCCCTTGTCCGTGCCGTTCCTGCGCAGCGTCGTCGCCGCGTTGATCGACGGCCGGCTGATCGAGGGGTTTGAGGCGCGCCGGGAGCCCGCCAATCTGGCGCGGGCGACGCTTTATCTGCCGACCCGCCGCGCGCTTCGTGTGGCGCGAGAAGTCTTCCTCGATGAACTCAAGACCGACGCGGTAGTGCTGCCGCGTATCGTCGCGCTCGGCGACATCGACGAAGACGAGCTGGCGTTTGACGATGAAGCCGAGCAGTTCAGTGGCGCGGCGCCGCTCGACATCCCCCAAAAACTTGGCGAACTCGACCGCCGGCTGACATTGGCAAAACTGGTCGCGGCGTGGGCCAGGAGTCCGGTCTCCTCGCCGCTGGTGGTCGGCGGACCGGCATCGACATTGGCGCTGGCTGGCGATCTCGCGCGGCTGATGGACGATATGGTGACGCGCGGCGTCGACTGGGATGGGCTCGACGGATTGGTGCCGGATCAGCTCGACCAATATTGGCAGTACTCGCTCGAATTCCTGGGGATCGCGCAAAAGCTCTGGCCGGATCATCTTCGCGAAATCGGCAGGATCGAACCGGCGGCACGTCGCGATCTCCTGATCACGGCAGAGGCCGCGCGCCTGACCGCGCATCATGATGGGCCGGTGATTGCGGCCGG
>Ga0210406_10007927_pt1 | contig 10702 bp, 10 predicted proteins | sample IncBWC30MmetaG_FD_155454 | JGI IMG/M metagenome (GOLD analysis project Ga0210406, IMG submission 155454) | Forest soil microbial communities from Barre Woods Harvard Forest LTER site, Petersham, Massachusetts, United States - Inc-BW-C-30-M | ecosystem: Environmental > Terrestrial > Soil >... | reverse complement strand
CCAGCCTGGACGATTACGAGAGCCTCGAGCCGGCGCATCTGGCGCAAGTGAAAGACCACGCGGCCATGGTGGGAATCGCCCTCGATGGAGGCATGGGTTGCATTTGCCCGCTATCCACCAGTTGGAATGCCAAGAACGGCGACCCAAAGGAAAATATCCTGCGCGGGCTGCGAGTTGCAAAAGCGATCGGGGCCACCTCGATGCGCTGCTTTCTGGGCCAGGAAGCGGACCGGCTGGGAAAATACGGGATCGAAGCATGCATGGCGCGGACCATCGAGGTCTTGCGCTCGGTCCGTTCGGAGGCGCAGGACCTGGGCGTGAAGATTGCCATCGAGAATCATTCCGGCGATACGCAGGCGCGCGAAGTTCGGACCATGATCGAGGAAGCCGGCCGGGATTACGTCGGCTCCTGTCTCGACACCGGAAATCCAATGTGGGTGGTGGAAGATCCCATGCTGTCCCTGGAAATTCTGGCGCCTTATGTTGTTACCACGCATATTCGCGACTCCGTGGTTTATGAGACACCGCGCGGGGCCGCGGCTCAGTGGGTTGCCTTAGGCGACGGCACTATCGATTTCCATAAGTTCGTGGCGCGCTACCGCGAACTTTGTCCCCACGCGAGCATGCAACTCGAAGTCATAACGGGCCGCCCGCCCCGGACGCTTCCTTATCTGGAGCCGGGCTTCTGGAAGGAATTTCCGAAAGCCGACGCATCGGAGTTCGCTCGCTTTGTGGCGTTGGCCAAGAGCGGTCATCCGTTCACGGGCTACATGGTGGTGGAGGACGGCGTTAAGGAACCTTTGCCTGAGTTCAAGGCGGCGTTGCGGGAGCAGCAGCGTGTGGACCTGGAGCGCAGCTTGGAATACGCCAAGAAGTCGCTCGGGGTGGGAGTGCGGTGGCGGGGGTAAACTAATAATTGCGCAGGTGCGCGACTCGAACGAATTCCCAATGAATCCCAACGGCGAAACCCGAATGGACCGAATGGAGCGGCTGCTGGAGGCGTACATCCAGCACAACGAGCGGGCGCATGAGAATTTCGAGCGCGAGCATAAGGATCTTCTGACTGCGCAAGTCGTGCTTACCGGTCACATGGACGTAGTGAATGTAAAGCTGGCGGAAGTCGGCGTAAAGCTGGCCGAAGTCGGCGTAAAGCTGGCCGAAGTCACCGACAAGTTGAACGGCCTGATTGGCGTCGTGGATGACATCATCCGGCGGCCGCCGCCAGGTAGGCCAACAGGTTGAGAGATGGCCTTGGGCTATGCTGGTCGAATGCGCTTCTTGCTCCTGCTGCTCGCCACTCCGATTTTGTTCGCTCAGCCCTCGCCACAGCTCGACCATCGCTGGGCACCGCTAGCGTTCCTCATTGGCGACTGGGCCGGAGAGGGCGGTGGCGGCCCGGGACAAGGCAGCGGCAGCTTTTCATTTTTACCAGACCAAGACGGGAAAATCCTGATCCGCAAGAATCGCGCCGATTACCAGGCCTCTAAAGACCGTCCCGCTTTCTCGCACACTGACCTGATGATCGTGTACAACGAGCCGGCCGAGACCAAGCTCCGCGCCATCTACTTCGACACCGAAGATCACGTCATCCATTACACTGTGGAGCCGTCAGCCGATGGAAACAGCACCACATTCGTAAGCGATAATTTTCGATTGACCTATCGCAAGACGGGCCCCGATAGCCTGGCGCTCAAGTTCGAAATCGCGCCTCCCGGCAAGCCCGGCGCGTTCACGACCTACATCGACGCCACCGCGCATCGCAGTCAGAACCAGAAACCCGAAACTAGAAACTGAGCAATCGTTCCGCTTCCGCCACCAGATTCTCCACCTGCGGCAGAATCTCGTACTCGAGTTGCGGATTGTACCCAACCCAGGTGTCGAGAGCCCCAACCCGGCCCACCGGAGCGTCCAGATGGTGGAACAATTCGTTGGCGATCCGCGCCGCCAGCTCCGCGCCGTAGCCGAAGGACAACACGTCTTCGTGGGCCACCATCACACGGTTGGTCTTCTCGACTGATGTCCGGATCGCCTCCCAATCGTAGGGAGCGAGCGTCCTGAGATCGATCACCTCGATGCTCTTGTCGGGATAGCGCTGTTCCACCTGAAGCGCCGCCTGCAGCATTTTTTGGACCAGCGCACCATAGGTGACCACGGTCAGGCTCTGGCCCGTTTTGACGATCTTCGCCTTCCCAAATGGGATCGTATAATCGGGTCCTGGGTGTTGCGACCGGTTATAGGGCTCGCGGTACAGCCGCTTGTGTTCCAGGAACAATACCGGATCGTCGCAGCGAATCGCTGTTCTGAGCAATCCGCAGGCATCCAGGGCATTCGACGGCATCACCACGCGCAACCCGGGAATATGCGTGAAAATCACCTCGCCGCACTGGCTGTGATATATGGCGCCTCCGTTCAGGTATCCGCCGATAGCCACCCGCACCACCGCAGGCGCGCTGAATTGGTTATTGGAGCGCCACCGTATGGTGGCCAGCTCATCGCGCAACTGCATCATGGCGGGCCAAATGTAATCGAAGAACTGCACCTCGGCCACCGGCTTCATGCCGCGCTCAGCCATGCCGATCGCGCGTCCGACAATTGATGCCTCAGCCAAAGGGCTGTTGAAGCATCGCGACGCACCATATTTGATCTGCAGCCCCGCCGTGGCTTTGAAGACGCCGCCTTTGCCCTTGACCTCCTGCAGATTCGCTTCCCGGCTGCAATCGGCCACGTCTTCACCAAACACCAGGACTCGCGGATTGCGCTGCATCTCTTCGTTCAGGGTGCGATTGATCTCATCCACCATGGTCCGCGGATCGCCGCTGAACTGGGGCTCGGTTTCGAATACGGCCGAGGTCGGATCCACTTTGTCGGAATACAAAAACCGCAGCGCCGATCCCTTGGGTGGCGGATCGGCCCGTAATACCCGATCCGTGGCTTGCTGGATCTCCTGATCGACCTCGTGAACGATCACCTGCAGTCCCTGACGGTCCAGAATGCCCTCCGCTACTAGCCATTCGGGAAACTTGAGCACCGGGTCGCGCGATTCTTCAGCGGCGCGCTCGGCCTTGGTCTTATATAGCCGTTCGTCATCGGAAAGCGAATGCGAGTAGGGCCGCGTGACTGTAGCGCGGACCAAGGCCGGGCCCTTGCGTTGCCGTGCGTAGGCCGCTGCTTCCGACATGGCATGATACGACGCCATGAAATCCGTACCGTCTACCTCGATCCGCTTCAGATTCGAAAAGCCGGAGAGCACCTGGGCGACATTTCCGCCAGCTGTTTGGTTCTCGACCGGCACTGAGATGGCATACCCGTTGTCTTCTATAAGGAATACCAGGGGAAGATTTTCAAGGCACGCCGCGTTCACCGCTTCCCAAAACTCGCCCTCACTGGTTGCACCTTCGCCGCTGCACACCAGCGTAATTTCGTCCGACTCCGGCGCCAGATAGCGGGTTGCCTGGGCGCACCCGGCTGCCTGCAAATACTGCGTTCCCGTAGGTGACGACCTGGTCATGATGTGCAATTCCGGCTCGCCCCAGTGCGACGGCATCTGGCGCCCGCCCGAGGATGGGTCTTCCCCCGCTCCAACCGCTCCCAGCAGATGCTGCTCCGCCGTCATGCCCAGCATTAGGGTTAAAGTCCGGTCGCGGTAATACAGATAAAACCAGTCATGGCTGGGCCGGAAAACCAGGCCCGCGGCTGCCTGCACCGCCTCATGCCCTGCTCCGCTGATTTGGAAAAAAATGCGATTCTGCCGCTTGAGCAGAATCTCCCGGTCGTCCAGCCGGCGCGACATATACATCGCCCGGTAAGCCCTGATCAGGTCTTCCCGAGCTGGCGCGACATCCACCGACGTTTCTAAGCTGGTTGGCATTGCCATCGGTATGTCTAGTCCTCTCCCGTCCCCAGTTTATCAGCGGGCGGGCTGCGCTATATCGGAACCGATCGTTCATAATAGATTTATATGAAAGTCCTAGTTCCACTCGCGATGCTCGCCTGCTCATCCCTGTTTGCGGCCGATCTGCCCATCGTTGAGGAGATTGTCGCCAAATGCAACGGCGACATCGTCACGCGTGGGGACCTCGACCACAGCCGCAAGCAGCTCATCGAAGCTCTTCGGCACGAGGGACTGACCGGGCCCGCTCTCGAACAAGCTCTCCAAGACCAGGAGAAGAACCTCTTGCGCGACCGCATCGACCAATTGCTTCTGGTCCAAAAAGGTAAGGACCTTAACCTCAGCGTCGACAGCGAAGTTGCCAAGCGGCTGGCCGCCATCCAGAAAGATTCCGGGATCGCCGATCCGGAGAAGTTTCAGGACTGGGTGAAAGAACAGGCCAACATGCCATTTGAAGACTTTAAGTCGGATATGAAGAACGATTTGCTGCGGCAGCGGGTCATCCGCCAGGAAGTCGGCGAGCGGGTAAGTATCAAGCACGAAGATATCGAGAAATACTACAACGAGCACAAGACGGAATTTGTGCGCGAGGAACGCCTGTTCCTCCGTGAAATTTTCATCTCCACCGAGGGCAAGGATGCCGCTGCAACCGCCGCAGCTGAGAAGAAGGCCAAGGACCTGGTGGCCCGCGCGCGCAAGGGAGAACGGTTCCCTGAAATGGCCCGCGATAATTCCGAAGCCGTCACGGCCAAGGGCATGGGTGAGCTTCCACCCTTCAAGAAAGGCGATATGCCGGCTAACATCGAGGAGCAGGTTTGGAGCCAGCCCAAGGGCTATGTGACCGATCCTATTCGGAACCCCAACGGCTTTCTGATCCTGAGGGTGGAGGATCATCAGAAAGCGGGACAGGCGGAACTGACTGAAGTGGAGAACGAAATCTCGGAGAAGCTTTACGGCCCCCGCATGCAGCCGAAAATCCGCGAGTACCTCACGGAGCTTCGCAAGTCGGCCTTCCTCGAAATCAAGGCCGATTATGTGGATAGCGGCGCCGCCGCCGGAAAGGACACTGCTTGGATGGATCCGGCCCAGCTCAAGCCCGAAACTGTCAGCAAGAAGAAGGTTGCCAGTGCGCCCAAGCATAAGAAACTGTTGTGGGCGATTCCGGTTCCGGGCACTTCAACCGGCGCCACCAGCTCCTCTCAGTAATTCATGAAATCGCCCTATGTCAGCGATTTGAAGCCGAATCAGGTGGTCACGACCACCCTTCTGGTCCATATCAAAGATGTGCGGCAGAAAAAATCGGGAGAACCATATCTTTCGCTGTTGCTTGGCGACCGCACCGGTGAAGTGGACGCCAAGATGTGGGATAACGTCACGGACGTGATCGACACGTTCCAGCGTGACGATTTCATCAAAGTCAAAGGATTGCTCCAGGTCTTCCAGAATCGCCCCCAGCTCACCATCCACAAAATGGCGCGGGTGCTGGACACTGAAATCGATTTCGCCGATTACTTTCCGGCCTCCACGCGCGACCCCGCTGAAATGTTCGCCGAGCTGCGGGGCTTCGTCGCCGGCATCCAAAATACGCACCTGCGCACCTTACTGGATGCGTTCCTGGACGACGAGCCCCTAGCCCGCATGTATCGCATCGCACCCGCCGCCAAGCATGTACACCATGCTTATCTAGGCGGCTTGATTGAGCATGTGCTCTCGGTTTGCAATCTGTGCCGCGCCACCGCGGCGCACTATAAGTACGTTGACCTCGATCTGCTGATAACCGGCGCAGTTCTCCACGATGTCGGCAAGGTGGCTGAATTGACTTACGATCGCAGCTTCGGCTACAGCACCGAAGGCCAGCTACTGGGCCACATTATCATCGGTCTCCGGCTACTACACGAGAAACTGCAGCGCTTTCCCGATTTTCCCGCCAAGCTGCGCGTACTGGTGGAACACATGATCGTTAGCCATCACGGCGAATTGGAGTTCGGTTCTCCCAAAGTTCCGCTGTTTCCGGAAGCGCTGCTACTGCATCACCTGGACAATCTCGATTCCAAGATGGAATGCATGCGATCGTTGGTGGCGAAGGACAGGCACGTGGAAGGCTTTTGGACCGGCTACAGCGCTTCCCTTGAACGCACGTTGCTCAAGAAGGCCAAGTATCTGGAGGAAGACCTTAGCGGCTTGTCACCCGAAATGGCGTCACCTCCTCCCTTGCAACAGACACCTGTACAGCAACCGCCTTCAACACACGTGCCGGCGAGCGCGCCTCCGGCCCATTCGGTATTCGCCGAGAAGCTGAAGGAAGCCTGGCGCAAGGACTCCTGAAATGCCTGCCAATGGCACGCGCGACATTCCTCCCCCGCTCGAAGTGGAGTGCCTCAAAGCGCTCTGGGCCCTGGGCGAAGGTAACGTCAAGGATGTTCGCCGAGCCATGGCCGGCAATCGAAACCTGGCGTATACCACCGTAATGACGGTGCTCGATCGTCTGGCTCGAAAAGGCGGCGTCGCTCGACGCAAAGTAGGCCGATCCTTTGTCTATTCGCCCGTGCTGAGCCGCGAAAACCTGCGCCGTCTGGCGATTCGGGATCTGGTAGATCGGTTCTTTGATGGTTCCGAGGAAGCTTTAATCTTTTATTTGCGAAATGGCGACGCTCGCGACGCAGTTCCAGCCCCGGTCGACGAGCTTACAGGGAACGACGAAGAAGTTCATCTCGACGCCGCCCTGCTATAGCAGTCCTCTCGCTTTCAATTCTTGTTCGAGCTGCTCAGCCGAAAGAAACTGGACTGCGTCCATGCCGTGGTTCCTGGCAGCCTCTACATTGACCGCAATGTCATCGGTGAAAAAGCATTCGTCGGGCCGGCATCCGGCGCGCTGGATCGCTTCCTGATAAATCTCGGGCTCCGGTTTGAGTGCTCCAACCTGGTAGGAGAGCACAAAGTCATCGAAGTGCCTGAATACCGGATAGCGAGCCTTAAGCATCGAGAAGTGAATCGGGTTGGTATTGGAAAGGATCACCAAGCGATGCCGGCCATGGAGCCCCGCGATCAGCGATTCAGGCACCAGTGTGTCTTCGAAAAAAACGCTGGTCCATAGATCGCAGAACTCGCTATAAGTGGTCTTCAGGTCGAGCAGCGTGGATAGTTCTGCTACAAACGGCTCAGCGGCAATCCGGCCGGTTTCGAAACGGCTCACGAGATCTGTCGAACGGAGCCGGGCAGAAATCTCCGTCACCGGGCAGCTGCATAGCGGCCCAAGCTTTGCATACGCGCGCTTGAAATCAAACGGGACGATCACATTCCCAAGGTCGAAGAGGATGGCTTTGATCACGTGTCTTTGATTGTAAAGATCAAGGATCAACCTCTTATCCTTGGTCAGCAGAGTAGCGTTCCAAGGCCGAGCAGTCGCTACGATGATGCGAATCGACCGGATCGCCCTGTAGATTCCCGGGGAGATTGCTGCTTTCGATCGCAATCTCGGAGGTTAACGGTGCCAACGAAATGCCTGGTTTGGAAAGAGCCTCTTCGACCCAACTCCTGATATTCATCGGAAGCGCCACACGGCCGAGCTGGTCAAGCATTCCAAGCTCCCAAACGGAAATTACAGAAACGCGTAGGCTGCCTGCCGATTCTGTATCACGGAGGGCGGAGATGGCCCGGCGTGAGAGCCGGTCAACTTGACCCAGTTGTGCCCACAGCCGAGGATTGAATCCAGAAAGCGCAGCTCATTCGGCTTCTACTTCCCAGTCCTCATCAACTGGTGAAATGATGTCGCGCACGATTTCCATGGTCCCCTTCATGCTACCGATAAAGCTTTCCGGGAAATCCATCGGTGCTGAAAGGTCTTCTTTCATGATTATATTCATTACAACACACTGAGCAAACTAGAGTGGCGCGCGCACGCATGCGCGTTGCGTTCACATTCGTGTGAACGCTTACCTTGCCGCTGGAGCTAAAATCGGAAGCGGTACCTCATGAAGCGCAACCTCGGCCTGAAGCTACTTCTCGTCCTCGCAGTTTCATCCGCCTCTCTCGCGTTTGCGGCCCCCAAAGACCCCGACATCGCGCGCTGGGATCAGGAAGCCCGTAACGTGACCATCATCCGCGACGATTGGGGAATCGCCCACGTCTACGGAAAAACCGACGCCGACGCCGTCTTCGGCATGATTTACGCACAGGCTGAGGACGACTTCAATCGCGTCGAAACGAACTACATCAATGGAATGGGCCGGCTCGCTGAGGCCGAGGGTGAATCCAAAATCTACCTGGATCTGCGTATGAAGCTCTTCATCGACCCCAACGAACTGAAGAAGCAATACGCGGCCAGTCCAACGTGGCTGCAGGCGCTGATGAACGCTTTCGCAGACGGCCTGAACTATTACCTCGCAAAGCATTCCGAGGTCAAGCCGCGAGTGATCCAGAGATTCGAGCCCTGGATGGCCCTCAGCTTTAGCGAAGGCAGCATCGGCGGCGACATCGAGCGCGTCAATCTCAACCAGCTCGAGGCGTTCTATGGCAAAGCTCCTGTCACTCAGACGGCTTCCGTTTATGAGAGGGATCAAGCTGAGCCCACGGGATCGAACGGCATCGCTATCGCGCCTTCGAACACGGTCGGGCACCACTCCCTGCTGTTGATCAATCCCCACACATCTTTCTTCTTCCGCTCCGAGCTGCAAATGGTCAGCGACGAAGGGCTGAACGCATACGGAGCCGTGACATGGGGCCAGTTCTTCATCTACCAGGGATTCAACGATCGCGTCGGCTGGATGCACACCAGCAGCGGCGTGGATGCCATCGATGAATATCTCGAAACGGTCGTCAAGAAAGGTGACCGCTTCTTCTACAAGTACGGTAGCGAGGAGCGTCCGATGGTGACCTCAGAGATTACCGTGCCATACAAAACGGACCACGGGATGGCCGAAAAGAAGTTTACCGTCTATCGCACCCATCGCGGGCCTATCGTCCGCGAAGCCAACGGCAAATGGGTAAGCTTTCGCATAATGCAGGAGCCGATCAAGGCGCTGGAGCAGTCCTATCTGCGGACCAAAGCCCGGAGCTACAAAGCATATTTGGAGACCATGGAACTGAAAGCGAACTCGTCGAACAACACCATCTTCGCCGACGCTGACGGCGACATCGCCTATTTCCACGGCAATTTTATTCCTAAGCGCGATACTAGTTTCGATTGGACCAAGCCCGTCGACGGTAGTAATCCGGCGACCGAATGGCAGGGACTTCTTTCCGTCGACGAGACGCCGCACCTGCTGAATCCCAAGAGCGGCTGGCTCTACAACGTCAACAACTGGCCGTGGTCAGCGGCTGGTGCGAGCAGTCCGAAGAAAGAAGATTATCCAGCTTACGTCGAGAACGGCGGCGAATCTGCGCGGGGACTGCACGCCATCCGAGTGCTCGAGAACAAGAAAGATTTCACCGTCGATTCCCTCATTGCCGCGGCATACGACAGCTATCTGCCGTGGTTTGAGAAGACGATCCCCGCGCTGGTGAAGGCGTGGGATGACGCTCTGTCGACCAATCCTCGGAAAACCAAACTTGCCGATCAGATCGGACTTTTGCGCAAGTGGGATCTACGCTGGAGCGTGGCTTCCGTTCCTACCTCACTGGCCGTATTCTGGGGCGAGGAGGTCCGGCGGCGATTGGGCCCCGATGTCAGAAGGGGCGGCATCGCGGTCGGCGAGCTCCCCAGCAGCGTGACGCCGGAGCAGCTTCTGCAGTCGCTCGCGGCGGCATCCGACAAACTGCAAGCCGACTTCGGAAGCTGGAAGACTCCCTGGGGCGACATCAACCGATTCCAGCGCCTCACCGGCGATATCCTGCAGCCGTTCAACGACGCGCAACTGAGCATTCCCGTCGCATTCACCTCCTCGACCTGGGGATCGCTCGCTTCCTTTGGAGCACGGTCCTATCCAGGAACGAAGAAGTGGTACGGCACCAGCGGGAACAGCTTCGTCGCAGTGGTCGAGTTCGGCGATCGCGTGCGTGCCCGTGCCGTGACGGCCGGTGGTGAGAGCGGCCATCCCTCGTCGCCGCACTTTAACGACGAAGCTAAGCGCTACAGCACCGGCGACCTTCGCGAGGTCTACTTCTATCGCACGCAGCTCAAGGGGCACACCGAGCGCGAATACCATCCCGGAAGCTGAAATATATGATGCGGCTTGCAGCTTTATTATGTCTATCAACCGTCCTTAGCTTGGCGGCGAGCTTTTCGGGAGCCTTGGTCGATGCCAAATGCTACGACAGCGAAGAGCGCAATGTGAACCCGACCGATACATCGACGTTCGTCGATCGTGACAAGAATCTGGAGATCCGCTACTGTTCCCCCACTCCAAGAACGAAGTCTTTCGCAGTCGTGCAGCAAGATGGCCTGAGCTTGAAGTTGGATTCTGTAGGAAATGCAAAAGCCACCGAACTCGTCCGGAAAACTGGTAAGCGATCCCGCTTCCCAGTCGCCATAACTGGCGAGATCAGTAGAAACACAATCAAAGTGGATTCGATTTCAATGGCCAGATAAACGGCGCCTGACCCTCTACGCCATGGTCAATTCGCGCGCGTCGAGATAGGACGTGATCGCCGTTGCTTTGCCCCCAGGATCTACCAGTCCGATGTAGCCATCCGGTCGCACGAGATAAACCGTGTTGCGCCGCAGGCCGGCTCGTTGCGCCTCAGTGCGCCAGGGAAAGACGTGTAGCGGCAATTTTCGCTCGTCACACACCCTTTGGATCTCAGGCGCGGGATCACCATAGACGTGTACCTGCCAATCCAGTGATGTCAGCGGCCTGAAGTTGTCGCCGTCCAAGC
>Ga0210406_10007926_pt1 | contig 10702 bp, 10 predicted proteins | sample IncBWC30MmetaG_FD_155454 | JGI IMG/M metagenome (GOLD analysis project Ga0210406, IMG submission 155454) | Forest soil microbial communities from Barre Woods Harvard Forest LTER site, Petersham, Massachusetts, United States - Inc-BW-C-30-M | ecosystem: Environmental > Terrestrial > Soil >... | reverse complement strand
GCGGGTCCGCGGGCGGCGCGCCGCGGGCCGGCGATTCCGCGACGGCCGACAGCCAATAGACGGTGGGCGGTTTAACCTTGCTTTGGAACAGCGACCCCGTGCAGGCCGCGAGGCAAATGGCCGCAAAAATTCCCGCCCGCCCCGCCAAACGAATCACTTGGCCACCTCGACGCCGCGATAGTTCGGCTCGTAGATGAGCTGCGAGGGGTTTTGTTTCAGGCTGCGCGACAGGTCGCGAAAATCGCGCGCCGCCTGGCGGCTTTCGCGCAGCAGCTGCTCGAGCTCCGGCAGGCTCTGATGCGTGAACCGCGTGACGACGGGCTCGTTGTCCGCTATGAAGCGGTCCAAACGATCCGAAGTCTTCGCTAGGTTGTCCGAGATGCGCCGCACGTTCGCCAGCGCGGATTCCAAGTCGGGTGCGGCTTGCGCCTCGATTGCGCGCAGGTCGGCGGCCGCTCCCTTCACCTCCTGGAAGGCGCTCCGCGCATCCGCCACCAATCCCTGCGCCTCGCGCAGCGTGCCGGGCAGGCGCTCGCTGGCGAGCCGGGCGTTGTCGAGCGTCGCCTTGAAAGAACGCACGTTCTCATCGCTGAATACCTGATTGACGCGGTCCACCAGTTCCACGAGATTCGTGGTCAGTGCGGGCAGGTTGCTCAACAACACGTCGAAGTCCGACGGCGCCGAGCGAATGACGGGATAATGCAGACCATCGGCAAGCGGGCCCGTGGCCGTGGACTTGCCGTCCTGCTTCAAATCGATGAACAAGAGCCCCGTGATGCCCTGCAGACTCAAGGAAGCCCGAGTGCGGCCATCGATCGGGGCGGTGGCTTCGATATCGGCGATGACGAGCACGCGGTTGCGTTGCTGCGGATCGATCATGATGCGCGCCACCTTGCCCACGTCGACTCCGAGGTAGCGCACCGGGCTGCCCGGGGTGAGTCCGCTGACGGTGCCCGGAAAATAGATCTCATAGCGCAGATAGATGCGTTTGTCCTGCTGATTCGTGTACCACAACACGAAAGACACCGCCATGGCGATGACCAGCAGCACGAAGGCGCCGACGGCCACGTAGTTCGCGTCCCTATCCATGTGCGTCCTTTTCTGCGGCGCGCGCCCGCGGCCCATGAAAATACTCGTGTATCCACGCGTTCTGATTCTGCAGCATTCCATCCAAGGTATCGGTGAGCATGCGTCCGTCGACGATGACCCCGACCCGACTGCAAGTTCTGAACAAGGTATCCAAATCGTGGGTGACCATGACCACGGTGAGCCGCAGTTGGGAATGAAGATACAACAGTAGCTCATCGAAGGCCGCGGCGGAAATGGGATCGAGGCCGGCCGTCGGCTCGTCCAGAAACAAAAGCTTGGGTTCGAGGCTGAGCGCCCGCGCCAAAGCGGCGCGTTTGACCATGCCGCCGGACAATTGCGACGGATACTTCGTCCCGGCGTCCCGCGGGAGTCCCACCAGCGCGAGATTCAATTCCGCCAGTTCGTTGAGGGCCTCCTCGGGCATGGGATGATATTCGCGCAGCGGTAATTGAACGTTCTGCGCCACGGTCAAGGAGCTGATCAGCGCACCGTTCTGAAACGTCACGCCGTAGCTTTGGACCAATGCGCTGCGGTCGGCGGCCGCCAGTTCCTGCACGTCCTTGCCGTACAGCTCGACGGTGCCGGCATCGGGCCGCCGCAATCCGAGGATCGTGCGCAGCAACACGGACTTTCCCGTTCCCGAGCCGCCGACGACGCCGAAGATCTCGTTCGATCTCACTTCCATATCGAGTCCGTCGTGGACGACCTGCGCGCCGAAGCGGCTAACGAGACCGCGCACGCGAACGACCGAAGTTGCGGCTGGTTCCGGCATCAGAAGTCTATTTGCACGAACAAGACCGCGAAGAGCGCGTCGGCCAGAATGACCAGAAAGATGGATTGCACCACGGCGACCGTGGTCAAGCGCCCGAGTTCGCGGGCGGATTCGCGCACCTGCATTCCGCGGTAAGTGCCCACCATGGCAATCAGCACCGCGAACACCGGTGCCTTGACCATGCCCGCCCAAAAGGTCGTCGGTGAAAGCGATTCGCGCAGCCGACTGATGAATTGCGGCAAGGGGATGTGCAAATTCACCAGCGACAGGAGTCCGCCGCCGGCCAGCCCCATGGCATCCGCAATCACCGTCAACAAAGGCAGAGCGATGACGAGGCCGAGCAGCCGGGGCACTACCAAGAGCTCGATCGGATTCATGCCCATGGCGCGCAGCGCGTCGGTTTCCTCGTTGAGCTGCATCACGCCGATTTCGGCGGCAAAAGCGCTTCCGGAACGTCCGGCGACGATGATGGCCGTCAGCAGCACTCCCATTTCGCGCAGCACGGAAATGGTCACGAGATCCACGACGAAAATGTCGGCGCCGAACCTGCCCAGCTGCTGCGCTCCCAGATACGCCACGATCACGCTGATCAGAAAGGCGATGAGCGACACGATGGGGATGGCGGTGATGCCGGTCTCATAGATGTGCCGCGCCAGCGACGACGGGCGCAGCGCCCGCGGCCGGGAGAAGGACTCCCGGAGAACCGTGACCAGGCGGCCGAAGAATCCGATCACGGCGCGCCCTTCGGCGCCCTGGAGCACCGCCCACCGCCCCACACGGCTCACGGAACGTTCCAGACTCGGCGCGCCTTCGGGCGCCGCCGGCGCGGATTGGCGTTCCACCTTAAGTTTCTGCAGCAGCTCCAAAAAGTGCGGCGGATCCCCGGTGTGGCGAACGTCGAAGTGCTGGGTGCCGATGCCGTCCAGCCGCATCAGCAATGCCCACGCCGGGCCGATTCCCGGGTCCTCGGCGCGCGACCAGTCGCAGATCAGCGTGCCGTGCAGCCCTCCGGGCAGGGCGCGGAGCTGCGCCTCGATTTGCGCCATCGCCGCCAGTGACCAATCGCCGTCGAGCTGCAACCGCCAATCGTCGCCTTCTCCTTCGAGCTTGAGGACGGTCATACTTGGACTCATCGCTATATGCTAGCAGGCAGCGGCGCCGCTCTGTTCATTTCGAGGACGCGATGCATAACGATCCGCTGTTGCAAATCCTGATCCTGCTCACCGCTTCGGTGTGCGTGGTCGCGGGCGTCCGCAAGCTGAAGCTGCCGGCGATTCTGGGATATCTCGCTGTGGGGATGCTCCTGGGTCCGCATGCGCTCGCGCTGGCGGTCGACAACGAGACCACGCGGTTGCTGGCGGACTTCGGAGTGGTATTCCTGGTGTTCACGCTGGGGCTGGAATTTTCCCTGCCGCGCTTGGTGGCGATGCGCTGGGAAGTGCTCGGCGTCGGCGGCGCGCAGGTGCTGATCACCGCCGGCATCGTGGCCGCCGGCTCGACCCTGGTCTTCGGTGTCGTGCCGGCGGTGGCCGTAGTGATCGGCGGCGCCGTGGCCATGTCGTCCACCGCCATCATCATATCGCAGCTCACCGAGCAGTCGGAGAACAACCGGACTCACGGACGCCTGGCCGTCGCGATTTGTCTGTTTCAGGACCTGAGCTTTCCGCTGTTTCTCGCCCTGGTATCGGTGCTGACCGGCGGCGGGGGCGTCGCCGATGCCAGGCACATAGCCGGCGCCATCGGCATCGCCGTGCTCGCCTTGCTCTTGGTTCTTGCCGCAGGACGCTGGCTGCTGCGGCCGCTGTTCCTCGTCATCGCCTCGGTGCGCTCTGCCGAGTTGTTTTCGCTCGCCGTGCTGCTCGCGGTGCTCGCGTCGGCCTGGGCCACTCACGCAGTGGGCCTGTCGCTCGCGCTCGGCGCCTTTCTCGCCGGCATGATGCTCGCCGAAACCGAGTTCCGCCATCAGATCGAGGCGACGATCCGTTCGTATCGCGAGGTACTGCTCGGCCTCTTCTTCATCACCGTCGGCATGCTGCTCGATGTCGGGTTGCTGGTGCGGCATTTTCCGCAGGCGGCGGCAACTCTCGTCGGCGTGTTGCTGCTCAAGGTGGCGGTGGTCACCGTCGCCGCCAAACCCGCGACGAAGAGCTGGTTCAAATCCTTGCGCACCGGCGTGGTGGTGGGCCAGGGCGGGGAGTTCGGATTTGCGCTGTTGACTCTGTTGTTGAGGCGCGAATTGCTCGATCCGGCGGTCGTGCAGCCGCTGCTGGCCGCCACCGTTCTCAGCATGGTCCTATCGCCCTTCCTCATACGGCACAATCGGCGAATTACGCGTGCTCTGCTCGGCGAGTCCGGCCCTCCGCACAGCGAAGCGATGCGCGAAACTCAGGCAACCCTGGCCGTCGCCGAGCGCGATCACGTCGTCATTTGCGGTTTCGGCCGCGTCGGCCAGAATATCGCGCGCGTGCTCGAAAAGACCGGCTTCGAGTACATTGCCCTCGAACTCGACGCCTACCGGATTCGCCTCGGCCGGCAAGCCGGCGATCCGGTCATCTACGGCGATGCCGGCCAGGTCAAGGTGCTGGAAAATGTCGGGGTCGCGCATGCAAGCTGCGTGGTGATCACTTTTGCAAACCCTGAAGTGGCCTTGCGCATTCTGCGGGCGGTCCGCGAATTGCGCGGCGACGTGCCGATCCTGGTGCGTACCCAGGACGACACCAAACTCGAGGAGCTGCAGGCGGCGGGAGCGACGGAAGTGGTGCCTGAAACTTTCGAGGCCAGCCTCATGCTGCTGTCGCACTTGCTGCTGCTGCTGAAGTTGCCCGTGCCGCGCGTGATTCGGACCGTCAACGGCATTCGCAGCCATCGCTACGGGATGCTGCGCCAGTACTTTCGCGCCGCCGATGCCGAGCACCTCGATTCCACTCACGCCTTTCGCGAGGAGCTGCACAGCGTCATTCTGCCGCCTCACGCCTGGGCGGTGGGCCGCAGCGTCGCCGATCTCGCCGCCCGCGGATCGAACGCCTCGGTGAGCGCGGTGCGCCGAGACGGCATCGTCGGACGCGAACCCGCCCCTGATACCTTGTTCAAGGAAGGGGACGTGGTCGTGGTGTGCGGTACCCCGGAAGCCGTCGAGCACGCCGAAACCCTGCTCCTCATGGGTTAAAAAACCGCTTTACAGAAGCGCTCCATCCATCGCATAGTAGAGACGCTGTTTAAGGGCAAACCCGCCGAAAGGTGGGGACGCAAAACCACCGGTCTAAGGGGCTTCTTGAGGGGAGCCTGACGATAGCGGGGTCGCCAGTATCTTTCGTGCATCGCACAATCCGAAAACCTCTCGGTTTTGTGCCCCCCGACAGCCTGCGGTACTTGAGCTTAAGCGTTACTTCCGGGGGGAAGCATATGGTAAGTAAGGTCACTCGTTCGCCCGGGGCGGACTCATCGGGCATTTATCGCCGGCCACGGATCGTCCTCAAGCTGAAGCGCTTCGAAGACCTTCCGGCCGTCCTGTCCAAAACGAAGAGCTATCCCACCCCCATTCGAATGGTGGGCGCCGACTATTCGCAGACGCGCTGCGTGGGCGGAGACGGCGGTACCACCGTCGACACCGGTGCGCTCGACAAAATCCTCGAATTCGGCGAGACCACGGTGCGGGCCCAGGCAGGCGTACGCGTGGGTACCCTGGTGCGCGCGCTCGCCGAGCGCGGCCTCGAGTTGCCACTGACCCCTGAAATGGGCCAGATTTCCCTCGGGGCCGTGGCCGTCACCACCCTGCCTCAGGCTTCATACGGCGCGGGCGTCGCGCAACTATCCTCCTGCGTCACGGAATTGAAGTTGATCACCCCGCAAGGCAGGCAAATGATCGTCACCGAGCGGGAGCGCGACCTGATGCGCGTGCTGCGCTCGAGCTTCGGTTTGCTGGGTGTCGTGCACGAGGTCGTGCTTCGCGTGCGGCCGCTGACGCCGGTCAAGATCGATTATCAAGTGCTGTCGATCAAGGAATTCACCACGCGGTTCGGTTCCATCGTCAACGCGCCGGGAGCATTGCGGCTCCACATCTCGCCGTTCAACGATCGAATCACGGTTGAGCGCCGCACGCTCGACGAATCGGCGTCTTTGAGCCGCTCCGGGATTTGGCAAATCCGCAATTCCGTGATGCGCAATGTGTTGCCGGCTTTCGGCTCGACCGTGGGCAGCGTGCTGGCAGCGCCGGGACTTCGCGCAGTGATGCAGAAGGCGCTGCGTGCGACGCTCGATCGGAGCACCCGCGGGGTGGCCATGTATGCGCATGAGTGGATGCGCGACATGCCGAACGAAGCATGGAAGGCGCGCCATACCTACAGTCTGTGGGCCTTCCCTCAAGGCATTTTCCCCAAGGTGCTGTCGGAATATTTTGCGTTCTGCAAGTCATATTACAAGGAACATCGGTACCGCTGTAACGTGGTCAGCGGTGCGAGCCGGCTGCATCAAGACCGCGGTTCCTTGTTCAGCGCGAGTTATTCAGGCCCTATGTTCACTCTCGAGCCTTCCTCGACCGGCGATGCGGGCTGGGATGACTTCCTGATCGATTTCAATGACTTTGCGTCGGCGATCGGCGGTACGCCCACGTTCAATCAAACGCGCGCCTTGCAGCCCGAACATGTGGCGAAATCCTTCGGCGAACGCGTCAAGCTGTTTCGGGCGCTGCGTCAACGGACGGACCCGCTCAACCGGCTGCGCAACAGCTATTTTGCCCATCTGTTGGGCTAGGCTAGCACCTTCCCCCGCCCGACGAGTACTCCAACCGTCGAGCGGTCCGACGCGAACGGCGTGGGGGGATGGGAAGCCTGAGGGCAACTGTTCCCCCCGTTGCCCTCAGGCTTCCCATCCCCCCAGGCCCTTAACGCTGGGCCGGTCAACGTCACGGTGCGAAGATACCCGTCTACAGGCCGGAGACGATCTTGGCCTTGATCGACTCGAACTCGGAGTCGGTGATGAGTTTGGCGTCGAGCATTTCGCGCGCCTGCCGCAGGCGCCGAGCGGGTTCTGATTCCGCGCCCGCGGGGTCTGCGCCGGCGTAGCCGCTCTGACCGCCGCCGATTTGCACGCCGCCTGACTTTGCGCGCAATTCCTCGAGCTCCCGGATTCGGCGCTTCTCGCGCCACACTTGGTCGTGCTGCTGGCAAATTCTATACATGGACTGCGCCTGATCCTTGCACAAGCCGGCGAAGGTCCATACGCGATTCACCTCGGATCCGATGTTGAGGTCGGAGCTGCTCTGCGCGACCAGGGTGAGGTCCGCGGCGAGAATTCCCGCGCTGATGCGGGTTTCCTTGAGGTCCTGCCAGCGAATGTCGGCGGACTCATAGCCGCCGAGCAAGCGGCGATTGAGCGAAATAAAGCGCCCGCTCGTGGCTGCGATGCAGGCGCGGCGATGTGTCAGCGCAAACAACCGATGCTGCACGGCCCATGCCTCCAAGGTCTCCCCTGCGGTCAGCAATCCTCGCAGCGTGATGAAGACCGGCTCAAGGCCGGGGTCGATGCCCGGCTCCGGCCGATTGCCCATCGCAGGATCGGCCATCACGCTTTCTCTTGCAGGTGCGCTTCGAGGAACCAGAGGTACTTGTCGACGTCGCGGGATATTCCCGTGAACAGGTCCGCCGTATCCGCGTCGCCCAATTTGTCCGCGTCGTCGATGGCTGCTCTGGCCGCCTTGCCGAACACCGACAGCTGCGTCGACAGATAGAAGAGATGATCCTTGCCGGCCGTGATGCTCAACGGATAATTCTTCAATTTGCTGCGCTTGGCGGCGACGGCCACCGTGCCTTCCGCCGTGCCTCCCAAGCTCGTCACGCGTTCGGCGATCGTGTCGATTTGTTCCAAGAAGACATCGGAGATCTTGTCGAACAGCTCGTGCAGGGCGATGAAATTCGGACCCTTCACGTTCCAGTGTGCTTGCTTGACCTGGCTCTGCAAGTCGATCGCGTCGGCCAACCGGTCGTTGAGTATGACAATGACGTTACGGCGGGTTTTCTCCGAAAGATCAATCTTGGTCTTGTACATCGGCGCTCCTCGGGATATTGACGTCGAAACGCCGCTATTTTGCACTGCTCGGGTCTGAATCCCAAGAAGGAACGGAGCGGCGCGACCGGTTGGCCGCCCTGATGCCCTCGCAGCTCGTCAGATCTCCGTGCGCCGGGTCCGCAGCTGGATGGCGCAGACGATCAGCGCGGCGCCGACAGCGACGCCGATCCAGGTTTCCGTACTGGAAACGAATCCGCCGACGTTGAAGAACCCCCAGATGCTGGTCGGCGTCGTAATGGTGTCATTGTCTACGACGGTGGTCACCCAACCACAGCAGCCCGGATCGTAGCGGAATGCCTGCGACGGATAACCCAACAGCCTCTCGCCGATCGCGTTCGCGACGACATGGCTGTCCAGAAACCAGCGCTCGGCCAGCACCAGTGTCAGCGGGGGCAGCAGGGACCACAGCATGACGGCACGTTTGGCCCAGGCGGACACGACCAGCAAATATGCCGCGATCGGCAGGTACCAAAGTGCGGTGGTCACGATCATATAGAGCCACAATGCCTGCAGCTGCAGCCAGAGGCCGGCGTGCCACAAGGCGCCGTCGATGGAAGAACTCGATCGAACGGAGACGATGAAGGCCATGATGAGCGTGGTCAGGTCGGCTGCCACAAAGTACACCGCAGGAATCACGATCAGCGCGGTCGCGAGCTTGGACAGCACCGTCGTGGTATCGGAAATCGGCATCGACTTCCAGAACAATACGCTGCGGTCCTTGCGATCGGCATACAGACAGTCCAGGAGATACCAGGTCGAGTAAATCGACATCACGGCGAAAAACGTCGCCCCGACGGCCAGCAGAAATCCCCCGCCGACGGCTTGGATCGGCACCTGCGAGGGGATCGACATGAGATCGACCCGGCCGAACAGGGCGATGAGGATCATGAACCCGCCGATCACCGCCGGAATCATCCAGATCGCGCGATTTTCCCAGAATTCCCGGCGCACCAGCCAGATGGCGATCTTCATTCGGCACCTCCGGACAGCTTGGCGACGAACAAGTCGGCGACGCTCAAGGCATGCACCTCTCCCAGCGCCGCGAGCCTATCCAGGTTGGGCTGTTCGTAGTACAGCACCACCTTGCCCAGCATGGATCGCTCATGGAAGGGCTTTTCGGCTCGCGCCGCGTCCAGGTTGTCGGCGGCTACCGCGACCGCGGCGTAGCGGGTCGCGATGTCGTCGAGCGAAGAGTCGAGAACGATGCGGCCCCTGTCGATGAACAGCACATCGGTCAGCAAATTCTCCACCTCCTCCACTTGATGCGTGGTGATCAAGATGGTCCGCGTCTCGTCCATGTAATCATTGACCAGTGCATCGTAGAAGGCGCGCCGCGCGAGAATATCCAGGCCCAGGGTCGGCTCGTCGAGCACCAAAAGCTTGGCGTCGATGGCCATCGTCAAAGCCAAGTGCACCTGAGTCTTCATACCCTTGGACAGCTCGCGCATGCGGCGCTCGCCCGTGATGCCGGCCTTCGCCAGCAAGCCTAAGGCGCGATCGCGGCGAAATCGCGGGTGTACGCCGGCGACGAAGTCGATGGCGCGATCGACCCGCAGCCACGCGGGGAGCACGGCGACGTCGGCAATGAAGCAGGCGTCATGCATGAGTGCGGTGCGTTCGCGAAATGGCTCGCGACCCAACACGTTCAGCTGCCCCTCGTAGGCGGTGAGGCCCAGAATGGCGCGGAGAGCGGTGGTCTTGCCGGCGCCGTTCGGACCGATGAGGCCGACGATGCGGCCGGCCTCCACGGAGAAATTGGCGCGATCCAGCGCAACATGCGCGCCATACTTTTTTGTGAGATCTCGAGCTTCGATGAGCGCAGACATGATGAATCTCAATCTTCCTTGGTGTCGCCGCCGCGGGGCGGCGGGGCCGGGTGGGTAACTGCCGGGGTTTGCGCAAACAGTTCCTGCGCGGAGAATCCGAGCCTGTGGATGACCGCCAAAATTTGCGGCCATTGCTCGTGCAGGAACCTTTCCCGCTCTCCGGCCAGCAATAGCCGTCGAGCGCCTTCGCTCACGTACATGCCCCGACCGCGGCGTTTCTCGACCAGGCGTTCGTCGACCAGCTGCTGGTAGCCCTTCAGCACCGTCAGCGGATTGAGCCGGTAATCAGCGGCAACCGTCCGCACGGAGGGCAATGGATCACCCTCCTTGAGCGCGCCCTCTAGGATCAGGGCGACCATTCGATCGCGCAGCTGGCGATAGATGGGCTGGTTGTCATTCCAATTAGGGTCCATTCCTCTCTCGATGTGGTGTTTTGGCTATATAGCTCTCTAGTGTAAGGCAACGCATTCATTCGATGGCTCACACGCGGTCGGGGCTCAACGATGGGTGCTCACACGGCCGGGGACGAGGCGGCCGTACGAGCCGCCGAGATGACCACCACATGCTGGTGCAGCGGCCCGTTGAACAAGTACGCTACTCCCGCGATGAGCAGGCTGTTCATCATCAGGGCGGCAGCGAGGGCGGCAAACTTTGAAGAGATTTGAGTGTTCATAAGGGTCTCCGATATGAGGGTCAGGGCAGTCATCGAGGTGTTTCGGTGACTTGGTGATATAGTTACATACATCACCGCTACATACAAGCACCTGAGGAAAATAATTGTGTGTCTGACGTGTGCTGCAGCGCACAAGATGCAAACGACCAACGCTGGCTTCGGGCCCCCGGTGGCCGGCGAAGCGGCAACGTGTATGCTTGAACCCATGGAGCCGCTCGACGAGGACGCAAAGCTGATGGTGCGGTACCGAGACGGTGACGCGGCCGCGTTTTCGACGCT
>Ga0210406_10007924_pt1 | contig 10704 bp, 11 predicted proteins | sample IncBWC30MmetaG_FD_155454 | JGI IMG/M metagenome (GOLD analysis project Ga0210406, IMG submission 155454) | Forest soil microbial communities from Barre Woods Harvard Forest LTER site, Petersham, Massachusetts, United States - Inc-BW-C-30-M | ecosystem: Environmental > Terrestrial > Soil >... | reverse complement strand
CAGCAAGGATGTCAGTCGTCCTTTGCGTCCTTGCTGGGCAGCGCGGGCCGCAGCTTGCCCGCCGCAAGCGCTTCGAGCGCGTTCAGCCGCCCAGTGTGTTCGCTGGCCGTCAAACGCCCGTCGCGGTAGAGGCCGCGAAGAAAATCCTCGGCCACGGTTTCGTCTTTCTGGGTGTTGCATTCCACGCAGGAGGAAACGAGGCTGCGGTAGGAATTGCGCCCCATGCGGGCAAGCGGCACGACATGATCGAGGCAGCGCACGCGAGCGGTGAGCCGGCGCAGACAATAGAAGCACAGGCCACGGTCGCGCGCATGAATGGCCGCGCGCCGCGTTTTCACTTGCTCTCGGGTCGACTGCGGCGGCCTTATCTGTTCACTTCCGACCCGAAATTTATGGGCCTTTAGGGGGGCAAGATCTTTTCTGGCGATAATGCTCATTGAAATGGTTTCCTTCGGAACTCTCGTGGCAGTTGGACTAGCGTATCGTCACCGACCGGAAATTCACCGTCCGATGATGCTACTGGCCACGATAGTGATCCTATCCGGCGCACTTGGCCGATTCCCCTACATCGAAGACCTTGCGTTCCGTTCACCCTTATACGTTTGGGGACCGGTGTTGCTGTTCGGAGGTTTGCTTTTTCTACTTCAGTGGGCAATGAGCAGGGCGGCAAATCGGTGGTATTTAATTGGCTATGCCGGGACCGTGATCGCATCTTTCCTTTCTGTTGTAGTGGGCAACAGCGGGCTCTGGAACCGGATGCTCAGAACTTTCGTGCCGTGAAAACCTGTCAACACCTTTAAGAGTCTCTGTCGATCCAAATCGCCGATTGCGATTTCTTACTCTGTTGCGCAGCGCACACGCGAAATCGGGATCCGCGTTGCGATTGGCGCTCAGCATTCCTCCGTGCGGCGCATGTTCATCGCGGAAGGCGCGCGGCTCGCCGCCATCGGCATCCTCTTCGGCACCGCCGCGGCTTTGGGGCTGATGCGCCTGATGGCTTCGCTGCTTTTCGGCGTCAAGCCCATCGATCCGTTGACGTATGCTGCGGTGGCTCTTGCTCTGGCCGCCGCTGCCGTCATGGCCAGCTACATCCCAGCGATGCGTGCCATCAAAGTCGATCCCGTGGACGCCCTCCGCGCGGAATAGAAACTCAATTTCCCACGGCGCCCTTCGGACTCGGTGGCGGGAATGGAAAGGCCAGGCAGCCGACTCTTCTGCCTTAGAAGGTTTGCCCAAATGCGCGATTGGCTGCTTCGCTCGCCGGCTTGTCGCTGGCATTCACCTATTGCAACGTGCCGGCCCGCTACGCTTCTTGTTTTGCCAGTTGCTCGGATTTAAGACCTATATGCCTATCTCATAGACCTACTCGGCCGGCTCCTTCTTTCGGGCGATAGCTTCCGGCTGGCCGACAATCCGGAAGTCAGCTCGCGGCCGATTTGATTGGCTGCGAGCCGGTGATGAGGATATCTACAAGTCTCTTGGCGCTTGGCTGCCAATCGGGGGTAGACGCCACGTTGGCGACCCCGACGAGAGCCCGAAGTAGGTCGATTGGGTCCAGGTCCTTTCGAATGTCACCGTTCTTGACCGCCCGCTTCACCAAAGTGCGGAGGGCGTCATGGACCTGCGCGTAGGAAGCTTCAAATATCTTCTTGGGATCTCCGACCAGCGCATTGAGGGCTGGGGCGATGATCTGTTTCGTCGCGATAGAATCAACGAACAGCAACAGCCAAGCCCGCAGCGCTTCGATGGGGGGCATGGTCTCAGCGAAGCGCTGCTCCGCTGCGGCTAGTCTTTCCATCTCCGTACGGTAAACCGCCTTTAGAAGCTCCTCGCGCGTGGGAAAGTGGCGATACAAAGTTCCCGGTCCAACACCCGCTTGTTTAGCGATGTCGTCCAGGCTGGTGTCTGCGCCCGAGCGGGTGAACTCCTGCTTCGCCACTTCCAGGATGTGCTCGCGATTGCGCTGCGCGTCCGCGCGGGGCTTTCGGTTGACCGATGGAGAGCGTCTGTTATCCATCTAAAAATCTCAAAAAAACTTGTAACCGGAGACACTCTCCGGTAATCTATCTATTCGGAGGCACTCTCCACTTTATCAAAAACTGGCTCACGGTTGGGAGGAAAAGACACAATGACCAAATCGACGAAGCTTGGGGGCACTTTCAAACTTGTGGGAACCTCGACGAATCTGTACCGAATGGGCTACGGCGCCATGCAACTTGCCGGCCCCGAAGTTTGGGGACCTCCACGGGACGTTGACGCAGCGGTCGCTGTTCTGCGAGAGGCGATTGGCTCTGGCGTGAACCACATCGACACCAGCGACTTTTACGGTCCGCACGTGACAAATCAGATTATCAAGAAGGCACTTCATCCCTACTCGGCCGACGTGGTGATTGTTACCAAAGTCGGCGCCCGCCGCGGCGAAGACAGGTCCTGGCTCCATGCCCTCTCCCGCAGAGAATTGATCGAGGGAGTCCATGACAACCTTCGAAATCTCGGTGTGGATCGGCTCGAAGTGGTGAACCTGCGTGTCGGTGGCGTCATGGAGCCATCGGAGGGTTCGATCGAGGAACCATTGATGGTGCTCGCTGAATTGAAGAGTCAGGGGCTGATTCGTCACATCGGTGTTAGCAATGTCACTCCCCAGCAATTCCAGGAGGCTCAGAGAATCACGGAGATAGTTTGCGTCCAAAACTTCTATAACGTGGCACAACGAAATGACGATGCCTTCATCGATGCTCTCGCGCAGCAAGGCATAGCGTACGTCCCGTTTTTCCCGTTGGGGGGATTCACGCCGTTACAGTCATCCGTGCTCGACCGGATCGCGGCGTCCTTGCAAGTTACTCCGATGCAGGTCGCCCTGGCCTGGCTGCTTCAGCGTTCTCCCAACGTTCTGCTCATACCCGGCACGTCTTCGATAAACCATCTTCGAGAGAATCTTGGGGCTGCAGCTTTGCAACTCACTTCAGAAACAATCAGCGAGCTCAATTCAATCGCAAAAAATGCCGTGGCGGCGCGTCAATCTGCCCACTAATTTGATTTCCCTATGTCGAAAGAAGGAGCGATCTATGAAGATATTTGTCACAGGAGCTACAGGATTCATCGGTTCGGCCGTCGTTCAGGAGCTTATCGGTGCGGGCTATAAGGTGTTCGGACTTGCTCGCTCCGATGCAGCCGCCAAGTCCCTAATCGCTGCTGGTGCTCAGGTGCATCGAGGCGATCTGAAAGATCTGGAAAGCCTACGCAGCAGCGCGGCTATTTCCGATGGCGTGATTCACATGGGCTTTATCCACGACTTCTCGAAGTTTGCAGAAAACTGCGAGATCGACAAGCGCGCCATCGAGATTCTCGGCTCGGCTCTCGAAGGCTCCGAGCGGCCATTGCTTGTCACCTCCGGGCTAGCGACGGTGGCGCGGGGGCGGATCCCCACAGAGGACGATGCTCCTCTCCCTCCGTCGCCCTCGTATCCCCGCGCCTCGGAAGCGACGGCTGAGGCCTTAGTAAAGCGTGGCGTGTGTGCGTCGGTGGTGCGCCTGCCCCAGGTCCACGACACCGTCAAGCAGGGCCTCGTCACCTACCTCATCGCGCAGGCGCGCGAGAAGCGTGTGTCAGCGTATGTAGGCGACGGATGCAACCGCTGGGCGGCCGTGCACGTCCTCGATGCTGCCCGCCTCTACCGGTTGGCGCTAGAGAAGCAGGAAGCAGGCGCGAGGTATCACGCGGTCGCCGAAGAGGGAGTTCGATTCCGCGATATCGCTGACGCCATCGGCCGCGGCCTGAAGGTGCCGGTAGTGTCCAAATCCGCTGAGGAGGCAGCAGCCCATTTCGGCTTTCTGGGAATGTTCGTTACTCGCGACCTCATCGGTTCGAGCGTGCAAACGCGGCGACGGATGGGATGGCACCCAAGCGGGCCCGGACTCATTGCCGATCTCGACGAAGCGAATTATTTCCAACAGATCGCGCAGGCGGCGCGGCAATCACCCTAACGAGATATGAGTCGACTGGCACGTAGTCCTATTGGCGATTGACGGGCAACCCGGAAGTTATCAGCTCGCCGGTCGGGCTAGTACCAACAAACGCGCATCCCGTCAGTGCTTGATTTCCTGATGAGATGGCCGGGTGGCCGCGCCTTAATTCCGAAAAACGCCTCTGGGTACCCCACCCTCCGGGTTCGAGGGTGGGGATTCTGCCTTTATTTTTTCCGAAATTCGTCTTCCATCCATTGTCATGCAGGGGCGCGGTGCGCGGACCCTTCCGCTGCGGACTGAAATCGCAACGGGCTGAAGCGGTCCCAATCCACGCTCACGCGCTGCTCGTTAATCCATTCGCGAACCAGGCGCGCCGTGATGGGTGCGAGCAGGATTCCGCTGCGGAAATGTCCCGTGGCAATCAGCAGGCCGTCGATGTCGGTCGGGCCGAGTATCGGCAGGTGATCGGGGGAGTCGGGACGCAGGCCTCCCCAAGTTTCTTCGATGCGCGCGTTTGCGAGGCCCGGCGCGAGATCGATGGCGGCGGAAAGAACCTTTTCGATGCCGCCGGCCGTGGTCCGCTTGTCGAAACCGGTGTACTCGAGCGTTGCCCCTGCGAGAATGCGCCCATCGTTCCGAGGCACGAGATAGATCCTCTCCGACCAGAGAACGCGTTCCATCTTCAAATCATCCACGCGCAATGCCACCATCTGTCCTTTCGCGGGCCGCACCGGCGCATACGGCGCAATCCCTTCGATCGTCGCCGAGAAGCAGCCCGCGGCAATAATTGTCCACTTGGCTTCCACTTTCTCATTTTGCAGGACCAATCCCGCGCAGCGCTCCCCGTTGCGCCAGATCGACTTCGCGCCGTCTCCAGAAAAAATCTCGGCGCCGCTGCGTTCCGCTGCTTTCAGAATGGCGGCCGTCAGCTCGCGGTTGTCCACCGACGCTTCCTCCGGCCTGAGCACGGCGGCTTCGACTTCTTCACTCAGCGCCGGTTCCAGCTCGCGCGCATCTTCGGCGCGAAGCGGCTCCGCCTTCAATCCCAAGCCGTGATGCAGCGCGATAATGGTGCTGAGTTCCGCTTTTGTATCATGAGAGAATAGCGCCTCGAGCGTCCCCTTCGGTCGAAACCCGGTGCTCTTGCCGGAAATTTCCTCGACCTGCGCAACAAATTCGGAATAAAGCGCGAGGCTCGCCTTTGCCAGCGGCACCATCGCCACCATTCCGGGATTTTCCGGTGCAGGGGAAAGAATTCCGGCGCTGGCCCAGGACGCTTCCTGGCCCGCTTGCTGACGGTCGAAGACCGCCACGCGCAGACCGGCACGCGCAAGCTCCAGCGCGATGGCTCCGCCAATCACTCCACCGCCCGCGACGGCCACGTCGAACTTCTTCATGACGTCATCTTATCGTATCTGGCCGCCCGCCTCCTTGGCCCCGCCAAGTTTGCCTGTCTCAATGGCGTGCCCAGGAAAAATACGGCTGTCCATCTTCCATTTGCCGCGCCACGGATTTCTCATCCACGAGTCTCTTGCCGCCGCGCTTGTCGTTGCGGTCTTTACCAGCTTGACCCGAACAAGGCGGGAAGCTCACTCCTTACTTTCAACTTTCAACTGTGAACCTCTCCTCTGTTCAATCGAGCAGGAGCTATGTAAGTGAACTACAGTGAACCGGCGAGTTCTTCAGACAATACCTGCGCTTTTTTCGCCAGGCTCCGTGCGCGGCTCCAATCCGCGATCTCCGCGGCTTCGCGCGCATCCTTGATGAAGCCTGTGATTTTGGACACCAGGTCGGACTGCGCGGCATTCAAGTTCTTCCCGCGGGCGGACTCCAGATTCTTCTCCGCGATGCCCAGGCTCTGCTTTGTTTGCTGCCGGGCAACAGCGGATTCTTGTGGCGTTACCTGCAGGGCAATCGTGGGTGCTTCCAACTTTTCCGCATCGTTCCCCGTGGACGAGGAGGGCGGCGTGCTGACGTGTGGCCGCGGAGGTGCGGTCCGCACTGTCGTCAATTGGCCGGGAAAAGGAGGCAATTCGAACTGTAGTTCCGGGGGCAAATCATCAGGAACGCTGCTCGCCTCCGCCGTGCTTGGTTGCGTTAGCGGCCTTACCTGTACCTCAGTAGCCCAGGGAATGGCCGGACGTTTCCTGATGCTGCATCCACTCATCACGCCTGCAGCGCAACAGAGAAGAACAACGGCTGAACTAAGAAAGCTGCGCGGCGACACCATTAGGGACCGGACTGGGTTTTCCGTCATGTTCAGGCCGCGAGTGGCAATTCGATTCGGAACGTCGTGCCCCGGCCGACCTCCGAAGTAAAGTCTATCGAACCATTGTGAAGCTGCACAATTCGAAACGTACTCGCAAGCCCGATTCCGCTGCCTCCCGGACGCGTGGTGAAAAACAATTGGAAAATTTTCTGGCGGTTTTCCGGCGCAATGCCTTTGCCGGTATCGCCCACGCTAATTTCCGCCATTTCGCCACGGCGGCTCAGCACCAGCCGCAATTGTCCGCCGATGGGCATGGCTTCCGCGGCATTCAGCACCAGATTCAGCACGGCCTGCTTGAGCAGCGCGCGATCCACGTACACCTCCGGCACATCGATCGGCAGCAACTGCGCTAGTTGGATGTTGGATTTCTGAAGCTGCGGGCGCGCGACTTCCAGAACTTCTTTCAAAAGCTCTGCAAGTTGCGTAGGCTCCAGCCGGATATCCATCGGCCGCGTGAAATCGAGGAAGCGCTTCACCACCGCGTCCAGCCGGTCGATCTCTTTATCGAGCACCTGCACGGCCTGCTGCGACGCGCTGTCTCGTTCCGGGGGGAGCGATTCCTTCAAATTTTCCAGCCACAGCCGCATCGAATTCAGCGGATTCTTCACCTCGTGCGCGACGCCCGCGGTGATACGCCCCAGCGCCGCCAGACGTTCGCTCACCTGAAGCTGCGTATTGATGCTTTCCAGCGAGTCCAAGTCACGCAGCGTCACCAGCGCTCCCATGCGTTCGCCATCTTCCTGGATGGCCTGCACGCTGACGCTTACACGCTTCGGCCCTTCGCTCGTGAGCAGCTCCGTCTCGGCCGCCACTTCTCTCAGCTCATCGCTTTCAATGTGCAGCGCATCGTGAAGCGGATGACCGGGAGGAAAGATTTCCGTCACGCGCCGCCCCAAAAAGTGTCCCGCGGGAGCGCCCAGGAATTTTTCCGCCGCAGGGCTGATCATCACCGCGCGCGAATCCCGCGTGAACAGCAGCAAGCCGTCCTCAAGCCCAGCCATCACCGAATTCATATTTTCGCGCATGGTGCTGAAGATTTCATGCACGCCGCGCAGTTGCTGCCCGACTTGCGTAATCTTCCGGCTCACCAGTCCGAGTTCGTCCCCGCTTCCCGCTAATCCCTTCGTCTCCGGCGAAGGTGCGTCGTATTGCCCCGCCGAAATTCGGTCCAATTGGGCTGAGATGTCTTGTAGTGGGGCAAGCGTTGCCCGGCTCACCACCGCCGCCAGGAGCGTAGAGATCACCAGCGATACTAGGACAATGGTTCCGGAGGTGCGTAGGCTCGGAGAAATTTCGTTGAGCAACAGAGCCGTCGACATGATCACGTGGATTTGAAAAGGCTCGTTGTTGACCAAGAAAGGAAACAACTGATCGTATTCCCTAGGAGAACGGCGCAACACGTTTACTTGATGCAAAAAGTTGCGCTGCACCAATTGCGACAGCGGGTCGCGCCGCAGGAGGTATTTTCCCTCGGACGATTCATGCGTGGAAATCAGGATCAGCCCGTCCCCAGTGGTGACCGAAACATCATAAATGATCGGAGTTTGAGACGCCGACGCCAAATGAGCGCGTAGCCCGTCGCTGGACTGCAGGCAGTAGCGCACATAATCGGTCATATCTGCGGCCGAATTGGCCTCGGGCCGCCATCCGCGCTCTCTGGCCTCCGCGAGCGCGCCTTTCACCTGCTGGAACGTATTTTGGGCCAGGTCGCTGGTTTGCTTGTCCGTTTGATAAAGGACTTGTTCCAGCAATTGCGCAAGAAAAACGCCAGACGACGCCGCCACTACGAGCAGCACCAGACCCGTCATCACCAGTGTGAGTTTTGTCCGCAGCCGCAGCTGCATTCTGCTTCCTTACTCCGCTTCGGCGCGATCGCTGCCGTATTCTTTCAACTTATTATGAAGTGTTTTCAGGCTGATGCCGAGCAGTTCCGCGGCCCGCGTTTTGTTGTTACCCGTTGCGCCCAGGGTCTGCAGGATTAGCACGCGCTCCATTGCATCAACGGTTGTTCCCACGGGAAATTTGATCGCGGAAAGATCGCTTGGCCCTTTCGCCGCCCTCATTCCGAATTCTTCCGGGAGGCTCGCGCGCGTGATCAGGTCCTTTTCGCACATAATCGCGGCGCGCTCCAGTACGTTGCGCAGTTCGCGGATATTTCCCGGCCAGGTGTGCCCCATGAAAATGTCCAGGACTTCCGCGCCGATCCCGCGCACATGCTTCCCGTGCTTGACGTTGACGTCGCGCAGAATATGCTCGACCAGTAGCGGAATATCGTCCTTGTGCTCCCGCAGGGGCGGCAGGTTGATGTGAAACACATTCAGCCGAAAGTAAAGATCTTGCCGCAACTGGCCGCTGCTGACGGCCTGCTCGGGTTCTTTGTTGGTTGCCGCGAGAACGCGCACGTCCACCGGAGTCTCACTCTTGCTCCCCAGACGGCGCACTTTGCGGTCTTCCAGAACGCGCAATAGCTTCGCCTGCGTTGGAGCGGGCATCTCGCCGATTTCATCCAGCAGCAGCGTTCCCGCATCCGCAAGCTCGAAGCAGCCGATGCGCCGCTCCGCCGCGCCCGTGAAGGCCCCGCGCTCGTGGCCAAAGATCTCGCTCTCCATCAATGTCTCGGGAATCGCCGAACAATTGATGGCCACAAACGGCCCGTTGGCGCGGGGCGAAAGTTTGTGCAACGTCCGCGCCACGATTTCCTTGCCCGAGCCCGTCTCGCCCGTGATCAATACCGACGCCGAACTCGGCGCGGCCATTTCCACGATGCGCATCACGTCCTGCATCGGCTTCGATCCCCCGACGAGGTCGCCCAGTCGTCCCGTCTCGCGCAGTTGCCGCTGCAGAACCGCCAGTTGCCGTGCATCTCGCGCCTTACCCAGCGCCCGGTCCAGCAGCGCGTGCAGTACCGGCCCTTTCAGCGGCTTTTCGATGTACCAGAACGCCCCGGACTCGATTGCCGCCACGGCGCGTTCTTCGCTCCCCTTGCCGGTAATGATGATGGCCGGCACATCGTATAGTTCCTGGCCGAGCTGCTTCAGCAGGTCCAGCCCATTCATCCCCGGCAATTCGACGTCCGCGATAAGCGTGTCCGGCTTATAGCTCGCAAATTTCGCCAGCGCTTCTTCCGCCGTTCCCACGCCCACAACGTCGCAGCCCCAGCGCTGCAGAAGCTGTTCGTAGCCCTTTCGTGCATTGTCTTCATCTTCGACTATCAGCACGCGGTCCTTCCGCTCCACCATCTCGGCGGCCCGTACCGCCGCACGAGTCTCTTCCACCATGGGTTTCAGCCTCTCTTCGGCATGCTCTTGATGAATGGCCCACGCACCGATTTGCTGGACACCTCGACTCTAACAAGCTGCCAGCCGCTTGCCAAGGTCTTAGCAATGTGCTGAAAATATTTGTGAAAAGGCCCCTTAATTGTCTCCCGAACGAAGCGAGGAATCTGCTTCCCGTCTTCACCAGTCGCCTGGCCTTCCGCTCGCCTTTTGGCTGGCGGGAAATTCTTCGAGATTTCGATTCAGCGCCCGCATAACGGTCCTGGCAAAGGAATTTGATTTCGACAGGAACCCGGCGGTAGTCTCCAGACTTGGAGGTTCGGTCCGGGTGGATTTTGCACATGGAGGCGCGGATGAGCCTGATACCGAAAGAAATCGAGGAGCATTATCTGCGAGGGAAGGAGTCCGAGCGACTATCGGGCGAGCGAGGCGAGCTCGAGCAACTTCGGACACAAGCGATTCTCGCTCACAATCTTCCACTGGCACCGGCAGAAATTTTCGACGTAGGCGGCGCCGCTGGGATCCATGCCTTTCCGCTTGCCAAGCAAGGATACCAGGTGCATTTGATCGATCCCGTTGAGCTGCACCTAGAGCAAGCGAGATCTTACGCGGCCACGTCGGGTGTTGCACTTAGATCGATCACGCGGGGCGACGCTCGCCGCTTGGATATCCCCTCAGGCAGTGCTGATGCAGTTCTTCTGCTAGGCCCGTTGTACCATCTGGTCGAATATTCGGATCGACGGCAGGCGCTTCGTGAAGCCCGCCGCCTGCTCAAACCACATGGTGCCCTTTTCGCCGCCGCGATCAGTCGTTTCGCCTCCTTGATCGATGGGCTTTCGAGCGGTTTCTTTCGAGACGAGCAGTTTCGCAGAATCGTTGCGGCAGATCTCGCCACCGGCCAGCACCGCAATCCGATGAACCACCCAGCGTACTTCACGACCGCGTACTTTCACCGTCCCGAGGACCTGGCCGCCGAAGTTCAGAATGCCGGTTTTAGCGATGTCCAGATTCTTGCCGTCGAAGGTCCCGCATGGAGTGCGGCTCTGTTCCGCGAGGCTTGGGATGACCCGGCCCAACGACAGAGCCTAATGGAGTTTCTAATGATGATCGAGCGCGAACCTTCGGTGCAAGGCGCCAGTGCCCACATCATGGCCGTGGCCACTTCCAATCCAAAGTGAGACATCATGAAAAAAGA
>Ga0210406_10007923_pt1 | contig 10704 bp, 9 predicted proteins | sample IncBWC30MmetaG_FD_155454 | JGI IMG/M metagenome (GOLD analysis project Ga0210406, IMG submission 155454) | Forest soil microbial communities from Barre Woods Harvard Forest LTER site, Petersham, Massachusetts, United States - Inc-BW-C-30-M | ecosystem: Environmental > Terrestrial > Soil >... | reverse complement strand
TGCGACGAGGGTCGCCTCCTACAATCCCTGGGTATCGCTGGCCTGGCTCGTCACCGGCATGACGGTGGGCGGGCTTCGCCTTTACCCGCAGCGCAATTGTCTCGATCGCGAGACCGCGCTTCGGATGTGGACCGAGAACGTCACCTGGTTCTCCAACGAGGAGGGCAAGAAAGGCCGCATCGAGGCCGGGCAGTTCGCGGATATGATCGTTCCGGACCGTGATTTCTTCTCCTGTGCCGAAAGCGATATCGCGGACACGACAAGCGACCTCACTGTGGTCGGCGGCCGCATCGTTTACGCCGCCGGCGACTTCAAGGCGCTCGACGCAACCGCGCCGCCGCCGGCAATGCCGGATTGGTCGCCTGTCCGTAGCTTCGGGGGATACGGCAATTGGGTGGGTGCGGATGGAAAGGCGCAGGCGGTGAGGGTGCATGCCATGCAGGCGTGCGGGTGCTCCAACACCTGCGGTGTGCACGGCCATGATCATGCCCGCGCCTGGTCCGGCAGGCTTCCGGTCTCCGATCTCAAGAGCTTCTGGGGCGCGCTCGGCTGCGCCTGCTGGGCGGTTTGAGATGTATGCGAAGGCGGACAACCCGCGCTGGGTGAGGGCGATCCTTTCCTGGCCATGGCTGTTGCCGATCTCGAGGATCGCGCTGGTCTCGGCTTTCCTGATCGGAGGGATCCAGAAGCTTATCGATTTCCCCGGCGCTATCGCGGAGCAGGCGCATTTCGGGCTTCAACCCGCCTGGATGTGGGCGCTAGCAGCCGTCATCGTTGAACTTGGCGGCTCCGCGCTGGTCATCGTCGGACGCTGGGTCTGGCTGGGAGCGGGGGGTCTCGGCGTGTTGACAGCGGTCGCCATGCTCACCGCGAACGATTTCTGGGCAAAGATCGGTCACGACCGCTTCATCGCCGTGAACGACTTTTTCGAGCATCTGGGCCTGATTGCCGGCCTGGTGCTCGTCTCCGTCCTGTCCTTGCACGAGCAGGGCAAATGAACCTCATGAGGTGTCCCATGATTGGCAACCGTTTTCTGGTCAACGTCCTGCTGGTTTCGTCGCTACTGACGGGCGTTTCCTCCGCTATCGCGCGCGACGCTGAGCAGCAGAGCACTCCGCAGCTAGGCGTCGGCGCACAATATGACACCACTCATGTCTATGTGGCCCCCGAAGACGTCGACAAATTCGTTTCGAGCTTCCTCGCCACCTTCGGCGGCAAGAGCACGAAGCAGGTCGTCGCGACCGTCACGCCGACCCCGAGCAGCACGACGTCGCAACTTCTGCAGACGCCAGTCGGCACCGTCTCCGTGTTCGGCTTCAAGACACCAGTCCCCTATCCCTTCGGCGCGGAGCGGACAGGCTATCTGGTCACCGACATGGACGAAGCGATCAAGACTGCCAAGGCCTCTGGCGCCGATGTTCTCGTCGCGACCTTTCCCGATCCGATCGGCCTCGATGCGGTGATTCAATGGCCGGGTGGCGTCAACATGCAGCTCTATTGGCATACGACGAAGCCGTCTTATGCGACCTTCGAAACGATCCCAGAGAACCGGGTCTACGTCTCGCCGGAGCGCGCCGATGCCTTCACGCGCAGTTTCCTGCGCTTCTCTCACGGGAAGATTGTATCCGACGATGCCAAGGCTCCCGGAGTCGAGATCGGTCGATCAAAGGACACGTATCGGCGCATCCGCATCGAATCCGCGTTCGGCAAGATGACCGTATTCGTCACCGACGGTCACCTGCCGTACCCGTACGGGCGCGAGCTGACCGGCTATGAGGTTCAAAACCTGCAGGGGACCTTGACAAAGGCAAAGACCTCTGGCGCCATCGTGCTAGTCGACCCATACACGACTGACGGCCGGGCCGCGGCCATGATTCAGTTCCCAGGCGGGTATATCGCAGAAGTTCATGAGGCCGCGCCGAACTAGGAGACGCAATGGCGGTCCCGTCATCACCGGTTCTTTTGCAGATGCGACGGGGATGTGCGGCAGCCGTGATTTGCTTGATTGCGGCGCCGCAGATGGCCCGGGCGGATGATCAGAGCTCTCAGACCTCCACGCCGCAGCGGCCGGCCATCATGTTCAACCGATGGCAGGAGGACTGGTCGGTGCTCGCGGACCCGCGCGTCCCGCGTGAACCGTTCGACGAGTTCAAATATATTCCGCTGTCTGATACCGATCGCTACACATATCTGTCGTTTGGCGCAGACACGCGCGACCGGTTTGAGGCTAACAACGCCGCTAATTTCGGCACTGGTTCAAACGTCGGCCAATATTACGTCATCACCCGAAACGAATTCGATGCCGACCTCCGCATAGCGAATCAAATACAGGCGTTCGTGCAATTTCAGGCCGACTATGCGCCCTGGAAAACCATGTTAACCCCGGTCGACGCGGACAAGCTCGATCTCGAGCAGGCTTTCGTCGTACTGACCGAGCCTGTGGGCGGCGGAACGCTTAAGCTCCGGGCGGGACGCCAGCAATTCGCGTTCGACCTGCAACGCTTCGTGTCCGTCCGCGACGGTCCCAATGTCCGACAATCCTATGACGCCGGTTGGGCGGACTACGAGAATGGACCGTGGCGGTTGATCACCCTTTATAGTTTACCGGTTCAGGTTCGGGACATCACGATATTCGATGATTACAGCAGCGTCACGGTGCAGACCTTCGGGATGGCGCGGGCAGAGTATAAGTTTTCCCAGTCCCTGTTCATCGCCGGCTACTATGCCAATTTCACACAAGGGAACGAACGGTTTCCAAACGCGTCCGGCGACGAGCGCAGAGACATTTTCGATGTCCATCTGAACGGTAACGCTAATCATTTTGATTTTGACTTCGAAGGGATGAACCAGACCGGACGCATCGGCATCGAGCCGATCGAGGCCTGGGCTGTAGGCTCACTCGCTGGCTACACCTTCGCCGACCTGAACTGGAGCCCAAGGGTGGGTATCCAACTCGACGCGGCGTCCGGTGACGGCAACACCAAACGAACCTTTGGGACATTCAATCCGCTGTTTCCCAACGGCTATTATTTTACGCTTGCGGGTTACACCGGGTACACCAACCTTATTCACATCAAGCCATCCCTGACGCTGAGCCCGACTTCGTCGCTGAAAATCGCGATCGCAGCAGCGGTTCAATGGCGTCAAACCACGGCCGACGCCGTCTACACCCAACCCGATGTAGCCGTCCCGAATACCGCCGGTCGGCCTGGCGCTTATACTGGGAGCTACGGCCAGCTTCGGCTCGATTGGACCATCGACCGCGCGACTTCCTTTGCGATCGAGGCGGTGCACTTTGTGATCGGCGATGCACTGCGCAACGCCGGCGGCCATGACTCCAACTACGTCGGCATCGAGATCAAACGCGGGTGGTAGGTTGAACTCGTCAACTGCGCTTTGTTCATTTGGCCGAGACGCGAGAGGAAAATGGGGTGGCAGCAATGAAATGGGTGACCTTTGGCTCGGCCGCAGCGTCGAACTGGCGGATGGCATCCTGAACGACGCGATCCGCATTCGTTACGCGCTGGTGCTGACGAAGGTGCTCGAGCCAGGACGCGATCATGAACGTCTCCAGGAAGCGCCCTTTCTCGGCCGCGTCTTCGAAAACGTCCCAGGCGTACGCGCCGTCCCGCCGTCGCCGCTGGCCCAAATCTCGGATCGCGGCCAGGAAAGCATCACGTCTCTGGGGATCGATGCGGTATTCGACGGTGACCAATACTGGCCCCCGATCAGCGTCCGTCTCGATCGTCTGAACCGGGGCCGGCCAATGCATCGACGGCGCGAGATCCATTCCCGCGCCACCCTGCAGCTTCCAGCGCCAGGTCAGTGCAATTCCACCCACAGCGCCTGCGGCCGCGATAAAATGCGCTGCGGGTAGACCGAGCTCCGAAGCAAGCGTTCCCCAGAGGGCACTGCCGGCGGTCATCGCGCCGAAAAATACGGTCACGAACATCGCTATTCCACGACCGCGGACCCAGTCCGGTAACGAGACCTGAACCGAGACATTGAGGGTCGCGAGCACCGCAATCCAGGAGGTACCCGCGATCAGGCAAGCCGCAAGGGCGAGCGCGGAATGATGCGCAACGCCGAGCAGGGTCAAACTGAGCGCGGTGCCAAGCGTGCCGAGGGCAACCAGGCGGTCAGGGCCCAGGACGTTCTTCATCGATGGTAACGCGAAAGCGCCAATGACCGCGCCAACTCCGATTGCGCCTAGCAATACGCCGTAGAGTTCTGGACCACCCGCGATCTGATTGCGCGCGACAAGAGGAAGCAGCGCCCAATATGCGCTTGCGAAGAAGAAGAACGCCATCGCTCTTAGGACGGTTGCGCGCAAATTCGGATTGAATCGCGCATGTCGAAAGCCAACCACCAGCGCACCTGTTAGACGTTCCGCCGGAAGCCCGCTTCCTTGCGAGGATGGCGGGCGCCACCAGAGCAGGGCTCCTATCACGGCGAAATTGCATACCGCGTTGAGCCAGAACGGCGCCGCAATGCCCAACCCGCCGATAACCACACCGCCCAGCGCCGGTCCGATCGCCCTGCTTATGTTGATGCCGACGCCGTTGCTGGCCACTGCGGCAGCCAAGTCCTGCTTCGGGACGAGCTGGGGCACAATCGACTGCCATGCCGGAGCAGTGAATGCCGCGCCCGCACCCAGGAGGAATGTAAACAACAGGAGGATGGAAGGATTGATCAGGTCGAACCATACCAGCACCGCGCTCATCGCAGCTACAACGGTGAGGACGATCTCCGAGCCGATCAGAAAGCGGCGTTTATCGACGATATCGGCCAGCGCCCCGGCAGGAAGGGCGAACAGGAACATGGGGAGGCTGCTCGCCACCTGAACCAGCGAGACCGTGAGCGGATCGGCATCTAGGCTCGTCATCAGCCAGCCGGAAGCCGCGTTATACATCCAGGTGCCGACATTGGCGACGACAGTCGCGGTCCAAACCACCCTGAACGCTTTGTGTCGAAACGCGATCCAAGGGGAGGCGCGCGGCTCGGTAACCGGAGCATTTTGTCTTTCATCCGCAACAGTCATGTTTCTCACTCTTCCCAAAATGCTGCCAGAGCGGCACCGCAAACAGATCGATCCGGCGATACGCCAGGCCTACGCAGCGTTCGCGGGGCGGAGCTCAAAAGTGTATCGGCCGCATTTCCTCGAATTCGTCGCGGCACGCGTCGCTGAAGTCTCGCAACAGATCGATCGAGCCGTCGATGACCATTTCGCGCAGTTCGACGAAGCTTTTGTCGGGCTCCAGATAGGTGTCCAGGATTTTTCGGACAACATCGTCGGCACGCTGGACCACCGTCTTTGACGACACCGCCCGCATGCTGCTCAGCTTCGCGTAAAGACCGACCAGGCCGGGAATGTCGGCTTCAGCGTGCTGGAGCGCATCAATGTAACATTTGGCGGCTTCCTCGATGAAATCCCTGTAAAGGATCTGCCGGCGGGTCTTCTCGTGAAGGATCCATTCGGTGCGGACCTGGCTTCGGTGGTTCAGCCAAGCCGCAACTCCGCTCGTCAAGCCGCCGACAGCTGCTCCGGTGAGGGCGGCGAGCGCGGAAATGATGGAGGCGTCCACAGGTGCAGTCCCCAACCAGCTGCCGAATCCAGCAGGGATGACTGCCGGGCCTGACTACTACTATGACGCGGACGACCGCGACCCTTCGGAAATCAGCCGTGAGCTCCGTTGACCCGACAGATAAGACCAGAACCATTGCGTTTGGACGCGGAACCGGTTCTGAAGCTGCGGCAGCGCGAGCACGTGCAGCGCGGCCCACACCCACCAGGTCAAAAAGCCGCTGCTGCGCAAATGACCGGCCTCAAGGATGGCGAAGTTCTTGCCGACCACCGCCATATTGCCTTTGTTGCGGTATCGAAACGGTCGACCATCCTTGCGTCCCCTGACACGGTTGGCAATGACATGCCCGACAAATCTTCCCTGTTGAATGGCCGCCTGCGCTACTCCGGGCACGGGGTGACCATCCTGGGTCATCGTGGCTGCATCTCCCGCTACAAACACGTTGGGCGCCTCTGGGACATCCATGAAAGCGCCAACGAATGCGCGCCCGGCGCGGTCTGTCTTCGTTCCGAGCATTTTAACGACAGGCGAGGCGCTAACGCCTGCTGTCCAAAGCACGGTGGCGCTGGGAATCCGGAGGCCAGCCGCGATCACGCCCTGGTCGTCGACCTTCTCGACCTTTACGCCCGTCGAAACTTCAACCCCGAGCTTGGTCAGGCGCTTGGCTGCCTTTCGTGACAGAGACTCCGCAAAGGTCGGAAGAATACGAGCGCCGCCGTCCAGTAACACAATTCGGCTCTTGGCGGGGTCGATCTTGCGGAAATTGTTGCGCAGGGTCACCGAGACCAGTTGAGCGATCGAAGCGGCAAGCTCGACGCCGGTCGGGCCCGCGCCCACCAAAACGAAGGTCATTTGCCGGGCGCGCTCTTTCTCGTCATCGGTCGATTCAGCCAATTCAAACGCACCCAGGATCTTGGTTCGGATCGTCTCAGCGTCGTTGAGGCTCTTGAGGCCTGGTGCGAACCTCGCGAACTCGTCATGACCGAAATAGCTCGGACGCATTCCGGTGGCGATCACCAGGAAGTCGTACTCGAGTGTTCGATTGCCAATCCCCGGGCAAATGGCCTCGACGGTGCGAGCCCCCAGGTTGATGCCCTTAATCTCCGCCAGCAACACGCTGAGGTTCTTCTGTTGCGCCTCGAGCTGCCGGATCGGCGCCGCTATCTCGGAGGGTGACAAGACAGCGGTGGCGACCTGATACAGGAGCGGCTGAAAGATATGGTGATTACGCCGGTCGATTAGCGTGATTTCGACATCGGCGCGCTTGAGCGCGCGTGCTGCCGCGATGCCGGCGAAACCGCCGCCGACGATCAAGACCCGTTTTTTGCCCGGGACCGCCTTTGTTACAGGTGGCTTTTCTTGCGGGAACGATTTGGTCAGAACTGGAGTCATGGTGTACCGACGCTCTCTAGGGCCAGCCGCCCGATTAGCAACGAATACAGCGGGGCTTCGGGCTAGTCTTGAACGGCGGTGCGGTGCATAGAACGTCCATGCCGCTTTTCATGCTGGCGCGGGCAATACGCGCTCGAACAGAGGCCCGCATTCACCTGGCTGGCGTCCGACCTCGATCGTGGATCTCAACGGTGGCGGTCATGCCGGCCGAAAGGACGACATTGGGGGGCACCTCATCGATATGGATGCGAACCGGAATGCGTTGGGCCAGGCGTACCCAGGTGAAGATGGGATTGACGGTAGCAACCCCTTGACTGTTGGGCTGCGCGTTCGCGACGTTGATTGCGCGGGAGATGCTGTCGACGTGGCCGCGCACGATCTGACCGTGGCCCATCAGCTTGATTTGAGCCGGATCTCCCACCCGGATAGGAGCAACGTTCGTCTCCTCGAAATATCCGTCGACCCAGAATGAATCGGCGTCGACAAGGGAAATCGTGTTCGCGCCGACATTGACGTAGTCGCCAAGCTGCGCCAACAAGTTCGTCACATAACCGTCGACCGGAGCGAGAATGCGCGTGCGTTCGAGGTTCACCTGCGCTTGGTTTAGCTGGGCTTTGGCTTGCGCGAGACCTGCCTCGGCACTCAGGCGCTGCGCTTTTAGCGACTCGACCTGCCGCAGCGCCTGATTAAGGTTTTCCTGTGCAGACTGCACCGTTGCTTCCTGCTGATGCAGCTGGGACGTAAATTGCTGGGCATTTTGAACGGTGCCCCAGCCGTCCTTCGCCAGTTTTTGGTAGCGTTCGGCCTGTTGCTGTGCAAATACGAGCGCGGCGCGCCCCAGCCGTAGTTGCGCCTGGCTGGCATCGATCTGCGCCTGCTGGACGTTCATTTGCGCGTCGATGCTCTGCACGTTCGCCTGCGCCTGCTGCACCGCTGCCTCGGATTGGCTCACCGCGATCCTGTAGTTGGTCGGATCGATCACCAGCAATAGATCACCTTTGCGAACGTATTTGTTGTCGACCACACGTAGCTCGACGATGCGCCCTGCGACCTCCGGCGCCATCGTGACGACATAGGCGCGCACGGTGGCGTCGCGCGTCCACGGTGCCTCGATATAGACGCCCCACATCGCCCAACCCAGCAGCCCGGCAAGCACAACCGCTGCCAGTGTGATCAAGAATGGACGTATCTCCGTACTGCGCTTGGTAGCGGTGCGGCATTCCGGCGGGCGGGAGGGGACGTCTCTGTCGCGGCCATCCACCGCCTTGTCGCGCTTCGATGTAACTTCAGTAACAGTCATGACGAGCTCACTCGGGGCAGGATGAAGGACGAAAGAACGATGATGTAAACTGCAAACACGAACAAAGCGGGATGCCAGACGTACCGCAGCAAGCCCCAGCGGTCAGCGACCCGACGCAGTACGATGGTAATGAGCCAGGCTTCGATCATCATGATTGAGATCGGCGCAACGTAGACACCGAATAGGTTGATTTCGGTAAACCTCATGCGGGCGCTCCTGCGTCGAAGTAAGCGCCATGCTCGGCAAGCGCCTCGGAGATAACCAGGATACGGCCGCGCCCTCGAAGGGCCACGGTTACCTCAGTGCCGGTTTCACGCGCAGAGGCGAGTCGGTCGTCGAATTGACGCAGCTTCGCGATCGCTTCAGTGCTGTGTCCGAGCGCGATGTCATTGAGTGCGGCGTCGAGCTCCGCAGTCGTCCCAAGGTCCGCAGCTATTTGGCGAAGGCCGATGATCTCGGTGCTGACGGAAAGCGCTGCAAGCAGCTGTGCGCGCTGCAATGGCGTTGCCTGATCTGGCAACGCCGTGAGCCGGCTGTACAAGCGGCTCTCCCAATGGTCCGGTCTCGGAAGCACGGGAGCGATCGCGAGGTGACGCAGGTCGCGGGAGGTCAAGGCAAGAAGGCGACGCGCTCGAAGGGCCGGCGACAACGGAGGCAACAGCCGAAATGCCAGCGGTGCCACGCCGCAGCCTACGACGATTGCAAGCGCGGAATTGTAATATTGTATGGTGTCGTAGTTCATCTCGTTTGTGGGCGCGAGGAGAGGGTTGAAGTTGAACGCCATGGCGGTTAGGACGACGGTCACTATTGGTTGCCGGCTCGCGGTCATTGCAAAGCCGGCCGGTAAGAAGAAGAGACCCAAGGCGGCGCAAAAGGCCGGGAACGTTTGCAGCGCCGGCAACATCGCGAATTTGATGGCTGCCGCACAAACCACCGCGCCGGCGATGCCCAGCGCGAATGCGAGAGCTCCGCCGTAGGCAAGATCGCCTTTCGGCGAAAGCAACAGAACCAGAACCGCTGCGAACACGATCGCGGAGGCGCCGTTTGGCCAGGCGGTCGCGACCCAGAAAAGCTCGACAGCACCGACAGCGAGAAATGCGCGTGCCGCATTGATCAGAGCAGGCAACCAATCGGGTTCGCTTAGCCGGAAGCCGCGCGCGCCAAGCGATGGACGGTGCGGAGCATTGACAAGAAGCGCCAACCCATCGAGCACATGCAACATGCCGTCCAGCAGCTTGGCCGTTTCGTCAGCGAGCAAACGCAACGATGGCGTGTCGGCGGGCAAGACAATCAATGTCCGCATCGCCTCCTCACAAGCGCGGTGTAGGGCCAAAGGATCAGCGATCCAGAGCACCGGCGAGCCCGCCTCCAGTATCGATCGAAGCGCGGACGGGAGGCTTCGCAGGATGATGTCGGCCCCCTGCCGCCTTGCGGCCTCGGGCAAACGACGAAGATGCGTCGCAACTCCGCGCCAGCCGTCCAGCGCCCCGAACAAGCCGTAGATGGCTGTTTGCAGCTTTGGCGAGTGGTAGCGTATGTGGCTGGATTCCCCAAGTGCCTGATCAATGACAGGGTCGAGCGCGATGACGCGCCGGACGAGCTCGCGGCGCTCGGCTTTCGTGTCCGGCAGTTGCGGTCCTGCCAGGTCGAGCATCTGGATAAATCGACCCATGATCTCGGCCGCAAGATTTGCAAATGATTCTGCAAGCCGGCGCTGGGCGCCGCCGAGATCAGTACCGGCGAGGACGATACCAGCGCACGCGATCCCGATGCAGATCTCGCTCGCGCGCGTGACCGCCAGCAGGAAGACATCCGAACTCGCGCCTCCGGTCGCGCCGAGATTATCGGCGGCAATGATCGCGGCGGTATAGCCGGCGAGCGCTGCCGAGTAGGATGCGAAGTTGCGGAGCACCGTAGCGGCGAAAGCGCAGAGACCGCACCAGAAGGCAAGAAGCACCAGAAAGGCAATGCGATCCTGCGGAAAGCACGCGGTCAGCACCACAATCATTGTGGCGCCGACCACGGTGCCGATCATCCGGAACCAGCCCTTGCGCAGCGAAGCTCCGAGCTGGGGCTGGCACACAATCGCCGCGGAGGTACCGGCCCAAAAGGGATTGTCGAGCTCGAGCCAGAACGCAACGAAGAGAGCGAGGCACACCGCCGCCCATAAACGAAGTGCGAACAGTAGCGACGGAGCAGCCTTCGCCGCCTTCGCGACGGCCGAGTTCCATCGGCCAATAGCACCTGCATCAGCGATTGGTCCGGTCTGGTCGAATGCGTCTGCCACTTCCAGCCCTCGTCCGTTACGACGGCTATGTAGGATTTAACTCGCTCGTGCCCGCTGCTTGTCTGCGCGATACCGTTCGGACCATTCGTTCCGTGGTCTCGTCATGAGCAAACAGAAGCGTCTCCGCCAACGCGGTCGTC
>Ga0210406_10007922_pt1 | contig 10704 bp, 11 predicted proteins | sample IncBWC30MmetaG_FD_155454 | JGI IMG/M metagenome (GOLD analysis project Ga0210406, IMG submission 155454) | Forest soil microbial communities from Barre Woods Harvard Forest LTER site, Petersham, Massachusetts, United States - Inc-BW-C-30-M | ecosystem: Environmental > Terrestrial > Soil >... | reverse complement strand
CAGCCGCGCCACGATGAGCGTACCCTTGCCGTTCGAATGGATGTCCAGGCTGCCGCCCAGTTGCCGGAGTCTTTCTCGCATGCCTCGGATTCCGACTCCGGGAGTGCCCGTCGAGGCTAGTTCAAATTGTTTTTCTGGCGGTATGCCCTTGCCTCGATCCTCGACTTCTACGCAAACGTGGCCATCGGAGGCCACGATACGAATCCTGGCTGTGGGGCTTTCCGAATGGCGATGAATATTCGTGAGACACTCCTGCACGGTCCGGAAAATCGCTGTTTCCGACTCGCGCCCGAGCCGCTCAAAATCCGCGGGGATCTCTAAATCCACTTTAATCTTGCTGCGTTCTGCGAATCCCTCGACGTACCAATGGAGAGCCGACGCCAGTCCCGCTTCATCCAGCAGAGGCGGATGGAGCAGGTGGGAAATTGTTCGGACCTCTCGACTGAGTTCCTGTACGAGAGCCGCACTGTCGTTAACCGCATTAGCGGTCTTCGTCAGGCGTTCGATGTCAGTTCCCACCGCGGCAAGGTTCATTCCCAATGCGGCCAGCATCTGCCCCACACTGTCGTGCAATTCACGTGCGATGCGCCGTCTCTCATCATCCTGCAATTGCATCAATCGCGCGGAGAGTTCGCGCAGATTTTGATTGGTCCTGTCGAGTTCTACGGTGCGTTCCTGTACCGCTTCTCCCAGTTCTCGTTGTGCTTTCCACAATACTTCCTCACGGCGGCGACGGGCTTCTCCCATCGCCATCAGGACACAGGAAACTGACAAGAAGACGACAATACCAATGACCTGCGCGAAGCCGACGACGCGAAGTGAGTGCGCCGGCGAAATGAACCAGTACTGCGCCCCGATGAGGGCAACAACCACACTCAGGATGGACGGGCCGACGCCGCAGTACCAGGCACAGAAAGCTACCGCCGGAAAGAGTGTGATATACGGAACGTAGTCGCCTAAAAAGGGATTTAATCCCAGACGGATCAGTAAGGCCGCTGCAGTCGTTAACAGAGCGACGGCGTAGCCCATTCCCGTCGTCTCTGAGATTTTCGTGGAGAGCGAAGCGTGGGTCGCCATGGTTTTACCCTTGCTCGGGGAAATCTATAAAGCCAGCTCAGAAAAGGCCAGGAATACTGTGACGAAGCAGTTAATAATGTTATAACGAGAATCTTTCAATATAAAGCAGAGTTTTTTGCCGGACGCGCCCCGATGTGGCCTAGTCCGATCAAGTAAACACCGCGCTTCCATTCTAGTTGCGAGATAATCTTTGCGGTGCGTAAATTATTGAAATTACAGCCCAAAAGCCGCGACGGGCAAGCCAAACTGAACCAACCTACTTTTTAGATCTACCATCTAATGTCTTGTGCAGAACCGATTTACCTGCTAGCTATCCACCGCATTTCTGCGTCCTTTGAATACTACCGGCAGGCTAAGCGGCACGATTTGGAGACTCGCTCATTTTCGCATCCAGATCGCGGATGCGCTCTTGCCTTTCATAGTATTCGCTCCGCTCTTGTTCCGTCAGGCCCACATAGGCATCCAGTTCCAATGCCTCGACCTGCTTCCGGAGAAGGTCGACAAACTCGGCTTGGAGTTTTTTGACGGAGTCTTCCATACGCCTCCAACGCAATGGTTTTGGCTCTCGGGCGAAGAGGCGCGCACTTGGGATGTATTAAAGCGAGAGAAAGTTGCCGAATGTTCGAGAAAAGGGGGTGCCCACCTTTGCGTTTTTGTTTTCTGGCATTTAGCACGCGGTCGTAGTGCTGCTCAGAAGCAAGCCCTTACCGGTCGGCTCAAATCGACTTCACCGGCATAGCCATCACATCATCTACTAGTCCGATTTCCTTCTGCACGAACGGCTCGGCATAGGTGACGCCGCCCATCATGCCGTAAAAACGCGCCATGGATTCCACCCGCGCCCGAATCTCCTTCTGCGCGGGAAAGATTCCGCTGCCCGCCTCCTGGTCGGTGAACTGAGATTTGTATGCCATCAGCGAAGCGAAGCGCGTTTCGAACTGGTCGGTGATGTCCACGACAAACGTAGGCCGCACATCGCGGTACAAGCTGGCATAAATAATTTTAAAAGGACGATGAGGCGCAGCCGAATCGCCATCGGGTTTGCTGATGGCTGACGGCTGATGGCTGACGGCTGAATTTAGTTTAGCGAGTCCCGATAGAAACGCCGCTTCGTAGCCGAGAATCGAGGCCGTGTAATGATCGGGATGGCGGCCTTCCCAGTAGGGAAGAATCAGCACCCGGGGACGCTGCTCGCGAAGCACACGGACTACCTTCAGGCGATTCTCCCAGGTATTTTCGACGCGGCCATCGGGAATATCGAGTGCGTGACGCCAGGAAACCTTCAGGATGCGCGCTGCCTCCGCCGCTTCGCTAGCCCGATCTTCGGCGGTACCACGCGTCCCCATTTCACCTTGCGTGAGGTCGAGGATGCCGGTGCGGTATCCGCGCTCGGCCATCCTGAGCAGAGTTCCGGCGCAGGTCTGTTCTACGTCATCGCGGTGCGCGGCCAGGGCAAGAATGTCTAGAGGCATAAATGCGGCGTTGGTCGTTCGTCGTTAGTCGTTCGCGCGCTGCGAAGGCGACTCTCGATGATACCCGGCAAGACTTCCGATGCGCAGCCACCCACATCCGCACCTAACTTGAGTCGTAGGCCCGGTGATGTGAACCGCGATCTTGGTAGAGCTGCCGTGGCGAATATCAACCGTCACCTGATTTTCAGTCGCCCATCCGTCCAGCGAGAGTGATTCGACCCCCAGCAACTCTAGTTTCAAGTTCACGGCGTTAACTTCATTTCTTGCCCAGCGGAAAGAAAGCTTGCTCGGTTGCTCATTCAGCGCCACCTCAACCACTACCGTTGGGCCATCAGGGTCAAGATGGACAGAAATAACTTCCACATCTTCTAGGGACGGAGCAACATCAAACGCACTTTTCACAGCTTCAGGGTTCTCTGCCAAGTCCAGCCAACTCATCCTGGTCCCCCTCGTGCTATCTCTTGTATTGACGGACGCTCCATGAAGGCTAAGTCCAAACGACTAGCGACCATCGACTAACGACCGTCCTCACGCTGCCGGCTTCGTCGTCCTCCGATTCGCCAGCGCGAATGCCAATCCGAACATGAACAGCGCAAACAGAACCAACGTCAAAATCGACGCGGCCAGCGGGAATGCGCGGGGCGCTTCAGGATACATCAGCATGCGCAGCGCCTCTACACCGTAGGTCAGCGGATTGGCGTACATGAGCCAGCGAATCCATCCGGACGCTCCGGAAAGAGGGAAGAGCGCTCCCGAAAGCAGCCACAGTGGAATCAGAAATAAATTGATGATGGCGTGAAAGGCTTGCGTCGAATCCATGGGCCAGGCGATGGTGAAGCCGAGTGCCGTCAATGCGAACGACACCAGGAACACGGTGAGGACAATGAGCCCGAACGAAGCGAGCGTCATGTGCACGCCGACCAGCGGGGCGAACACAAGAAAAATCAATCCCTGGGCGGTAGCGAGGGTTGTGCCGCCCAAAACTTTTCCCAGAACAATGGCGGCGCGCGGAACCGGCGCAACCAGCACCGAAAGCAGGAAACCTTCGTTGCGATCTTCGATCACCGACATCATGGTGAAGATCGCGGTGAAGAGCACGATCATCACCAGCGTGCCGGGATAAAAATAATTCAGATAATGCTGCTGCCCAGCGGCTTGTCCTGAACGAAATGACGTTCCGAAGCCGGATCCGATCACGACCCAGAACAAGAGCGGAGAAACGATGACACCGACGACGCGCGCACGCTGACGATAGAAGCGCACGATCTCGCGCCACCATAACGTGAAGGCGGGCAGCAAGACTCCAGCGGATGCTGGGGAGGTTGCGGGGAAGGTCGCGGTCTGGGTCGCCATTAGTCTTCAGTGTAGCAGCGCTTCGAGGTCTCGAAAACCGCGAGCCTGTCGCGGCCAGCACAGCCTCTTGCCGTAAACGCTAAGGCTGTTTTATTATGCCGCGACTCTCTGGAGGTTCCATGAAACTATCGTTATTCACCGTTGCTCTAACATTGGCTGCACTGGTCGCGGCGCAGCCGTTACTGGCGCAAAACGCCTTCGCACCGGATCAGGTTAAGTTCGGGCCTGCTCCGCCCTTCCTGCCTCCCGGAGCGCAGATCGCTGTGCTGGAAGGCGATCCCATGGCCCCGTCGGGCGATTTCACCATCCGTCTCAAATTGCCGGACGGATACAGGGTCGCACCTCATACTCATCCCAACCGGGAAAACGTAACCGTGATCTCAGGTACGCTCAAGTTTGGGATGGGTGATCAATTCGATGCCAGTAAGATGACGGCCTTCGGTGCCGGCAGTTTCGCATACCTCGATCCCAGCATGCACCACTACGCCGCGGCTTCAGGGGAGACGGTGATCCAAATCCATGGCATGTCGCCGGTGAAGTTCAACTACATCAACCCGGCCGACGATCCCAGCCTGAAAAAATAGGCACCCCGAGGGCTCGGGCTGAGAGCCGGGCCCCGTTTTTCCGTCTCCCTAAATATCCTCAGTGTTCGCCGGTAGCATCAGGTAGGATGGGAAACCCTCTTTTGGGCAACAGCGACTCCACTTACCGCTCGGGGCTTTCACACACGCTGATCGGCGTGCTGGTTCTGCTTTGGCTTTCCGTTTTTCTCAATTACATCGACCGCAGTAATCTCTCCATTGCAGCGCCGCTGCTGAAGGGTGAACTTGGGCTCTCCGCAACGCAACTGGGAGTGCTGCTCTCTGCCTTCTTCTGGACGTATGCCTGCTTGCAGGTTCCCGCCGGCTGGCTCGTGGACCACCTCGAAGTGAAGTGGGTCTTTGGCGGCGGATTCCTCATCTGGTCGGCGGCAACAGCAGTGACGGGAGTTCTGCACAGCTTTGCGGCGCTGCTAGCGGTGCGTGTCGTTTTGGGTATGGGAGAATCCGTCGCCTATCCGTCTTATTCCAAGATCATTGCCAACCATTTTCCTGTGGAGCGGCGCGGCTTTGCGAACTCGGTTGTGGCTTCAGGCCTGTGTTTCGGACCCAGTTTCGGAATGCTGTTTGGCGGCACCCTGATGGGCCGGTTCGGTTGGCGTCCTTTTTTCGTGACGCTGGGTTTAGCGAGCTTGCTGTGGATTGGACCATGGTCGATATGGATGCCGCGAGCCAAATCGCACGCGGATCATGGCAACAAGATGAGTCCAGGGCTGCCGGAAATCGTTGCGCGGATGGCCTGGGTGGCAACCGCGTTGGGGTTGTTTGCCATGAACTACGTCAATTATTTTCTGCTTACCTGGCTCCCGTTCTATCTCGTGCGCGAGCGTGGGTTTTCCATGAACGCGATGGCCGAAGTCGGCGGTGCGACGATGCTGACCGCGGCGATCTCGGCGGTCGTGAGCGGCAAGCTTTCCGACCGCTGGATTCGCGCAGGCGCAACCACGACACAGGTTCGCAGAGGATTTATAGTGACTGGAAATCTTCTGACGGGCACGTTTCTCATGGCCGCGGTGGTTGCTCCTCGAGACGTCTCAGTCGGCCTGCTGATGCTCGTGGGTGTGGGTTTTGGCATGGCAAGCGCCAATGTCTGGGCCATCACGCAAACGCTCGCCGGACCGCAGGCAGCCGGGCGGTGGGCGGGCTCGCAGAACTTCATCGGAAATCTTTCAGGTGCGGTAGCCCCTGCGCTGACGGGAGTTCTTGTGGATCGCACGGGACATTTCTTGTGGCCATTTCTCATTACAGGGGCGGTTGCGTGGTCCGGGGCGGCAGTGTGGACTTTTCTGATAGGTCCGATTGAGCCGGTGGTGTGGAGGACCTCCTCGAATGTGATGGAGTCCATCGCCCTCAAGCGTGCAGCGCTGGGTCCGGCTGGTGGTACGTCTCTGCCTCTGGATGACAATCTCTGACAGTTTTCCCACGCATGCCCCGCTGCAGCCTAAGAATGTCTCTTCGTAGCTTTTTGTTTGCCGATTTGTGACACAGGTTCCGCATCTTCGCTCCAGAAACGGTGCCCCGTGCGATGGATGAAAACGTCTTCGAGCGTAGGCTTGCTCACGCTTAGCGACTGGATTTCTCCTGGGAAAGCTTCGACTACATCGGGGACGAAGCGATGTCCATTTTCAATTTCGAGGCGGACCTGATGGTCCATGACGGTGGCATCGACGTGAAACTTTTTGCGAATGCAGTCGGCCAGGGTTTGCGGATCGCGCGCTTCGAGCAGAATTACGTCGCCGCCGATCTCGCGGGTCAGAGCTTCTGGCGTCCCCAGAGCTACCAGGTTGCCTTCGTTGAGAATGGCCAGGCGGTCGCAACGTTCGGCTTCTTCCATGAGGTGGGTGGTGACGATGACGGAGACGCGCTCCTGATCGCGGAGGATCTGGAGATATTGCCAAAGGTCGCGCCGGGCGCCGGGATCGAGGCCGGTAGTGGGCTCGTCGAGAAGCAGAACTTCAGGATGATGGAGCAGGCCTTTGGCTAGCTCGATGCGGCGCTGCATGCCTCCGGAAAAAGTTTCTACACGATCGGCGCGCCGGTCGAGCAATCCGACGCGGGTGAGGATTTCGGTAATGCGTGTTTTGAGTTCGGGGCCGCGCAGGCCGTAAAGATGTCCCTGATGCCAGAGGTTCTCGTAGGCGGTGAGTTTGGGGTCGACACTCTGGGCCTGGAAGACGACACCGATGTGGCGGCGTAATGCTCCAGGCTGGCGCACGGCGTCGAAGCCGGCGATCGTGGCGCTGCCGGAAGTTGGAACCATGAGTGTGGAAAGAATGCGGAAGAGAGTGGTCTTGCCGCTGCCATTCGGGCCGAGGAGGCCGAAGAGTTCGGCGGGGCGCACGTCAAAGGAAACGCCTTTGAGGGCGCCGCGGTCCTGATAGCGATGGACGAGATCGCGAACGGAAATTATTGGATGGCCGGCGGGTTCGGCATGTTGGGCGGGGGTAGCGAAATCGACGGCGGTTGAGTCCGGGGTCACAGGTCATTCTACGACGGGCGCACGCGATTAGCATCTGGCGATTAGCATCCTAAGAACGCCGATCCATTGGAGGGCGACGCATTTCCCGTAGAGACGCGGCTTGCCGCGTCTCCCGCTGCGCCCAGGGGAAACGGGCAAGTCCCGTCTCTACACAAGGTCCTACGCGGCGACAGGATCGCTGCCGGGGACGCGCTCTTCAAATGCGACGGGAACGTGCCGCCAGACTTGGATGGCTAGAACGACGGTCGTTGCGAGCAGCAGCGCTCCGACGGCCACATGGACGACGGTCGAGATCACCATCGGCAGCTCGGGCTGCGCTGCATCTCGTCCCCACATGACGCGGGTGATGAAAGCCAGAAAGCCGAGGCAGAGTTGCGCGACCATCAGGCCGAGCATGGCGATTGCCGGACGGCGGACGGCGTCCACTTCCGGGTAAACGGTGATGGCGCGAACCGCAGTCCAGGAAAGAACGACGGCGACGACGGCTGCGTTAATGACGTGCGGCCACCAGCTCAAACCATGGTGGCGGAACATCGCTCCGAGAATCAGTTGCACATAGAGCACAAAAATCGAGAGCAGGGTCAGCGTGAAGAGAGCGGGGCGGCGCTGGTCGAGTTCGGTGCGTGGTTGCTCTTCGACCCAGCGGCGGCCCGTGAACACGGCGATCGCGACGGCGATGCAGAAAAAGGTCTGGGCCACGGCGGCGTGCGCGCTGGAAATGGGCGCGGGTAGAAAAAATAAGACAGTCAGTCCGCCGAGGATACCCTGCGCGATCACGGTCGCGAGCGCCGCGAGGCCCAGAAGGCGCAACCAGCGGCGCTTTTCAACTTGCCACGTCCAGACCGCCAGGATGATGGTGAGCAGTCCTACAAATTCCGCTATCATGCGATGGCCATGTTCGTATTTCACGCCGCCGACCATGTGCGGCATTTTGTAGAAGGAGCCGAAGGTGGTTGGCCAGTCGGGGACGGACAAGCCAGCGTCATTACTGGTGACTAGCGCCCCGGCGACAATCAGGACGAGGGTGGCGCAGGCGGTGAAGACCGCGAAGCGGTGCAGCCCGCGATGGTACGGCATTTCGATGCCCTTCAGGATAGCCCCCAATGGAAACGAGCGATGCAACGGCGTCCAGCGAGTTTCTGAAACGCATTAGTTTACCACCACGGCGAGGCGGGTCCCTACGGGAGCGCGGGTTCGGCTGCCGCCGCCGAACTCTGTGTTTCCATTGCCTGAATAATCGCGTCCGCGAACTCCGACGTGCCGGCGGTGCCCCCGACGTCCCGGGTAAGTTTCGTGCGGTCGCGATAGACCTCGTCAATCGCGTTGCGGATCTTCAACGCCGCCTCGTGCTCGCCGAGATGGCGCAGCATGAGCAGCGCTGATCGCAACACGGCGGTGGGATTGGCGACGTTCTTTCCCGCAATGTCGGGTGCGGAACCATGAACGGCTTCAAAGATGGCGCACTCGTGGCCGAAATTCGCTCCGGGAACCAGGCCAAGGCCGCCGACCAATCCCGCGCACAAATCGGAAAGAATGTCGCCGTAAAGATTCTCCATCAGCAGCATGTCGTACTGGTAGGGGTTCATCACCAGTTGCATGCAGGTGTTGTCGACAATGTGTTCGCCGTAGGTGATCTCCGGATACTCTTTCGAAACGTTGCGCGAGCAGCGCAGAAACAATCCATCGGACAGCTTCATGATGTTGGCTTTGTGGATGGAATCAATTTTCTTGCGCTTATTTTTGCGTGCATATTCGAAAGCGAAACGCGAGACGCGTGTGGAAGCCTTCTCGGTGATGATCTTCAGGCTCTCGACCACTCCGGGAACGACTTCGTGTTCGATGCCGGAATAAAGTCCTTCAGTGTTTTCGCGCACGACGATAAGGTCCACGCCCGGATAGCGTGTGGGAATGTGCGGCAGGTTGCGGATCGGCCGGAAGTTGGCGAAAAGCTCGAAACGTCTGCGGAGTTCGACGTTGATACTGGCGAAACCGCCGCCGATGGGCGTAGTCACGGGACCTTTCAGTCCGACGCGAGTGCGCTCGATCGAGTCGTTGAGTTCTTTGGGGATGTACTCCTTGTATTTCTCAAAGGCTTCGGCGCCGGCAGCGAAGCTTTCCCATTCGAATTTGACCCCGGTGGCTTCGAGCATGCGAACCGTGGCCTGGATGACTTCGGGGCCGATGCCGTCGCCAGGGATCAACGTTACTTTATGTGCCATAGGTTATGAAGATTCGAGCCGCGGTCGTTGGACAGCCGAGGCGGCTGTCCCTACGCAATTAAATCAGGTCTTCGCGGTTTTACTCTTTGCTTCGGGCGCGTCTTTTTCTTTGTCTTTGCCCGTGGCTTTCAGCAAGTCTTTAAGTTCCGCCATAAATTCCTGCACGTCTTTGAAGTCGAGATAGACCGAGGCGAATCTCACATACGCAACTTTGTCGTAGCGACGCAAGCGGTTCATAATCAGCTCGCCGATTTCGCTGGTTTTGCGCTCCCGCTCGGCGGACTCAATCACGAAGGTTTCGGCTTCGTTGACGATCTGCTCGAGCTTGCTGATGGGTACGGGGCGCTTCTCGCAGGCACGCATCAGGCCGTTGAGCACTTTTTGGCGGTCAAAACGCTCGCGCCGGCCGTCTTTTTTTACCACCATGTAAGGGATTTCGTCGATGCGCTCGTAGGTGGTGAAGCGCTTTTCGCACTTCAGGCATTCGCGGCGGCGGCGAATGGAATCGGCTTCTTTGCTTTCGCGCGAATCCACGACTTTGTCATTTTCAAACCCGCAAAAGGGGCATTTCATGCGCTTGGCTACACTTCGGAGGTAAAAGTGATTGTAGCAGGCCACGTGGAAGTGAACGGTAGGAGCGGCGGGGGTAGTGTTATCGAATCCTCATGAGAGACAAGAGCCCAGGATTATAATCACGGCGGCCATGGCCCTCGCTCTGCGTACAAAACTTGGGCCTTATGAGATCGTCTCGTCGCTGGGCGCAGGCGGCATGGGCGAGGTGTACCGCGCTCGCGACCAGAGCCTGGACCGCGATGTTGCCACCATCTCAGATGGCTTCCTCCACCGCCGCGACCTCTTCCGCCTCCGCGCTCTCTTCGGAAAGCTTGCGTAACGACAGACGTTCGTGATGGGAGAGCAATAGCCCGACGGGGACGACCGCGACAAACGTCACCAGCCACAGCATGATGCCGCAACTGGCCGCCAGTTCCGGGGGAACGTCGAAAATGCGGTGCAGAGTTGCGATGGTCGCTAACTGGGAACCGCCGCCGATGCCGGGCAACTGCACCATGGAGCCGATCATGCTGGCTCCCATGAGCACCAGCACTTGCGAGCGGCGAATATTCAGAATCGCCACGCCGTAGGAGTGGGCCACTTCCTGGTACGCCATGATGATCATGAACCACATCAGCAGCGAGAGCGCGATGAGCGCGAGCAGCGAGAGCGGGTTATGGATGGTATTCAACCCGCTGCGGAATTCGCGGATGCGGGTGGCGATCTTGTGTCCGAGGTTCGCGGCGAGGTGAGAAAAGCGGCGCTCGACCCAATCGGCGATGGCTTCGCCCTTCCAATGTACGGCGACCGCGGCGAGCGAAACCGCAGCGACCAAAGCGACCAGCAGGAATCCGCCTTCGCGGAAGCGGTGGTAAAAGGGAAGCGACCGTGGACCAGCGGATACAAGGATCGCGCTCACCAGCAGCACCGTGAAAGCTCCGAAGTCAAAAATG
>Ga0210406_10007921_pt1 | contig 10705 bp, 7 predicted proteins | sample IncBWC30MmetaG_FD_155454 | JGI IMG/M metagenome (GOLD analysis project Ga0210406, IMG submission 155454) | Forest soil microbial communities from Barre Woods Harvard Forest LTER site, Petersham, Massachusetts, United States - Inc-BW-C-30-M | ecosystem: Environmental > Terrestrial > Soil >... | reverse complement strand
CCTATGGTGCTTACGAGGTTGCTCCAGTGGACGCAATGAAGAAGCATTGGGCCGAGCATCCTACCGCTGGTCAGGATCGTCCTGCTCCCGATAAATCTTCGGACGCCCCCTTGACAAATCCTCCTGTGGCTGGTACAGCTACTACACCATCGTTTCAGGCTAATCCTGACGAGTAGTACAAGGATGATCCGATATGAACAGCTTCATCGAGGACCATGGTCGTTTTGACCCAGAGGAATTCATGCGTTTGGTCAATGAAAAGTTGATCAAGCACGCCCCCGCAATCGAGCCGATCACGCTCGATGAAGCGATCATGTACCATGACAGTATGGGTCTCAGCGTCGAGACCGTCGTGGATGAGCACCTTCATGTCTGGCACGTCTATGGCTGAAGCAGAACCCCTTTTCACCGAAATTCCGTCATCTATCCAGATGACGGAAGCCTATAATTGGTACGGCACATGGAAGACATGGGCCGACAGCCAGAAGTATATCATTGACTGGTTGACAGCCGAGAAGAGAACGGTGGAAGCGGCTAATGTGAAGGCCATGGCACAGCATGAAATCTCATGGGTATCAGGTTGGATATGTAGACTACAGAGCAAGGGTTCCAAGGTTCACGCGAGCAGCATTGCTTATCGTGATAAATGGCTAAAGGACTTTTGTAATAAATAAGTCATACTAACTGAGGGTACAAATATGTTCAAGTTTCTCATCCCGCTTCTATTAGCAACTACATTGGCTTACGGTCAAGAGGCTCCTAATTTAGGTAAGCTTCACAACCACTTCGATCCGACTGTAGGAGATTGGGATGGATCACTTAAAACAGTAGCTCCTGACCTTGCAAAGGTTTATCCGCTTCCTGTCGAGACTCCACAAATGGGCAACAAATGCACCACAGACGACCTGAAGGTTGTTTCGGGCTACTTCCGCTCATTCGGCTACGTTGCCTTGATCGAGGCAGATGACAAGAGCCGCGACAATGTTCGTGACGAGATTATGTATAACATGAGGGACAATTCGATCCTCTCACTATCCTTGTTCTTTGAGAAGCCTCTGAAGGCGGAAGACAACAAGGTGACCAAGATTTGCACGGAATTCCAGGGTATCAATACGGACGCAGATGGTCCCGCATTCAAGAAGCTTGTGCTTGGAGTCCAGATGCACCAGATGAATGATGCTCTTGATGAGCACGATGCACACGAGAAAGACCTCGCCAAGGGTGGAGACGACAATCCACATAGCCAACCTTATCAGGGTGATCCTTCCAAGATAGGATACATACCGCACGACTAATTATGGTCCGTGGTGTGGTTAGACATGGGAGGGACTTATAGACCCTTTAGCAGCAGATGGCTGTTCTTGACTCAGTGCAACCCTGAGGCGGACTACCAATTATATAAGAGCAACGGAGCTTACTACTCCAGAGATGTTGTCGAGACTTAATGTCTCGGCAACTGTCACCGTTCCCGTGTCATATGTCACGGCGGTATTCCCCACAACTCCCCCTGTAGAATTTGTTAGATAAACAATCGGGTCGAAGTAGAAGACGTTTGTGTTTGAAGCACTCGTAAGCGTTGTCTTGACGGATGCACTCACAAGGCCCGCTCTCGCAGCTTGGAAGTTGGTTTGAATTAGGAATACGTTGTTGGTGCTATATGGGAAGGCGTCTCCCATCCATTTGGAGAAGGCGTCAGTAGGCAAGACGGTCTGGAGTGACCAGTTCTGTATTCTGAATTCGTTGTTGCCAGAGATACCCCCTGAGGACAATGCAGTGGCGTCCGAAGACGCATTAGATAAGTACTCGACCTCAAGCCAGATTTTGTCGTTTGTAGGTGTTAGATTATTAGCCCACATGCCGTAGACGGTCGCGGTCAGAACGTCCGTTGTGTCGGTGTTCCAACGTGTCATTGGGTTTCCCGCAGTGAATGGGAACTGGATCGAAGGGATAGAGTTAGGAACTACCTTGACTGCCTTTGGGAAGCCCTGACTATCAATAGCACCGCCGATACGATAGATCGTGTTACTGCTTATGGTCGAACCGAAGTAGTCAGTATATGATTGATCATATTGACCACCGCATCCTGAAACTTGAATAGGAAATACCTGTGCAGTGTTGCCATCAAGAAGATTTGTAGAAACAGGCAAGTTGCATTCATCGAAGCGAATGTCTGATGCTGTCACTGTATTAGCTGTGTTAGCTATATAGACCGCATTGACCTTACTAAGATCAGAACTGCGAATTCTTACTCTACTGCCACCAGAACCAATACTTCCATTGGCAAATATCAAGGCATTCATAGGAGTTGCGTTACTCTGAGCATTGCATCCTAACATTGTAACCGCTGCACCATTCAATGCGAAACCATGATTGACCTGAGTGAATAGGAAGTTGCAATTGCTGAATGTTAGGGAAGTGTCGGTTGCGATGCCATTACCTAATAGGATTGGAAGGCTCGTTGTTCCTGCACCGCCTGATTGATTGAATGAGCAGCCATCAAATCTCATCGCTGTAGGCGTTGTGAGACTGATCGTACCATTGCCAGTCGCATTACCGACAGCCGCATTGAAGTGGATGCCTGACCAAGAGATGTTGCCATTAGCTAATTGAAGGGTCGTGTCCTGACTGGTGATGTTAGCAGTGTAAGTCAAGTCGGTTGCAGGCAGCGGTGGCTGGTTTCCAGACGTGTGGTTCGCACAGATTACGTAAGTCGGTGCGGTACGGACTGTGTTAGGAGACGAGATGATTAGAGAAGTCAGAGTGAATAGCTCCGCATGGTCATCAGAGACCCACAGAACGTCACCCACAGCCGTGTTCGTTGCGTTGAGGGCTGTGTTGACCGTTGTATAAGCATTGGTCCAGCTAGAGCCGTTGGCGGTTCCTGCCGCAGCCGATCTTACGTACCAGTTACTCATTATGACACCTGCCAGACGTTCTTAATAGCGGGCTGAGCATAGCCCATCTTCGACTCATTGATTTGAGCCAGCCCTGTGTTATATGTGAGTGTTGTGTTAGAAGTCAATGCGGTGTTCGATGTATAAAAGCCTGTTGCATTGGCAAGATATAGAACTGGATCGATATGGACGGCGATAGAATTAGTTGAGGCGATGCCGCTCTTTACGTAACACTTGACAATTCCTGGCTGTCCAGCCTTGAATGTTGTTGTGAGGGCGAAGCTACCGTTTGCATAGCCACCAGTCCATGTAGAAGTTGTGTCGTTAGCCATTAGACTTGCAGTGGTTACGTTCCATGGATAGATGACTGGATTGTTGCCATTGCAGCCTGAACTTGCGATCTTTGTTACGTTGTTAGGAGACGTGTTGGCTAGGTACTCGACCTCTATCCAAATCTGAGCATTTGTGAGTGTATTAGCATTAACATTAGCGTTACCATAGATGGTTGCAGTTAAGGTGTCAGTTGTATCACTGTTCCATTTGACAATAGGATTAGCTGTTGCAGGGAACACCGCAGACGTGTTGGCATTGTTGAAAGTTGTGAGTGTCTGACTGTAGTGAGAGTTCGATGGAAGATCATAAGCGGGGCTGCCGACTCTGTAGATTGTGTTTGACATCTGTGACTGACCCCAGAAGTCAAAGTAGACAGAATTATATAATCCGTTTGTTCTAGTCATCTGAAGAGGGGCCTGACTCATATTAGCTGGCGTTTCAACTAGGTTCGAGATGTTTGCACTCCACTGGCATTCATTGAAGGCAATATCGTACATTGTAGCATTTGCCACGCCAGCATCATATAGGAAGGTCGCAGTCACATTAGATAAGTTGCATCTCTTAAAGCGTGTTCGAGAGAATGATCCGACCGCCGCAGCCTGATAAATGAAAGTCGTTGAATTAGCATTGAATGTTGAATTATGGAATTGCGTATAGCCGCCATTGAAGACCATTCTATGAAGAGGTTGAGTCATATTGAACTTGCAGTTATTGAAGATGAATTCACATGGAAGAGCAGAGTTACCGCCAATAGTTAAAGCAGGACCAGTAGGGGTATTGTTGCCAACCTGATTGAATGTGCAGTTGATAAATCTCTGCATTGATTGATTGCCAGGAGAGATAGTAATTGCACCGAAGCCGCCTGCATTACCAGTGGCAGCGTTAAAGGTGATACCATAGAATGACATTGCACCATTAGAGATGGTCATTGTAAGGTCTCGACTTGTGACATTGGCAGTCGTTTGAAGGTCTGTGTTCATATTAGGAGGGATGTTTCCTGATGAATGATTGGCACAGATTATATAAGTTGGAGTTGATACGGTGTTGTTGTTTGTTGAGAGAATGAGACCTGAAGTGATCTGTGTCTCGACGTGATCCTCTGAGACCCAGATGGTGTCTCCAGGCTGAGTGTTTGAAGCATTAAGTGCAGTGTTTACAAGTAGGTAGGCGTTAGTCCAGTCGGCTCCGTTTGCAGTACCGCCTGCACTTGATCTTACATACCAGTTGTTTGCTGATGGAAACGCAACGGCTGCGGTTCGAGCAGTTGTGGCGACGAATGCAGCACTACTAAGCATACCACAGTGACCACGGATTTTGAAGTGTGTCTAGTACTTCAGGGACAGAATAGAAGATAGGAGGAATTTGATACCATGGTGGGTTAAAGGGAGAGCCTGGAGAGCCGCCAGCGAAGGCAGCGTAAACTCGATCCGAAACCTGTCCTGATGATGCCTGAAGGAGACCAATTGGAGTTGTTGTGATGTTACCAGCAACAGTCGATCCTCTAACAGACATAACAAGACTTGTTGTCATGTCATATAGGAAGACCATTCTTGCAAATCCTGATGTAGCTGGTCCGTCAGTCATAACAGCATAGTATGTATGTCCTACAGTAATAGGAATGCTTAATATTGTACCGTTTGAAATCAAGAATGTAAAGTTGTTGCCATTCATCCAAAATCCAGTGTTTGTGTCAATCGTGAACAAGTACTGACGGTTACCACTGTTTGAAACTCGCTTGAAGATAACTCCCATGTTGGTGAAGTTGGCTGAAGTACCACCAGTAAAACTTAATGCTCCTGCTGATGTACCCGCAGTATTCCAGATATAAGGACCATTTTCATCAACGCCTGAAGCTGTAGAAGTATTGGCAGGCATGGTAATGCCAGTTTGTAGATCAGTGAAACCACCATTGTTCGCGATACCCGCGAAACAAGAGTTTCTTAGCGTATACAACGGATGTCTTGTGTTCAGTCTCGCTGGTCTCTGTGGCCATACATTGGCGTTACGTAGAAAGTCTTTCATTATGTGGCATTTGTGTTCTGTTTGTAGGTTGACAATGAGCAGTTGTTGTTTGAAGATGAGAGACCCGCACCTGAGAAGTTCTGCATAACTAGAGCGAACTTACGTGGAGGGATGACTACGCCGAGCACGTCACCCGAGATGGTTGTGATTGAAGTACCAGCGACAATAGGGAAGCCACCGATAGGGTTAAGCAATGGAGAGAAAGCTGCCTGAGTTCCAGCTACCAATCGACCATCACCGTAAGTGGCACCGTCTTCCTGAAGTGTATAAAGGAAGAAAGCCATGCCTGAACCAGTCGCAACGGTCTGAGCAGTAGCATAGTTTCCAATGAATGAGATATCCAAGAACTGATCACCAACAGACGTATTATCGAATGCGGCTACAGATGAAAGTACTGATGAGTTCGCAGCCAAACTGTTCAGGTCTGCGGTGTTGAATGCTGCCTGGAATGCTGTTGAGCCAGAGTTTAGCTGACCTCCCGCCCATGCGGTCTTATTTGACATTATCTAAGTCTCCTTGATGTTTCGTCTATTATTTATTGCCCTTACAAACCGATGGCATAGTAGAGGACCGTTCCTGCCACTGAGGTATTGCAGTGGAAGTTTGCACCCGTGAATGACTGCAAGGTAGGCGTTACGGCTGCACCAGATGCCACAAGGGACTGAAGGTGAACATTGTAGGCATTAGATGCGAACGCGATAGGCCAAGCGAATAGGGTTGAAGTTGTTGTTGTGGCACATGAACCCCACTGAATAATCAGACCTCCTGGCAAACGAGTATAACCGTTTGCAGCCTGAACTTGAGCGAATGAGGTTGAGTTGATCGTAGTATTTGATACTGAGTTGCCGATGAATAGGGCACTAGCATTCAAAGTCAATGAAGATGAAGTGTTAACTGTTGTGTTGCCGTTCCAGTAGTTCATCACTAGGTTGGCACCAGTAATCGTTGTGTTCTGAGTTGTATTCACAACTCCACTGATTACAAGGTTGGCAATTAGGCTCAAAGCAGCCGCAGTACCCGCAGTGTTAACGGAAACGCCTGTTGAGTTGATTGAAGTGTTGACAGATGAGTTGCCGAGCACGAGACCAAGCTGAGTCAATGCCAAGTTCGAAGTTGAGTTGCCGATGCCCATCGTGCCTGTAGCGGTGTTCCATGTTAGGTTAGCATCGCCCTGGAAGCTTCCAGACGCGTTGAACTGGATCATGGTGTTCGTGCCGCCAGGAGTACCACCACCGCCGCCACCGATAGCCCAATAGGCATTAGCACCTGATCCGCCACTTGTTAGTACGTATGAGGCAGTACCGTTTGAACCATTAGCCTGGAGGATGCCAGGAAGGACCAACATGCTTGAATTTGCAATGAATGTCGCAGTCGCATTACCGATTGTGATTGCTGTTGTGTTGATCTGGTTAACAGAACCGACGTTCACACTGGTTGTGAATGGGGCAACTGATAGGTTTGCGTATCCTGCGGCAGCTAGACCACCAAGGAATAGGGAGTTGTTTGCTGTACCAGAGAATGAAGTTCCATTGGCAGTAGTGAATACAGTGGAGTTACCAACAGTCAATGTTGCGGTTGTTGTGTTCCATGTTAGGTTCGCGTCACCAGCCTCAACGCCTGAGTTGTTGAAGGCGATCTGAGTGTTTGAGCCTGGAGCACTAGGAGCAGGAGTTACCCAATAAGCGTTTGATGTTCCGCCACCTGAAGTCAATACCTGACCAGATGAACCAACGAGACCGTTAGCTGTGATGCGTGATCCAATAACTACATTCGCAATTGAAATAGTTGTTGAGTTGGCTGTGGCATTAGATAATGAGTTGCCAATAGATAGTGTGTTCGCAGCCAATATAAGGATTGTTGCAGATGAGGTATTTGCATAACTTGCGGCAGCTAGACCACCGAGGTTGTTTGCATTGTTTGAAGTGCCTGTATAGTTGGTTGTGTTAATTGTACCGAATACAGTTACGTTACCCATGAACACGGCAGTTGAGTTAATAATCACGCCGTTTGAGAAGCCAGTACCTACCTGAACGGTATTAGCGATAACGGGTGCAGTTGTGTTAGCATATGAAGTCGCAGATAGACCACCCAAGTTCAATGAATTGTTTGCTGTTCCAGTGAATGATGTTGAAGTGATCTGTGTGTTGATTGTTGAATTACCAACAGTAAGCATTGCACCGATAGCGTTCCATGTTAGGTTCGCATCACCAGCTTCGACACCAGAATTATTGAATGCGATCTGTGAGTTAGTTCCGACCGCCCCCGCAGCAATAGTTGCCCAATAGGCATTACCAGAAGCTCCTGAAGTCAATACCTGACCCGCTGTACCAACTAGGTTATTAGCCTTTACCTGACCACCAAGACTTAGAAGTGCAGCGGTCATTGATGAAGATATAATGCCGTTACTTACAGCGAAACCGATTGTGTTAGCACCAACATTAGCACCAACATTAGCAGTTACAGTGAATACGGGAGCAGATAAATTTGCGTAGTTTGCCGCAGTTAGACCACCAAGACTTAGAGCATTGTTTGCAACGCCTGAGTAACTTGTCGAATTGATTGAGTTGTTAACTGTTGAGTTACCAATTGCTACAGCAGTTGTGTTGATTGTAACATTGTTTGCAGTTCCAGTTGCTCCGATTAGGACGCTTGTAGAAATAGTTGGTGCTGAGTCATTGGCATAAGAAGCCGCAGGTAGACCACCAAGGTTTAGAGCGTTAAAGGCTACGCCTGAATAACTCGTTGAATTAATTGAGTTATTAACTGTCGAATTACCAATTGCGACCGCAGTTGTGTTAATTGTTACGTTGTTTCCAACAGCACCAACTTCAAGAGTTGTTGTGATGATTGGTGCAGAGTTGTTGGCATATGAAGCCGCAGCCAATGCACCGAGGAAGGCTGCACTGTTAGCTGTTAGGGCTGTTCCTGTGAAGATCGTTGAGTTCACTGTATCGAATACAGTTGAGTTACCGATCAATAGGGTTGTAGTGTTTGAATAGACCTGATTAGCACCACCACCAACAGCGATACTTGTTGTGATAGTTGGTGAAGACGTATTAGCATAACCTGAAGCAGCCACACCACCAAGGAATGAAGCATTGTTTGCAGCTAGGACAGCTACAGCGGCAGCTAGGCCAGCGGTTGTCTGGTAAGATGCGAGGTTCGAAGACAACTGGTTGTTTGATACGACATTAGCCGCAGATACAGAACCAACGAAACTTGTGTTGTTTGCTAAAAGGCCACTAACAGCACTCGCCAAAGTAGCCATAGGCTGGTAAGATGCAAGGTTGCCAGATAGCATAGCATTTGAAACAACGTTTGCGGCTGAAGTAGCTCCGACAAACAATGTGTTGTTTGAAACACCAGAATATGAAGTCGCATTGATTGTGTTGTTGACAGTTGAGTTGCCTACAGTCACAGAAGTTGTGATCAATGGTGAAGAGTTGTTGGCATAACTTGCAGCGGCAAGCGTACCAAGGAAGGCGGCACTATTAGCTGAGTTAGCTGTTACTGCTGTTGTTGCTAGAGTAGCTGTAGCTGATCGACCACTGAATGCAGTTGAATTGATTGTTGAGTTGACAGTTGAGTTGCCAAGAGTGATCAGGTTATTTGTGACTGCAACGGTGTTACCTGTTGCACCAACAGTCATTACGATGTTTGATGATTGCCATGTAAAGTTAGCATCACCAGCTTCTACGCCAGCATTGTTATATGCGATCTGATTAGGGTTACCATAAACGCCATTACCACCACCACTACCTGAAACAGTGCCCCAATATACGTTTGAGCCAGGACCACCTGAAAGCAATGCTTGTGTACTTAGGCCGACACCACCGTTCGCAACAACGATGTTTGGAACGACGTTGGCAATAGTCAACTGAGTACCTGTCATTGTTGCAGGACCGATAGTCAATGAGGTTGTGTTGATTACTGAGTTGACAGTCGAGTTGCCTACTGACACCTGAGTTGTGATGACAGGTGACGTATTATTTGCGACATTTGACGAAGGCAATGTGCCGATGAATGATGCAGAGTTAGCAGCAAGGACGGCTACGTTTGCGGCCAATCCCGCTGTGGTCTGATAGGATGTAAGGTTTGCAGCCAGCATCGCGTTTGACACAACGTTTGCGGCTGCTGTTGAGCCTACATACAACACATTGTTTGAAGTGCCTGTATAGATCGTTGAATTAACGGTTGAGTTCGAAGTTGAGTTACCAACAGACACAGAGTTGATTGTGGCTACGTTAGCTCCGAATGTGGTAATAACTGCTTGTGACGTATTAGCGTAGTTTACAGCCAACAAACCACCAAGGTTCAATGAGTTGTTTGAAGTGAATGACGTAATAGCATTGTTAACTAGACCCGTATAGAAGGTCGAATTGATTGAGTTGTTGACTGAACTATTGCCGATGATGATGTCGTTGTTAGTTATAACAACTGTGTTGCCAATGGCACCGACTGTCATCTTTACGTTTGATGACTGCCAAGTGAAGTTCGCATCACCTGTCTCTGTGCCTGCGTTGTTGTAGGCAATCTGGTTAGGGTTACCGTAAACACCGTTTCCTGATCCACTACCACCTGTCACTGTGCCCCAATAGACATTTGAGCCTGGACCCGCAGATAGAAGAGCCTGACCAGTTAGGCCGACAGAACCATTAGCGATGATTGACTGAGTGATTGTGTTTGAAACATTTAGGGTTATTGTAGTTAGACTATTACCAGTCAAATCAGTCGAAGGACCAATGAAGATCGCTGACGTGTTGATTGTTACGTTAGCACCGACTAGAACCGCATTAGAGATAGCTGGTGTAGAGTTGTTGGCAAAGGAAGCCGCAGCCAAACCACCCAAGTGGGTTGCGTTGTTAGCTGTTAGGGCTGTGCCTGAATAACTTGTTGAATTGATTGAGTTGTTGACAGTTGAGTTACCCACAGACACAGCGGTTGAGTTGATAGATACGTTGTTGGCAACAGTACCGACCTCAAGGGTTGTAAAGACAGGGGCAGATGTATTTGCATATGAAGACGCAGGCAGACCACCTAGGAAGTTGGCGTCATTTGCTGTTAGGGTAGCGACATTTGCGGGCAAGCCTGCTAGTGTCTGAAGATTTGCAAGGTTTGCCTGCAACTGAGCATTTGAAACGACATTGCCTGCCGCAGTACCAGCAACGAATAGGGTGTTGTTTGAAGTGCCTGAGAATGAGGTTGAGTTCACGATTGTGAACACACCAGCATTACCGATCAGGATCGCATCTGAATTGATTGAAACGTTCGAAGATGAGTTACTGATTACTGAGGCAACAGCATTTGACAGGTGAAAGGCAGTTGAGTTGCCGATGAACATCGTAGTTGTGTTGACTACTGAATTACCGACTGTTACACTATTTGAGACTGTCTCAGTTGTTACCGCAAGATTGACGATTGTCGCATTTGAAGTGTTTGCGTAACCTGTTGAAGGC
>Ga0210406_10007920_pt1 | contig 10706 bp, 12 predicted proteins | sample IncBWC30MmetaG_FD_155454 | JGI IMG/M metagenome (GOLD analysis project Ga0210406, IMG submission 155454) | Forest soil microbial communities from Barre Woods Harvard Forest LTER site, Petersham, Massachusetts, United States - Inc-BW-C-30-M | ecosystem: Environmental > Terrestrial > Soil >... | reverse complement strand
ACGATGCGCGGAATGTGAAGCGCTTATCGGTTCGTCTTTACACCAATTCTACGTGCCGCGGCTTTACTATGGCGTCCAGGGAACCCCGATGGCGTGGTTTTTCCTGCGTTTTACAGGGCCCTTTTTGTGGCCGGAGGTTTTCATGGCAATCCAGGATTATGTGCGATCGATTGCGGCAACCGAGACGGTCTCCAAAGCTCAGGTGTTCCGATTCCTGGAAATGCAGTTCGCTCGGGCTGACAAGGATCATGACGGTGAGTTGGATGCCGACGAATTGGCGACCTTTGTGCAGGCGGTAGCGCGGCCGGAGTCTGATCTGCGGTAGCGAGCTGAGCTTCGCGGATACCTCAAGCACTCTCGGCCGGTTGGATGAGACCGGCATCGTCGGGCGCCGTGGAGTTGATGCGTGGGCTGACAGGGTAGGCTTGCATGCCACTCTCATTGTACGGGAGCAGGGTCGCCATTGCCGCAACCGGGGTTCCTCGCAACCACGTTTGGTAGTCCTTGCGTCGCAAGATGGCGGGCATGTGGCCGTCGGTGTTGGCGATGCGGACGATCATGTCGTTCGGCGGCACGCAGAGCATCGAGCAGCTTTCGATCACATCGTCGTCCTCGCTAACCGACCGATCCCAAACGGCGGCCACGCCAAAGACCGAGCGGTCCAATAGATGGACAAAGTGGGGTTGTCGGTAGCGCCGATTGGTCAATTGCCAGGCATAGAATCCGGACATGGGCAGAATGCAGCGTTGCCCTTCGAGCCAGGGGTTCCGGAATATCGGGGATGCCATGACCTCACTGACCCCGATGGTCAGCGGTGATTCACTGGCGCGACCTTCGGCGGAAGAGGGTATGAGCCCCCAGCGCATCATCACCGCTTCGGATTGCCCGTCGTGCCAGCGGATCGCCGGCACGTATTGATTTGCCGCCACATTGTACTTGGGGGCAAAGCTCCACCAGGCCCGGGACGGCATGAATTCCCGCTCCACGGTGGGCTGGCTCGGGAGTGCGTAGCGCTGACACATGGCCCGACATTACGGCAGGAACCCTCCTTGAAAATGTGACGCGGTTACGGTTTGGGAGCGAGGCCGGGTGACTTTTTACGCCCACTTTCGGTCCAAAGAGGCTCGATTGGATCAGGTGTTTTCCTGATGATGCAATCCCCTGTTCCCTGTACATTAACGCCAACGCGAGGGGGAGTTCGAAGGCCCCTTCGGACCCAATAGTGGCCTAGGGAGTTGCCGTCATGTCCTCGAATAAGCGATCTATCAACCAAGAACAACGAACCGCGGCGCAATCGACGGAGTTGCTGCAGGAACTCGTGGCGCACCTGCGGCAGAACCGCACGCAGTTGCGCGAAGAGTGGGCCAACCGAATCACCGAAGCGCGGCTGCTGACGGCGATGACCAAGGAGGAGCTGTTCGCCGAAGCCACGTCCGTATACGACAACTATGTCGAGGCGCTCGCGACCGGAACGTTCGAGGCCCTGCAATCGTATGCACGGAATTTGTCGGAACGCATCATCCCCCGCGGGGTGGAAACCCACGAAGTCGTCGGAATCGTGCTATTGCTGCGCGACGTCCTGGCCAGGTCATTGTTCGCCAAGTATCAAGGCGATTTCACGATGCTGAACCGCATCTTGGACGCTTATGAGCCCGCGGCCAACCGCATCGCCAACACTGTGGCGGTCGGCTTCGTGCAGGAGCGAGAACGCGTCATTCGCCAGCAGCAGGAAGCCATCCGCGAACTCTCGACGCCCGTATTGCAAGTCCGCGAGCGGCTGCTCATTTTGCCGATCATCGGCGTCATCGATCCCCAGCGAGCGCGGCAGTTGACGGAGCAGTTGCTGCGCGGCATACGCACGAACCGCGCCAAGGTGGTGGTGATCGACATCACCGGCGTGGCGGCCATGGATGCCACCGTCGCCAATCACTTGGTGCAAACGGTGGAAGCCTCGCGACTGCTGGGTGCCACGGTGATCGTGACCGGTCTATCGCCCGAGATTGCGCAAACCATCGTCACGATCGGGGTCGATCTTGGCAAGATGAATACCGTCGGCGATTTGCAGGGCGGCATTGAACAGGCTGAGCGGCTGCTGGGGTACAAAGTGGTTCCGGTTGCGGATAACACCTCCTCATAGGCCGGAGCGTGGAAGTCCCCATTCTCAAGCAGGGACGGTTTCTCATAGCGACCATCCAAGCTGCACTCTCCGACGCCGATCTTTTACACCTGCGCCGGGCGCTGATCGACAAGGTGATTCACTTCCGCTCGAATGGCGTGATCATCGACGTCACCGCGCTCGACGTGATGGATTCATTCGCGACGCGGACACTGCGCGATATCACCAACATGATACGTCTGCGCGGCGCCGGTACCGTCATCGTGGGCATCCAGCCGGAAGTCGCGTTCGCCATGGTGCAGCTTGGCCTGACCATGGAAGGCGTGGCGACGGCGCTCGATTTGGAGGAGGGTCTCGCGCACCTGCAACAACGAGCCACCGGCAAAATCTGAGAAAGAATGCCTGTGCTACAAGATATTGTGGTAGCCATCCGCTCAGACGGAGATATCGTGGCGGCACGGCAGCAGGGAAGATCGTTGGCAGCGGCCATCGGGTTCACCGCAACCGACGCTACCTTGATTGCCACGGCGATTTCCGAGTTGGCCCGAAATATAGTCTTATACGCAGGACAGGGCGAAGTGATGATACGCAGCGTGGAGATCTCTCATAGGAAGGGTATTGTGATTTCCGCCAGCGACAAAGGCCCGGGTATCCGCAACATTGACGACGTTTTGCGCGATGGCTATTCGACATCCGGCGGGCTGGGTCTTGGACTGCCCGGCGTCAAACGATTGATGGATGAGTTCGCCATCGAATCGGAGCTGAGGCAGGGAACGATGGTCACGGTCAAGATGTGGCTAAAATGAAAGCGGACGGTCTCGAATGGAGCACAGCCGCCGCCACGATGCCGGGAGAAACGGTTTCGGGCGACCGGCATTGGGCCGGTCCGGTTGCAAACGGAATGATTTTTGCCGTGATCGACGGTTTGGGCCACGGCCGAGCGGCCGCTGCGGCATCCAAAATCGCCGTCGCAATGTTGCAGCAGCACGCCGGTGATTCGCTCATCGAGTTGCTGCGTCGTTGCCACGAGTCGTTGCGCGCAACGCGCGGCGTAGCCATGAGTCTTGCGAGGGTCAATACCGAGGACTCCGTGCTCACGTGGATCGGCGTCGGCAACGTCGAGGGCGCTTTACTGCACCGGGAACCGGAGCTGCCGTCAGACAAGTTACTGCTGCGTAGCGGCGTGGTCGGCAGTCACCTGCCCACTCTGCGCGCCGAGGAATTGCGCATTCGACCGGGCGATATATTGACGATGGTCACCGACGGTTTGGCCACCGAGCAGCCGATGCGGGTCGCCATGGACGCCAAAATCGAGGCGGTGGCGGACGGGATACTGGCAAACTCCTGCAAAGGCAACGATGATGCCTTGGTCTTGGTTGCGCGATATCGAGGTACTCAGCCGTGACGGAAGCCGCCGCCGACTATCCGGCCTCGTTGCACAGTTATTTGGGCGGTGCAGGAGAATCGGCCCTGCAGCAGGCCTATCAAATCGGGCGCCGCGCCCTGGAGTCAGGCACGAGCTTGGTGGCGATTGCGGACGTTCACCATGCTTGTTTGCGCAAGTTGCTGGCGCACGAGGTGGCAACCGCCGAAACCGATCGGATACTGACGGGCGCTGCGCAATTTTTCGCCGAGTGCGTCTCGCCCTATGAGATGACCTACGGCGGATTTCGCGAAGCCAATACGGCGCTGCGCCACTTCAACGAGGTGCTGGAGCAGGAAGCCAAGCGAATCGCCAACGTGCTTCACGATGAGGCCGGCCAATTATTGGTGGCCGTGTACATCGCGCTGCAAAACCTGTCGGACGAGGTGCCGGCCGTTCAACCGCATGTTCTCAAGGTGACGCAGCTGCTCGACCAGATCGAATCGCAGCTGCGCCGGTTGTCGCACGAACTGGTGCCCGCGCTATTGAACGATCTGGGGTTGGTCCCAGCCCTGCGGTATTTGTTCGAAGGTCTCGCGCAGCGTTCCCAGCTGCAGATAAACATCGAGGCCGTGCCCGAGCAGCGATTGCCAAAGCGCGTGGAGACGACCTTGTACCACATTGCCAAGGAAGCGCTGCACAACGTGGTCAGGCACGCGCAGGCGACTACGGTATGGATCGGATTTCACCGAACTGCCGATTCGATTCGTTGTTGCATACGCGACAATGGCAGGGGATTCAACTCCGCGTCGATCGCCGTGCCGCAAGCCGAACAAGGCTTCGGCTTGATCGGCATTCGCGAGCGCCTGAGTGTTGTCAGCGGACACTTACAGATCAACTCAGGTGAAGGACGCGGGACTGAATTGCTGATATCCATTCCAGTGGAGAACTGAATGCCGATTCGTGTGATTCTTGCGGATGATCATCACCTTGTCCGTCAGGGATTGAGACTGGTGCTGGAGAAGGAGCAAATCGAGGTATTGGGCGAAGCCTCCGATGGCGTCGAGGCGATTCGCTTGATCCAGGAACTGCTCCCGGAGATCGCCGTGCTGGATCTGGATATGCCGGGCCTCGACGGCCTCGCTGTATTGCGCGAAGCGGCACGGCTCAGCCCGCAAACGCGCGCGATCATTCTCACCCGTCATATGGAAGAGCCGTATGCGGTCGAGGCATTGCGCATCGGCGCACGCGGTTACGTGCTCAAAACGCAGGCGAGCACCGATTTGGTGGCGGCAATCCGGCATGTGGATCGCGGCGAGGTGTACTTGAGCCCCAAGATCTCAAAGGCCGTGGTCCGGGCCTATCTGAACAACGCCGAAGGGCCGAACGCTCAGCTGAGCGTGCGTGAACGGCAGGTGCTGCAGCTGGTGGGTGAAGGGCATTCGACCAAGAAAATCGCGTCGCTGCTAGGGATTAGCGTCAAAACGGCGGATACGCACCGCACCAAGCTCATGGAAAAGCTCGATATCCATCAGACCGCGGGACTGGTGCGTTATGCAATCCGCAATGGCTTGCTAGAGCCGTAACGGGAGTGCGACCCAGCACGCCCTTCACCCGGGGCATCCGGTCTTTTCACCTGTTCCATCAATAATTCACCTGATTGTAACCGTCGACGCACGGTTTATGCTGTTCACGCAGTCAGTCGACAAACCGGGTGAAACTGGAACATGAAACAAAAGCTACCTAAGGCGCTCGTCGTTTTGGACAGTCGGGAAAACTCCTGGTTTTTAAGCGGAGATTCTCAGGAGTCGCTCGACTGTCAGCTGCTGGACGTCAAGGGCTTGCGGGTGATGATGGAGGATTTTGACCGCGCACTGCTCATGATTGCCGAGAAATCACCCGATGTGCTGCTCTTGGATTCAACCTTGCCGCGCAATTTTGCGTTGTGCATGGTGATTCAGGTGCGTGAAAAGATTCCGAACCTGCCAGTTGTTCTGCTGCCCGACATTCGTGGTGCTTTGAAGGCGCAGGATTCGTCAATGGAGGGCGCAAACCCGGCTCGTTTGGGCTACGGTACCGACCATGTCGTGGACAGTGCACTGATGGCGTCCGACGCCATTGCGCGAGCCATACGCTTCACCCATGGACAACTAGGATTGCAGCACGCACTGCTGCAGATGATCGTGCGGGACGATCTGACCGGCCTGCATAACCGCCGCGGATTCATGGCGCTTGCGGCTCAGCACCTCAGATGTGCCCGCGACATGGGCCAGCCCATGGTGTTGTTCTTCGCGGACGTGGACGGGCTCAAGTCGATAAACGACCGCTTTGGCCACGGCGAGGGTGACCGGGCGCTGGCGCGTGCGGCGGGGTGCATTAAGCAGACTTTTCGCAAATTTGACTTGACCGCCCGCTTGAGCGGCGACGAATTCGTGGCTCTGGCAGTCGAAGTACCGGGCCGCAGCACAGCAGCGATCTGCAAGCGCCTGCAATCGAAGCTGGCTCACTGCTCGGGCGCCGAATACAAATTGTCCTTGAGTGTGGGCGCGGCGCACTTCGATCCCGCCAGCCCCGTATCTCTGCAAGAGCTGATGAGGCAGGCCGACGCCGCGCTGTATCGACATAAGCGCAGAGACCGTTGGGCATCCGACGGTACTGCTCCGGTCCCACTGATTCAGCACGCTTCTGTGATTCAACCTGCAACTCCAGGGGGGTGAATGACATGCAAACCGGGCGAACCGAGCACCGCATGAGTACCAATGCGGTGGCGAGTCTTGAGGTGGTTGAAGAACCCGCTTTCAACGAGACCGTGGTTTTCGTCAACATCAGCGAACACGGAGCACGCTTCATCAGCAGCCGTAGCTGGCCCGCCGGCAAGCGGCTCATTCTCTGCGATTCAACCGCGAACTTCCGGGCCACGGCCGAAGTGGTCTATTGCGCGCCGCATAGTTCGCGGCGGTTTGCCGTCGGCGTAAGGTTCAATTAGTCGCACAGGCTCGAGGTAAGCGGCGCCGGCGGAGGCGGCGCCAATCGCTCAACTCGCGGGCGCCTGGCGAAAATACGCCTGATTTAGCGGCAGCAGCTGCGCTGCTCTTGGATCGGTGGACAGGCGACCGAGCCGTAGGAACAAAACACGCAGCAGTCTCCCGCCTTGGGCTTCAGCAGTACTTTGCAGTTCGAGCATTCATAATAATATTGGCACGCATCCGTCGGCATAGTCTCTTCGCGGCGCTGCCCGCAGCTCGGACAGGTGAGCACGGACTGCAGAATCACCGCGCTCATGGCTTCACGATCAGTTGCTTGGTTGCGGTTTGCATCGGGTGTAGCCTACACCGTGTGCCTAAGACTGTGCATGCGCTTAGCGCGCCAGCGCAAAGGCAATAACCAGGATCACGACAATCAGTGTCGTCGGCGCCGGGGTGTGTCGCGCGGAACTCGATGGACGCGCGGCACTTGCAAAGCGCGCGTAATAGGCGGGATGTTCCGTACCCATCCAGCGATCCCACCAGGTGAAATAGAGCCCAAAATTCCACCGCGCGGTGGCATGGTGCAGGTCGTGATGAGTGGTGGTGGTGAGAAAGTCAAGAAGCGGCCGGCCATTTTGGCGTGCCGGATAAATTTCGTAACCTGAGTGGCCAATCGTGTTCCGTGCGATCTGATGGACCATAAATACGCCGATGATCGGCCATTGCGTCGGCACCAACAGCATCCAAATCGGCACAAAAGCGGCCTGTAGACCCGCTTCTGTGATGTCGAAGCTGTAGGCGCTAAAGGGTGAGGGATTGTGTGAGCGGTGGTGTCGTAGATGGAAGAACCTGAACAGCCGGGGATCGTGAATCGCGCGATGCGTCCAGTAAAAGTAAGCGTCGTGCGCCAGGATCATGAGGATAAGCGATGCGCCGGCCCATCCCTTGCCCCATTCGGCGGCCAGGCGTGGTCCAGGCAGGTGCCCTAAACGATCGAACGCGAATAGCACGAGCCCCACGGTCGAAAAAATCGCGATCGAGCGTACCGAGATAACAAATTCCAGCAGCAACTGACGGGCGCGAGGCCGTTCAGGACGAATCTTTCGCGCCGCGAGCGGCCGCGCCAACAGCACCCAAAGCACCAGCCAGACGCCGACGGCGAACACCACATAGCGCGACAGGTCGGTGCTCAGGTCTTCGAGCCACTGGTTTGCAAACGCGGTCAGATTAGCGATGTCCATGTAAACCTCCACATGCCAGGGACATTGCGCCATACTCAAGGCTGATTTGTCTCGCCGGGTTCTGAAAATCCTCGCGCGATTTCGAATTCAGCGAGAGATTTCCGAATTCAACGAACCAGAAAGAGTGTCTCGCCGCCATTCGGTCGGCGTGCGGCCGGTCGCCTCCTTGAAGGCGCGGTTGAAGGGGCCAAGGGATCCGAATCCTACCTTGTAGGCGATCGCGGAAACCGGTGTGCGCCCCTGTCCAGGATCCGACAACGCGCGCTGTGCGGCGGCGATGCGCGGCTCATTGAGAAACGCCGCAAAGTTCCGATAGCCGAGACCCTCATTGATGAGCTTGCGCAAACGGTGCTCCGGCGCGTCGAGCATACCGGCGAGTTCGCCAATGCCGAGAGTCTCGCGCCGCCACACCTCGTCGCGATCCAGAAGCTCGCGCAATCGCGCCATCAGCGGCAGATCCTGCGCCGGGACCGGCGCGCGTTGCGCCGGCGCGCCCGGCCGGGATGTTCCAAACAGCGCCGGATCGGAACGTAAGAAGGCGGCAATGCTTGCCAGGCTCAAAGTCAGCAGCAGGACGGCCGCTACGGGCGACAATGCCGCCGCGGGCCGCCCCAGAACTTCGGCCGACTCGACAGCCGCGAGCACCAGCACATATAGGGCAGCCGCGGCGAGTATCGGACCGCGCAGCCGCCGGCGCGGCTCGATAAGATCGCCGCGCCAATCAGCGGCGATCATCGCGAGCACGTGAACCATCAGAGCGGCACCGGCGATATTGTGGGCGATCAAGAGCATGCTCTTGAGGGGTTGCGGGCTCAAAAGGGCGCAAATACCGATGGTCAACAGTAGGCCCGCCGGAAGAAACCGAGACATCGACGAGCGACGGCGATCGCCGAACAGCTCCATGGCGAACGCCCAAAAGAGCCCGGCGGCCGCCTCCGACAACGCCCACACCAACGGCCATGCCCATCCAATCGCCGCACTGAGGATCGGGAATTGCGTGACAGTGTGAGAGGCCGCCGCAAGACAAAATAGAGCGCCGATCACGCGCGGCGCCGAAGCGCCCCCGCGGACCACCGCAATCGCGAGTCCGAGAAACCCGCCCACGGCCGCGCCGCGCACCAGTACTTCGAGGATTTCTCCATTGTCCATGGGAACAGTAGACTACGAGACGGATCTCATTCGCGCAAAGCATGTACAAATCAGCATTGCCGGCCGGCGTGAGTGCCCGTGTCGTTTCATGCCTCGGAAATCGTGCGGTCCACTTGCCAGGCGACGGCGCTGATGTGCGGTTCCAGACTCAGGCGTCCGACGATTTGTTCGAGTGCCGCGTCATTGCGCTTCGCGGCCAGTACTTGTGCGCTGATCGCGACATTGGCGGTGTCGGGGATATCGGAACTATCGATTCGGCGAAGCCCCAGGCCGCCCTGGGACAGGGCGTGCAGCAAGAGCGATCGCAGGTGCGCTTCTTCGCTGCTTTTGCAGGTGAGGGTGACCGAATAGCAGGTCTCCGCATCAGGCGATGACACGGTTTGCATGTTGATGAGGCGCACCAGCCGGCGGAGCAGGAGATTCGTTCCGGTCACAAAGCACGCGGCCACCAGACTCGGCGCCCAGAAGCCGGCGCCGGCGAACGTGCCCACCATCGCGGAACACCACAAGGTCGCCGCTGTGTTCAGGCCATGCACGTTGATCCCTTCGCGCAAAATCACGCCGGCACCGAGAAATCCGATCCCGGTGACGACCTGGGCCGCCACGCGGGTCGGATCGCCTTGCCCGATCATCGCGGAGAAAACGACAAAACCGCAGGAACCCAAGGCCACCAGCGCGTTGGTTCGAAGCCCCGCCATCTTTTGATGCCACTGCCGCTCAAAGCCGATCACGGAGCCCAAGAAGAGCGCCAAGCTCAAACGGCCGATCGATTCCATAATTTCAACGTGCGTGTTCATAAATCCGAATGTGCGTGTTCATAAATCCGAATGGGCCATGAAGCGGACCCCCGTTAGTGTCCCGGTGCAATCAGCAAGACAATCCTCACGAGCACGAGGCCTGCCGCGATGAACAGATATCCGCGCAGCACGATGAGCCAAGTACGATCGAGCACGGTCAACCGAGCCGGGGGGAGCTCAGCGAGCGGCGCCATCCGCCACGTTGTCCGGTCGGCGGCAGTGAAGGTGTCTGCCACCTGAATCCTCGGGCCCCGCCGCGTATCGACCATGCGCGCGCCCAAGCTCAGCAGCAGCGCAAGCACGCTTCCGCCCGCTAAAATCCCGAAAATGTGAACCCCTGAGATCGCCGGAAAGAGTACGGAAGCGGTCAGGATGACCGACAGCATCACGAGAATGGCGATCACGATGCTGGTGAAGACATTGGTTTTTCTATCATTGGCCCACGGGCCCAAGATTGCCTTGTCGTTGCACAAGAGCAGCAAGAATACCGTCGCGCTCGGCAGCAGTACGCCGGCGAGCGTCTGCACGGCATTGGTCAGAAGTCCCAAGGGCGCTCCCGGCGTCAAGACCACCGCCGCGGAGATCACGATGAGTCCGAAGTACACCGCATAGAAACCCTTCGCATCGCTCACCTTGCGGTGCAGGGAATGGCGCATCGAGAGTACATCGCCAATGGCATAGGCGGTGGACAGGGACACGGCGGCCGCACCGATGATGCAGGCATCGATCAGGGCGACCGCAAAAAAGACCCCTGCGGTGCGTCCGATGCGCAGCCCGATGCCGGTCGCCACCGCGCCCGCATCCTTGAAGTGTCCGTATTCCGGCGTGCCTTTGAAGGCGACCGCGGTGAAGGCCATCATGGCCACCGCGCCTAAGATAATGAGGCCGATCCCGAGCCAGAGGTCAATCCGCTCGTACGGGATGTAGCGCGGCGTGATGCGCTTGTCGACCACATAGCTTTGCTGAAAGAACAGCTGCCAGGGTGCCACCGTGGTGCCGACGATGGCGATGATCAGGAGCATGACATCGGCGACCGGCGCATTCGCCGGAAACCGCGGAACAAAGAGGTCGTGC
>Ga0210406_10007919_pt1 | contig 10707 bp, 9 predicted proteins | sample IncBWC30MmetaG_FD_155454 | JGI IMG/M metagenome (GOLD analysis project Ga0210406, IMG submission 155454) | Forest soil microbial communities from Barre Woods Harvard Forest LTER site, Petersham, Massachusetts, United States - Inc-BW-C-30-M | ecosystem: Environmental > Terrestrial > Soil >... | reverse complement strand
GACTTGTTCGGTACCGAGAACGTGAGAGACATTCGCAAAGAACTCAGGTTTGAGATACCGTAGACAAACAGTGCCGTCTTAAGGGCAGCACGCCTGCATTGCAGCACGCCTGCATTGCAGCACGCCTGCATTGCAGCACGCCTGCAGGTTTTTTCGTATCATTCGATAATGAATCAGATGAGTTGATCCTTCGCGCCCGCTCCCTGCCGGATATTGGGGAGCGGGTGCGGAGGAGATTCACCACGTTTCCCTGGCTTCGCGGGCCCTCGCGCATGATTGGTTTTTCCTAGTTTTCTGCAGAAAGACTGGCAAGTCATGAAGATTCTTAGTCTGCGATTGATCGCGGCATTGATCCTCGGTGTCACCTTAGTTTCGCTGGCCTCGTCCTGGTATGAAGTGAGGAGTACGAAAGATGCGTTGCGCCGCGAGCTTGAAAGCAAAGCTGAAGCCCTTGGCCAAACCTTAGCTGCCAATGCGGAGTCCTCCCTGCAGGCTGGAGACACGGCCAGACTGGAACAGGTAGTCCAGCGTTTCACCAACCGAGACCACCTGCTGGGAATCGGCATCTACGGTCGCGATCGTACACCGTTGGTCGAGACTCCAGGTATAAGTCCTTTGCTGTCCGCCGCTCCAAAGCTCATGATGGACGCATCGGTTGGGAATCGGACTGTGAGTGAATTCGTACGGCTGGGCCTGAAGCGAACCCATCTGCAGGTTGTCCCGATCCATACGGCAGACAATACCGTGATCGGAGAGATCGTTGTCATCCATGACGCAACCTACATACGCACTGAGATTCTTCGCATCTGGAGCCGCGTCTTTCTTCACATAGCGGTCCAGGTGCTGGTGATCGCGGCTATCACGTTTCTGGTTTTGCGCTGGAGCCTTGCGTGCCCCATCGCCCGTGTAACCCATTGGGTGAAGGCACTCCGCGCCGGAAGACACGCCGTGCGACCCAACGCACAAGACCTGAATCTGTTGTTGCCATTCGCGAACGAGGTGGCTCCGATGGCCGAGAGCATGCGGCAGGCGCGTGCGGCGGCCGAGGCAGAAGCCAGATTGAGAAACATCAACGAATCGCTGTGGACTGCACAACGACTGGCCGATCACGTGCGCAATAAGCTCGATGGAAGCAATCTTTTTCTGGTCTCCAATCGGGAGCCCTACACCCATACCCGACAGGACAAGAAGATCAGCGTCACCGTCCCGGCCAGCGGCCTGGTCACCGCACTTGAGCCAATTCTTCGTGCATGCCACGGAACCTGGGTGGCTCATGGAAGTGGCAATGCCGATGCGGAGACCGTTGATAGCCACGACCGGTTGCAGGTTCCCCCGGACGATCCGCGCTATACGCTTCGTCGCATCTGGCTCGACGCTGAAGAGGAGACCGGCTACTACAACGGATTTGCGAACGAAGGCCTGTGGCCGCTCTGCCACATCGCTCACACGCGCCCCATCTTCCGCACCTCGGATTGGGAGTACTACAACAAGGTGAACAAAAAGTTCGCCGACGCATTAGTAGAGGAGATAGGAGGCGAGGAGCATCCGGTGGTGTTAATCCAGGACTATCACTTCGCACTGTTGCCTCGCATGCTGAAAGAAAGATTGCCTAACGCAAGAGTTGCCATCTTCTGGCATATTCCCTGGCCCAATCCCGAATCCTTCAGCATCTGCCCGTGGCAGCGGGAGTTGCTGGACGGCCTGCTGGGAGCGGACCTGATCGGTTTTCACACCCAGGCTCACTGCAACAACTTCCTCCATACCGTCGATCACATACTCGAAGCCAAAGTGGACTGGGAACACTTCGCGATCGAGCGCAATCAGCACCGATCGTCGGTCTTGCCGTTTCCGATCAGTGTTGAACTGGTAGAAGATCGTCTCGATGCCGAGACAGAGATTAACGCCGAGGAGGAACGCAGCGCGTTATTGCTGGAATTGGGGATCGAAGCAACGTTTCTCGGCGTAGGTGTCGATCGCGTGGACTACACCAAGGGCATCCTGGAACGTTTTCTGGCAATTGAGTCGCTTCTGGAGCGGTTTCCTAAATATCAGGGGAAGTTCACCTTCATTCAAATTGGTGCGCCGACCCGCAGCCGCATCAAGCGTTATGCAGAGTTTCAGGCGGAGGTCAGAGCCGAGTCGGAACGAATCAATGCACGCTTCAAACAGGGAAAGTGGAAACCAATCATCTTCCAGAACCGCGAGCACACCCATGAAGAGGTGCAGCGCTATTATCGGGCGGCACATCTGTGCATGGTCACCTCGCTGCACGACGGGATGAACCTGGTCGCGAAAGAGTACGTCGCAGCACGACAGGACGAGCGCGGCGTATTAATTTTGAGTCGCTTCACTGGAGCAGCGAGAGAGTTGCATGATGCGATCATCGTAAATCCCTACGACGTCGAGTCGACCGGAGAAGCCATTGCGCAGGCCCTCGAGATGAATGTGAGCGAGATGGTCGATCGAATGCGGCGAATGAGAAAATCGGTCAGGGAACGCAACATCTATTGGTGGGCGGGGACCCTGATCGGCGAGCTCTGCGAACTTCGACTGAGACAGAGGCGTACGAAGATCTCTGTGATCAACAGAGCGTAGGTGCGGAGAGATAGATTGCAGGATATTGAAACCAGCGCTGTGCTCACAGCTTTTTTGCAACAGATCCAGGCCGCGCCGGAGTCCGTGCTGTTGTTGGATTACGACGGCACATTAGCTCCCTTTCACGTGGATCGCAGCCTCGCCTACCCGTACCGTGGAGTCGTTTCCCTTCTCGACGGCATCGTACGGTGCGGCAAGACCAGAGTCGTTATCGTGTCGGGAAGGCCGATCGCGGAACTGCGGGCTCTGCTCACTCCAATGAGTGATCTTGAGATGTGGGGATCGCATGGCCTCGAGCGTCAGCTGAGCGATGGGACCTACAGTCGCGTCGAGGTCAGCGAGGAAGACGCAGCCTCCCTGAGAGAGGCCGAGGAGTGGGTCGTTGCCGCAGGGCTGTTACCCTGCGCTGAGATCAAGTTCGGTGGTATCGCGATTCATTGGCGTGGAATGTCTCCTGCAGAGGCGAGGCGAATTCAGGCTTTGACTCAGGATGGCTGGACACCGCTGGCCGAAAGATCGGGACTCAAGTTACTGCGATTTGAAGCTGGACTGGAACTTCGTGTCGCGCATCCGGACAAGGGCGACGCCGTAAGAACCATAGTTGCGGCGCTCGATGCTAAGGTGCCGATTGCTTTTTTGGGCGACGACCTTACCGACGAAGATGCATTCCAGGCTCTAAAAGAACGTGGCCTTACCGTCCTTGTGCGGGCCGACTATCGTGAGACCATGGCCGAAGCCTGGCTCAGGCCTCCGGAGGAGTTGCTTGGCTTTCTTGAACGATGGCGAAGTAACGGTTAACTTGCATCGCGCAAACAGCGGAGAACAGCTGATCGAAGACGACAAGCGAAGACAGCAGGACCAGCCGCAACCCGCTACCCTCCCCGCCCTCCAGGCCGCTGAAGACCATCCGAGCCCATCGAGCCCTTGCAATTCCCACACCCCCGTTGTAGCCTTATCTCCAGCATGTCGAGCCGCAACTCATTTACGTTCTTTACCCTCTGCTATTGGCGCCATCCAGCGGCCAGCGGAGTCCTCGCATGCATCTCTGAAACCACCTAGACACTTCAGAGTCTTCGAACTTCCCGAGCCGCAGCCCAAAAAGGTTGCGGCTCTTTCATTTTCCCGCACCACACGCAAGGAGAGGCCATGACGTCCACCCAGCCCGAAGCCCAAACGGAAGCCAAATCCCAGTCCAAAACCGAGACCATGCAAAACCGCGAGCCCGGCCCCGCCCCCATCTCCGCACACCTGCGCCGCCTCGTCCTCACCGGCTTCATGGGAGCAGGCAAGTCCACCACCGGCCGCCTCCTCGCCGACCGCCTCAACTGGACCTTCCTTGACCTCGACGCCCACCTCGAATCCCGCACCGGAGCCACCATCGCCCAGCTCTTCGAGCGCCACGGCGAGGCCCACTTCCGCCGCCTCGAGTCCTCAGCTCTCGCCTCCGCCCTCGGCCAGAACCACACCGTCCTCGCCCTCGGCGGCGGCACCCCCGAAGAGCTCACCAACCGCCTCCTCCTCGAACAAACGCCCGCCACCTTCACCATCTTCCTCGACGCCCCCTTCCCCACCCTCTTCGACCGCTGTATGTTGCAGGAGATAGCTCGCCCCGTCCTCGCGGATCCCACCGCCGCTCAGCTTCGTTTCCAAAAACGCCATCCCCTCTACCGCCGCCTCGCCAACCTGACCATTGCCACCGCTGACCTGACCGCCGACCAAACCGTGGAGGCCATCCTCAAAGCCGGCTTCTGACAAAGCCCCACCAAACTGAGAACTGAGAACGGACAACCGACTACTGCCCCATCTGACTCAAACTCCGCACTCCCGCACCCGAACCGCGGAAGAGCAAACTATTTGCATCCAACAGTCAACACCGAAGCCGATATCCGAAGGAGGCCCCAGCTGACCAGCGCCGCGACCGAAAACCTCACTCCCTACGAAAAGAGATCCCGCGCTGAAGTCCGCGGCCACATCCTCTTCGGTATCGCGGTCCTGCTTCTTCTCGCCCTCGCCTGGACCCTCAAGAAAGAGCTTTTGATCCTCTACGTCAGTGCCCTCTTTGCTGTCGTTCTCATGCCCGCCGTCACTCGCATCACGAAGCTCAATATCCGCGGCTACCATCCATCGCGCGCCGTAGCCATCATCTTTTTGATCGTCTGCGTTGCCGGCATTCTCGCGCTCTTCTTCACCACCGGCCTCCCTCCTGTCCTGCGCGACCTCCGCGAGTTCTCCGACGAGCTGCCTCAGCGCATTCCCGGCATCGTCGCCAAGCTCAAAAGAATTCCCTTCGCCAACAGGTTCGGCGTTGACGCCGTAGCCCAGCGCACCATCGGCGCTCTCGACGCCACCGCCAGCTATCTCTTCACCTCGCTTCCTCTCTGGCTCTCGCACCTCTTCGACATCCTCACCGCCACCTTCCTCTGCATCTATTTCATGCTCGAAGGCGAACACGCCTACCGCTTCTTCCTCTCCCTCTTCCCCACGGACCAACGCAACCGCCTCGACCAGACCCTCAAACGAGCCGAGCGCAAGATCAGCAAATGGCTTGTCGGCCAGGGCACCCTCATGCTCATCCTCGGAGTCTCGAGCACCATCGTCTTCGGCCTCCTCCACGTCCGTTACTTCGTTCTGCTCGGCTTTCTCATGGGCCTCTTCAACATCATCCCCATCGCCGGCGGCGCCATCACCATCGCGCTCGCCGCGCTCGTCGCCGCACTCGACTCCTGGACCAAGATGGCCGGCGTCATCCTCTTCTACGTGATCTATGTCAACATCGAAAACGCCATCCTCACCCCGCGCATCATGCGTTCCAGCGTCAACCTCATGGGCCTCACCGTCCTCGTCGCCCTCCTCCTCGGAACCGCCCTGGCTGGCATCGTCGGAGCCTTGGTTTCCGTCCCTACCGCCGCCCTCATCACCGTCCTGCTCGAGGAGTACGCCGTCCAGAAAAACTGAATAACCCGTCCAACAGCTTTGCCATGCGGCCTCCCACAGCCCACGGGTTCAAATACTCCGCTCGCAGCCGCATAGCCACGTACGTCAGCGCTTACGAAAGATCCATTGCAAAACTTATTGAAATTTCGTCTCTTTTAATCTTCCTGAAACTACTTCCACCTTGCTATGCTCATCCCAGTGTCCGACCTCAAGTTCGCTCAACCCGCTCGACGCAACCTGCTGGCACCGGTACTCCTGGCGTTCCTCATTCTCGGCATCGTTCTCGCCCTCCTGCTCCGCTTCACTCCGCACAGAACCGCCGACCTCACCATCGTCCGCACCGCCATCTACCCTACCCACACCGTCTTCAAATCCGACTCCATCATCGTCGCCAACCAGCACGCCGAGGACGCTCTCTACGTCCTCACCACACTCCGCATCGACGACCGCCTCCACCTCCCGCTCTTCCTCAAGGACTTCACCGCCACCCTCACCACCGCAGAGGGCGAAGAGATTACTACCAGCGCCGTCGAAAAGCTCGATCTCGAAAACGTCTACACCTCTTTCCCCGCTCTCAAGTCCCTCGCCTCCGAACCTCTCCTTCGCGACACCATGATCAGCCCCGGCCAGTCCGCCGAAGGCATGATCCTCCTCCACTTCCCCATCACCAAAGAGGTCTGGGACCATCGCCGCACCGCCGTCCTCAATATCGACCTCTACCATCAAGGCGAGCAGCAGGTTCTCATCGGCCGCGGCAGCGAAGTCATCCCCAACGCCGCATCCACGCCCGCCCCAGCCTCCTCCCCCGCCAACAACTAGGGCGGTTTAGTACGGATGTACACAATTCTTTGTGTTTGAATCCGCCATCTTTCACAGAGTGAAGGACCCCCGTATTTTGTCTTTTTGTTTTTCTCTCAAGGGCAAGAACACATACTTTGATTCGGCTCTAAACTTAAAGGCATGACCCGTCGCCGCTTCATCGCTGACACCTGGACCGCCACCACCGCCAGCCTCACCGGCGATCAGGCCATCCATCTAGCCCGCGTCCTCCGAGCCGAACCCGGCCAGATCTACGATATCGTCTCCAACGGCTTCCTTCACCGCGCCGAGATCATCAACGTAAGCGAGACGCAAGTCGACTTCATCCTCCACGAAGAGATCTCCTCCGACGCCGCCCTCCCTCTCCATCTCCTCCTCGCCATCTTCAAGTTCGATCACATGGAGTGGGCCATCGAAAAGGCGACCGAACTGGGCGTCAGTCGGATCACTCCCATCCTCGCCCGCCGGACCGAAAAGCATCTGGCCCAGGCCGCCCTGAAGCGTTCCGAACGCTGGCGCCGCATCGTCCTGGAAGCATCCAAGCAATCCCGCCGCACCACCATCCCCGAAGTCCCCGACCCCATCGCTCTCAGGTTGGCTCTGGAACAGGAAAAGAGCCCCATCCGCATCCTCCTCAGCGAAACCGAACAAGCTCTCACCCTCCCCAACGCCCTCAAAAACTCCCAATCGGGCAAATCCGATCAAGAGATCTCTCAACCCGACACAACGGCTCGGGTGCCCCATCTTTCGCAGGCTCACCGCGAACCGGAGGTTCCAACGAGCGCTTTTGCTCGCCGGGGTGGAGATGGGTGGGATGTAGAACGTCAAACAGCCGGGTGCCCGACACCCGACGCCTCGGAGCTGAGGTATCCCATCACCCACGCCGTAGCCATAGGCCCCGAAGGTGGCTGGACTCCCGAAGAAATCTTCCTCTTCACCCAATACCAATGGCAACCGGTAACGCTCGGCCCCCGCATCCTCCGCGCCGAAACCGCCGCCATCGCTGCGATTGCCATCGTTGGCTCTCACCTCGCTTGAAGAAGCTGTTGAGGAATCGTTCTTCTGAGGGGCGTGACTTTAGTCGGCCCCCTCCTCCACATCCTTGTCTCCAAAACTCTGCACTTAAACAGACTCTTCAGCTTCCGGGGAACTCCTTCTTATCGTGGGCCGCTCGTTAAAAGAGAAAGGCGCACTTTGTGGGTGCGCCTTTGTTGATTCGGATTGTGGGGTTTAGGCTTCGGCGTTGGGATCGCCGGCTTCGCCTTCGCCGCGCTCTTCCATCTGTTTGGCTAACTCTTCGCGCTTCTTGGTGCGGGCTTCGGCGCGCTTCTGAGCCTTCTCGTTAAGCTCATGCTCGGCTCCGAGGAGTTCGATGTAGGCCATCTCGGCTGCGTCACCTTTGCGGGCTCCCAAGCGCGTGATGCGAAGGTAGCCACCATTTCTTGCGCCGTAACGCGGGGCCACGACGGCGAAGAGACGGTCCACCGACTCCGGCGTCATGAGATAGGACGCGGCCTGACGGCGGGCGTGGACGGTGCCCTGCTTGCCGAGGGTGATCATCTTCTCAATGAGAGGGCGGGTGGCCTTGCACTTGGTGATGGTGGTCTCGACCCGGTCCATGAGAATGACGGAGGTGACGAGGTTGCGCAGCATGGCGCGGCGATGGCTGGTGTTGCGGCCTAGTTTGTATCCTGCATTGCGGTGACGCATGGTGTGATCTCCTTCGACTGGGCTTCTGCCGTGAGTCGGTACTGCTTGGAATGTGCGCTCGGCCAGGGGCTCTGTGCGGTGGTGCGCGCCTCGGATTGTTTCGAGAGGCTCATTGCTACGCGGCTTGCGCCGTTCTTACAAGCAAACAGGCGGCGGATAGGACTCCGCCGCCCGGTTTGGGTTAGAAGTTTTCTGTCTCAGCCGGGAGTTCGAGGTCTTCGTCTTCATCCTCGTCCTCATCGTCGTCGTCGAAGTTGCCGAAGCTGGCGGCGAGGGTGGCTGCGGGCAGGACGGAGGTGGGTCCGGGCTGCGGGTTGCCATTCTCGTCGATCTTCATGCCGAGAGACAGGCCCATCTGGGCGAGGATCTCTTTGATCTCATTCAGGGACTTGCGGCCGAAGTTCTTGGTCTTGAGCATCTCGGCTTCGGTCTTCTGGATGAGCTCGCCGATGGTGGCGATGTTGGCATTCTTCAGGCAGTTGTAGCTGCGGACGGAGAGTTCAAGCTCTTCAACCGAGCGGTTGAGGTTCTCGTTGCGCAGGGCCGGACCGTCGTGGCCGCTGTCGTGACCGGCTTCCATCTCCTCTTCAAAGTTGATGAAGATGGTCATGTGGTCTTTGAGCAGCTTGGCGGATAGGCCGAGGGCGTCTGCCGGGAGTACGGTACCGTTGGTCCAGATCTCGATCGTGAGCTTGTCGTAGTCGGTGATCTGACCGAGACGGGCGGCTTCGACGAGGTAGTTGACCTTGCGTACGGGCGAGTGGACGGAGTCGACCGGGATGAACCCGAGGCCGAGGTCGCCGTCGAAGTTCTTGTCGGCCGAGATGTAGCCGCGGCCTCGCTTCAGGCGCATCTCCATATCGATCTTGCCGCCTTCGCTGACGGTGCAGATGTAGACGTTCTTGTCCAGGATCTCGACGTCGCCGTCGGCTTCGATCATGCCGGAGGTGATGACGCCGGCCTGGTCGGCGCGGAGGTAGAGGGCCTTGGGGCCTTCGCCTGCGAGCTTGAAGGGAATCTGCTTGAGGTTCAGGATGATGTCGGTCGCGTCTTCGACGATGCCGGTGATGGACTGGAACTCGTGCAGGACGCCTTCGATGCGGACAGCGGTTACTGCAGCTCCCTCGATAGAGGAAAGCAGCGTCCGGCGAAGAGCGTTGCCGATGGTGGTACCGAAGCCGCGCTCAAAGGGCTGCGCGGAGAACTTGCCGTACTTGTCGGTGAGTGTTTCGGTGTCGACTGCGAGACGCTTGGGCTTTTGAAAACCTCTCCAAAGCATGTGTTTCTCCTTTATCCGTCCTAGCCGCGATGCATTCTGCGACTGGCGGGTGAATCGGTTGCGGTTAGGTTGTGGTGTTGCATGATGCCGGAGGTGAGGATTGATCCCCACCTCTGGTAAAAAGTCCTAAAGTCTTCGAAACAAGTAGCTTAAGTCTGGACTCAGGTACGAATCCAAATTAAGGGGCACTTTATTTCGAGTAGAGTTCGACGATCAGCTGCTCGTTGACGGGCAGGTTGACGTCTTCGCGCTTCGGCAGGGCGAGGACTTTGCCGGAGAGAGTGTCGCGGTTGATGTCGAGCCACTGGACCTGGTTCTGGCCGGCGGCAAAGTTCTTTGCCTCTTCGAACTGGGGCAGGGTCTTCGAGCCTTCGCGGATGGCGATCTCGTCGCCGACCTTGACCTGGAAGGACGGGATGTTGACCTTGCGGCCGTTGACCTGGAGGTGGCCGTGACGGACGACCTGACGGGCCTGGCGGCGGCTCATTGCGAAGCCGAGGCGGTAGGCGACGTTGTCGAGGCGGGTCTCAAGCTGCTGGAGCAGGAGTTCGCCGGTGACGCCGGTCTTGTTGGAGGCCTTCTGGTAGTAGGCGCGGAACTGGGTCTCGAGGGTGAAGTAGATGCGCTTGGCCTTCTGCTTCTCGCGGAGTTGCAGACCGTAGCCGACGACCTTCTTGACCTTGCGGGACTGGCCGTGCTGGCCTGGGGGGAAGTTGCGCTTCTCGACGGGGCATTTCTCGGAGAAGCACTTGGCTCCCTTGAGGAAGAGTTTGGTTCCGTCGCGGCGGCAGAGGCGGCAGACGGGTCCTGTGTAACGTGCCATTTTTTATTACTCCTGACTTCGGGTGACGATCGCTTTACGCGCGGTGCGCTTCATCACGATCCGGTTATTTGTCTCGGGACTCTCTCATCACGTGGCTCACGCCAAGAAAGATGCTGATGAGAGACCCTATAAGGATGAAGCCAATCTTTGTTGTGCGCAGAACATCGTGAGTCGCAAATCCCCACACAACGAATGCAAGAAAACCGAGGAGGCCCACTCCCTTCACAATGAGAAGACTGCGCGGTGAAGTGAGCGTCCTCATAATCAGACCCTGCGGCGCTTGGGTGGACGGCAGCCGTTGTGCGGCATCGGAGTAACGTCACGGATGCTGCGAACCTCGATGCCAGTGGTTGCGAGAGCGCGGATCGCGGATTCGCGGCCGGAGCCGGGACCGGAGACGCGCACATCGACCGAGCGGACGCCGTGGTCGCGGGCTGCGTTGGCTGCACCGACGGCGGCCTGCTGCGCGGCGAACGGAGTGCCCTTGCGGGAGCCGCGGAAGCCGAGCGAGCCGGACGATTTCCAGCTGAGCGTGTTGCCCACCTGG
>Ga0210406_10007918_pt1 | contig 10708 bp, 6 predicted proteins | sample IncBWC30MmetaG_FD_155454 | JGI IMG/M metagenome (GOLD analysis project Ga0210406, IMG submission 155454) | Forest soil microbial communities from Barre Woods Harvard Forest LTER site, Petersham, Massachusetts, United States - Inc-BW-C-30-M | ecosystem: Environmental > Terrestrial > Soil >... | reverse complement strand
TACGAGCCGTTCAGCACGGCGAGACCCGCCGAGTCGTAACCACGATATTCGAGCCGCCGCAGGCCCTCCATGAGAATAGGGACAATATTGCGTTCGGCGATGGCTCCGACAATTCCGCACATGACGATATGGCCTCGGCTCAGCTTGGCGCGGTGGGCTCTCAAGTGTGCCTGAACTCGGTGCAACAAGGGCAGTTCCCTGGTCAGGACGTGAACGGGGTCGCGGCAGGCGTAACTGCAAGACGGCCCAGGGCGTGCTAACCCGAGGAGCGGGTCGGCTTCAGGCTGGCGAGGGCCGAACGCGCCTCCTCCGACCCCGTGAAGTTACCCGACCCGGACAGGGCGGACTCGAGATTGGCGCGTGCGCTCTCGCGCTGTCCCAACTGAAGCTGCGCCATGCCGAGGTGATAACGGATCACCTTGGAGTCCGGCGAGCGATCCGCGGCACGCTCGAGCACGGCGACAGCATCCCGGTATTCGCGCCGCTTGAAGCGCACCCAGCCGGCGGTGTCCAGGAAAGAGGCGTTATCCGACCGGTTGAACCGGGTCGTCAGAGCCCGGGCACGATCGAGGCTCGGTTGGTCTGTCTTGTAGGTCACCAGCAGCATGGCGAGATTATTGGCCGCCAGAGGCTGGCGGTCGGGATCGCTCTTGCAGAGGGCCTCGTAACTGGCGATTGCCGCGTCAATCCGCCCTTCCTTCTCGTAAATCGAGGCTAACTCCGCGACCACAGCGAACTGCGCGGGCGCGAGCCCGAGTGCGGTTCGATAGTCCTCGACCGCGCCCGCCGTATCACCCGTGGCCAACTTCACTTGCGCGCGATCCCTGTAGGCGACCCAGGAGCGTGGCGCGAGCCCCACGGCCCTGTTGAAGATTTCCGAGGCATGCGGGAGGTCCCGGGTCTGAAGATACGTGTTACCCAACAGCTCCAGCAGTTGCAGGTTGTCAGGATCGCGATCCAGCGCACGCTGCAGCCGCGCGATAGCCGCCGCACCATGGTTGCGCTCTAGAGCGAAGCGGGTCAGGGAGGTCACTGTGTCGAGTGACCGCGGTTGCAACTCGTACGCCCGCTCGAGGTTATGTTCGCTGTCGTCCAGCCGACCCTGCTCGTGAGCGACGAGGCCGGCGAGATAATACCCAGCCGAATCCGCCGGTCGCAGGCCCTTGAGGTCTTCCGCCGCGCCGCGCGCAGCGGGCAGGTCCCGGTCGGCGATGTACGCATGAACCAACGCCTCCCGGACTTGCGGGTCACCGGGTACGCGCTCGACCGTTTCCTCCAGGAGTTTGACGGCCTGCGAAGCCCGGTCGGTTTGCAGCAGAACTTGCGCAAGATCGATCCTGAGCTCAGCGTTATCCACGACCACATCCATCGCGGACCGCAGCGCCTCTTCGGCCAACGCGGGCTCACCCTTCGCGAGGTACGCTCGTGCGAGTGAGCGTTGCAGGATCACCGAGCGGGGTTGGTCGCGTAGCACGGCACGAAGATCGACGATGGCCTCGGCCGGATTGTTATGCTCGAGTGCGAAATTCGCGCGCATGACGAGCGCATCGTCGTCCCGCGGGCTGCGCGCGAGAACCTCCGCGATGAGCTTCTCTGCCTGAGCTTCGTGACCCTGGGAAATCTCGATCGCCGCAATGCGATCGCGTGCCGCGAGACCCTTGGGTGCCATGCCCTCGCGACGGATGATTTCGCGATAGGTCGCGAGCGCCTCCTGCAGTGCGCCGGCGCGCTGTAGCAGCCTGCCCAACGCAAGGCGCAAATCCTCGTTGTCAGGGTCGCGAGCCAGAAAATCCTGCAGAGTCCGCTCGCCCTGCTCACGGGAGCGCTGCGTCGTGATGAATTCGACGAGGGACAGCTTGGCGTCATCCCTGTCCGGAATATCTCGCACCGCGTCCTCGAGAACCCGCTGCGCCTCATCCAACTCGTGGACCTCCAGGAAATGTTCGGCGAGCTGCATGCGCGGCGTCATTTCGCCTGGCTCGAGAGCGATTATTTTGCGCATCTGCAATTCCGCCTTGCGCGGCTCATCGGTCGACAGATAAACGCTCGCGAGAACGCGCCGCAGATCGATCGAGTCCGGGGCCTTCTCCACAGCGTCATTGACCAGGGAGACTGCGCGCGCCGCATCGCCCGCGCGCAAAGCCAACGCGGACAGCACCGCAATCGCGTTCTCGTTTGTGGGGGCCGCTTGCACCGCGCGCTCGGCGTCCTCGCGTGCTTCGCCATCATCCTTGAATTGGTGGCGTACTGCCGCGCGCGCGGCCAGGAGATCGGGGTCGCCAGGATGATCCAGCAGACCCGGCGAGATCACCTCCAACGCCCGCTGGTTCAAGCCGGCCAACACGAACACCTTCGCCAGACTCGCGCGGGCCCTGTTGTCCTTGGGCTGGACATCGATCGCGGCCTGATAGTAATCGATGGCGTCACGCAGTTCGCCACGTCTCTCGGCAACCTGACCGTTGAAATAGTCAGCATCGCCGCTCCTCGGCTCGATCTGCAGCGCGTTGCGGAATTCGATGCTGGCCTTGGCCAGATTACCCGCGGCGAAATACTGCTTGCCGCGCTCCATGTAGCTCTGATAACGCGACTGCGACCCACCGCAGCCGGTCAGCGCGACGAGCATCGTCGACGCGGCCAGAAAGCTCACCAGCAGCCGGATCGCGCGCGCGGACGTCATAACAGGCTCGTTGTTCTGCAGCGGAGCGGGACCGCCCACTGTATGTGGAAGCAATGACGAACGTGTGAACGTGCCGCGCGCTCATACAGGCAGGCCCCGTCGACGCCGATCCAGCTCAGCGCCTTTGCAGGCAATCATGTACTCGTAGAACGCCTGCAGGGTCGCGTAGGTGAAGCCGGCGCGACCGTCGAGAAACCCGCGGCGCCAGCCGTAGTAGTACAGAAATTTTATGAGGGGGCGTGCCGGCAGCTGAAAGAAGATGTCCTTCAAGGCGCGCCGGCGCTCGTTGGGATCGTGCGACCAGAGCGCGCCGGACGGAGGCCGGTGCTCGCGAACCTTCGCGGCCTCGATCGCTTCCATGTCCGAGTAGCGATTGTGGCGGGCGATCCAGTGGGACACGCCGTGGCTGAAAGGGTAGTGAATGATGTGACCGGAGATCTCGCCGATCGGCCCGTCGACCACCGCGACCGGATTCACCAGGCGCTCATAACGAATGCGCTGCGGGCGAAACAATCGCACTAACCATGATGGATACAGCTGCGCATGCTTCAGCCAGTGGCCCATGAAGAAATCCTTGCGCCGTATCCGGAAGGCGGCCTCGGGAGCGTCCGACGTGGCGTGACGCAGCACGTCATCACGCAACTCCGGCAGGCAACGCTCGTCCGCATCCAGGTAGAGCACCCACGGGTTGCGAAACTCGATATTGGCGACGGCCCAATTCTGGTGGGCCGACCAGTTATCGAAGGCGCGCGTGACGACCCGGGCGCCATGTTCCTCGGCGATCGCCCGCGTACGGTCAGTGCTCAACGAGTCGAGCACTACCACGTCGTCGCACCAGGAGAGCGACTCCAGGCACGCCGTAATGTTGATCTCCTCGTCAAGAGTCAGAATCAGGGCAGAAACACTCACCATTCCTCACTCGGCGAACCGTCACCAAACCGTCGTATTCGCCACGTACTATTTTGGGTCCCCAAAATAGAGCAAAGCATGCACCCGCTGCGCCTCGGTTCACCCATTCGGGTTTACACATTGCTCGCAATCGTAGTGATTGCCGCTATCGTGCCGTTCGCCCGTGTTCTCGGGGATCTCTACAATATCTGGAACCTCAAGCCAGAGTACAGCCACGGGATCATCATCCCGGTGTTATCCGCCTTTCTCATCTGGCGCCAACGCGCGCAATTGCGCGCGTTGCCATTCGTGGGATCGTGGTTCGGACTCATTCCCATCGCTGCGGGCCTCGCGCTGCGCGTCGTAGGGGAGTTGACTACGATGCACACTCTCGAGCACTACGCGTTTCTGCTGGTGCTGTACGGCCTCGTACTCACATTGACGGGCCCGGCTGTCTTCCGCCGCCTGTGGATGCCACTGCTCATTCTCGTGTTCGCGGTGCCGCTGCCTTCGATATTCAACAACGCCCTGTCTTTGCAATTGCAACTCCTGTCCTCCGAGCTGGGAGTGTGGGTGATACGGGCGGCAGGTATCAGCGTGCTGCTCGAAGGCAACATCATCGACCTCGGTAATTACCAACTCGAGGTCGCGGAAGCCTGTAGCGGACTGCGTTACCTCTTCCCGCTGATGACGCTCGCGTTCATCGTCGCCTACCTGTTCCGCGGACCGATGTGGAAGCGCGTGACGGTCTTCCTGTCGAGCGTTCCCATCACTGTCGTGATGAACAGCCTGCGCATCGGTTTCATCGGCATCACGGTAGAACGCTGGGGCACAGGCATGGCGGAAGGGACCCTGCACGACTTCGAGGGCTGGCTGGTCTTCATGCTCAGTACCGCTGCGCTCCTTCTCACGGCATTTGGTCTCTCACGATTCGGTCCATCACGCGTCAATTGGCGCGACACTTTGAGTCTCGACCCGGTCCCGGCGCCCGCGACCCCAAAAACAAACCCGGTACCCGCCGGGGTCCGGATCGCCGTGCCGCGCCCCTTCATTGGGGCCACCGTGCTCGTTGTCCTCGGCGCAGTGCTCGGCCTCGCGACACCAGCGCCCGAAGTCTCCTTCCCGGCGAGAACCAGCTTTGACGACTTTCCAAATCGAGTCGGCGAGTGGGTCGGCCGGCGGGACACCTTGCAGAGCGTCTATCTCGATGCGCTGCGCCTGGACGACTACGTCCTGGCCGACTTCCGCGGGCCAGATGGACAGGCGGTCAACTTCTACGCCGCCTACTACCAGTCACAGGATTCGACGCGAGCGATTCACTCACCGCACGACTGTATTCCAGGCGGCGGCTGGGAAATCACCCGTTTCGAACAGCGCACATTTCCCGCCGTGGGCGCCACGGGCGCCTTCAAAGTCAACCGCGCAATCGTGCGGTTGGGCTCGCAACGTCAGCTCGTCTACTATTGGTTCGATGAGCGCGGGCGGCGGTTCACCAGCGAGTATGCCGCACGCTGGTATCTGTTCTGGGACGCACTCACACGTCATCGGACCGACGGCGCGTTGGTGCGGTTCGTCGCGCCTTTCCCCGCCGACGCCAACGAATCCGATGTCGACGCAAATATCATGCGCCTAGCCAGCAGCATCGAGCCAACACTCAACCGGTACGTGCCCAACTGATAGCGGCGCGGCCTAGACCGCTACGGCGATCGTGATTGCGGCAACCAGACCGAGGCCGAGGCTGACGCGATCCCTGAGCGCGTAGACGACGGGGTCATCGTGCATTGCGCCTCGATGCGCGGTCATCCAGACACGGCTGATCCAGTAGAGCAGGAGGCCGCAGAGCATCCAGATGGCCTTCGGATGGTGATAGAGAGGCTGGATATCCGGAGAATTGATGTAGAGCGCCAGGACCAGGACGCTCAGATACCCGGCCGCCGTACCAAAACTCTGCAGAACCGCGAGATCCTCCACGTGATAGCCGCGGCCTATGGCCTGCAGCCGCTGCTGGCGCCGTAGGGCATCCAACTCCGCGTAGCGCTTCACGAAAGCGAGACTGAGAAATAGAAAGACGGAGAACAACAGCAGCCAGAACGAAAGTGCCACGGTGGCGGCGCCCGCGCCCGCGATGATGCGCAAGGTATAGAGGCCCGCGAGCGCGACCGCATCGATCAACAGCAGCCGTTTCAGCGCAAACGAATAGACGGCGGTCAGCACGTAGTATGCGGCGAGCCACCACTGGAATTTCTCCGGCAAAAATGTAGCGATGAGGACAGCACCGGCGAGTAGCGCCGGGACGAGCGCAAAGCCGGCCGCAAGCGACAGCTCGCCGGCCGCGAACGGCCGTTTCCACTTGCGCGCGTGAGCGCGATCGGCCTCGAGATCGAGCATGTCGTTCAGCAGGTAAACTGAAGAAGCGCACAGACAGAACGCAACCATTCCCAGCACCGCATCGGCCAGTGCCGCGAGGTCCGCCATTCTATGTGCCGCGAACAACGGGACGAGTACCAAGACATTCTTGGCCCACTGATGGGGTCGAAGGGCGCGCACGACCGCACGGAGCCGCTTGCCGGTCGCCGGGAAGGTGCGCAGCACCGAAAGATCTGCACCAACCTGCCGCTCCAGCGCAACCGGTGCATTCACGATGATTGCACCGCGCGCATAGCGCCAGATGGCGATATCGCGCCGCTCATTACCGCAGTAATCGAAACCGCCCCGCCCGAACCGGTCGACGAGTTGCTGTGCTTTGCGCTCACCGGCAAGGTTGTTGTGTGAATCGCTCGCAAGCACGCCGTCGAATAAGCCAACGTGCCGCGCCACCGCGTTGGCGAGCTTTTCGTTCGCCGCCGTGCACAGCCAGAGTGAGCGTCCCTGCGCACGCTCGCTTTTCAACCAGGCCAACAGCTCCTTGTTATACGGAAGCGCCGCCGGATCGAGCTTCACACGCGCCGCGATCTCGGCTTTCAGCCCGGCTTTACCGCGACGCAGGAGCCAGAACACGGCGAACAGCAGATAGAGCGCGTTCGCTTTCACGAGCAGCAGCAACGATTCGAGCAACACATCGCTGCGAATCAGTGTGCCATCGAGATCGACACACAGCGGCGGCGCCACGGTCTGCGCGTTTACGGCCACGACGGCACCACGGGCGCCATTCGCTGGCGTAAGGCGAGCACGGCCAGGAGAGCGAGAAGAATACAGTGCGAGAGTGAGTCCATTTTACGCGAGGAGGCTAGTCCGCCAACCTTACGATGACATGACAACGCCGGGTGGGGGGACGACTGTCATCCGGGGTGGCTATACTCAGTCGTCAATGGCAGCCATTCTCTTGAAGCTAGGGCTCGCGGTCGCAGGCGCCCTGCTGGGCGCGTGGGCTCTGCGCACCCGGCTCGTCGAGTTGCCGGAGCGGAGCTTTCTGTTCGGTGCGCTGGCGCTGCAGTTCGTCCCCGCGTTGGGAATGTTCATCGCGCTGTATGGCGTGGGCGGCGGGGAGCCGACCTCCGACGTGCCGGCGTTCTACGTCCCCGCCGCCCGGGCGGTGCTGGCCGGACAGGTGCCCTTTCGGGACTTCACACTCAGTTACGCTCCTGCGTTCGCCTATGTCGGCGCCGCTCTCACATTTATATGGAATAGCGGCAAGGTCTTTGCGCTTTTTGCGATTCTGCTGAACGCGGTGGCCCTGGTGTGGTGGCACCGGGCGGCGGGCGCTTTTTTCGAGCGCGCCACAGCACGCACCTGCACCGTTCTGTATGCGACGAGCGGCCATGTGCTCATACAAGCGCTGTTGGGAACGAATCAGGCGTGGATTGGCGCAGGACTCGCCGCCAGCGTCATGTTGATGGCGCGCGATCGGAGCGCGGCCTCGGGTCTGGCCCAGGCGGCAGCGGCTTGCGCGACGAAGGTGTTGGCCCACCTGTTCTGGCCGGTACTGTGGGTCTGCGCCCCGAACCGGTTCCGCTGGTTGCTGGGAGCAGCCCTCCCCACGGCATTGTTCTACGTCGCTTTCATAGCCGGCGGAGCCGGCCCCGGGCTTCTGTATCCCTTGCGCCACGAAGGTGAGCTGATCACCCCGGGAAACCTCCCGTATCTCCTCGATCTCATCCTCGGTGCGGCAGGCCCGCTCGAACGCCCGATCTACGATGCTCTGGTGCTCGCCGCACTAGGGATCACGACACTGTGGCTCTACGTGAAGGCACAGGCACTGTCGGCGCAAAGCCGCCAGTCGTTACTGCTGGCAGGCCTCGCACTGACAGGGCTCGTCTTCATGATCTTCAGCAAGAAGAGCTTCACGGGTTATGTCATCTTCGTAATGTACCCGGTCATTCTCATGCTGGTCGTCGGCGTCACCAACCCCCGCGCGCGCGTCGGCTTCCTGCTGGCATTCAACACGCTGCTGGTCGTAGAGCCCAGCGTATGGTTCTACCTCAAGGCGGATCGGTTGACCCTGCGGAGCTGGTTCGCGCAGGGAGGCGGAGCGGCGGCGCTAGGTTTCGTGTTGCTCGACCTCGCGCTACTGGCTTGTTATGTATTTCTGGCCTGGCTGAGCGTACGTGGCGTGGACACGATGGCGGCCGGAGCGATGCGCTCCAGAAACCCGAGCCAGTCCGACACGGCGTGCTCGCTCGTATAACGGGAGAGCGCCAGCTCCCGTGCCTTCGTACCCATGGACTGGAGACGCTGCGGGGAATCCCGTAGAGCGGTGAGCTCCGCGGCGAGGCCCGGGCAATCTCCCACTGCCACGGCAACTCCGCAGCCTTCTACTGTCACCATGCGGCCGAGATCTCCCGCGATGTCTCCAACAAACAGGGCTGGGCGCCCGGCTGCCAGGATGCCGTAGATCTTGCTAGGTACGATGAGTCCCTCGAGCGCCGGCAACAGGCTCACGAAATGCACGTCGGCAGCCGCAAGGCTGTCGCTGAGAAGCTCAGCGGGTTGATAGCCTTGAAAGAAAAAGCTGTCCAGGCCTTCGGCTAGAGCTGCGTTCCGCAACGCCTCCGCCTTCGCGCCGGCGCCGGTAATCAGAAAAGCGAAATGCGGGTCCGTCCGCAGCAACCGCGCCGCCCCGATCAGAGTGTCGAACTCATGCGCGCGGCCGAGATTGCCCGAGTATCCAATCACGAATCGGCCGCCGAGCCCGAGACGCTGACGCGTGGCGCTTGCCGCCGCCGCCAGCGGAATCACACCGGCTGGATCCGCCCAGTTGGGCACGATCTTGACTCGCGGCGGGGCAACACCCGCGGTCAACAGTCGCAGCCGCATTCCTTCGCTCAGCACAACGTTCAGCGCCGCGCGGCGCAGCGATCGGTCGCGGGCGGCGATCAGCCGGTGCTCGAGCCACGACGGAATCAGGCCTGGCGTCAGCACAGAGGCGACTTCCGGAAAGAGATCTTGCAGCCAGTTGACCAACACCGCGCCGCGCAGCGCCGCGACGCGTGCGACGACGAGCGATATGAGGGGCGGGTCCGTCTTGGCAACGACGACATCGCCCGACGTGAGAATCTTCAGAAGCTCGAGCCCCGCGGCCGCATGAAAGCTCACGTAATCCAGAGCACGGCCGAGGAGTCGCGATCGCCCGCGGGTGGCCGTGGGCACGCGGTAAACCGTGACGCCGTTGATTACCTCGCGAGGGGGAAGCGCGGCTTGCGGGTTTTCGTATAGCTGCCGCGATGTCACAACGGCAACGGACACGCCCCGCTCCGCCAGCCTGAAAGCCAGGTCGGAAAGCATGCGGCTGGTCGCCGACTGATCCGGCGAAAAGTAGCGATTGACGAAGATGACGCGGGTGGCAGGCATCACGGCCGGGCCTCGAGCCCGCTACAGATCACACTCAGGCCGCGCGCTGAGCGATGACTGGCGGCAGATCCGTGCCGCGCTCGTGGCGCGCGACATAGCAAAGCAACATCAACACGGCCCACAGAAGCGGATGCGCATCCCGCGCTCCGCTCATGTGCAGCGAGAACAGCTCGCGCAGTCGCTTCTTTTCCAGTGGCAACCGGGACACCAGCGAGTCGTCATAGAGCAGCTGTTCGGCCCAGGGGCGCAGCGGCCCCCGCAACCATTGCGCAACGGGTACACCGAACCCGCGCTTCGGGCGGTACACGAGATTCGGCGGAAGATAGCGGCAGAGCGCTTTCTTGAGCAGGTATTTGGTGTGCTGGCCGCGTAGCTTGAATTCCACCGGCAGCCGCATCGACCACTCGACCAGGCGATAGTCCAGAAACGGGCAGCGCGCCTCCAGCGACAACGCCATCGTCGCGACGTCCACCTTCTGCAGATAACCGTCGGCGAGCGTCAGGCCCATGTCGAGGCGCATACCCATTTCAGCGCTCGTCAATCCCGGGGCAAAACCCGCCGCGGCCCGCTCGAACCATTCGTTGGAGGAGCCGGTCTCTTGTAACACGTTGTCCGCCAACAGCGGCTCGAAATCCTTCGCGAAGCTGCGCAGGTAATTGAAAATCCCAACACGCGTGGTCGGCCCCAGCGCGCCCGCCAGAAGCTTCGCCTTATGCAGGGGCACCATGCCGAGAGTCGCCTGCAACACGCGCTTCACGCCCGGAGGCCACCCGCGCGTACGGGCCAGGCGCTCGATCAGCGGATAGTAGTGATACCCCCCAAACAACTCGTCGCCAGCGTCACCGGTAAGCGCCACTGTTACGTGGCGCCGTGCAAGGCGAGCGACAGCCATCGTCGGAAAGGCCGAGCTGTCGGCAAACGGCTCATCGAATTCATCGACGTAAAGAGGCAGGAGCGCAAGGAGATCGCTGACGCTAAGGGTTTCCACGACGTGGTCGACACCGATGTGTCGGGCGATGGCCATCGCGGCCGGTCCCTCGTTGTAGGCCTCTTCCTTGAACGCGATGCTGAAAGCGTTGGGAGACGTAACTCCTACAGCTTTCATGGCCGCGACGATGTACGCGCTATCGACACCGCCCGACAGAAAAGCACCCAACGGCACATCGCTCATCAATCGCAACCGCGTTGCACGCCGGATGAGCTCGTCGAGCTCGTCAACGAGGTCATCCTCGCTGCGTTTCAACATCGAGCTGTCGGGCGCGATGTGCCGGTAGTCCCAGTACCGTGCCGCGCGCGCACCGCGCGCATCGATGGTCATCGAGTGTCCCGGCGGGAGCTTGCGCACCTTGCGATAAC
>Ga0210406_10007917_pt1 | contig 10708 bp, 12 predicted proteins | sample IncBWC30MmetaG_FD_155454 | JGI IMG/M metagenome (GOLD analysis project Ga0210406, IMG submission 155454) | Forest soil microbial communities from Barre Woods Harvard Forest LTER site, Petersham, Massachusetts, United States - Inc-BW-C-30-M | ecosystem: Environmental > Terrestrial > Soil >... | reverse complement strand
ACCTGAACTAGAAACGACGGATTCGTGCTTCGACGAGATCGATCAATTGCTTTGGAGAGAATGGCTTTCGCACCAGCAACTCTTTCTCAACGATGCCTATCGCGCGCGCATCGCCTTCGGGCAGCACTCCGGTTACGAATAATACTGGGAGACTGGGATCGACTTGATGGATTTTAGCGGCGAGTTCCAATCCATCGATAGAACCGGGCATCACGACATCAGTAAGTACCATATCAATCTCTGGCTGATGTTCCTCGAATAAAGTCCAGGCCTGATCACCACTTGTGGCCGTGATGACTTCGTAATTGACGTGCCGGAGAATTTCCCGGATGTACTGCAAGATGTCCGGTTCATCATCGACGACAATGATCATCGGGCTGCGCCCCATTGCGATATGAGATTGCTACTTTTTCAGGCGGCACTCTTTCATTCGGTAATTCTCTCTGTCTTCAGCAATAATTTTCGCCGATAAATATATCGGCGCGCTGGCAATCGTCGAAGAGTTTGAGATGGACTGTTACGGCAATTGTCCGGGCCATCTCTGGTATTTCTGGTGGCGACTGCGTAGGCGCTCGGTTCGGAGGTTCATCCCTCGACCCAACCAATAGATTAAATCGCGTCAGCTCAGTCCCCGATACAAAAGGGATTTTGTAGATTCCTAATGACTTCCTTACAGGTTGAGACTGTCCGGTGTGCTCTCGCATGCTGCGAACGGCGACTGCACCTTAATGAGATATCTTCGACATCTTGCCAGAGCTTTTGCTTACTGCACTGCGTTCGGCAGGGTGTTCAATCGACGATCGGGCCGCAACAGATCATTGAATCCCGCACGGACGTGAATCGGATCTTTGTACCTATGATGGATTTTCGTTTTGCGCAGTCCTGGTTACTGCTTTTGCTGCTCGCTCTCCTGCGATCGGGCGGCCTTGGTAAGCGGGGGCCTGACAAAAGATCAGGAATGAATTATAAAACTGGCCGAGTTCTTCATTGTGTCGGCCGCTTTTCAAAGGGCGAAGGCCGCTTTAGCCCAGGTTCGCCCGCACTAGTTTTCCTCGTTGCCGGTCTGAATTACCTCCTCAAGTTCGTTTGCTAACTTAGGTTTCAATGCTTTTAGCGTCGCGAGATCTTTTTCTGCATCAACTTTCCGGCCCATCTTGAGGAAAAGGACACCACGATATTCGTACGCTTCCGCAAGATTCGGTTTGAGTTGAATGGCCTTATTATAATGTTCGAGAGCCTTCGAGTAGTTTTGGGGACCCTGCTTTCGCAGAGAATAGCCGAGATTGTTATGGGCTTCGGCGAAGTTTGGATTCTCAGCAAGCGCCTGTTCGAACTTGACCTGAGCTTCGGTAAACTTTTTGGCATGCATCAGCTGGATGCCCTGATTATAGAATTGTACTGGCTGAGCACCTTGTTCGCTTTTCAGCGCGGCGCCTCCCGTTTTGCTCCCTGCACCAAGAGCCGTCCCTGTCGCGATGATGTAGATTGTAAATAAAGTGAAGCAACTTTTCATGATAGTTTCGTTGTTTGAGGAATGTGGTAGTAGCTCCGAGGAGGGCGCAACAGCGTTGGAACGTCCGGCGACTGACCCTCCTCGTGCGCTCGTTTTCTTACTCACGCTGGGCCGCATCTGCCTCGTGGGCCATATCAAGTATTAGATCAAGGAACTCTGCTGATCGTTGGTGGGTTACTCATGTTAATACCGGAAACGATTCGACTTTATTCCCATTGCCTGACTTCAGGTCCGAAGAGATGTGTGTAGTAAACCCAGATAGAACTGACTATACGGCTCGGTATCTATAAATTCTGCTCGCGTGCTGCGGCGGGTAAAATCCGCAGTGCCATAGCTCAAGGACTTTCTTTGTGAAACAGCAGGCTTTCCACACACACGCCGGGACCAAAAGCCAATGCGCACCCAGACCCTGCGGGCACATCAGGTTGCATCATGGCCTCCAAAACAAACATAACCGTGGCCGAGGACAAGTTGCCAAAGCGTCTCAATACATCACGGGAGAAACGGAGGGCCTCGCCGGATAACCCAAGGCATTTCTGTACTGCGTCAAGAATTGAGCGACCACCGGGGTGTATGGCCCAATGTTGAATATTCCCTTGCTTTCCCCCATCGAGGATGGCCTCCAAGTTGCTTGGCAGCTTCGCCATTATGGTTGCGGGCACCTGTCCTGACAGAACCATGTCATAGCCCTCTCCGCCGATCTGCCAGCTTATTTGGCCGCCGCTCTGAGGAATAACGGTTGAATAAGCACTTTGCAGTTCGATGCCTTGCGGATCTGAGGAGACAATGCTGGCTGCGCAGCCGTCCGCGAAAAGCAGGAAGGAGAGAATTTGTTCTAGATCGTGCGTTTCTTTCAGGTGCAACGTACAAAGTTCAAGATTCACAATAAGAACCTTGGAAGAAGGCGCCGAGCGCACGATGTGGCGTGCTGTTTTTAGCGCATTTAAAGCCGCGCAGCAGCCCAGGAACCCGATAATTGAGCGTTCCATCGACGCCTTGAGGTCGTAATGCTCCATAATTTGCAGGTCCAGTCCCGGGGCGTAAAAGCCCGTGCAGCTTGTCACAATAAGATGTGTTAGACTGTGCCTTAAAGATGCAAGATCGAGCTGATCCAGCGCGCGTCGTGCAAGAGGAAACGCTTCACGTTGATAAATAGCCATGCGCTTTCCAGTATCAGGAAAAGCGCCGAAACAATAGAAACCTTCATCATCAAGTCCCGTGGCTTCAGTATGTGGTCTGAAAACGGAATAACGGTGTTCAATCTGCGCGCGAGATACCATGCGGCGAAACAATGCACGGCCGCACTCATCTTTGATCATACGGGGAACCCAGTCGATAAACCTCTGGTGCATATCGTTATTCGGCACAGACGTCGCGATGCGATTCAGATAAGCTGCAACCATAGAGCCCCAAAGTTGCTAAGCAATGAACCCAGTTTTTCATTATTTATCGATTTGTCTTCAGCTAGTTTAGCTTACAGGTGGCCTGATCCCATTTAGTGGACATTCCTAACGTAGAGATCTGCTTGTTATGGGATGTTGTTGTCTACGTTTAGGAAGTTGTTCTAAGGATGTCAACTGGAGCCGGCGAGGCCGCTCCCCAAAAGCGGCCGGCTCTAGCCGGGCCAGTTGTGAATAACCGCTTTGGGTTATTCAAATCCTTGGAAACAACTTCCCACTCTTCTGTCTTGCTGGCGGCGGCAAATTCCACGGGCGTGAGGTATCCTAACGCGCTGTGGGGCCGCTGCTCATTGTATTCCACTCGCCAGCCCTCCAAGATAATCCTGGCCTCGGCTAGTGAGCAAAAGATTTCCCGGTTCAAGCACTCGTCTCTGAGCTTGTCGTGGAAGCTTTCGATGTAGGCTTGTTCCCAGGGCGATCCGGGTGCGATGTAAAGGGTTTTGATCTGCTGGCCCCTTAACCAGTCCTGGATGGCTTTGGCGATAAACTCCGGACCGTTGTCGCTGCGCAGGTATTTGGGCGCAGCGTTGCGCTCGATAGCGGCTTCCAGCACCGTAATGGCATCGACTGCTCGAATCGAGTAACTAACGTGAATGGTCAAGGCTTCTTTGGTGTACTCATCGATCAAGGTCAGGATCCGCAACGTTCGACCGGCTTCGGTCTGATCGTGGACCAGATCCCAACTCCAGACCTCATTGCGCCGCTGGGCCCTGAGACGCTTCCCGTTAGTGGGTCCCACTCTGCGGGTTCGTCTTTGGCGTTTGCTCACTTGCAAACCGGCCCCTCGGCGCACTCGTTGCACCCGTTTGGGATTTACCTTCCGGCCCTTACGCCGCAATAGTGCCGTGATCCGCCGCTAACCGTACCGCGGATGTTCCTCACTGAGTCCGATAATCTTTTGGTTCAGTCTTTGACTGCTCGGCCGCTTGCGCGATATCAGGTAAAAGCTCGAACGCGCTAGCCCAAGAGCCCGACAACCTTGAGCCGCGTTGCTCAAGCCCTCTTCCACCAGGTACTTTACAGCCCGCCGTCGGCTGGCCGGGCTTACCATTTTTTTGCGTTTACCTCTTTGAGGATCTGGATCTGGACCGCTTGGTCCGCCACGATCCGTTTTAGGCGGCCGCACTCGTCTTCCAGGGCGCGTAAGCGCCGCGCCTCTTCGACTTCCATGTCTCCGAACTTATGCTTCCACTGGTAGTACGTTCCCTGACTTACGCTATGCCGAGCACAAACCGCCTTGACCGGTTCTGCCTCCGCTTCCTTCAATATCGCGATGATCTGCTCCTCGCTAAACCGACTTCGCTTCATTTTGTTCTGCCTTTCATTCTTCGCGCAGAACTCTACTTTTGCTACGTCCAGTTTTTCGGAGTCAGGTCAGATGCTCAACCGGAAGTACAACCCCGATTCGATGAGTTAGCACCTGTTGACTAACCAGGTCAGGATCACCCGCCGATTATTCCGATCGATCATTCACTTTGTCCAGCGCCGCGAACTCGAATACGCTCTGGTTCCCGACTGGTTTGCGGCCGACGCTTTTGCCAAAAGCGACGTCGATGTGCCAGGATTGGCCTGGCACTTACTGGAGGGCTCGGAGACGGATGCATACGATCTCTTTGGTGATGGGACCGTAAGAATCATCTTAACGCCCGGTCAGTCTGTCGGTCATCAGTCGTTTCTAGTCACACTCCCAAAAACTGGCGCAGTGCTGCTAACCATCGACGCCGCGTACACAATGGAACATTGGGAAGAGAAAACGCTTCCCAGCTTTGCGACTGGGGCCGTCGAAGCCGTCCGCTCAGTCAAAAAGCATCGACAAATCGCCCGTAGCACCAACGCCCTGGTCGTAACCGGCCATGACCCCATTGTATATGGCCCACCTTCAGACATGCGCCGGCCTACTTTGATTAACGTTTGGCATTTAGCGGCGGGCGTCGTTCTCGTACTCGTTGTCGTCCTCGTCCTCGATTCGGTGCGCTAGATTCAGTAGGGACGAGCTCCTGCTCGTCCGGTTTTGTACTCTGGGCGGGACGTTCCTGTTCCAGATGGCACGGCAAAGCTGCCGCACCGTTATCGGATGAGCAGGAGCTCATCCCTATCGCCAAACGCCAAACGCCAAACGCCAAAACGCTAACCGTTGTTGAACAACTCGCGCGGAGGCGGCAGTCTCTGCAAACAATGTCTTGGTTCTTAATAGTGGCTGCCAGTTATCTTATCGGTTCAGTCCCGTGGGGCTTTATTTTCGCCCGAGCAAAGGGGATCGATATCCGGGAGAAGGGCAGCGGCAATATTGGGGCGGCGAACGCGACTCGCGTGATGGGTAGAAAATGGGGCTACGCCGTTTTTCTCTGCGACTTTCTTAAAGGCCTTCTTTCAGTAAAGCTCGGTCAGTTGATCGCGGGCTTTTTCCAGGTCGATCCCGTTCTTGCCGGCGTCCTCGCTGCCACAGCTTCGGTTATCGGGCACGATTTCCCGGTCTGGCTCGGCTTCAAAGGCGGCAAGGGTATCGCCACCCTTGCGGGTGTCGTTCTGGGTCTGTTTCCACCTCTGGTCTGCGTTTTGTTTGGGGTGGTCTGGGTCGTGGTTTTCCTCTTGGGACGGTATACATCGCTGGCGTCAATTAGCTCAGTTATTGCTCTCCCGATCGCAGCTGCTTTGATTGTGGCCAAGAACGAAGCCGGCTTTCTACTACTGGTCGGCTTTTGTGTCTTCATGGCAGCCTTAGCGATTTGGAAGCATCGCAGCAATATCGTGCGCCTGTTGAACGGGACGGAGAACCGGTTTGGCAAAAAGCCTCGCGCAGACGATGCAACGGGCACAACGGGAAGTAAGGAGAATTGAGCCTCGGCCAGAGGGAATCGTGCTAAGCCTGGGGTTTTAACCCCAGGTACTGACAAAAAGAGCGGCCCACCCCGAAGGTGGCGGTAGAACTGAGGCTCGCGAACACACCTTCGATCAAAAATATCTTACGCCCCATCAGGGCCCGTCGCGATGTGGGTGTTTTCCTGGGGTTGAACCCCCAGGCTGAGTCCTATCATCCCTTCGGGATAAAGTCTGACAACCCTTTCCTGGGACATAGCTTCCTTGGCACTTGTCCGCAAAATCGACTCCACATCTCCAAACGAGCACGAGGACGAGCAGGAGCACGAAAGATCTGCGCGAGGCTCAATGCGGTTTAGACCTGGAGAGCCGCGTCCGGTACACGAGTCGCTTGATAAACATGGGAAGGGATCCGACGATCGTCATTACAAAATTCACCAATGCGCCCGGAACCACCCGGGCGCGGTCTTTTACGGCGGCGTCCAAGGCTTGGCGAACGACTTCTTCGACCGATACGAGTAGAAACGGAGCGGTGTGGCCTGCTCGGTCACCTGCACGCGTTGCGTGAGAAAGATAGTCGGTAGTGACAGGGCCCGGACAAAGCAGGGTGACGGAAACATTGGATGATCGCAGTTCCGCTCGGATTGCTTCACTGAAACTTGTCACGTAGGCTTTGGTCGCAGCGTAGACGGCGTTGTTGGGCAAAGGGAGGAAAGATGCGATAGAACTGACATTGAGGATCAGACCTCGTCCGGTCTTCTTGATGATGGGTAAGACCCTGAAGGTGAGATAGGTTAACGCGTTGATATTGACCTGCAGCAGTGAGTTGACCCTTTCCCATTCGCTGTCGATGAACGGTCCATGGTCACCCAGGCCCGCGTTGTTGATCAGGAAGTCGGGAGCAAGTCCACTCTCATCGAGCCAATCACAGAAACTTTGCAGCTCGCGTTGGTCGCGAAGATCCACCGAGCGTACGAACACCTCGAGCGCGGTATTCTTCGCTTTAAGTTCAGTTTGCAGCGCCTGTAGGCGATCGTCGCGGCGAGCTACCAGAACCAGCCTCGCCGCTACGCGAGCGAGCTGGCGCGCGAACTCGGAGCCAAGCCCTGAGGAAGCGCCGGTAATCAGAATCGTGCGACCAGTGAAATAGCTGATCCTCATACGTGTGCGAATGCGCACGGTACCGATCGCCAGGCGGAACTCAAGATCGACGGCTCCTCGCGCGGTAGACGCGAAGGACGCAACGGACAGTAAACGGAGAGCAGTGGTTGAGGCTGAGGCCGGCTGCCCGGGAGCGTATGCAACCGCAAGCTGCCAGCCGCCAATCAATCAACAGCCACCTCTCACTGACCCGGTGGAGGTGGCGGTGGCGGCCGTACCGGACGCCGAGGTTGAGGTTCGCGGTGTGGATTCTCGCGTGGTGAATTCTCACGCTGTGGCGGTGGCCGTCGTTTTTTTGGCCGGCTCGGCTCCGCGGGTGTTGGTGTTGGCGAAGCAGCGCTTATCGAGTGAGAAGCCGGGTTTGACGAGGCCTCTGACGGCGAAGGGGACACTACCGGCGAGGCGACCGGTTTCGGCGACACCGTTGGCGACGGGGTCGGAGACGCTGTCACGGAAGGGGATGCAATCGGTGAAGCGGCTGCTCGTGGTGAAGCCGACGGCGTTGGTGTGGAAGAGACCGATCGCGAAACGGTCGCCGAAGGCGAAGGAGTTGCTGTCGGCGAAGTCGCACCTTTTATTATCGATCCGGCCCAAAGGCCGAATAGAAGGACACCAGAGAAGGCAATGGCTTTCTTAGGCGACATTGTGATCACAGGTTAAGTTTGCTCGGAAACCCATCCGGGTTTGGGGTGACGGAAAATAGGGGACTCAGGCCATACTTCTCCTGGCCACAGGATAGACGCGAAAGAAACCGCAGATTGCGTGTCCTGTAAATCTTTGGGGTAAAATACCCACACCTTTGAGCCGAGTTTGACTCGTCTACCCCTATCTTTTGCGCTAATGCCGCACAAATTTGATGGGCGAACCTGCGCGCTTTATCACGCCAATCTTCCGGTCGAGCCGCGGCCTTACTTGAAACAGGAAATATCCGTAGATTACGCAGATTTCGTTCGAAGTTGGATGGCGTCAGCGAGCTAACCACCCCCCGGTAGAAAGAGTCATAACCTTAGCACTATCGTAATTCGGAGTCCTTAACCGCAAATCTGCGCAATCTGCGGATTTTAAAGTCTTTTTGTTTTGGGGAGTGAGCCTCTCATCATTAGAAACTTACCGGGCCCCAACCCGGATGGCTATCCCTCGGTAACGAAACATTATGAGAGTCTTGCACCTTCGAGTCGGTCGCGGAGTGTTCGTTCCGCGTCGAGTCGTGATTTGGAGCCAGCAAACTAAACAGAGAGAGCGCCAGGATAACGCTGGCAAATGCTACCGTCCGCTCCCTGGCTGGTTCGGGCAGGTCGGTTTTTGTTCTCATGATGCATTGATAAACAGGTTGTATGCCAATTAATCTATTTGCCGTTTGTTGTTCGTTATGAATGACTTACGCCAATTTTGACTGAGTTGAACCCGTACGAGATTTCGGATCTATCGCCTTCTGTTCATTGCGCGATGTTCGATCGCCGGTACTAGTTCTGATGCTCAATTGGCTTTTTTACAGGCCAATCTTCGGAAAAAAGCTGGAAGGCGGAGTCGCGAATCCCTGGCAAGAATATTGGGGCGAAACCTACGCGCCGGAACTGAAGCAGCGGCTCCTTAAACCACTTTTGGACGGCCTCGAAAAAGAAGGAAAGCTCGGTAACCTCATCGTTGATATCGGTAGTGGAGCGCATCCGGTCACCCGATTGTTACCGGCGAGGCCGGGAAGAAAATGGATTTGCGTCGATATCGCTGCCGATAACGGTGAATCGGTTGATGAGCTAAGGCTTCGGTTGGATGCGGAGAAGATCGGACAACTTGATCGGCTGAGTTTTTGGAAGGCTTTGCTTAGGGTCTGCGTATTTCTGAAGATCGATCTCAGAACGGACACAGAGATCCAGCGGGCGGATACGATGGTAATCTGCGACACGTTAAACTACGTAGACTTTCGAAAAGTCCTAAGCGGATTAGCAAGTTACCTGAAACCGAACGGCCGAATTATAATCCTCAATTTACCGTATCGCGGAAACCAATCCTTGTTTTCCGATCTGGGTCTCAAAGATAATCGCCAGCTCTATCCCGTCTTAGAAGAGCACGGCTTCGAGATAGAACATAAGTTGTTTCCGAAACGTTCGCGCAACGAAACTGACGAATCAGAGGAGCTGATCGTGTTGGTGGCGCGGAAAACGCATTCAGCGGGAAAGTGTGTTGGCTAATAACGATAGGAACCCTCAAATGAGTCTTCCCGGCCGATCGCTGACTCCTCTCGATGGACTCCCCGAACCCGTTCATTTGCGCTGAAAGCTCGCGCCGTTCCATTCGACCTGGGACAGCACCTTTGCGGTCTGCGCATTCTTAACCGTTATCGTCCGGCCCTTCTTTGGAAGGATAAATTGACGGTTACCGCCGTCACCGACAGGAAAGATTCTGCGAGAAGCTTTATGCAGCCGGTTGTCTGTCCCGAGTTCGTAGAAAACGAGAAACATTGAATCCCTGCCTTCGAGCTCCCCTGTGGACATCGCGAGCAGGGGGCGTCCATCGGTGAACCGAAATAACGCGACTTCAAACTCCGGCTGCGCCCCGTCACCGGTACAACTCATGTAGCCGTTAGTGGTATCGATGGAGCCTGAATCCGGCTGTTTAAGGAATGTCAACCACGAGGAGGGCGATGCTCCTTCGAAAGTGTCCGGCGGCAACAGCACAAAATAGTCTACAACCGAGAGATGCTTTTGGTCAGCGCCGTGTAGCCCCGGTGACCAAAAGCAGCAAAGGACAAGCAACAGGGGGCCGACGAGGCGCATCAGCCCGAGGCTACCGAAAAGGGAAAAAGAATTCAAGAAGAGGAGCCAGGAGCCAGAATCCAGGAGCTTACTAGGTGAGGGCGTGGCTCGGGCTAGCTCCGTAGGAGCGAAATATTTATAGCCAATCGCTATCCTAAAACGCCGTTAGCTCCGTAGGAGCGGCATCTCAATCGATACGTGCACCGATCAGCCGTGCGCCGGTTTGTGAGGTTCATAATCTAGCGCCATACCGCTCGCTCAAATATGCCGCTCCTACGGAGCTTGCCGCCTTTGAGACACCGATCAGCTACAAATATGTCGCTCCTACGGAGCTAGCCAGCGCACATCCCTCCTAGCTCCTAGATTCTAGCTCCTGGCTCCTTTTTCTTAGAACTCGTCAAAGGCGATCTGAGTCTGCGGGACGCCTAGCTCGGCCAGCATTTTTTTGATCGACTTAATCATCGTAGGCGGTCCGCAAAGATAATACTCGACTGAAGCGGGATCCGGATGATCGCGGAGATAATTTTCTAAGACAACTTCGTGGATGATGCCGGTCAGCCCGGTCCAGTTGTCCTCAGGAAGCGGATTCGACAGAGCTATGTGGAATTGGAAGTTCGGATGCGCGGCCTCGATTTGCCGAAAATAATCTTCGTAGAAGATTTCCTGTCCCGAACGTGCGCCATACCAGAAACTGACTTTGCGATGGGTATGTTCGGTCTCAAAGAGATGCGAAATATGCGCCCGTAAAGGAGCCATACCGGATCCCCGGCCGATGTAGACCATTTCTCGCAGAGTCGGTTTGATATGGAAATCGCCGAACGGTCCAATCGCACTAACGGCATCTCCCGGCTTCAGATTGAAGACGTAAGCTGACCCGACGCCAGGCGGACAATCTTGGCCTGGCGGGGGAGTGGCGATACGAACATTGAACCGCAACGTTCTCTCGGTCCGCCGGTTGCTCGCTAACGAATAGTTATTGCGCTGGCTAGTCTCGGAATTGCTAG
>Ga0210406_10007915_pt1 | contig 10713 bp, 9 predicted proteins | sample IncBWC30MmetaG_FD_155454 | JGI IMG/M metagenome (GOLD analysis project Ga0210406, IMG submission 155454) | Forest soil microbial communities from Barre Woods Harvard Forest LTER site, Petersham, Massachusetts, United States - Inc-BW-C-30-M | ecosystem: Environmental > Terrestrial > Soil >... | reverse complement strand
GGTGCTATCCGTGGAACAAGTTGAGCAGAGCCCTCGAGCCCCAGCTGAGATCGAAGTGCCGGCGTCGACCTCATGGCCCCTGGTTTTGGCTTTCGGGTTTACCTTAACGTTTGCAGGTCTTCTTACGGATCTGTCGGTCAGTGTCCTCGGCGTTGTCCTTACTGTGGCGGGTTGCGTCGGCTGGTTCCGCGAAGTGTTTCCTCACGAGCACGAGGAAACCGTGACGCTTGTGTTCGAGGAGCCACGCGTAGCAACCGAGCGCCGGGTTGTCGAACGCGTGCCCGTTGCGCCCGATCTCGTGCGCGCATGGCTTCCTCTCAAAACCTACCCAGTATCGGCTGGAATCAAGGGTGGCCTGGGGGGAGGCGTGGCGATGGCTGTGTTGGCCTGTGCCTACGGGCTGCTGAAGGCCGGAAGCATCTGGTATCCCATCAACCTCCTTGCGGCCACCGTCTATGCAGAATCTCTTAAGCTGGAACCAGCCCAACTGAATTCATTCCATGCGGACAGTTTTGCGATTGCCCTGGTCCTGCACAGCATCGGATCCATCTTCGTGGGGCTTCTCTATGGCGCGATGCTTCCCATGTTCGCGCGGCGGCCGATCATTCTCGGAGGACTGATTGCTCCAGTGCTGTGGTCAGGGCTGCTGTACTCGATTATGCAGCTTCTCAATCCTTTGCTTGCAAGCCGCATTAACTGGACTTGGTTTATGGGATCGCAGATAGCCTTCGGCATCGTAGCGGGCATCGTCGTCGTCCGACAGGAGCGTGTCTCAACTCGCGAGAACCTACCCTTCATCGTACGCGCAGGAATTGAAGCTCCCGGAATAATTCCGCCGCGAGAAGGCAGGGAGAAACGGCCGTGAACGCATTTCGGAGTATTTGTGCGTGCGGGGCCTTCGCCGCGATTGTGCTCTCAGGTTGCGGCGTGCCGCACGGGCAGCCGAACAAGGGTTCCGAGGTTTTGGCGCCAAGTGAAGTTCTAGAATTCGGCCCTTTGTACGCTGAAAATTGTGCTGGCTGCCACGGTGCGGAGGGACGGGGAGGAGCGGCGATCGCGCTTGCGAATCCTGTTTATTTGGCCATTGCGGACGACGCTGTCATCTGCAAAGTCATCGCCAACGGTGTCCGAGGAACAGCGATGCCGGCGTTCGCCGAGAGCGCTGGCGGAATGTTGACCGACGCACAGATCGACGTGATCACTAAGGGAATTCGCTCGCGTTGGAGCCAGCAAGGAGTTCTGAACGTGGCCACCGCGCCTTCTTATGCGCCTAAATCAGCAGGGGACACTCAGCGAGGCGAAGTCGCATACAAGAGTTACTGTGAGTCTTGCCACGGTCCGGGAGGAAGCGGTGGACGCAAGGGGAGCACCATTACAGATGATTCCTTTCTTGCGCTTGTCAGCGATCAGGGACTGCGCACGATTATCATCACTGGGCGCCCTGAATTGGGAGCGCCGGACTGGCGGGGAAATGTGCCCGGCAAGCCCATGTCGGATCAGGACATCACCGACGTAGTTGCGTGGCTTGCGTCGCGACGCTCTCAAAATCCGGGACAGCCATATTCGGTTTCGAACTACGCACAGCATTAGGAGCTTGGTGATGGCAGATCAAAATACACTATCCCGTCGCGGCCTCTTCATGAAGATGGGAATTCTGTTCAACGGATTAGTCGCGACCGCCCTTGCCGTGCCCATCGTGGGCTTTCTTCTGTCCTCGATTACGCGCGGCCGAGCAAACGCGTATCTCTCCTGGGTCCCACTGGGACCGATAAGTGATTTTCCCGAAGGCGAGACGCGGCTGGCCACGTTCACCAATCCCTACGTGACCCCGACCGACGGCAAGACCGTGGACACAGCGTGCTGGGTGCGGCGCGTCGAAGGAGAGCAGTTCCAGGTTTTTGCCATCAATTGCGCGCACTTGGGCTGCCCCGTGCGCTGGTTTCCACAATCCGGCTTGTTCATGTGCCCCTGCCACGGCGGAGCGTACTATCGCGACGGTTCGCGCGCTTCGGGCCCGCCGGAGCGCGGGCTGTTCGAGTATCCGTACAAGGTGCAGGACGGTATGGTTACGATTCAAGCTGGCGAATTGCCAACTCCGGGATCCCCAACCGCCTCTCTTTTCGGGAACAAACCGCCGTGCGGTGCACGGAACGAGTTGGTTTCCATCGAGAGCAAGCTGTCCGCCCGCAGCAAAACGAATGCTTTGTTCAGAAAGACAAAGACATGGGCGTGATCGGACAAATCGGGCAATGGTTTGACCAACGGTTGCAACTGGCCGCTCCCATTCGTGACGCGGCAGAGCATCCCGTGCCGCGCAACACAGCGAGCTGGTTCTATGTGTTCGGCAGCGCTGCGCTCACCGTCTTCCTTCTTCAACTCGTTACTGGAATCTTGCTGGCCCTGATTTATGTTCCTTCGGCGAGCGAGGCTTGGAGCAGTCTGCAAGCGCTGAACCACGATGTAACTTTGGGCTGGTTCATCCGCGCCATGCACGGGTGGGGCTCGAATTTCATGGTGGCGATTGTTCTCATTCACATGGTGCAGGTCTTCCTCTTTGGAGCCTACAAGTTTCCTCGGGAACTTACTTGGATAATCGGCGTTTTCCTGTTGCTCATGACTTTGGGCATGGCGTTCACCGGGCAGGTCCTGCGTTTTGATCAAGACGCGTACTGGGGGCTGGGAATTGGCGCGTCCATCGCGAGTAGGGTGCCTATTATTGGCACGAGTATCGTAAAAATGATGTTGGGTGGCCCGATCATCGCCGGTGCGACACTGTCGCGATTCTTTGCGCTGCATGTCTTCGTGATTCCAGGAATGCTGATCGGTTTCGTTTGTCTTCATCTCTTGATGGTCCTGAAGCTCGGAATTAACGAATGGCCGATGCCAGGACGTCTCGTCAAGCGCGCAACGTACGAGAACGAATATCATCAACTCACCAGAAAAGATGGCGCGCCCTTTGTTCCTTTTGCGGTATGGAAAGATCTGTTCTTTGCCGCTTTCATCCTCTTGGCAGTGGCCGCATGCGCTCTCTACTTCGGTCCGTTCGGTCCTACCGGCCGCCCGGACCCGACCATCATCCAGACGGCGCCGAAACCAGACTACTTCTTTTTGTGGCTGTACGGTTTGCTGTCATACTTGCCGCCTTCAATGGAGACGCCAGCTCTCCTCATTGGCCCCGTAGTTGTTATCGCGTTTCTTGTTTTGCTGCCATTTCTTTCTGGGGAAGGAGAAAAGAGTTGGCGCCGGCGGCCAATCGCTGTTTTGACGGTTCTGCTGATCGCCATAATCCTGGGAACACTCACCCATCTCGCTGGCTATACGCCGTGGAGCCCGCACATGAACGCTTGGAGCGGTGATTCTGTACCGGACAAATTTTTGCATGGCAGCACCGCGCTTCAGCGACAAGGTGCGCTGGTTTTCCAGGGCAAGCAGTGTCGTAACTGCCATTCCATCGGTGAAAGTGGCGGCCAGCGAGGTCCAGCACTTGATAGTGTTGCCGTGCGCCTAACCCAGGACCAACTCATCCGCCAAGTGATCCAGGGCGGCGGCAACATGCCAGCATACGGAAAGAATCTGAGTCCGGCAGAGACGACCGCACTCGTCGCATTCCTCGAAACGTTGCATCCAGCAGGGCAAACTCCTGCGCGCGACGCAGCGCTCGGGGAGGCCCAAGAGAAAAGCGCTGCCGCGCAATAACGCTATCCATGCCAGCCTCCGTTCAAGTCGCATTCGAATCCTGGTCGTGTTCGGTTGGGCTGACTCTCGCAGTGGTTCTGGCGGGGGGCCTGTACCTGCGGGGATGGCTTCGTCTTCATTCGGCTTCCGTGAACGCGATTCCTTCCTGGCGAGCTGGCAGTTTTTTTCTCGGACTGTTCTTGATCTGGCTGGCAGTGGGCTCACCTCTCGCAGCCTTCGACGAGGAATTGCTGACCGTCCACATGGTTCAGCATTTGCTGCTCATGACCGTCGCTCCTCCTTTGATTTTGGTGAGCGCACCCGTGATGCCGTTGTTGCACGCTTTGCCCAGGAAATTCCTGCAATCCATTCTCGGTCCATTGTTTCGGTCGCCTGTGACGCAAGGAATTGGACGTGTACTTTCGCAGCCTGCGTTTTGCTGGCTTGCCGCTGCCGCAGCACTGCTGGGATGGCATGTTCCGGCGGCATTCACGCTGGGATTGCAATCGGAAGCGTGGCATGCGGTTGAGCACGCCTGTTTTCTCGGGTCCGGATTTCTTTTCTGGTGGCCCGTTGTGCAGCCGTGGCCGAGTGCTCCGAGATGGCCGCGCTGGTCGATGCTCGTTTACGTTTTTCTCGCTACCCTGCCGTGCGACATCCTTTCCGCATTTCTTGCGTTCTGCGACCGTGTTGTTTACACGGTTTACCTCTCAACGCCGAAGCACTTTGTGATTTCCGCTCTCGAAGACCAGCAATGCGCAGGCGCACTGATGTGGACTTGCGTCACAATCGTGTACCTGTTAGCCGCAGCGATTCTTACCGCACAGCTGTTGTCGGAGCGGAGTACTGCTGAAAGTGAGTTGATGCAATTGGGCTTGCACGCCACGGTTGCTCCGCGCACCGGTTCACAAAGCGTGGAGGTCGTCTGACGATGTCCGGTGAACCCTTTCTTGTGGCTTGTGAACTGCCGGTGGTGCAGCCCGGCCACTCCGCGTGGTCCAACGTCCTGTCCAACTACTGGACCTTAACGAAGCCGGAAATAAATTTCTTGATTGGCCTGGCAACGGCGGCCGCTTTTTTCGTCGGCTGTGCTGAACCACTCGCGCGCTTTCCATGGGGGCTCCTTGTACACACGCTCCTCGGGACGGTCCTGGTTGCGAGCGGCGCAGGTACACTGAATCAGGTGATCGAGCGAGAGTTCGACGCGAAAATGAGGCGCACATCTCGCCGACCGATCGCTGCCGGTCGCATCGAACCCATCCATGCTCTGGTTTTCGGAATTCTGTTATCCCTTGTGGGATGTACTTACCTGGCTCTCGCGGTGCGACCGGCTGCGAGCCTCCTTGCCGTTCTGACACTCGTTTGCTACTTGTTTCTCTACACTCCGCTCAAACGTCGAACGCCGATGTGCACGCTGGTGGGCGCATTTCCCGGCGCCATGCCTGTTTTGATCGGATACGTCGCTGCGGCAGGGAAGCTCAACTCACCGGCATGGCTTCTCTACGCGATTCTTTTCCTTTGGCAATTCCCGCATTTCATGGCGATTGCCTGGATGTACCGCGAGGACTACGCGCGGGCAGGATATGAGGTCCTTCCACGCGGAAGAGAAAAAGCTTTGTTCGTGGGATGGCAAAGCGTGCTGCCAAGCCTGGCGCTACTGTCAGTCACAGTTGCGCCTCTCGTCTTTAGGCACGCCAGTCCGGCGGTCACGGGTGGAACGCTGTTGGTCAGTCTGAGTTTCCTTTATTTCGCCGGGAGACTGACCGTTGTTCGATCGAACGCGGCCGCCCGCCAGCTGCTTTTGGCATCTATATCTATCTTCCCTCAGTCTTCGTGGTCCAAGTGCTCACCAGGGTTTGACGCAGAGTTACTATTGAGATTAAATTCCTGCGACTTTCATTCGGTAAGCGACGACGATGAAGTGATAAGTACCGCTCATGTTGCTTGCTCCTAAAACTTGTATCCCGTCCATAACGCCCAATAGTTGAGATTGCGACCGGGTTGGGTCTCTTTTAAGAAGCGCCCCGCATAAAAAATTCCGTAGTCGGCCTGAAACCACAGGTGACGATTTGCTTGCCAGCGAATCTCTATGCCGGGCCTGTGTCCGACGTATCTTGCCCGACTCCCATCTGCAGCTCTGATCAAGAATCCGGGCACGGCGTACACCCCATCCTGCAGACTCTCCCGCCACTGAAAAATCCAGTCGACCGATACGGCAACATCATGCGGAAGTGCCGTTTCCACATGCGGATGAACATCAATGAAGTTAATCGGACCGGGGCCCGTTGTGGCCAGGACTCCAAAGTAGTTCCCCTTCGGAAAAAGGGGATTGAAGGTCCCCAGAGTTTTCGATTCTGGATTATCTCCACTCGAGATGTCCGCCTTTACGCTGAACCGCGGTTTCAGCCGAATCGTCGGCAATCGATAGCCCGTTTCGGACGCAACGGTCCACGCCTGGATGTTCCCTGAACCGAAAGTGCCAAACTGCCAGAGGGCTTCGTAGTCAAAATCCAATCCAGGCCGTTCCGTTGCGATGGGGCGCGAAATCCTCGCGCCCAATGTGTGGCGTACCTCCTGAGCCGTCCCTCGTTGGAAAGTCGCCTGCTTGCGGTCGAGACCCAAGTAATAGACATCTAAGAACACTTTGCGAGGCAATGGTCGAGTGGCGTACACGCCCCAGAACCCAACGGCATGATTCGGTGCGTTGTCAAAGAACCCGAATTCATCCAGGTCCGGACGGACAGCGAATCCGTCGATTTGCCAAGAGTTGATTTTGCTTTTGACCATGAAGCCGTCGAAGCTCAGCCGGACATTCGGACCTTCCCGCACATCAATCAAACGCCCGGAGCCGTACTCGAGTTCCAGCCTGCCAGCACGGAGTGCGACGGAGTTCGCGCCCGTGGAAGTGCCAACTTCGAGAAATGCGGCTTGAAAGTCGAGCTTCTTTTCGTCGATCGGACGCGGGCCGCCAAACCGATAGGAGTTCAACCCGCTCTTGAACTCGACAAAGCTACGAACGTGCCGGCCATAATGCACGTCGAAATAGAGCATGTATCTCTCATTGAGATACCCGTTCATGAGCGGCTGTTGTCCCCAGTTATCGTTTCCGATCTGCTCCCAGACCTCTCGGGCTTCTCCTCCGACCGTCATGAACCAGTCATCGTAGCCGCCGCGAAGCCGGATGTATTTGATCGGGTCCCAGAAGTCCTGCCGGAGGGCGCGGTCGCGCAGGAAACTCCAGTCCTCGTTTTCCCTCAGGATCTGGTAACTGCGATCCGGAGGCGCGGGGCCCTTACCCTCGTCCGACTGGGCGCGCGCGGTCACTCCGACGAGGAGGAACACGACTGCCAAAATCGGAAAGATTCGCACGGATTTCATTCTTTCGATCGTGTACTGTCGCCGAGTCTCGCTGGTGATTTTTCGATGCTTCACGAGCGCCGCTCGTTCTGCCTGTGGTAGCCCGAAGTGCGACCCCGACACACACACTATTTGCTCGTGGGTGAGTGGATCTCAGCGATATAGCCGCCAGGGAATTGCACGAGGGCTGCATCCCGCTGATCGGCCGTATAGGGAGCGACCAGAGTTTCTACGCCGGCTGCTTTAGCCTTGGCGAGAGTATCCGCGAAGTTCGCGACCTCATAGCCGGTTGTCTCCCGACCGTAAGGATACGGAAGATGACCATCCGTTACTAGCACGGTCAACTTGCCGAAGTTCGATTGGATCCGGATTCGCCGATAGGTGTCATTCGGCCGCCCGACCTCGACGCCGCGTGCATGCGCGTCATCGGAGACGACTTTGCCATGAGAGAAGGCAAGAAAGCTGCGCAGAAACGCATCAACTCGGTCCGGTGAGATATAGACCCGATTCTCCGGGACTGTCTGGAGGGGGGCATAGGATGGCGCGGTGGTGTGCCAGTACAGTTGCGTGTTCACACCACCCGGCCATTGAATGATCGCGTCTTGACCGATCGGATCGTTGAAGGCAGTGACTAAGACGTCTGCGCCCGTTGCCTTGGCGGCGCGGATTGCCTCGTCCATGTCTCTGACCAGATAGCCCGTGCGCTCCAACCCGAATGGATACGGAACCGGCGTCTTGAATCCGAATACTGATACGGTGCCTACAGGAGTCATGACCAGCTGCGACATGGTGCTGCTAGGTGTCGGAGTTACGGTGAAAACGCCCTGCTTGGTTGTTGTGCCACCGAATGTGGCAATCAGGCTCGCGACAAAACGGTCAAAGTCCTGTGGAGCAACGTAGACGTGCGTCGTGTCGTACTGGGGTCCGACAGCTACGCTCACTGTTCCCGTTGTCTGCGCACTTTGGGCGAATGTGCTGAAGTATCGCGATTCGCACGCGAAGCTAATCGTCAGGAAGATAGCAACAGACGTTCCAGCAAGGATCTTTTTCAACCGCATTCTATTTCTCCTAAGTCGCTAATTACCTCGTCACCTAAGCTCGAAGTTCATTACGCGTGTCGGCGTAGAAGATACTTGTGTTCCCCAGAGAGCACGAGTTCACCGCGCTGGTTATGGACTGTGGCCCTCGTCGTTACCTGGCCGCTATCTCCCTGCGGGGTGAGAGCAACAATCTCGAGCGCAGAATAGAGCGTGTCTCCGGAATGTACTTCCTTGAGAAACTTGCAAGACGCCTCGGTAAACGCGATGAATACGTCCCCGATGTACTGAGGAAAGAGCGTTGCCCCGGGAGCCGTGAACGCGAGTACCTGCAGGCCATGCACTACCGGGGCTGTGTGTCCGTGACGCCGCGCATACTCCACGTCGTAGTGAATAGGATGATTGTCAGCCGAAACGGCCTGGAAGGCCGCAGCGTGCGCATCGGTGAGTGTGCGGCTTGGTGCGCGGAAGATTTCACCAACGCGCAGGTCTTCAAACGTTCGCGCAGGTACAACGGTGAAGTTGCCGGGGGCGAAGGTGTGCGCGGTTTCCGGTAGGTCTGTTGTCGAATTCATGTTGTCATCCTTTTCATCGTCGTTCTTCGAAGGCTGGCCTGTCGTTGAGAGTGGCGTTGATGCCAAGCTATTCTTCGGCAGGCTTATGGCTGCTACAACTGCTACACCGCCAAGAATCATATTGCGCCGGGATAAACAGCTCGATCCCTCATCGGAGTCAGGGGATATACCTAATTCCGCATCATTCGTTTGCGTTGGTATGTTCATAGCAATTTCAAAGAAGATCGCCTGCTATGTACGTCGGTCGTATCTACTTCGTCGGTCATGGCGATGTGTTCTGCAAAGATGGAACTTGATTCGTAACGGGTCTTGCGTGATGGAGGATTGTAAAGCTGACGGTCGTAGCGTTCACCGACAAGGCATACGGATGCGGCATGTGAAACGTCGATCCTTTTCGTCTGAATCCAAATCCCGAACTGTTCCCCCAGCACCATTCCCAAGAGGCCGACTAAAGCGACGATGGGCGGTGCTGGGCTCTTCACCCGGATGAGTCCGTAGAGGACACCCACTCCGAGACCAACGATAAAGGATAAAAACAACACCTTCATTTCGTTTCCTCCAGCCTCGCGTAAATCAGAATGCAAAGCAGTCGCAACCCAGCCCCCATAGGCCAAACTCACCCAACACTTGAAGGTGCGATCGCGTCCGGCCATGTGACGGCGCCTCGACATGCGAACAGGCAGCGGGGTGAGATACACCAAGCGTGTGGTCCAGGGCCTTCGCGTAACCTCCGTATTGCTTGACGGGAGACCAGCTCGGGCTCACTGGCAGTGCAGGCGGCGCAAGTTTTGAGAATTCCGCGTTGGCGTGAACGATCTTCCCGCCGACGATGGTGAGTACCGATTCCAAATGCTTGATCTCTTCTTCCGGAATCGAAAAGTAGTCGGCCGAGAGAACAGCCAAGTCGGCGAGTTGGCCCGGGGTGAGAGCTCCCTTTTTTCCGTCTTCCGTAGAAAACCAACTGCTCCCCATCGTGTAGAGCTTGAGCGCTTCCTCACGATCCAATCGGTTCTCTTCCGGATAAAGACTGAGACCGCCAATGGTCTTGCCAGTGATAAGCCAATAGAGGGAAAGGTACGGGTTGTAGCTCGAAACGCGGGTTGCGTCGGTGCCGGCTCCCACTGGAACACCCATTTCCAGCATGCGGCGGATCGGTGGCGTGCGTTTCGCCTGCTGCGAACCGTACCGCTCGACAAAATACTCGCCCTGGAAAGCCATTCGATTCTGCACTGCGATCCCGCCGCCGAGCGCTTTAACGCGCTCGATGTTGCGGTCGGTGATCGTTTCGCAGTGATCAAAGAACCAGTGCAGGCCGTCAAACGGAATCTCGCGGTTCACCTCTTCGTAGACATTCAGTGCCCGCTCGATTGTCTCGTTGTATGTCGCATGCAAGCGAAACGGCCAGCGATTCTCCACGAGATGGCGAATCACCCCTTTCAGCTCGCTTTCCATGACGGGAAGCATGTCCGGGCGCGGCACGAGAAAGTCTTCGAAGTCCGCGGCGGAGAAAACGAGCATTTCACCCGCACCGTTGACTCGATACAAGTCGTCGCCCTCGCCGGGCTTCGTCATTTTGGTCCAGTTTTGGAAGTCAGCCAGTTCCTGCTTCGGCCTCTGCGTAAAGAGGTTGTAGGCGAGCCGAATCGACAGCTCGCCATTGCGGTGCAGTTCGTTCACCACGCCATAGTCGTCGGGATAGTTCTGAAATCCGCCTCCGGCGTCGATCGCGCTGGTGATGCCGAAGCGATTGAGCTCGCGGAAGAAGAGTCGGGAAGAATTAAGTTGATCTTCGCGGGAGAGCTTTGGTCCCTTGGCTAGCGTAGAGTAGAGAATATTTGCATTCGGCTTGGCGATGAGAAGGCCCGTGGGATTTCCGTGGCGATCACGTTGAACCTCACCAGCAGGGAAATTCGGAGCGTTCTTGTCATAGCCCACCGCGCGCAACGCCGCTGCGTTCAATAATGCCCGGTCATACAAATGCATCACGAACACGGGCGTGTCTGGGGCAACTGCGTTGATCTCATCGAGCGTAGGCATCCGGCGTTCGGCAAATTGGAATTCGGTCCAGC
>Ga0210406_10007914_pt1 | contig 10714 bp, 7 predicted proteins | sample IncBWC30MmetaG_FD_155454 | JGI IMG/M metagenome (GOLD analysis project Ga0210406, IMG submission 155454) | Forest soil microbial communities from Barre Woods Harvard Forest LTER site, Petersham, Massachusetts, United States - Inc-BW-C-30-M | ecosystem: Environmental > Terrestrial > Soil >... | reverse complement strand
GGCGGCGGGCGCGCCTGGTCCCATGTAGCCGACGGCTTGCCGAAGATTCTTGGCTTGAATGGTGCCGTCTGACAACGTCGCGTTGGGCGGGACGCCTTCGGGCAATTCGTGAGCAGTACCGGGGATGTTGAATACCATCCAGTGCAGAACGTCGTCGGTCTTGCGCTGCAGCGCGACATCCGGATCGTGCAGGATCAACGCGAAAGTTACCGTGCTAGGGGGAACGTTGGTCCACTCCAGCTTGGGAGAAACAGCATTGGGATCGTTCTGCGTGAACCGAGCGGGAACTATTCCGCCGTCGGAGAATGCTGAAGTTGTTAGCGTCAATCCGGGCCGGGGCGGCATCTTGGCCTGCTTGTCTTGCGCCATCGCTGAGCCGGCGGCAGCTACCAGAACTGTGAAAATTGTGAATGTTCGCATGCGTTTCAGAATAACAGGTGTCGTGCCGGGCGGGCTGCCGGTGTGCCGTAAACCAATGCGCTAGTCCGGTGATGGTTCTTCGCGCATGTTTGTGGCTCTTGCGACCGATAGTAGCCTAGTATGCAAGCCATGGCTCGACCGGCGTTGCGTGTGGCGCAACCAACCAGCGCCGCCGGGAAGATACCGCTGGTTGTTCCATTACTGGCCAGCCTGCCCGCATTCATTCCGCTGGCGTGGACTGCGCTGCGCGCATGGCGCAGCGGGCTGGTTCCCACCGCTTTCATTCAATACGACCTGCCGTACTATGTCGCCAATGCACGCCAGTATTTTGTGCAGGGACTGCACATGACTTACGGCAATCCCTACGCGGGTTATGGGACACCGGCCATTTACTTTCAGCCGCACATTCTTTTGCTCGGCGCATTGCAGTTGGTGGGGCTTGGTCCCGACCTGGCACTGATCGCCTTCCACCTCGCCGCCGTGGCTTTCGCCGCCATCGTGGGCGCGAAACTTTATGAGGAATGGGTGGGATGGAACACGCTCGCGCAAAAGCTGGGATTCATTTGTTTCCTTTGGGGCGGTGGTGTGCTGTCTCTGGCCGGCGCGGCCTTCGGTCTTTTGGCACACGTGAAACTGACGCAGGCCTTTCTGCTCTTAGACGCCGGAGATGGCTGGTGGATGCTCAACTTTGGCAGGAACCTGGTCTACCCGACCGAGGCTTACTACCACGGCCTGTTCTTGTTGAGCATTCTGTTGCTTTTGAGAAAGCGCTTCATCGCAGCAATGGCGGCGTGCGCTCTGCTGTCGGCCAGCCATCCCTTCAGCGGCCTCAGTCTGGCGCTGATCCTGGTCGTCTATTCCGCGCTGGAGCCGAAGTTGAAGAGCGGCGCGGTCCCCAGTTCGCTTCTATTTGGGAGCTGCGCGATCGTCGTGCTTCATCTGGCATATTACACCGTCTTCCTGAACCGATTCGCCGATCATCGGGAGATCGAAGCGCAGTGGAAGCTGGATTGGCCTTACGCCTTCTGGACCTTCGCGCCAGCGCTGTATTTGGTGGCGATTTTTGCGTTCGGCCCCCTGACACGCTGGAAAAATCTGGTCGCCGCCGTGGCCCACCCCCGCAATCGATTGTGCTTGGTGTGGTTCGCTGTTATTTGCGGGCTGACTCATCACGACCTGATTATCCAGCCTCGGCAACCGATTCATTTTGCCCACGGTAACGATTGGACCGCGCTGTTCTTCTTAGGTGCTCCGGCAATTGTGGCTGCACTGGATAAGGTGCTGGCGATTCGGCCGCGCCCGGCCATGGTTTTGGCAATCTCCGGATTCTTGGCTCTGTTTCTATCGGACAATATCCTGTGGTTTGCGACGTTCGCGGATCCATCGGTGCAGTGGCAGCAGTTCGAGCTCACTCGCGATCAGAAAAGCGTGCTCGATTGGCTATCGCGCAATGCCAGCTCCACTGCCTACGTGGCGAGCTCGGACCAGCGGATCAACTATCTCACGCCGACTTACACCAACATTCGGGCTTGGCGCGGTCACGACTTTAATACTCCGGAAGCCGTATTGAGGCAGTCCGAATTGCAAGCGGTATTTTCGGCCGGCACACCGGTCCCTACTTCTAATCCGGTTTATTACATTCCCCAGCGCGATCAAAATTGGACGCCGCCTTCCGGGGCCAGCCGGGTGTACTCTAACGATTCTTACGATGTGTGGCTATTCCAGACAGGCAGGCCTCGCAGGTAGTGTGGTGTATTCTATTACCGCTGGCCGGGAGACTGGTCGGCGCCCTGAGCCTCACCGCGGAGCGGTGAGCCTCACCGCTGAGCGCGCGGCTTAACTCTTTCCCCAGACCTCATTAGCAATCTCGACAATCAGCGACAACTTCGCCCACTGCTCCCCTTCCGCCAGCACATTGCCTTCCTCCGTACTCGCAAATCCACACTGCGGGCTGAGGCACATTTGCTCCAGATCCACGTATTTCGCCGCATCTTCCAGCCGCCGCTTCAGATGATCGCGAGTCTCCAGCGTCCCCGTCTTCGACGTCACCAGCCCCAGCACCACGGTCTTGTTCTTGGGCACGAATCGCAGCGGCTCGAACCCACCCGCGCGCTCCGTATCGTATTCCATGAAGTATCCGTTGGCATTGATCTTGTTGAACAGAATCTCGGCCACCGGTTCGTACCCGCCTTGCGCGATCCACAACGAACGGAAATTCCCCCGGCACAAATGCATTGTGATGATCATGTCCGCCGGCCGGTCGGAAATAGCCGTGTTGATCATCTCCGCATAAACGAGCGGCAGTTTGTCCGGATCGTCGCCCCGATCCCGCAACATTTGGCGCTGCTCCGGATCGCACAGATAGGCCAGGTTCGTCTCGTCGATCTGTAAATAGCGGCAGCCGGCGTCCGAAAACGCGCGCACCGCCTTGCGATACGCGGCGCCCAAGTCTCGATAAAACTCGTCCATGGTCCGATAAATCGACTCCGGCACCGCTTTGCGCCCGCCGCGAAAATGCAGCACGCTAGGCGACGGAATGGTCATCTTGGCTGTGTTCCTGGTGTGCTCCTTCAGAAACTTGAAGTGCTCGATCATCGGATGTCCCGAAAATTTTATCTTGCCTGTCACGCGCAGCGCCTTCGGCTTGGTCTCGCCGCCTTGGAACTTGATGCCGTGATCGGCCGTGTACGACTCCACGCCATCCAGGCCCGCTAGAAAATCGATGTGCCAGAATTCACGCCGGTATTCCCCATCCGTTACGCCCTTTAGACCGATCGCTTCTTCTTTGGCGATGACGTCTTTGATCGCGCGATCTTCGATGGCCTTCAGTTGTTCGGCCTTGATCTCGCCGCGCTCTCGCTTGGCCCGCGCTTCTCTCAACTCTTGTGGACGTAGCAGGCTGCCGACGTGATCGGCTCTAAAGGGGGGGATGTTTCGCATCATATCCGCACTATTGTGACGCACGCGGCTCACTCATGCAATATCTTTGCTGTGTACGACTTCTCACTGGCTCATTTGGGCCGATGGCGGGCAGGATCCGGCGCATGGAAACCGAGCTCTGCGCTGGCGCCGCAACTTATAAAGACTTGCTCAACGACGACGACGTTCAGAAGAAGCTCGACCGTCTCGCCCGCCACAAGTCGCGCATCGAGCGCACTTTCCACCGCAGCTTGAAAGAGTTGAAGGTTCTACAAACCAATGCCGTCATCCAGTCAATGATCCCGCTGCACATCCGCGCTGCCGCTCTGCCGCCGCCTCCGCTCTCGAAATTGCAAAACGAACGTGCGCCCGGCGCCGCGCCCATTGTGGAGATTCCGCCAGAGGCCTTAGGGCAAGAGCTCGAGGCCGTAGAGCTCGAATGACCGCTCGAGATCTGGCCGCCGCTACTGCAGCCGGCTGAGTGCGTCGAAACGTGCTCTACTCTTTCTATGCGACCGGCGGCACACCTCGAAATTCAGCAGTTCATCGACCAATTGCCGCTCAGCCGCTATCAGCTTCTCGTCGCGATTCTTTGCGCCATGGTGCTGTTCATGGACGGCTTCGACGCCCAGGCCATGGGCTTCGTCGCCCCTGCGCTAATCGACCATTTGCACTTCGCACGCGCCTCGCTCGGCCCGGTCTTTTCTAGTGGGCTGGTTGGCATCATGATCGGCGCACTGGTCTTCGGCCCTCTAGCCGACCGCTTCGGACGAAAGCCGATCCTCGTGTTCTGCACTCTGTTGTTCGGAGCCTGCTCACTGCTAACAGCCACCGCCGTCTCGCTACCATCGTTGCTCGTCTATCGCTCGATCACCGGCTTCGGCCTGGGCGGCGCGATGCCCAACGCCGTGGCCCTGACCTCCGAATTCATGCCGAAGCGGCTTCGTGCTACCGCAGTTACGCTCATGTTCGTCGGCTTCTCCATCGGCGCCGCTGTTGGCGGTTTCGTGGCCGCCGGCCTCATAGCCCGCTTCGGCTGGCAATCGGTATTTGTCACCGGAGGGATTGTGCCCTGCGCCATCGCCGTGCTGTTGATCGCTCTGTTGCCCGAGTCAATCCGGTTCCTCCTGATGAAGGGCGGCGAGGATACGAAAATTGCTCAAAGCCTCGCCAGAATCGCTCCCGGCATCTCGCCTGACCTCACGCTATCGCTCGGCATCGAAGAACGACCTGCTCGCGAGTTTGTCGTTAAGCAGCTCTTCACCGCGGGCCGTACTCCTATGACCCTCCTGATCTGGGTCATCTTTTTCATGAGTCTCCTTGATTTGTATTTCCTCAACGCCTGGCTTCCCACCGTCATCCATGATGCCGGAATCGTTATCGAAAAGGCCATCGTCCTCACCGCTCTCTTCCAGGTCGGCGGCGCGGTAGGATCGCTCATCATAGGCCGCGTCCTCGATCGCTTCCTGTCTTTTCGCGTTCTGGCCTGTGCCTATCTGGCCGCGGGCGTCTTGGTGTTCTTCATCGGCGCCGCCGGAAAATCCATCGCGTTGTTGGCTGTCACGATCTTCGCTGCGGGATGCGGGGTGATCGGTGGACAAAGCAGCGCCAATGCGCTCACCGCGGAATTTTATCCCACGCCCATGCGCTCCACCGGCGTGGGCTGGGCGCTAGGCATCGGGCGCGTGGGCTCCATCATCGGCCCTCTTCTGGGCGGAATTTTGCTGTCTTTTGAACACCAGACCCGGCGCGTATTCTGGGCCGCTGCGATCCCGGTTCTGATCGCTTCCGTCGCAGGATTCCTGGCGAGCCGGACACAATCGGGAACGGCGCGGGAATCGCGATGATGACGATATAATGGCCCCTGCACATGAAAATCGATCTCTTCAATCATTTTTTCCCTAAGCGCTTCACGGACCAGTACGTCAAGACCGGAGTGGTCGGCCAGGATATCGGCAAACGCGTATCCAACATACCCACGCTCACTGATCTCGACGCGCGCTTCCGCGTGATGGACGAATTCGGCGACTACCGGCAAGTCCTATCCATGCCCGCGCCGCCCCTCGAAGTCATCGCCGCCCCGGATAAATCGCCAGAGCTGGCCCGGGTCGCCAATGATGGCTTGGCCGAATTAGTGGCCAAATATCCCGATCGGTTCATCGCCTTTGCCGCCTCCCTGCCCATGAACAATCCCGATGCGGCCGTCCAGGAACTGGAACGTGCCTCCACTCAGCTCGGATCGCCCGGAGCCATGTTCTTCACCAACGTCGCCGGAAAGCCGCTCGACCTTCCGGAATTTTCGCCCATCTTCGAAGAGGCCGAGCGCCGCGACCTCACCCTGTGGATACATCCCGCCCGAGGCGCCAATTTTCCCGACTACCTTAGCGAAGACAAATCCAAATACGAAATTTGGTGGACCTTCGGCTGGCCCTACGAAACTAGCGCCATGATGTCCCGCATCGTTTTCTCGGGAATGCTCGATCGTCTGCCCAAGCTCAAAATCGTCACTCACCATATGGGCGGCATGATCCCTTACTTTGATGGCCGCGTCGGCTACGGTTGGGATCAGTTTGGAACGCGCACTTCGGACGTGGACTACAAAGCCCTGCTGCATTCCATGCCGAAGCGCCCTATCGATTATTTCCACATGTTCTACGCCGACACCGCCCTGTTTGGCGGATTGTCAGCCACCAAATGCGGCCTCGACTTCTTCGGCGTCGATCATTGTGTTTTCGCCTCCGACTTGCCCTTCGAGCCTTCGCCTGGCCTGTATATTCGAGAAACCATCCGCTGCATCGAAGCGCTCGACATCACCGCCGACGACAAAGATAAGATCTACCGTCGAAACGCACTCCGTCTCCTGAACATGGAGAGCAAGACCCAAAAGAGCGCGCCATGAAAACCAGTCTGCTTGCCATCGTGCTCTCAGCGATTACACCGGCCGTCGCCGCAACCTGCGGCAGCCTCAGCTCCCTCACGTTGCCCGATACGACCATCACACTGGCCCAACCTCTCGGCCCCGGCGAATTCAATCCACCCAACGGCCGCGCCGGTGGACCGTCCAACGCGAGCTTGTTCAAAAATCTCCGCGCCTTCTGCCGCGTCGCCGCGACTTTGAAACCCACCAGCGATTCCGACATCAAGATCGAAGTATGGCTGCCGGCCCAGGGCTGGAACGGAAAATTTCAGGCAGTCGGCAACGGTGGCTGGGCCGGAGTAATCAGCTATTCAGCGCTGGCCGAGGCACTCGAGCGCGGCTACGCCACTTCTTCCACTGATACCGGTCATGTCGGGGCAATCGGCCGCTTCGCGCTCGGGCATCCTGAGAAGTTGACCGATTTCGCATATCGCGCGGTCCACCAGATGACCGTCCAGGCCAAAGCTATCATCGGGGCTTTCTATGGCGACCCGCCCAAGCTCTCATATTGGAATGGCTGCTCCACCGGCGGCCGGCAAGGGCTGAAAGAAGCCCAACGCTTTCCTGACGATTACGACGCCATCATAGCCGGCGCGTCCGCCAACCCTCGCACGCATCTCTCCACCTGGCAGATTTGGCTCGCGCAGGGAGTTCTCAAAGACCCGCCCAACTACATTCCCGCGAGCAAATATCCGGTGATCCACAAAGCGGTGCTCGAAGCTTGTGACGCGGTCGACGGGCTCAAGGACGGGCTCCTCAGCGATCCCACTCTCTGCCACTTCGATCCCAAAGTGATCGAGTGCAAGGAGCGCGACGGCCCTACGTGCCTCACGTCCGCGCAGGTCGACGCCGCACGGAGAATGTACACCGCGCCGAAGAATCCGCGCACCAATCAGGAAGTCTTTCCACCGGCTGAACCCGGCAGCGAGCTCGGTTGGGGCATGCTGCTGGCCGGTCCCGAACCATTTTCCGCCGCCACCGATCAATTCCGCTATGTGGTCTTCAAAAACCCGAATTGGGATTGGCGCACGCTCAACCTCGATAACGACGTAGCGCTTGCCGACGAGATCGACAACGGCGCCATCAACGCCATCGATCCGAATCTCAAGCCTTTCCTGGCTCACGGAGGAAAGCTCCTGATGTATCACGGCTGGGGCGATCCAGGTGTGGCGCCGCTGGCCAGCGTCAATTACTACAAAGCCGCGTTGGACACTCTTAGTGGCGCAGGTCTCCGGCCCGCCGAGTCCATCCGTCTCTTCATGGTCCCCGGCATGGGCCACTGCGGCGGCGGCGATGGTCCCAACACCTTCGACATGGTGAGCGCGCTCGAGCAATGGAAGGAGCAGGGCCGTGCTCCCGTCCGTATTGTCGCGTCTCACCGCACCTCTGGAACAGTCGATCGCACGCGGCCTTTGTGCCCGTACCCGCAGGTCGCGAAATACAAAGGCGCCGGCAGCATCGATGACGAGGCGAACTTCGCCTGCGAGATGCCGTCGCCGGCCGCGACCAAATGACTCACCGGCTTCGTGCTGAGCAGGTAGGCAGTCTGCTGCGCCCGCCTGAGCTGCTGGAGGCCCGCGCTGCGCACGCTGAAGGCCGGCTCCCACTCGATCAACTGCGTCCGGTAGAAGATCGAGCCATTCTCACGGCACTGGAAAAACAGCGTCAAATCGGTATCGAGATCTTCACGGACGGCGAGATGCGCCGCGGCTCCTGGCTCACCGATATGGCCGATGCCGTGGACGGTTTCGTTTCGCAAAAAGTAGTACTGGAGTGGAAAGGACCTGGTGGAGGACCCGAGGGCAGTACGGCTCAGGCCGTCGGCGCGAAGCTTCGCAAACTCCGCAAGCTAACTGCCGACGAGCTGCCCTTTCTGAAGAAGAACGCTGGAGGTCCGTTCAAGGTCACCGTCCCCGCCCCTTCAAATTTCTTGGTAGCAAGCTTCAAGCCTGGGCTATCCGATTCCTTTTATCCAACGCACGCCGAGCTGCTACATGACCTGGTGGAAATCGTACGCGATGAGGTCCGCTGGCTGGTCTCCCAAGGAGTTCACTACATCCAGCTTGACGCACCTTATTATTCCCACTTTCTCGATCCACGGCAGCGTGAGAAGCTCCGCGCGTCCGGCATCGATCCGGATAAGGAGTTCGAACATGCAGTCGCGGGCGATAATGCCGCGCTGAAAGATGTTCCGCGTAATCATGTCACGCTCGGGCTGCACGTCTGCCGAGGTAACAGCCGCAGCCGCTGGTACACCGAAGGAGACTACGACGCTATTGCCGAGAAATTGTTCGGCATGCTCGACGTCGATGTGTTCCTGCTCGAATACGATAGCGATCGGGCTGGCAGTTTTGAAGCGCTACGCCGGGTCTCGCGAGGGAAAACGGTCGTACTGGGACTGATCACCACCAAAGAACCGAAGCTGGAATCGCAGGACGATCTCCTGCGCCGCATTGACGACGCTTCCCGGTACGTGCCGCTGGAGAACTTAGCCATCAGCCCGCAATGCGGCTTCGCATCGGTAGCCGCGGGCAACTTGCTGTCGATCGACGATCAGTGGCGCAAGCTGGAACTGGTCGTCAGCACTGCCCGAAAAGTCTGGGGCTAGCTTAAAACCGCACGCGCAGAACGATTGTTCCGTTGCGCGGCTGCGCGTACGGGGTCGTAGGCGAAACCGCCAAGTTGATGTAGCCGAAGCCACCGCTATTCAGCCCGGCTAACGGACCGCTGTGATTGGTGGATTGGGGGTTCGAGAAACCGGTCGCGGTGGGATTGTTCAGATAGGTGCGGTTGAAGATGTTGGCGAAATCAACGCGCATCTCGAGACTGAACCTTTCCTTGAGACGCCACACGCGGCCGAGACCCATGTTCTCGATGGGATGGCGCGCATAGCGATAGTCGTCATAGAAAGGCGCCGCGGTACCGAACTGACCCTGAGGTGGATTAACCCAGGCAGCCGGGTTCAGGATGAAGGTCTTCGATGGGTCGAAGCAGTGGCAGTTGATGTCTTGCGTGTAGAGTGGCACGCCGGGAACCCGGTCCGCCAGAGTAGGCTGGAAGAGCTCGTTGGCAAGGCTGGTGGTGGCCGGAGGGCTGGGGATCGGTAAGCCGCTGGCATAGTCGAAGAAAGCGTTGATTTCCCAATCGCGAAGCGCGTACGAGAGAGCCTTGTTGCCTGGTAATTTCGGCACGGTATAGGTACCCGCGAAATTGAACATGAACGGCTGATCGAAGCTCGAAAAGCTCTTCGCCAGCATCGGACTTCCGACCACGCCGACGTAGTTTGCGCCGGCCACCGTGGTGCTCGTGTTCGGATCGATGCCTTCTTCTAGCGATTTCTGCCAACTGAAAGAACTGCTAAAGACGAAGCCATGGCTGAATCGCTTGGTGCCTTTCATCTGCAGGGAGTCGTACCAGGTTCTGCCCCGCGGATCGCCGATCCCGGGAATGTTGCCGAACTGCGGGAATGGCCGCAGTGACTGCGCGACAGTGTTGGTGGGCGCGAAGCCGGGATAGGGCGCTTTGTTGAAACCGCGCGCCGCCGCGGTGGTCGAGCTCAGCGTGGAGAGCAGGAGAGCTTGGTCGTTGGGATTGGTGATGTCCAGTCCGAACGCGGTGAGTCTTTGCGGTGTAATCGCATTGATGTCGGAAAGAGAGGGCGACGTCCACCATGCGCCGCGATTCCCGACGTACGCGGCTTCGACGATTAAGTCGCGGCTGATCTCGCGCTGGATACCGATACTCCATTGCGTCTGCCTGGCTGGCCGGCCGGCATTGGGATCTAGAAATCCAATGCCTCCGGGAAGAGCTTGGCCGCCTGCCGGACTGGTGGGGAAAAGACCGGGTTTAAATACTGGCCAAGCGGGCTCGTCCTGAGGCGGTATGCCGCCTGAGAGCGTCATGGCAGGTTGGCCGGCACCCGGAGAACTAAACGTCGATGTCGCGGCGACACCAGCCGACGAGTAGCCAAGCTGGGTCGTACCGGTTTGATTGTAGATGATGCCAAAGCCGGCGCGGAAAACAGTTTTTGGAGTGATCTGATAGGCGACCCCAACTCTGGGACCGAGGGCAAAAGGATAATTCTTGGCGAAGCTGCAATTGCAAGTGGACTCGAAGATGATCGCGCCCGGGTAGCCTCCGACCGTCGGGTTAGGCGTGTTGGGGGAGAAATTGGCGCCGCGGCCATGCTCCTCTTTGAAGTAGGTGCCGTAATCCCATCGCAATCCGTAATCCACCGTCAAGTTGCGGGTCACCTTCCACGAGTCCTGAACGAATACGCCCCACTGCTGTTTTGAATTCCGATATTCGGCCGGCGCGGCTATGGAGAAGTTATCCACTTGGCCCAGCAAGAAACTGGCGTAGGCGAAACCCGGCGTGCCGCCGGCGAATGTCCGGCCGACCAGATAGGGCTCATTGGTTTCGTTGGCGCTGAATCCGTACGATCCGTTGGTGTTGGTG
>Ga0210406_10007912_pt1 | contig 10714 bp, 12 predicted proteins | sample IncBWC30MmetaG_FD_155454 | JGI IMG/M metagenome (GOLD analysis project Ga0210406, IMG submission 155454) | Forest soil microbial communities from Barre Woods Harvard Forest LTER site, Petersham, Massachusetts, United States - Inc-BW-C-30-M | ecosystem: Environmental > Terrestrial > Soil >... | reverse complement strand
AACTGCATGTTCGTTCGCATTCACGTCCGGCACCACCGTGAGCCTGACTGCAACCGCGGCTTCCGGTTCGGGCTTCGATGGCTGGAACGGCGCGTGCTCAGGCACCGGGGCCTGTTCGTTCAAGTCCACGGCCGACACCGGCGTGGGAGCAACATTCGACCTGCCGGATTTCAACATGTCGGTGACACCGTCAGCGACGCCGACCATTGCACCCGGAGCATCCACGCGGTTCGATGTCGCGATTGCAGGTCTCGGAGGGTTCTCGACCCCGGTCGCGGTGACTTGTTCGTCACCGACAACCCAGGGAGTGAACTGCACTCTCTCTGCCGCATCCGTCAAGCCAGGCAGCACAGTTACCCTGACGGTTACCACCTTAGGCCCGTCTGGAGCGCTGGCTCCGCTGCCGCTAATACAACCCCGCGGTCCGTTGTATGCCGCTTTGATCTCCATGCCTGGCCTTGCGCTGGTGGGATTGGGCTGCGGTGGCAGGTCCAATAGAAGAAAGCTCGCTTTGCGATTGTGTGCTTACTCGCCCCTGCTGTTGCTGGTCGCGCTCGAGTTGGCTTGCGGCGGCAGCAGTGGAACCAAGAACTCTGGGACGCCTCGAGGGACGTATACCGTCAGCGTAAATGCCGCAACCGCGGGAGTGCAGCACACGATCCCTGTTACCGTCAACGTGCACTAAGAGCGATGGAGACAGTCATGCGATTCGTTGCTTTATTTCGTCCGATTGCGTTGGCGGGCTTCATCGCCTCGCTGGCAAGCGCCGATCTCCGCGCGGCAGATGCGGGTATAACCGGCACCCGTGTACCTCTACCCACCGGTCCGAATGCGATAGGAACATTCTCCGTTCGATTGACTGATGCTGCCCGCAGTAATCCCTTTCTCAAAGACGGCAGTCACAGGGAATTAATGGTGCGCTTCTGGTATCCCGCGGTGCGTACGTCCGGTTGCGCGCCCGCGGAGTACATTTCTCCGAAAGTCCGCGCCTACCTCTCCGAATCCCTGGGGATTCCAGCATTCGACATTCGCACCAATAGCTGCCGCGAGGCTCCAGTGCTTGCGGGGCGCCATCCAGTGATCATCGCGTCGCACGGTTACACCGGCATGTACACCGACTACACGTTCCTGTTCGAAGATTTGGCCAGCCGAGGGTACGTGGTTGCTTCGATCGCACATGCCTACGAATCCACCGCGCTGGAACTGCCGGATGGAAAACTCATCACCTCACGGTTCGGGACCTACCTGATAGAAAACACGCTACGCATGGACGATTCGTGGCTCAAGATGGCAACCTCAATACGGCAAGCGGACCTGCGTTTCGTTTGTGCGGAACTAAGTCGCTGGAGCGAAAGAGGTGGCCCGCTCTTCGGCAAGCTCGACTTGTCACGAATCGGCGTATTGGGCCACTCACTAGGAGCAGATACGGCGATGACCGGCCTTCGTCTGCAGCTGGAAATAAAGGCCGCGCTCTTGCTCGACCCTATCGCGCTTTCGAAAAGCGCCACCGCTGGAAGCAACAAGCCCGTCATGCTCGTCAATGAAGGACGAGAACAGTGGTCGAATCAGGAATGTGAACTCTGGAATAATTTGCATGGAGCCAAGCGCGCGGTGCTATTTCGGGAAGCAGACCACTTTACTCCGACGGATGCGATCTGGCTCAGTTCCTATCTCCCTGAACTACGAGTCGAAACCGGCAACATCGGACCTGACAAGACTGTCGACGCCATCCGAAACTACGTCGCCGCATTCTTTGCCACGTACCTTTCCGGCGAGCCGACCAGTCGCCTGCTCGACGGCATATCCACCGAGTACGAAGGAATGAGTCTCGTGACAGTAAACAGACCTTTATGCTCGCCGGTGATTACTTCGGCCCCAGCGCTCGCACTCGCTCCATGAGGACGACATCATCCCAGTCTGCTGCTCGAACCTCAATCACGGTCCTGCTGCTCTGCTGTAGGAAGGAAAACGTGAGCCAAGCAAAAAAACGACGCGCGCTACGTCTATATCTTGCTGCTGGGGCCGGTGCACTCCAACTACCCGTGCGTACACCGGCAGAATCAGCGTTACGGTCGGATCCGGCGCATTCGGCACCGCAATCGAGCTGAGTCCGATCGGGCATTGGAGTATTGCTACACAGGTAATTGATGACGAATACTGAGGAATCGACTGTCAGGGTGTTCTTATTAGCAGAGAGCCGATTGTTACGCGACGTTTTTGTCCGTCTTTTGGCTAGAAAGACTGCCCTCCAAGTCGTTGGTGTCGCCGGCTGCTCGGAGCAGGCTATAGTCTCCGCGATATCTGCAGGTCCCGATGTCATCTTATGCGATTCGTTGCCGGAAGTAATCTCCGACAACGGGACCATCAGGGTATTGCGCCGGGACCTTCCTAACTTGAAAGTCTTGATGTTCGGAATGGATTGCGAAGAAGAGAATTTCCTAATCGCCGTGCAGCAAGGAGTGAGTGGATACCTGCTAAAGGATGCCTCGGCATTGGACGTCGCATCAGCCATTCGAGCCGTGGGCCATGGCGATTCAGTCTGTCCACCAAGACTCTGTGCCTCGCTTTTCAACTACGTAGCAGGCTCGAGCTCCTGGAACCCGAGAGCACAGGTAGCGAAGAAACTGGGGCTCACCCGGCGTGAACAGCAACTAGTGGAATTGATCAGCCAGGGGCTCACTAACAAGGAAATTGCTGGTCGCTTATATCTCTCCGAACAGACTGTCAAGAACCATCTCCGACGCATGTTCCGAAAATCTGGCTCCTCGGACCGGTTACAAGCCGTTGGGTTCTGGCGTGCGCAAGGCTTCTGGAGCTAGTGCCAAGCGATCGCTGACCAGCTAGATCCAGCAGTCGTCGGATCTTGGGGACTTGGAACCTGACCCAACGTAAAGAGATTTAGTCTTACCTGTCCATCGATCAGCAGTTACTCGAAAACAGATATTGCCGAGTAAAGCTATAGTGCAGCGCACAGATGACGCTTCCTGAGAAACGCAACTCGGGCCCTATGAGATTCAAGCTCCGCTAGGTGCGGGCGGGATGGACGAAGTTTATTTCGCCCGGGACACTTGAACTTGATCGCAAGGTCGCGGTCAAGATTCTGTCCGCGCATCTCTCCGATAGCGCACAGACGCGGGAACGGTTCGACCACGAAGCCCGTGCTATTTCTTCTATGAGTCACCCTCACATTTGCCACCTCTACGATGTCGGCCAGCACAACGGGACCAGCTACCTGGTTTTGGAATATCTCCAAGGGGAAACCCTCGCCGATCGCTTCCTGAAAGGTCCGCTGCCGTCTGATCAAGTACTGAAGATCGCAATTGAGATCTGCGAGGGACTAGAAAAAAGCGCACGGCAGCGGCCTGGTGCATCGCGATCTGAAGCCAAGCAACATCATGCTCACCAAGAATGGGGCAAAGCTGATGGACTTCGGTTTGGCGACGGCTACACTGGCGATTGTAGGGGCAGGATCGTCGTCGAACTCCCCGGCCACTATGTCAGAACCGCTGACCGCGGAAGGCACGATCGTCGGCACGTCATCGCCACTTTGGCGATCTTGCGCCCGCGCCGCATGGCCAGATGAAAGAACTGCCTGCGCCATTGCGGCTCGCTGCGCACCATGACCTGCGCCGCTTCCACCAGCAGGAAGCGCAGCAACGCATTGCCCTGCTTGGTATGTGTTCCAGTCGTCGCCGATTCACCGCGGCACTAGTCCGAGATAGCAAGCAATCTGCTTCCCACACTGAAAGCGCTTCGCATCCATAATGATCAGCACGAAAGCTAGCGCGCTCGACGCACCTACGCTCGGATGCGTCATCAGTCGCTGCGCTGCGGGACTGTGCCTCTCGAAAACATCGAAATGTCTGAGCGGATGGGAATTATACTTCTCCATAATTCTCTCCTCCGATGCTCATTTCACTCACGACACTGCTCGCCACTATGTCCTCGATCTTCCGTTCGCGCGCTGGCCTTGAGCTCGAGAACCTGGCACTGCGTCACCAAATCGGCGTGCTTCAGCGATCCGCGAAAAAACGTCCGAAACTGACTCGCGGGGACCGCCTGTTGTGGGTCTGGTTGTCCCGCTTCTGGAGCGGCTGGCGCTCGACGGTGGTGATCGTCAAGCCAGAAACGGTCCTGGCCTGGCATCGTGTCGGCTTTCGCCTGTTCTGGACCTGGAGGGTGCGGCGCGGCCAACCCGGACGACCGGTCATTTCCTGCGAGGTCCGCAATCTAATTCGCAGGATGTGCCGGGAGAATCCCGGTTGGGGTGCACCCCGCATTCACGGCGAGCTGCTCAAGCTCGGCATCGACATCGGGGAGAGCAGTGTCAGCAAATATATGGTGCGCGGCCGCAAGCCGCCGTCGCAGACCTGGCGCACCTTCCTGCAGAATCACGCCCAGCAGCTGGTCTCTATCGACTTCTTCACTGTACCGACCGTTCGCTTCCAGGTTCTCTATGTGTTTCTGGTGTTGGCCCATGACCGGCGTCACCTTGTCCATTTCAATGTGACTGCGCATCCGACGGTGACATGGACGGACAACAACTGCGAGAAGCCTTTGCCTTTGACCAACTCCCGCGCTATCTGCTCCGCGATCGCGACGCCATCTTCGGCGCGGATTTCCGTAGCGAGGCAACCGACATGGGAATCCAGGAAATCCTGTCCACCCCTCGATCCCCCTGGCAGCGAGCCTACGTCGAGCGCGTCATTGGTTCGATTCGGCGCGAGTGCCTGGACCATGTGCTCGTGTTCCACGAAACGTCCCTCCGTCGTATCCTTCGTTCGTATTTGGATTACTATCACCGATCGAGAACGCATCTCTCCTTAGGGAAGGACTCGCCCGAGCCGAGATCGGTTCAGCCGGAGCCAATGGGGAGAGTCGTGGCTCTGCCCCAGGTCGGCGGGCTGCATCATCGCTACGAACGACGGGCCGCCTGAGACCCCGCCATCCCTTAATATAGGTGCTGACGACGCCACGCCCGGCGCGATCCCGCCACGCCGAAAGCTGACACATTGCCGTTTTCGCGGCAGGAGCAGCGATCACGGACATGGCCACCGAGAGATGCGCTTTCTGCAGGTACTTTTGCTTCACCTTATCTTACTGAGATCGAGTTTTCGGTATGGACAAAGGACTACGGTCTGCGAATTGCGAGTTGCCGGGTGCGCCATGTGGCACTAGAATGATCCGCTTAATCAGGGCCACAATCCGTTTCCCAATCAAGAAGAGACATGAAAATAGGAACGATCGTACTGACTGTGGCCCTGTGCCTTGTGGGAGTACCAGTGGGTTTCGCCCAAGACGCCTTCATGGGAGTCTGGAAACTGAAAGAGGCGAAGTCGGAATTCTCCTCGGGAGCGCCGAAGAACACCACTGTGGTCTACGAGGCCGAAGGCGACAGAGTGAGAGTTACGGTGGACAGTATCAGCAGCGATGGCAAGCCAACGCATTACCAATGGACAGGCAAGTTCGATGGCAAAGAATATCCAGTCACAGGTGACCCGCTGTCAGATGCGCGGTCGTACACCAAAATCGACGACCGTATATTGGGGTTCAACGTCATGAAAGGCGGCAAGCATATTACCAGCGGTCGGATTGTCGTATCTGATGACGGAAAGAGCCGCACGGTCACCATGAGCGGAGCAGACGCGAAGGGCCACAGGGTGAGTAAAAACGAGGTGTATGAGAAGCAATAGCCGGAATGCTTACAGTGATGCCCTCACTTCGGTATGAGTGCTGCGGGCACAGCGTTTTGGGGATTATCGAATGATGCTGCTGCTGAATCTTTAGCCAACGGTAGAGCATTTGACGGCTTATCTGCCCACTGGGGAAAGCAAAGTGGCCTCACAAGCTCAATCCGCTGCCGTATGCGCCGAGCGCTCACGCATCATACGTTTGCTTACGCTTCTGGCGATCTTCTTCGCCTCCTCTGCCGGTCGGATCCTCGCGCTCGACTCATCAAATCGCATCTCGCAATATGGTCATAGCGTCTGGAGGCTGCAAGACGGCTATTTCGGCGGGGCTGTATTCGATGTCACGCAGACCGCAGACGGCTATATTTGGGTAAGCTCGGAGACCGGACTCTATAGATTTGACGGAATACGTTTTGTCCAATGGCGCGCCCAGTCCGACAAGGTATCGACTCTATCCCACGTCACCGGTCTTCAGGGCGCGCGGGATGGAAGCCTATGGATGAGTACAAATGATGATCTGGCACACGTTGTCAACGACCGATTGATTCGGTTTCAGGAAAACGAAGGCTGGATGGTCCTCGATCTCATTCAAGACAAAGACGGGAAAATCTGGTTCTCACGCTTTCGGGTGAGTGACGTTACCCATCCTCTGTGCCAGGTCCTGGATAGCGGAGTTCGGTGCTACGGACGCGAGGACGGACTTGAGGTTACTTCCGCGAATAGGTTGTTCGCGCAGGATTCTTCCGGCGCTTTTTGGATGGGAGACGGCAGAGAGATCACGAGGTGGCGGCCAGGAGAGTCGAAAACTGTTTTCCGCCCGGAGTCGTTGCACTCCAACGAGGGAAATCTCGGCATCTCCGCACTAGTGCCTGAGACGGATGGCTCCGTCTGGGTTGGCATGGCGATCTCCGGCCGCGGCGCGGGACTGCAACGATTGGTGAACGGCACTTTCCAACCGTTTCGTTCGAGAGAGTTGAATGGCGAGACGCTGGAGGTGCTCTGCCTGTTCAAAGATCGTCAGAACAGCCTGTGGGTTGGAACCAGTCAGGGCCTTTACAAAATTCATGACACTAAAGTCGATCATTATGGAACCGCAGAGGGCTTGTCCAGCGATTACATTAACTGGATATTCGAGGACCGCGAAGGCAACCTCTGGGTGACCACTTCGCAGGGGCTCGATATGTTTCGAGACCTGCGAGTGAGCAGTATTTCTAAACGACAGGGCCTGATTGAAGATGGCGTGGAATCAGTCGCTGCCTCGCGCGATGGCAGCGTGTGGATAGGAACAAGCCGTCTGCAGGTGCTCGGTCCGGACGGAATCTCTTTTGGCCCGGGAAGCTCTTTGCCGGGAAATCTGGTTACGTCTCTTTTCGTTGACCACGCAGATCGTCTCTGGATGGGGTTCATGAACAGGCTCTATGTTAACGAGCGAGGAAGTTTTCGTGAAATCGCAAAACAGGATGGCAGTGCCCTCGGAATGGCAATGGGAATTACGGAAGACAAAGAATACAACATATGGGTGGAGACAAAGGGAGCCTCCCGCGATCCACCAGGAACGCTCGTCCGAATTCAAAACCTGAAGGTCACGCAGGAGTTCCCATCTCCGGCGATGCCATTGGCAAGAAAGATCGTGTCCGATCCTCAGGGGGGAATCTGGCTAGGTCAGATGACGGGCGATTTGGCGCGCTATCGCGATGGCCAAATCAGTGACTTCAAGTTTGCTAACCATCCCAATTCACGCGTTGTGGCAATTACCGCGGCCCCCGACGGCTCCATCCTGGGAGCGACTGAATTTGGTGTGGTTGGATGGAAGGATGAGAAGCAGCAGATCCTGACAGTACAAAACGGCTTGCCTTGCAATAATGTCACCGCCCTTATTTCGGACGATGCAGGGAATCTGTGGCTCTTTGCACAGTGCGGCCTGGTCGAGATTCCGAAGGAGCAAATGCAACTATGGTGGGAGCACGCAGAAAGAAAATTGACGCTGCGAGTGTTCGACGCGCTCGATGGAGTGCAGCCTGGTCAAGGTCATTTCAACACCAGCGCAAAAACTCCCGATGGGCGATTGTGGTTTGCCAATGGCATTGTGCTGCAAGTGATCGATCCCGCGCACATCTCCGACAATCAACAGCCACCGCCAGTGCGCGTTGAGCAAATCATTGCAGACAGACGCAGTTACTCGCCACAAACTGGGCTAACGGTTCCACCACGAACTCGCGATCTTGAAATCGATTACACAGCTCTGCGTTACGCAGCGCCTCAGAAGGTTCGATTTCGCTACAAGCTTGAGAATCGCGACGCTGATTGGCAGGAACCTGGGACCAGACGTCAGGCTTTTTATAACGATCTTCGTCCGGGAAGTTACCATTTTCATGTGATTGCCTGCAATGATGACGGCATCTGGAACGAGAACGGAGCTTCTCTGAATTTCTCCATTCTTCCGGCCTATTATCAAACAGCATGGTTCCGCGCATCTTGTGCGGGCGTATTTCTGCTCTTCCTGTGGGTCATCTATGAGTTTCGTGTTCGGCAATTGCACCGGCAGTTCGCGATCTCGTTGGACGCGCGGGTACAGGAGCGAACTCGCATCGCGCGAGAACTGCACGATACCCTGCTCCAGAGTTTCAACGCACTCTTGCTCCGTTTCCAAACAGCGGCAGATTTGCTCAGTACTCGGCCAGATGAAGCGAGGCGTACTCTCGACAGCACAATCGATCAAACTGCTCAGGCACTCATCGAAGGGAGAAACGCCGTCCAGCAGTTGCGCTCGAATAGCCTAGGCAGCAACGACCTCGTATGCGCGATTGGTTCACTTGGGCAAGCGCTGACTGCCGATGGATCCAACCGTGATGCCCCAGCCTTTCATCTTGAAGTGGAAGGCACGCCGCAAGATCTTCTTCCAATCACGAGGGATGAAGTCTATCGGATTGCAGGCGAGGCCTTGCGAAACGCCGTCCGGCACGCACGAGCCCGCCGCATCGAAGTTGACATCCGCTATGACAGGGAGCAACTTCGATTGCAGATTCGGGACGACGGACAAGGGATCGACCCACAACTTCTTCGCACAGATGGACCTTCCGGACACTATGGTTTACGCGGGATGCGTGAACGTGCTCAATCTCTGGGAGGCGAGCTCACTATCTGGAGCGATGTGAATTCAGGTACTGAGATCGATCTTACTGTTCCTTCCTCCACCGCTTACACGAAGCCCGGTCTTTCCCGTTTGCGGATTCTAACGAAACGAAGACCGACGAGATCATGAATACGGGGACGAAAGCGATTCGCATTCTAGCCGTGGATGACCACCCAACATTCCGCCTAGGAATCGCCGGTCTTGTGGGTGCCCAATCTGATATGTGTCTGGTCGCGGAAGCAGCGAATGGGCAGGAGGCGATTCAGCAGTTTCGAGCACATCTTCCAGACGTAACCTTGATGGATTTGCAGATGCCAGAAATGAACGGCCTGGACGCCATGATCGCTATTCAAGGTGAATTCCCTGACGCTCGAATCATCGTGCTGACAACTTACCTCGGAGACGTTCAGGTATTGCGCGCGTTGAAGGCGGGGGCCCGCGGCTATTTGTTAAAGACTTCTCTGCATAAAGAACTCGGGGATACAATCCGAGCCGTCCATGCAGGAAGAAAAGTACTTTCAAACGAGGTTTCCTTCCAACTTGCAGAACATGCGGGCGAGGATGCTTTGACGCCCGCAGAGATTCGAGTTCTCCGTCTGATTGCTGAGGGATATGCCAACAAGGAAATTGGTGCACAGCTCGCAATCAGCGAAGAGACTATCAAGAGCCAGGTCAGAAGCATCCTTTCAAAACTGAACGCGAACGATCGAACCCATGCAGCATTGATTGGGTTGAGGCGCGGCATCATCGAACTTTAATCACTCGAAAGAGTGATTCGGGCTGATCTTTTTAGGCTTTCGCCCGGATTCTAGAAGATTCATCATCTGAATCTGGTGTGCAGCGCCTATTCTCATCATTCGCGCGTGGCTGGCCCGGGGTCGGGCTCCTTCTGTTGCGAGTTGCTGCAGGCGGTTCGTTAGTAGCTCGCACCATTCTGGTGTTGGGGAATGCACCCACCCTCGGAACCGGCTTCTTCCAACTCTTCATTGCAACTGTCGGACTGCTGCTAATCACTGGACTGTGGACTCCCGTTGTTGCGACCGTCATGGCGCTCCTCGAATTGTGGCGAATCATTTCACGCCAGGGAGACCCTGCAAGCGAAATTCTGGTTTGTACCCTCGCCTTGGCGATTGCTCTACTTGGGCCCGGAGGCTGGTCGGTTGACGCCCGCCTTTTTGGATGGAAGCGCATCGAGATCGACACTCAAAAGAACAAGCGCTAACTACCTCAGAAGTGTGACGAACTCACCCTCCCAGTCTAGTGAAACCTGACCCTCGATTTAGGTTTGTCGGAAATCGGAATCGATCGCAAAGTGTGTGAAGAAAGGCCGACGAGGACCGCTGAATCGGCAACAAGTAGCTTTCATCGAGGAGAACGAACTATGACTCACGTCATGATGCGTTCAAAACACACCACAGTCCTGGCAAGTCTTGTTTTCTTTGCCGGAAAAGCGTCGACACAAGAAGAAAGAGGAACAAAATGAAGAATGACGGAAGTGTATTCAGCAGTCCTTCGAACCGGCGCAGCTTTGTGAGAACCGCATTGGCAGCCGCCGGGGCAGCAACCATGGGAACCGGCTTGCTCGCACGCGCCACTAAGGCGTCTGCGCAGCAGGCGAGCTCCGACACTAGCCTCACTGCAGGCGATATTGCCATCCTACAGTTCCTGGCTGCGGGAGAAGCCCTCGAGGCTGATTTTTACACCCAATATAACGAACTGGGCGGACACCGCGACGCCGAAGTTCCGGGAGGAAGCGGCAATCGAATCTACACCCAGGCGCTGAGAAGAATCGATCCCAATTTCTCTCAATACATTCATGACATCACTGACGACGAGATGAGCCATCAGAATTTCCTGAATGCATATCTTGTTTCGAATGGCGCCGACCCCG
>Ga0210406_10007911_pt1 | contig 10715 bp, 8 predicted proteins | sample IncBWC30MmetaG_FD_155454 | JGI IMG/M metagenome (GOLD analysis project Ga0210406, IMG submission 155454) | Forest soil microbial communities from Barre Woods Harvard Forest LTER site, Petersham, Massachusetts, United States - Inc-BW-C-30-M | ecosystem: Environmental > Terrestrial > Soil >... | reverse complement strand
GAGATCGAAAATCTTGGTCAGGTTGCGAACTTCAAGCAGAGCCACGGGGTCAGAGTAGCAGCGGATTCCATTTTTTTCACCCCGCAATCATCGGCACAGCCGCCAGCGCCGCGACCATGCCGATGGTGCGGGCGCGGCTGAAGTGCTCGTGCAGAAAAATGCGAGCAAGCACAACGGTGACTGCTGGATAGAGCGAACTGAGCACGACCGCATCGTCCAGGCGTCCGATTTGAGCGGCGCGGATGAAGACGGCGCTACCGGTGATGTCGAGGATTCCGGCAACGATGGCAATTCCCAGCACCGGTGTGGCCACCGCGCGGAGATGTCTTCCGAATAGAACCATAGCTCCTGTGACGAAGAGCGAACCGACACGCGAGCAGCCCGCGGCCCACAATGCCGAGGCGTCGCCCGCCTGGTGAATGCAAAGATAAAAACCAGCAAAGCCGATTCCGGCCAGCACCGCCATGCCCAAACCTTCAGGACGCCCAGAATCGCCCTCGGCGCGTGAGATGAGCCAGACACCGATTCCAGCGACAATAAAACCGAGCGCGTGCCGATAGCCGGGAAAACCCTCCGTAAAAGCGGCTACGATGGTCGGTATCGCGGCGCCCACAACGGCCGCCACAGGCGCGACCAGTCCCATATTTCCGCTGGCCAATGAACGATAGAACAAAGCCAGAGCCGTGCCCCCGACCGCCCCGGCGATCAGCGACCAAACCAGGCTGGCGTTTCCCGGAAATGGCGCGTGGGTCATCAGCGCCATCGTGCCCATCAGGACCATACCGCTGATGTGCACGATGGCGGTGAACAGAAACGCGTTCGCGCGGCGTGCGCCCACTCCACCCAGAAAATCACTCGCGCCCCAGACACCTACGGCGGTGAGACTGTAAGCAGCGGGAAGATAGTTCGCAGGGGCAAGCACGGGAATTTGAGATTAGCACGTACTACTCAATTACGCGGCCCCCTTGCGGAACCCGCACCGCAGCCCGAAGCCGGATCCGGCAACACGCTCTTGCTCACGCCTCCCGGCGGCGTTCGTCGCGATCCCCACAGAATGATTTCGGTCGCGAGTAAGTTCTAATCCGGTGTATACTGCGATTCTTCTGAAGTACTTCCCCGAATTCAATCTGGAGGAACTCCCATGTTATTGCGTAAGGTAGTCTCCGTGTTGTTCGGACTGTATGGGCTCTTAGCGTTGGCGCAACAAGCGCCGAATCAGATAACCAATGCCGACATCGGCAAAATGTTAAAGGCTGGAGTAGATCAGAAAATAGTCAAATGGGTCATTGATAACAGCGATGGAAGAATGCTGGACGCCACGCCGGGGGCCATTAAGGCGTTGAAGGCTGCAGGCGGATCGCAGGCAGTACTCGACGCAGTGTCGGCCAAGGCTGCGAAGGCAAAGAAAGTACCGTCCTCGGCCCTAATGGCCCGGAGGACAACACACTCGGCGAAGGTCAACCATGCCGCCGCTACTGTCGCGGCTCTTCGCAAACAGGAAACATCCGCGCGCACCGCTAAGCAAATCGAATCGCTTCAGGGTGAGACCTGCGAAGACAATCTGCAAACCGTGGACGATTGCCACTCCAATCACAAAACGGGCTGCACGCACAGCGAGAATCCCCGCTACGACGCCTATCTGAACTATCTGAAAAACAGCTTGCCAGACCCAGGTTCAGCGCCATCCGGCGACGTGAACGGCGGAAACCCGCTCGGAGCTGATTTTTTTGCTCAACTCGAGAGTGGCATCCCGGACACGCTTGGTTCCACCAACCACGCGCAGCATGCTTCCGAACTTGCGCAGTTGGGCGAGGGCCAAATCGTTACCTTGACTGGAACTCTCTATTACGCGATCCATGGAGGTTCCGAGACCTGCAATTGCCAGTTGAGCGGGGATAACTCGCTTGTCGACTTTCACATCGGCGTTGGGTTTGCGGATTTCCCGCTAAGCGCCGACGTGCTCGCCCAACTGCGCGGCGGCAGTGAATACAGCCAAATCCTTTCAGTTCAAGATCAGCACGTCCTCGACCAGGCCAGCGTGGTCGTGGAGATGACTCCGTATTATCGCGAACAGTTCCGTCCGGGCTGGACCCTGGACAAGGTGCAGAACGCAACCGGGCGGCAGGTGAGGGTTACGGGGCAATTGATGATTGACAACGTTCACCATAAGCCGGCTGACGACTGCGGCCTGGGCGACGCCGACACCGGGAAGTGCTGGCGTTTGTCAGTCTGGGAAGTTCATCCCGTAAGCAGTTTCCAGGTATGCAACGCAGACCACTGCGACGCCAATTCTACAAGTTGGGTGAACCTGGAAGACATGTGACGTAAGGCTTGCGTGGCGCGGACACTCTTGTCCGCGCCGCACGCAGCCTGGGCAAAAGCTCGCGGACAGGAGTGTCCGCGCCACGCGGCAGATTACGCCGTGACCGCTTCCGGCTGCTCTTTCCCCGCCAGCAGTTGGCGCAACACGTACTGGAGTATGCCTCCATTAGCGTAGTAGAGAGCTTCCTGCGGAGTGTCGATGCGAACGATCGCTTGAAATTCGGCTGTCTTCCCACCCTTCACCCGCACAGTAATCTTGCGACCGGAAGAGAATTTCTCGACCACATCGCGAATCCCTGCAATCTCGAAGACTTCTTCGCCGGTCAGCTTCAGCGTCTCGGCATTTTCTCCCAGCAGAAACTGCAGTGGCAAAATACCCATGCCGACGAGGTTGGAGCGGTGAATGCGTTCGTAGCTTTCCGCAATCACGGCGCGAACGCCGAGCAACCGCGGTCCCTTCGCTGCCCAGTCGCGCGAAGATCCGGAGCCGTATTCCTTACCCGCCAAAATCACGAGCGGCACTTTTTCGGCATGGTATTTTTCGGAGGCATCGAAGATCGATATCTCCGCGCCATCGGGCAGGTGGCGAGTGAATCCACCTTCGGTGTTAACCATTTTATTGCGCAAGCGGACGTTGGCGAACGTACCACGCACCATGACTTCGTGATTGCCGCGACGCGATCCGTAGGAATTGAAGTCCGCGGGTTGCACGCCGTGGGCAATCAGGTATTTACCGGCGGGTCCATCTTTCTTAATCGAGCCGGCCGGTGAGATGTGATCGGTGGTGACGCTGTCGCCGAGCACGGCTAGCACACGCGCGTCCTTGATGTCTTCTATAGCGGACGGTTGGAGCGCCATGTCATCGAAGTACGGTGCCTGCCGGATGTAGGTGGAATCATGTTCCCAAGCGTATGTCTCGCCCTTCGGAACCGGCAGCCCGCGCCAGCGTTCGTCTCCCGAGTACACCTGGGCATAGCTCTTGCGGAACATCTCGGATGTAATCGCGCTCGCCATCGCCTGTTCGACTTCCAGCTGAGAGGGCCAGATGTCGGCGAGGTAGACGGGCTTGCCGTCTTTGCCTTTTCCGATGGGATCTCTGCGCAGATCGACATCAATGCGCCCGGCAAGAGCAAAGGCCACCACCAGCGGCGGCGACATCAAATAGTTGGCGCGGACTTCGGAATTGATTCGGCCCTCGAAGTTGCGATTGCCGGAGAGCACCGAGGCGACGACCAGATTTTTCTCGTCGATTTCTTTCGAGACCTCAACTGGCAGCGGGCCCGAGTTTCCGATGCACGTGGTGCAGCCGTAGCCGACAAGATGAAACTTCAGCTTCGCCAGATACTGCATGAGTCCGGCTTTCTCGAGATAGTCGAGGACGACTTTCGATCCCGGGGCGAGCGAAGTCTTAACCGTCGCGGGGACTTCTAGACCGCGTTCCACGGCCTTCTTTGCCAGGAGTCCGGCGGCAAGCATCACGCATGGGTTTGATGTGTTCGTGCAACTGGTGATAGCCGCAATCACTACACTGCCGTGCTGCAGCGCAACATTGCCATTCATCGGTATGTGTTCGTGGACATTCGGATCCTCGACACCAACGGCCGTCGGACTTCCACCCTCCTGTTCCCAGCGACTGACTTGCTTGAGTTCGTTCTGCTTTGCGGCGACGGCGGCTTCGGAGGGAGCCGCCGCAGCGGCCTTTGCTTGCGGCTTGATCAGAGAAGGCAACGCCTGCGCAAATGACTCGCGTGCCTGCGACAGCACGACTCGATCCTGCGGGCGCTTGGGTCCGGCGAGACTCGATTCGACATTGGCAAGATCAAGACTCAGCAGTTCGGAGTATTCGGCTTCGGGCGTCTTGGCGTCGTGAAAAAGTCCCTGCTCGCGGGCGTAGGCTTCGACCAACGCGATCTGCTCGTCGCTGCGCCCGGTGAGTTTCAGATAGCGCAGGCTTTCTTTGTCGATCGGGAAGATGCCGCAGGTAGCACCGTATTCGGGAGCCATATTGGCAATGGTGGCGCGATCGGCGAGTGGCAGGTCTTGCAGGCCGGGGCCAAAGTACTCGACGAACTTCCCGACTACACCGTGCTTGCGAAGCATCTCGGTGATGGTAAGAACAAGGTCGGTTGCGGTGGCGCCTTCGCGCAGGCGTCCGGTTAGCTTCACACCGACGACGAGCGGGATCAGCATGGAGACCGGCTGTCCGAGCATGGCGGCCTCGGCTTCGATACCGCCCACGCCCCATCCCAGCACGCCGAGTCCGTTGACCATGGTGGTGTGCGAGTCAGTGCCGACGAGTGTGTCGGGATAGGCGGTGCGCTTTGCTCCCTCTTCATGAACGAAAACCACACGCGCGAGATACTCGAGGTTGACCTGGTGGACGATGCCCGTATCCGGCGGCACGATGGCGAGATTGCGGAAGCCGGTCTGTCCCCAGCGTAAAAACACATAACGTTCTTTGTTGCGTTGGAATTCCAACAGCGCGTTCACATCAAACGCTTTGGATGATCCGAATTCGTCCACCTGGACTGAGTGGTCGATCACCAGTTCGGCGGGCTGCAGCGGGTTGATGAGCTTCGGGTCGCCGCCGAGGCGCTTCATGGCGTCGCGCATGGCGGCAAGATCCACAACTGCGGGGACGCCAGTGAAATCCTGCAACAACACGCGGCTGGGCGTGAAGGCGATTTCTTTTTCCGGCTTCGAATTCTTGTTCCATGCCGCGAGCGCGCGAATTTCTTCCTTCGTCACGTTGCGCCCGTCTTCGGTGCGCAGCAGGTTCTCCAGCAGAATACGGAGCGAAAATGGCAAGTGCCGGGTGGAGATGCCCTGCTTATCGAGAGCGTCAAGCCGGTAGAGCTCGTATTCTTTGTTGCCAACTTCGAAAGTTGCGCGGGCGTTAAAACTATTCGATGACATGATGGCCTTCCTTCAGCAGGTCCGGCACGGGACCGGAGGTAATACGGACTCGTAACTAATAGTGTAATTCGTTTTCAAAGGCTCGTGTGGGGACGGGCGCCCCGCGTGTCCAGGTCCCTACAAGTGACTTGCAGGTCCGACACAACTGTTTTGGGTTACCGTATACATTGCTTATGATTGCTTTCCTTACCCTCGAACTCCGCATCGAAGCCGCGCACTCGCTCAAGGACAAGCGTCAGGTCACGCGCAGCCTTAAAGATCGTCTCCGCTCTTCGTTCAACGTCGCCGTCGCCGAACTCGACCCTAGTCTTCTTTGGAATCAGGCGACGATTGGCGTCGTGAGCGTCTCGCACTCGCGCGATTACCTTGACGGGCTGATGAAGAACGTAGAGCGCGCTGCTACACGCATCGCCAACAACGCTGGCGCCGAGGTCACTGACTCGTTTGTGGAGTTTTTGTGAGGGCGAGTAAGTAAGCTACGAGCCAACTCCTCGAACCTTCCTTTCTGATATCCTTACAAGTTTTCCTCCATTCGAGGTGTGCCGTGGAGCATCGTGGCCAGAAATATCATCGCGGACGGCTGAGTGAAGCCATCCGCGAGGAGATCGAAACCATCCTCGAAGGGGAACTCCGCGATCCTCGCATCGGCTTAGCCAGTGTCAGCGCGGTGCTTATGGCTCAGGACGCGCGTTCTGCTCGGATTATGGTCAGTGTTGCCGGCGATGAGGCCGAGGCCGAGCGTACGCTCGAAGGTCTCTCCGCTGCCAAGAATTATGTCCGGCACGAACTTGCGGAACGCTTGCGTCTGCGGCGGCCTCCGGAACTTTATTTCCAGATCGATCGTGCCGATGAATTGGAGAGCCGAGTCGACGAGCTTCTCAGTCGTGCCAAGAAACGTAAGCGGAAAGATGCTGAGCCGAGCCCCTAAAAGGTGGCTGTTTTCCCGTCGAGACGCGGCTTGCCGCGTTTTCCGACGCAGAGTGAGACGGGGCAAGCCCCGTCTCTACACGAAAAAGCTAGAACACCTCATGCTAGACCGGGTTCTACACGAAATTCGCGCGCGGCGCCGTTTTGTGGTGACCTCGCACGCTCGGCCCGACGGGGACGGCATCGGCTCGGCCCTGGCCTGTGGCCAGATCCTGCGCGTGATGGGCAAGGACGCCGAAATCGTCATGCACGACGGCGTTCCACGTATCTACCAGAATCTTCCCTTCGCCGATCGCGTCATTCAGGCCGACACGGTCCCCGCGGACTTCCCAGGGGATGGGGCTGTCATCCTGCTCGAATGCGATAGCATCAGGCGCACACTTCTCGATGGTCTCGAAGAATGTTTTCTCATCAACATTGACCATCACGCGAGCGGGCGCAATTTCGCCCACGTCAACTGGATCGATTCCACCGTGATGGCGACCGCCGAACTCGTTTACCGGCTGGCCCGCCTCGCCTGCGTTCCGGTCGATCGCGACATTGCCACCTGCCTCTACACCGCGCTGATGACCGACACCGGCTCCTTCATGTTCGAAGGAACCAACGAGCACACCTTCACCGTCGCGCGCGAACTTGTGCTCGCCGGAGCTGACCCCGCGCTTTGTGCGCGCCATATCTATTTCGGACACTCCACGGCCAAGATGCGGCTGCTTGGCGCGGCGCTCTCCAACCTGCATCGCGAAGGTGCGCTCGCCTGGATCTGGGTTACACAAGAACAGATGCAGCGCTTTGGCGCTCGTGAAGAAGATTGCGAGGGCCTGGTCAACTACGCACTCTCCATAGCTGACGTGCAGGTCGCAATCTTCTTTCGCGAACTTCCGGATCAACGCTACCGCGTCAGTCTGCGCAGCAAGGGAGCGGTAAACGTCTCAACCGTCGCCGAGCATTTCGGTGGCGGCGGGCACAAATGCGCCAGCGGCTGTTCGCTCGATGGACCGCTGGATGTTGCGGTGTCGCGAATTTTGGATCGGATGCGCGCGGAACCTAGCGCGCGGAAAGTGAAGTCTTGAACGCGAACTCATCAACCAGCCGCTGGTCGTGGTCGATATCGTTCGCGAAGCTTAAAACGAACGAAGCAGTCCGGGTGCTCAGCTAACGGCAAATGACTCAAGGAACGAATCCACGCACTCGCACCGACGTTTTGTTGCTGGTGGCATTCTGCGGATTTCTCTTCTTCTACGGCCTCGGCGCCTTTGGCCTCGTCGGCGCCGACGAACCCCGCTACGCGCAAGTAGCGCGCGAAATGCTGGATCGTTCCGATTGGGTTACGCCGACGCTGCAAGGCGAGCCGTGGCTCGAAAAGCCGGTGCTGTATTACTGGCAGGCAATGCTTTCGTTCCGCGCCTTCGGTGTTACCGACCAGGCTGCCCGCGTGCCCGCAGCTTTCGATGCCGCGGTGCTCATCGCAGTCATCTACTTGTTCCTCCGCCGCTTCCGCCCCGGAAGTGAACTCGACGGCGCCCTGATCACGGCTAGCTGCGCCGCTGTCGTTGGATTTTCGCGTGCCGCTGCGACTGACATGCCGCTCGCCGCTGCATTCGCCATCGCGTTGCTCGGCTGGAACGCATGGTACGAAAGCCGCACGCGGATCTATCTCGCCGCCTTTTACATTTTTCTCGCGCTTGGAACTTTAGCCAAGGGCCCGGTCGCACCTGCACTCGCCGCTGTCATCATTTTTCTCTTCGTCGCCGTAAAGCGCGACTGGCGTGCTATCCTGCGCACCCTCTGGATCCCCGGCATTGTCCTCTACCTCGCGGTTATGTTGCCCTGGTACCTTGCCGTCCAAGTGCGCAACCCGGAATTCTTCCGTGTCTTCATCCTCGAGCACAATCTCGCCCGCTTCTCCCAAGACGTCTACCACCACCGCCAGCCTTTCTGGTTCTACCTGCCCGTGTTCCTGCTGGCCATGATGCCGTGGACCCTGGTGCTTATCTTCGCCATCGTCGAACGCGCCCGGCTGATCTGGTCCGAGGGTAAAGAGAAAGAGGCTTTCTCCAGCCCGGAAGATTCATGGCAGTTATTTCTTCTCATCTGGATGCTCGTGCCCATCCTGTTTTTCAGCGCATCGCAATCCAAGCTGCCGGGTTACATTCTGCCCGCCGTCCCGGCCGGAGCGCTCCTGGTCGCCGAGTATCTCTCTGCTCGCCGCAGTGATGTCCGCCCTCGCGAAGATAGGAAGTTTTCGCCTCTATTCGCAGCCGCTCACGGAGTTCTCTGCGGACTGCTGATCTTTGCTGCTCTTTCAGCAGCTTTCTCCGCTGCCTCTATTTCGATCAATCACCACCTGCTGTGGAGAACCGGAACGTACGTCGTCGCGGCGATTGCCGCCGTGTTTGCGATTGGGATCACGGTCGTGCTGCTCTCTCGCGCCGGACTCCGCCTGTTGCGACCAGTAACCATGATTGCCGTCGTCGTAAGCGTTGCCGCAGTCATTCGTTTCGCCGCGCCCGTCATCGACGCCACCCAATCCGCGCGTCCCATTGCCGAAAGCATTCAGGCTTTTTCGCGCGAGCCGGTCCCCATCGCCCTCTATCACATCAATCGCGTGCAGGAATACGGCATCGAGTTTTATCTGAATCGTCCGGCAGAAAAATACGAGGAAGGAAATATCCCGGCGGCAGCTCATGTGCTGGTTGCCGTGCAAGGTACGCAATCCCAAGTCGCCCAACTGGTTCCCGGACGCCGAGTGTCATACTTAACCAGCATTCCGGCGCAGAAAGTGGATCTGTACTGGGTGGGAAGATAAGAAAGGCCACAGGGGTCAGGTGTCTGGTCTCAGGCAACAGACCCTAGACTGGTAACAGAATTTCGCTCACATGTTTTTCCTGAGACCTGACAGCTGAGACCTGACACCCGCTTTTTTTATGGAAATTCTTGATCTTCGACACTTCTCTTCCGCCGACCTTCGACCGCTACTGGAAGAGGAGATCGCCATGTGGGGGCGCACGCTCTCCTGGGACTACGCCACCTCCGCTGAGATGATCCTCCGCTACATGGACGCGAAAATCCTCCCCGGCTATGCCGCCATCGAGCGGGGCAGCATCTTCGGCTACTCCTTTTTTGTCTACGAGCAGAACAAGGGGGTTATCGGCGACCTCTTTGTCCGCGACTCGGCCCGCGACGGAGCCCACCGCCCCGACCGTCACGAGGTTGAAGAACGGCTGCTCACTCACGTCATCGAAACCCTGCAGCAGTCGCCTGGCATCCATCGCGTGGAGGCGCAGTTGCTGGCGCACCACGCCGGAGAAGTCTCGCGCCCCTTTCTGCAACAGGGCTTCAGCCGCCATCCCCGAGTCTTCATGAATTTCGATATCGGCAAGCATCCCCAAACCGCGCCGCCGCTTCGACCCGACTTCGAAATCCGTCCCTGGTCCGAACACGAATACCAGTCCGCCGCCGCGCTGATCACCGCCGCCTACCGCGGCCACGTCGATTCCGAGATCAACGATCAGTACCGCACCCTCACCGGCTCGCTGCGTTTCTTGAACAACATCGTGCGCTTCCCCGGATGCGGCGCCTTCGATCCCCAGGCATCCTTCGTGGTTCTGGAGCGCCGCACTCAAACCCTGACCGCCCTGATCCTCTGCTCACGGGTGCGTCCTGATGTCGGGCACATCACTCAGGTGTGCGTGCTCCCCGAACACCGCTCCGCCGGCCTTGGCGAAGCGCTGCTGGCCGCCTCAACCAAAAATCTCCGCGACCGGGGATTCCATTTCATCTCGCTGACCGTGACCGAAGCCAACGACCGGGCCATTGCTCTCTATAAGCGCATCGGCTACGAATCCACCAGGGTGTTCGACGCGTTTGTGTGGGAAGGGTAAGAGAGAGACAGAGAGGTGGAGACGCGGCGAGCCGCGTCTCTACCGGGGAATTGGGACGCAACTCTTAAATCTGGGCCGAACCACCATCGACGAAGAGTTCAATCCAGTGACAAAGCTGCTGTCGTCGGAAGCGAGGAACACCGCCGCTTTAGCGATTTCATCAGGAACGCCCAACCGCCCCATGGGGACGGTGGCGATCATGGCCGCCTTGAACTGCTTGGTTTCTTCCGCATTTTTCCCGAGGGAATCGATTCCGGGCGTATCGATTGGACCGGGGCTGATGACATTGACCCGGATCTTGCGGTCTTTCAAATCGGCCGTCCAGGAACGCGCAAACGAACGCACAGCAGCTTTGGTTGCGCTGTAAACGCTAAGTGCCGGTACGCCTTTCATGGAAACAATGGAAGCGTTCAGGATGACGGAACCTCCGTCGACCATCAGAGGAAGCGCCTTTTGTACGGTGAAGAGAAGTCCTTTGACGTTGGAGCCGAAGGTCTTGTCAAAATGCGCCTCGGTGATCGCTTCCAAAGGAGCGAATTCGCCGCCGCCAGCATTGGCGAAGACAATATCAATGCGGCCTGCTTTCTGCTTAACCGTCGAATACAGCCGGTCGAGGTCTGCAAGGTTCGCCACGTCGCCTTGAACCCCAGTGACGTTCTTGCCGATCAG
>Ga0210406_10007910_pt1 | contig 10716 bp, 9 predicted proteins | sample IncBWC30MmetaG_FD_155454 | JGI IMG/M metagenome (GOLD analysis project Ga0210406, IMG submission 155454) | Forest soil microbial communities from Barre Woods Harvard Forest LTER site, Petersham, Massachusetts, United States - Inc-BW-C-30-M | ecosystem: Environmental > Terrestrial > Soil >... | reverse complement strand
GTTCAATTCCGAATTTGCGGCGAAGGAAGGAATCCATCAGCGTGTCCGGCAGCACGCGCCGGCCAAACGCTGCCCACTTCGCGAGCGGCGTGACGGTGTAGCGCGCCTTTGGATGGCTGTCTTCGATAGCGTCAAGAATGACCCGGGCGCAATCTTCGGGCGTGGTTTTCGATTCTCGGCGGCTGTTGGTGGCGCCGGCGATCGCGCCGGCGTAAATCTTTGCGTACGGGCTGGCGGTGGAACCTTCGATGTAAGTTTGCGCTTGTTCCTTCGCGGTCTGCTGGAAATTCGTCATGATGTAGCCCGGCTCGATGAGAATCACTTCAACCTTAAAGGGGTAGAGCTCCAGGCGGAATGCGTTCGAAAGCGCTTCGACGGCGTGTTTGCTGCTGCTGTACGCGCCATAAGTAGGTGGGGTGAGGATGCCCGCAACGCTGCTGAGCATCAGGATGCGGCCGAACTTGCGCTGGCGCATGTGCGGCAGAACGGCTTGCGTGACGCGAAGCAGTCCGAAGATATTCGTTTCGTACAGGCGGCGCAGGTCGTCGAGTTTGAGTTCTTCGGCAACGGCCATTAATCCGACGCCGGCGTTGTTGATGAGCACGTCGATGTTGGTGGCTTTTTGCAGGATTTGCTGGACGGCGCGGTTGACGGAGCTGTCGTCGCAGACATCGAGTTCCAAAGTTTCCAGCGGAAGTTTTTTTGCAGCCGCAAGCCTGTCCAGTTCGGCGCGCTTTTCCGCGGAGCGCCCCGCCGCAAATACGCGATAACCTTTTTCCGCCAAAAGCAGCGCGGCCGCGCGGCCGAGCCCATCCGTTGCGCCGGTAATCAAAACCGTCTGTTGCGCCTCGCCCATGATTCTCCTCTTTCGAGAGGCCCATTTTACGCATCGGGGTGCCGGGAAGCCAGCCGGATTGCCTATAAAAGTCAGTTGCTGTGATGTTTCTTACGACTGGGCGCAATCTTGACGATCGTTTGCGTGGCCTCGCGCAATCCGGCGACGAGTTCCTTGGCACTTTTGGAAAGAGGACGCCGCCGTGGAAGAATCACGTCCAGGCTGCGGCGCAACGGCTCGGAGTCTGTGATTTCGAGCGGGCAGAGCCGGCCGCGGCGGAGTTCTTCAACCAACGCGATCTGCGGGAGAAACGCCAGACCGAGTTTGCGCAAGACCATTCGTTTGCAGGCTTCGATGGTTTCGACTTCCAACACGATATTCGGCAACAAACCGCTGCGCCGGAAAAGGCCGTTCATCAGCGTCCAATCGCTGGAGCCGCGGTCGTAGGAAATGATGGGCATGGACTCGAGTTCTTCGAGCCGCAGTTTTCGCCGAGACAACGCGGGATGCCCGGGATGGCCGACGAGAATCAGCGGGTCGTCACGGAGTTGAATGGTTTCGACTTCCGGATGGTTCAGGGAGCGCGCGAGGCCCAGATCCACCTCGCCGTCGAGAACCATTTTCAGCACCTGGGCGGAGTTTCCGCTGCGCACGCTGACGACGACATTTGGATGGCTCTCCTGGTATTTCTTGAGGACTTCGGGAAGCAAATAAGTGCAGATAGAAAGCGAAGCGGCGATGGGAAGGGGGCCTCCGGCGATGGGGTGCAGTTCGTGGACGGCCTGGCGTGCGATGGACACTTGCCGCAGGACCTGCTCCGCGTGGGGACGCAGAGCCTTGCCAGCCAGCGATAGAGAAAATTTGCCGTGTTCGCGCTCGAAGAGCCGAGTACCAAGCGAATCCTCCAAAGTACTAATCCGGGCGCTTACCGCCGGTTGGCTGATGCGCAGGGCTTCGGCGGCGCGATGGAAGCCGCCATAAGTTGCAACTGCAAGAAAAGTTTCGAGTTGGAGTATTTCCATGGGTGCCGGGCCTCCGTTACTTCTATCCTAGACGTACCGATAGACAATGTCTATCGGCGTGATAATCACAATCCGTTTGACTGACCACCTCCCTTTCCGCAAACTTGCGGCACCTTGAACCTGAATTGCGCGGGGCCGGGTTAACCGGCCTCTGCGTTTTAAGAAAGCGAGACATTCCGATGTCCACCAACCAGGCCAACCAGATTGCGGCACTTGAGAATCAGTGGCGATCGAATCCCCGCTGGCAGGGGATCACGCGACCCTACAAGGCCGAGGACGTCATCCGGCTTCGCGGCACCGTTCAGATCGAGCACACCCTGGCGCGGCTAGGCGCGGAGAGACTGTGGGACCTGCTGCAGCAGGAGCCGTATGTGGCGGCGCTGGGTGCGATGACCGGGAACCAGGCGATCCAGCAAGTGGAAGCTGGTCTTCAGGCCATCTATGTGAGCGGTTGGCAGGTGGCGGCGGACGCCAACAATTCGGGGCAGATGTACCCGGACCAGAGTTTGTATCCGGCGGACAGTGTGCCGAACCTGGTGCGCAAGATCAATCAGGCGCTCACGCGGGCCGACCAGATCCACCACGCGGAGGGCAAGAACGGAAAATACTGGTTCGCGCCGATGGTGGCCGACGCGGAAGCGGGTTTCGGCGGCAACCTGAACGCGTTTGAATTGATGAAGGCGATGATCGAGGCCGGCGCGGCTTGCGTGCACTTTGAGGATCAGCTTTCTTCGGCGAAAAAGTGCGGGCACCTGGGCGGAAAAGTTCTGGTGTCTACAACCGAGGCAATCCAGAAATTAGTGGCGGCGCGGCTGGCGGCGGATGTGATGGGCGTTCCGACACTGATCATGGCGCGGACCGATGCCGACAGCGCGGGGCTGCTGACCACGGACATTGATCCCCGCGATCGCGAATTCTGCACTGGCAAGCGCACCTCGGAAGGATTCTTCGAAGTGCGAAGCGGCATTGACGCGGCGATTGCGCGTGGGCTGGCGTATGCGCCGTATGTGGATATGCTGTGGTGCGAGACGTCGAAGCCGAATCTGGAAGAGGCGCGCGAATTTGCGGAAGGGATTCACGCCGTTTATCCGGGCAAGATGCTTTCGTACAACTGCTCGCCGTCGTTCAACTGGAGAAAGCACCTGAGCAACGAAGACATTGCGCGGTTCCAGCGTGAGCTGGGCGCGATGGGCTACAAATTCCAGTTCATCACGCTGGCGGGATTCCATGCGCTGAACCACACCATGTTTGAGCTGGCGCGCGAGTACAAGACTCTTGGCATGAGCGCGTATTCGGAACTGCAGGAAGCAGAGTTCCAGAGCGAGCGGGAACACCAGTATTCCGCCGTGAAGCACCAGCGGTTTGTGGGCACGGGATATTTCGACGCGGTGCAAAACGTGATCAGCAGCGGCACGGCATCGACCACGGCGCTTGCAGGATCGACGGAGGCGGAGCAGTTTCACGAACTCCCGCCGGCCAGCCGGCAGGAACAGCGTTATTCCCAGAGCGCTGCCAACGACTGACCGCATCGAACTTACTGGCTCACGGGTAAATTCGAATACAGAGTTTTGCCGCCACTCTCCGCAACGAGGAAGAGCCTGTTGCTCGCCGCGGACTCTTGAAGGTGACTCCTTCGTTCTCCGTCTGAAAGCACAAAATACCGTTCGCCGGAATTCCACAACGATTGAAACTGCCGGTCGTCGATAAAGACGGGCTCGCCGCCCGGCGCATACGATCCGTACTCCAGGTTGTCGTACCGCCCATTCCACAGCAGAGCGTTCCGCCCGGTATAGAAAATCACGGACGAAAACGCGTAATACGCGCCGCTGATAATCAACTCTCCTTTTGGAGCGCGCGTTAGCGCCGCCGCGAGCGGCCGCGAGGAGAGGTAAGGGTCAAAGACAACGAGCGCGCTGCGGCTAGCATGAATGAACAGCACCATCATCAGAGCGATGGCCAGATAAACTCGCGTACTCCGAATTATCCAGCAGGCCACGGCGCCCGATAAAAAGGCCACACCCGCTAAAACGAGCGGGAGGCGCAGATAGGCGAAGGATTGAATCGTCAGATCGCCCATATGCCCCATGGAAAGCGTGTACGCTTCCGGATGTTGCTCAAGCGCACGAGAGATGTCGCCCGGGGCCGCCGTGCCTCGCACAAGATACAGAAGAATTGCGACGCATACAGCGCATATCGTGAAAATCACGCCGAGAACTCTTGTACCCCAAAGCGTCCAGGAATCATTTCTGGCCATGGCGCTGCCCAGCAGCAACGCTAAAGCCGGGTAGATCGGCATGGAGTAATACTCCTGGGTGGTCGAAAACGTGAAGAAGACGAGCAGGAACAGTGTCCAGCAGAGCGCCAGGAGACGCGTTTTCCCGGCTCGATCGTGGGGCTTGAAATCCAGCCGCGTCACGGCCGGAAAATATACGCTCCACGGAAATAACCACACCAAGTTCAGGCCCCAGAATGCCAACCGGGGAACGGTGTTGTAATCGCGCGGATAGCGAAGATTCAGAAAACGGAGCACGTGCTCGTTCATAAAGTAAAACCAGAAAAAGCCGTGGTATTCACCCGGACCGCTGTGCATCGTGAAGTCGAGGTACGGCGGCATGCGCCGCGCGGCCAAAATGTGCCAGGGAGCGGAGACCGCCAGAAAAATCGCGGCACTGGATACCACGCGCAATCTCTTCCACACTTCCCGGGAGAAAAGCTGCCTCGTCAAGACGAGGTACACGAAAATTCCTCCGCCCGGTATCACAAGCGCGATCAAGCCCTTCAGCATCACTCCCACGCCGAGGCTTGCGGCCAACACGGCGGCCCAGAGTTTCGGATGGGCTTCCTCCGGATCCGTCGCCCGCTGAAACGCCCAGAACGCCAGGCACACGGTCAGCGTCAGCATCACATCCGGTATCTGGATTCGCGTAAACAGGAACAAGCCGACGCAGGTCGCCAATACCACGCCCGCGTAATAACCCGCCCGCTTTTCAAACGCCCATTGCCCATACCGGTAAGTGACCCAGACAAGGACCACGGCAGCAAGTGCAACGGGAATTCGAGCGGCCCAATCGTGCACGCCAAAAATGCGGAACGAAATCGCAATCAGCCAGTAAATCACCGGCGATTTCTCAATGTAGGGGACTCCGTCCAGGTGCGCGATTACCCAATCGCCGGAATCCAGCATATTGCGGGCAATTTGCGCCTGAACGGCGTCGACATCGTCCATCAAGGAAGGCGGAGAGACGATGCAGCCGAAGAAAACGGCCGCGGCAAGAAGTATCAGGACACCGCTGGATTCGAAGCGATTTCCTGTGCCGCGAACGGTAGAGTCAGTTCGCTTGAGGTTTGAATGTTCCAGTGTTTCATCCATAGAAATAGAATCATCAGTCCCCAGAGGTGAAAGCCCAGGTTGGCGCGGCGTCCCAAATGATCTTTGATCAACCCTGAGATCGCTTCCGGGCGAAACAGTCCGGTCTGTTTCACCGCTTCCGGGCTGAGGGTGTCTTCGAGGAACGGACGCAACGGGCCGCGCAGCCAATCGTGCGTGGGGATGTCCAGTCCATTTTTTGAGCGACGCAGGACACTTGGCGGCAGTTTTGATTTCATCAATCGCCGCAGAATAACTTTTTGGCGACGGCCGCTGACTTTGAAGCGGTCCGGCAAAGAAGCGGCAAATTCGATGAGGCGATGATCGAGATACGGCGGGCGAACTTCGAGGGAGTGGGCCATGCTCATGCGGTCCACTTTCTGTAACAGGTCATCGGTCAGATAATATTTTTGATCGAAGGCCAGAAAGCGGCTCAGATTTCCGTCACTATTTGGTTCGGGCAGATCCGACTCAAAAAGATCCTGCACCCGGGCATGATTCGTCCGCAGCAGCAATTCCATCTGCTGGCTTCTGGAAAATGACCCGTTCCAGTAGACATGCGCTTCATCGGGCGGGAGCAGCGATCCTTCGAGGAACCTTTTAACCTTGTATTCCAATCCGATCTTTTCATCGGATACCGGCCAATAGCGGAGCGCGGCAAGCAAAGAACGCCTCGCCGCCTTGGGCAACAATCTGGCGTAACCCGCAAGATGGTCCGCCCGATAGGTGACATACCCGCCGAAAAGCTCGTCCGCTCCTTCGCCGCTCAAAGCCACCGTCACTCGCTGGCGGCTCAGTTTGGACAAAAACCACACGGGGACTGCCCCCGCATCCGCGAAAGGTTCGTCCGAATAGTAAGCGAGTTCCTCAATCGCGGATGGCAGATCAAGCGTCGGATTCAGATCAAGCTCGTGATGCTCGGTCTGGTATTTCTCCACCAGTTCGCGGATATAAGGTGTTTCGTCGAAGCTCCGTCCCCGGAATGTGATGGAAAACGTGTTCAATCGTTTTGTGCTTGCCTCTGAGGCGTAATGAAGAAGCGCCGAAGAATCGATTCCGCCGCTCAGCCAGATGCCCACCGGCACGTCGGAGATTAAATGGTCGTGCATGGACTGCTTCAGGAGATCGTCGAGGGCCTCTTCCGCATCGGGCAACGTCCAATTCTCATTTTGTGAGTAGGGCAGCTTCCAGTATTGATCCTCCAACACCATGCCGTCTCGCCATTCCAGCAGATATCCCGGGCGCAATTTCTGGATTCCTTCAATCAGGGTGAACGGGCCGGGCACATAATTCATGGCCAGATAATGATGGAGGGCGCTAAGGTCCAACCGCCGGGGAATTTCCGGATGAAACAGAATCGCCTTCAATTCCGAACCGAAATAAATGTCGTCTCCCAGGCGGCAGACGTAAAGAGGTTTGATCCCTACTCGGTCGCGGACAAGAACAAGTCTTCGTTGGTCCACATTCCAGAATGCCGCCGCGAACATCCCGCGCAGGCGCCGGAAGCAATCCGTGTCCCACTGCAGGAAAGCGCGGAGGAGAACTTCCGTGTCGCTCTGGGTGGAAAAACAGTGGCCCAGTGCACGGAGTTCTTGCCGTAGCTCACGATAATTGTAGATTTCGCCGTTGAAAACGAGGACGGTCTTCCGATCGTCGCTGAAAAATGGCTGTTCGCCCGCTTCAAGGTCGATGATCTTGAGCCGCACCGCGCCTAGAGACACGTCGGCCGACTCAAATGTACCTTGTTGATCCGGGCCCCGATGAATTAATCGATCGGTTGATTCTTTGATCGCGGACGGATTAAAGACACCACCACGGTGAGTGTAGCCTGAGATACCACACACGAAACGTGTTCCCCCATTTGCACCAAAGAGAAGTTACTCCTCCTGGTGCACTACTCTCCTGATACTTTCGACTTAGAAGCGAGGTGAGTCACGGTGGGTTGCCAACGAAACCGGCAGGTCTGCTTCTCTCCTAAAGAAGAAATGCCGCTTCGAACCCAAGGGCTCACCTTCTTGTGGCAATAGTAATATGCCTTACCGGAAAAAGGCAGTATTTCCTGCGCGCTTCTTGGTTCAGCCCAGGGGCTTTAAATCCGGATCGAGCCAACCGCAGCGAGCTTGTATGCTTTCCAACTTTCCCGCCGAGTAGTGCTCGTTCAATAGATACCTATTCAGCAATTGAGGATGGGTTTTTATCCATTCATAAAACGAATCGCATGCATCGGATTTGCAGCAGGCCGCGGCCACAAGCCGTGCCCAGGCAAGGGAGATCGTGTAATGAAATTTTTGCGGAGCGCCCGCGTGCTGGGCGAACTTGCGGATTCCATCTAACAATTTTGCTTCTGCCCTGGCTGGTCCGTAGCGATGGACGCAAAGCCAGGCGAGGCGGATGTGGTCGGCATGGTGGAATTTGGCGGGATCCAGCTGACAGGCTTCAAACCCTTGCAGAAACGCATCGTCGCTCATGGGCGCAGTTCCGAGGTGGAGTTCCATCGGGACCTCTCTCCAGCAAAAAATTGAAGTGGAAAAGAAAAAGGCCCCGATCCGAAGATCGGGGCCACTCTTTGAAGTATATCACGGCTCCAGACTGGGCGGCGGAACAAAACGCGCAAGCAGCTCAATGTCGGCGCGTCGACATTGACCCGTGCACCCGGCGGGCCGGGCAGAAACATCCAAACAAGTAAAGGAGGTCACCGTGCTCACTCTTCAAATTGCCGCCACAGTGGTGCTGGGTTTGATGTGCGGCAGCGAGCTGAACGTCGCAGCGTTCGGCCACCCTGCGTTGAACCGGCAGCCGCTGGATGCGCACATCGCCGTTCGATCGGAATTCGCGCGGATGTTCGGCCGCGTGATGCCGATTTGGATGCCCGGCTCGACTCTGCTGAATCTGCTGCTGGTGCTGCCTTTTCAGCACCACGACGGCTCCACCTGGCGCCTGAATGCGATTGCTCTCGCCATACAGATCGCGGCGGTGGTTTTTTCACTGATCGGGCCGGTGCCGATCAACAATCGAATCGCCAAGTGGACGCCGGCAACGCTTCCGGCAGACTGGCAAAGGCAGGAACGGCGCTGGGATTTCTACCATTGGGTCAGGACTTGCGGGTTAATTATTGCGTTCGTGCTCCTCGCGCTCGGCATTGCCGGACGATGACGATCAACTATTTGGGCGAGTGGCTTCTGCCAGCGAGAGTAGGCCGCCCGGGCGTTTTGGATTAGGATGCTGGCGTGGGTTGGCGGAGGGAGGCCGTATGAAAAATCTGTTTGAGGCGGCGACGGCGAAGGAAATTAGAGAGCGGATCGGGCGACTGTGTCCAACCACCCCGAGGCAGTGGGGGAAGATGACGGCTTCACAGGCGATGGCGCACTGCTGTGTGGGCATGGAGTGGGCGGTCGGGGACAGGGTTGAGCCGCGGATGTTTTTGGGGCGGATCCTTGGGCCGATTGCGAAGTCGCAGCTGCTGAAGGACGAAAAACCGATGGGGCGGAATGCGCCGACGGCAAAGAGCCTGGTGGTGAAGGATGAACGCGATCTGGGGAAGGAATGCGCGAGGTTGTCCGCACTGGTCGAGCGGTTTTGCGCGGGCGGGCCGCAGGGATGCACGAAGAATCCGCATACGTTCTTTGGGGAAATGACTCCGGAAGAGTGGGCGCAGTTGATGTACAAGCATGTAGATCATCATTTGCGGCAGTTTGGGGTGTAGGAGAGAAGAAAGCTAACAGCCGACAGTTGACAGCCGACAGCTGAGAACAGAAAAAAGGCGGCCCCAAGACTGCAGGAATTCAAGTCGAGGAGTAGGAAGCCGTGACCACGCTTCGACGAAAGGTTCGAGCTCAAGAGGCTCGCAACGGACTTGTTTCTACGCAATTGGGCCGAGCGGCGGTGCGGATCTTTGCCGCGAATGAGCGGATGAACCAGATGATACTCGAGCAACTCGACCCCGCGGCGTGGAACGCAAAACCTCCCGGCAAGGCGCGCTCAATTGCGGCGATTTTTACGCACATGCACAATGTCCGCACGAAGTGGGTCAGGCTTACGGCACCGCACCTGAAGGTTCCGCGGCAACTCCAGCGCGCGCACTGCACGCCGAAACAGGCTCGCGCGGGATTGGCGGAGAGCGCCGCTCGCTGCGGGGAGATGCTCGCGGACGCGCTCGGCGGCGGTGGAGGCCGCGTCGAGAAATTTGTCAGAGACGGCTGGGCGCGGCCGTGGCCGGTTGGACCGGAAATGCTGTGCTACATGATTTCTCACGAAGCCCACCATCGCGGCCAAGTGCTGATGCTGGCGCACCAGCTCGGTTTCCCGTTGCCGCGGAAGGTGATGTACGGCATCTGGAATTGGGAAAAGTTGTGGAAAGAGTGCGGGGCGCCCGGCGGCCCCGGCTGCGATTGTTAGGGAATCGTGCGAGGGCAGAGTCAAGGAGGCTGCGTGGTGTTTGCTGATATTGGTCGATGGTTTAGGGCAACGGGGTCGCTCGCTTTATTGCTGGCGTGCGTTGGCGGTGCTGCGGTGATTTTTATGGCTGCTGCGGGGACCGGCGCAGCCGGTGCGCCAGCGCAAAGCGGCAAGGCAAACTGGGCGCTCACCTGGAGCGATGAATTCGACGCTCCCGACGGATCCGCGCCAGACCCGAAGAAATGGACCGCGGAAACCGGTGGAGGCGGCTGGGGAAACAACGAACTGGAATACTACACGGCGCGGCGAACGAACTCTCGCGTGGAAAAGGGCAATCTGGTGATCGATGCCCTGCAGGAACAATTCACGGGGCCAGATGGCGTAGCCCGCGAGTACACATCTGCCCGGCTGAAGACCGGGAAACTCTTCACCCAGAAATATGGGAAATTCGAAGCGCGTATCCGCATCCCGAAGGGGCAAGGCATGTGGCCCGCGTTTTGGATGCTTGGCGATGACATTTCCACGGCAGGCTGGCCGGCGTGCGGGGAAATCGACATCATGGAAAATGTCGGTTTCGAGCCGGCGACAGTTCACGGAACCATTCATGGACCTGGCTATTCGGGCGGCAAATCGTTGGGTGCTCCGTACGCTCTTTCCAGTGGCAACGTTGCCGATGATTTTCACGTGTTCGCCGTCGAATGGGAGCCAAAAGAAATTCGCTTCTACGTTGACGGTCGGCTGTACGAAACCCGCACGCCAGCCGATCTTCCGGTAGGCACTCGCTGGGTCTTCGATCACCCGTTCTTCCTGATTTTGAATGTCGCAGTGGGAGGAAACTGGCCTGGGAGCCCGGACGCCTCAACAAAGTTCCCGCAAGAAATGCTGGTCGACTACGTCCGGGTCTATTCGCGGGAGTAGCGGAATAGTCAGCAGATCTTATTTGGCGGCGAGGGTTTGCTTTGCCAATTCTGTGCGGAATTCCTGCTCTTTTTCAGCCACGAATTTCCTGTAGCCATCGGGATCGACAAACGGGTTCGCCGCGCCGTCTTTCCTGTGCGCATATTTTTCTTCCAACCCGAAATAACCCCCATGCGCTC
>Ga0210406_10007909_pt1 | contig 10717 bp, 7 predicted proteins | sample IncBWC30MmetaG_FD_155454 | JGI IMG/M metagenome (GOLD analysis project Ga0210406, IMG submission 155454) | Forest soil microbial communities from Barre Woods Harvard Forest LTER site, Petersham, Massachusetts, United States - Inc-BW-C-30-M | ecosystem: Environmental > Terrestrial > Soil >... | reverse complement strand
ATCACCCGGTTGGAGCGAAATGCGCGTCGTCTTCGGCGTGCAGTCCGCCGCTCCGAGACAGGTATCGCGGATGAACACCTGGCGGTAGCCGCTGTTGATGGCATTCGCCGGCGTCTTGGATGAAGCAGAAGCCAGACTCGAGGAGTGGCTCGGTGTAATCGCCACAAATGCGACAAAGCGCCCGGAGGAGCTTACGGAAGGGAGAAGGCTTTCCGTGCCCACGAGCGAGCCGCTCGAATCGAGAGAGATGAGAGTGGTCGAAGGCTTGCACGAGTCTGCCACACCGGCGCAGGTGTCGCGCAAATAAACTTGCCGTCCGCCAGGCGCGTTTTCAACCAGGTTGCTCGCGGCAGAACTGAATGCGACGTAGCGGCCATCCGAGCTCATCGAAGGCGCGTGGCTTTCCTCGTTGGCGGCGGTGCCGTCAGCGGCCGCAGAAAGCAGAGTCGTGCGCGGCAGGCAGCCCGCAGCTGCGCCTTCGCAGGTGTCCCGTAGAAAAACTTGGGCGCGCTCGTTTTGCACCGCGGTGTAGGCAACGTAGCGGCCATCGATGCTGACCGCCGGCGTTTCCTCGGCAACCGCCGCAGCGGCGGCTGCGCTGGCCGGCGACGTCCCGGTGCATGGTGCCGTTGCGCAAATTGTGAACGTCAGTTGCGCCGTCGAGCCGCCACCTCCTCCACCGGTGCACAACGTAGTGCAACCTGGAGGAGGCGGAGAACCTGGACTGAAAACCCACACGCTGGCGGTGCCCGCGGCGGCGAGTAGCGCTGCCGGGACGATGGCTTGAATTTGCGTGGAGGTGATGGTTCCCATGGTCAATTTCGTCGTCGTTGCTCCCGATGCCCAGTTCACCTGGGAAGCCAATGTCGGGTCCGAATTTGAGATGAAGTTGCTGCCAGTCAAAGTAATGCTCAGGTCCATGGCTGGCCCCGCCACCACCGCGTTCGGGCTGACGCCGGTAAGCGTCGGCACGGGATTCTTCGGAGGATTGATGTTAAATGCCATCGGGTTGGAGAGGCCATTCTGTCCCGCGCCATAGGCTGGGCCGAGCGTGTTGATGCTGGCAACGCCCGGCTTTGCCACCAAATCCGCAGAAATCGTTGCGGTAGCGATGTTTCCCAGAATGTTTCCCAGGCTGTCGGTGGGAAGCGTCGTCGGGAGAGTCTTTCCATTCCATTGAATGACCGTCCCCTTCACAAACGTGCCGCCGAACACCGAAAGGGTGAAACCGCCGTTGCCTGCACTCCATTGAGACGGAGCAATCGAGGTGATGGTGGCGCCCGTATTGTTCTGAAAGGTGTTGCCGTAATCGTTGCAACCCGCTACCGCCAAGACCGCCGCTACCGCGACAGCCAATGCTGCCCAGGACCGCATCATTGATACTCCTTGATCTCTTCTGGCGACCCCGACCAAGTCGGGGGTTGGCCTGTCTCGGCGAACGGCGGGGAACCCGCGGCGCCAGTGTATTTTTGTACTTTGGGGGTGAGATGCCGATATCGCACTGCGCGTTGACCGCCACAGTGCGGAGATCCGTGCCAGGCTGACCTGCCCGTTTACACCCCTGCTTCCAGCCGCACATTGCCCCGAATCAAGGGGCTCACGCAACCCTATATCACTATCATCCTGGCAGGGAAAAGGTCAATGCGCAATCGGCAGCCCGAAAGTGTGAGGTAGCCGCTCGAGTGTGGTCCGAATGGTGATTCAGTGCGGTCTGCTGATGCCGATTCCGCCGAGGGCTTCCATCGAAACCCGTGCCAGTTCCTGGATACGCGCCTGGCATTCCGCATCCTGGATTTTCAGGGCGGCGGCGGCGCGGTAGCAGAGGAGCGCCCTTTCTTTGCGGCCGAGTTTCGCGTAGAGATCTCCGCGCGCCAGCTGAAAAATAGGGTTCGCTGGATACTTTTCGGCCAAAGGGCCGATGAACGCCAGGGCTTTTTCATATTGCTCGTCATAGCGGTGCAGATTCATCGCCAGATAAAAGCGAGCAAGGTCGGGGGTTAGAACGCCTTCTGAGATGGCGTGCTCCAGCAGGCGTACACCCTCCTGCTTGGAGCCGCCAGGGATGCCCATCAGGAAACGCAGGACGCGTGCCATCGCGCTGAGCGTGTCCACGTAATAATTGTAAAGACCCAGGCCCATGTCGGCGTCAGCCAGACCGGGATCCAGAGTTCTGGCGCGCAGAAGATGTTCGCGGCCCCGTACTCCGGAACGGGCGGTGTTCCGGTTTTCCCAGCGAAGGCCGTAAAGCCGCGCCGCGGTCGCGTCGGCCATTCCTGCGTAGAATTGCATTTCCGCGGTTTCGTGCCGCTTGATCTGGGCCTCGGCCAGTGAGGAAGCTTTCGCCGCCAGTTGAAAATAGCGCTGGTCGGCTTCGAGCTTTGGGTGGTGCCTCGCATCGCTCATGGCATATTTGAACTCCGCCGAGGTGCACCAGATTTTCCACCACAAGGCCTCCGCTTCGAGCAAATAGCCGAGGGGATGCTCGGGGCGGTCTGCTTCCATGCGCTTCGCGGCTTCCACTGCACCATCGATGTCAAACGAGTAGATTTTTTCGAGAACGGCAGGTGTATCGGGAGGCAGAGTAAGCTTGGCGGCGCCTGCGGGCATGGCAGAACCGGCACAGAGGAGGAGACACGCTACGCACGCGCGAGCGTGCGCTTGCAAGAATGCGGTGACCCGTCTCTGAAGAAATTTATGCACCATTTGTCTTTTGGTTTTGCGCACAACGAGTCTAAGCGGTTCGACTCGCGTTGCAAACTGAAATGGGCTGGTAGGGTTCGCGCCAATCAGGAGATTGGCGATCCCATGGGTTAGGAGGGACGCGGGGCATTTGTTATTCTCGGCGGGCCCATGAATACCGGTGACAAAGCAGGAGGAACGGCGCTGGAGCGCGGTCTCGGCCTGAAAGAGGCCGTCGCGCTCAACATGATCGAGATGGTGGGAATCGGCCCGTTCGTAGTGATTCCCCTGGTCATCAAAGCCATGGGCGGGCCGCAGGCGCTGCTGGCGTGGGTTGCGGGTGCCGTGCTTGCGTTGCTCGACGGGTTTGTTTGGTCAGAACTCGGCGCGGCGATGCCCCTAGCCGGAGGCAGCTACGTTTTTCTGCGCGAGGCCTATGGTCCGGGGCGTTTCGGCCGCATGATGTCCTTCCTTTTCGTTTGGCAAACGCTGATTCAGGCGCCGCTCAGCCTGGCTTCAGGCGCTATCGGTTTTTCTCAGTATGCCTCCTACCTGCACCCGCTCGGGAAGTATGGCGAGAAAGCGGTTTCCGGTGCGCTGGTAATTATTCTGGTCGCATTGCTCTACCGGCGCATTACGTCCATCGGGAAGATTTCGATGCTCTTGTGGCTGGGAGTTATCGGCACAATCCTATGGCTGATCTGGGGTGGCGCGACGCATTTCAATCCGCAATTGGTCTTCACCTACGCGCCTGGAACATGGAATCTTTCCTGGCTTTTTTTCGCCGGGCTTGGCTCGGCAACGGTCAACACCATTTACACCTATTGGGGTTACTACAACATTTGCCACCTCGGCGGCGAGATACGCAATCCGGAAAAAAATATTCCGCGCGGCATTTTCATTTCGATTGCGGGAATCGCTCTGCTTTATCTGGTCATGCAGACGAGCATCCTCGGGGTCTTGCCCTGGCAGCAGGCACAGGATTCTCCGTTCATTGTCAGCGCCTTCGTCGAGAAGCTTTACGGCTCGGGCGCGGCGCGCTTCGCCACGCTGATGGTCTTGTGGATCGCGTTTGCGTCGCTGTTTTCTTCGATGCTGGGGTATTCGCGCGTGCCGTATTCAGCGGCGCTGGATGGGAATTTTTTCCGTATCTTTGCACGCGTGCATCCGGAAAAGAGATTCCCCTACATTTCGCTTCTGTTTCTGGGCGCACTCACATTTATTTTCAGCCTGCTCTTCAAGCTCAGGACGGTGATCACCGCGGTGCTGGCGATGCGCTTAATCATTCAGTTCATCGGCCAAGCGGTAGGCGTCATGCTCTTAAGGCGGCGCTGGCCCCCGGAGCGCCTGCCCTTTAAGATGTGGTTGTACCCTTTGCCGGCGCTGCTGACCATCGTGGGCTGGCTGTGGCTTTTTTCGCGCACGGGAAGCGCCATCTGGTGGGGCGTGCTGGTGATCGTATTGGGGCTGATCGTCTTTTTCTTGCAGGCGCGCGTTCGAAAGGAATGGCCTTTCGGGGCGCCAAACTCCGAGGTCGTCGAATGAAAATCTTTGTGCGTTTTCTCCAGCGCGCCATTGCCCTGTCCTGCGCGATGCTCCTCGCGGCTCCTGCACAGTGCCTGGCCGCGCAATTCGCGCCCGCGCCAGGTACCGGCCCCGGCCTCCCTGAAACTATCGAGGCGATCGAGAGTGCACGCATCACCACGCGGATCCTCTATATCACTGCGCATCCCGACGATGAATCCGGCGCGGTCCTCACGTATCTCGCGCGCGGACTTCACGCCGATGTCGCATTGCTTTCGCTGACCCGAGGGGAAGGTGGGCAAAATGACCTCGGCCCGGAGCAAGCTCCGCAACTCGGCCTGATTCGAACGCAGGAACTTCTTGCAGCCACGCGAGGCTATGGCGTGAAGTTGTACTTCACGCGCGCGAAAGATTTTGGCTATTCGAAAACGCCCGAGGAAACAGAAAAGGTCTGGGGCGACGAAGTCCTTCACGACATGGTGCAAGTCATTCGCACGTTCCGCCCAAACGTTGTCTTAAACGGCTGGGGCGGCGTACACACCGGCCACGGCCATCATCAGGCCGCAGGGCTACTAACTCCTAAAGCCGTGCAACTCGCCGCCGATCCCGCTTACAAGTTAGGCAGATCGAGATTCGAGGAACAAGATTTGGCACCCTGGGGTGATCGCAAAACCGTTGTTTTGATGGATGTCGACCGGGGCGACGCTCCAAAAGGGTACATCCTGCCGCTGGATGGTATTTCTCCACTCTACGGAAAGTCCTGGCGCGAAATTGGCCTGGATGCGTTTGCCAACCATCGCACGCAAGGAATCACAGGCTTTCTGGGCTCGCCCTTCCTGCGGCGTTCCATCGCTCTCAAACGCGAGGATGGCGGCGATTTCGACCCGGCGCTGCTTGCGCAGCCCCTCGGCCCGCTCGATGAAGACTATGAAGTGGGGAACATGGGCGTTGATCCACTCATGCGAACTGTGGATGCAGCCTTGGTGGCCGCGCGCGATGCGGCACTGAGGCTGGATTGGAAAGCGGCTGCAGATTCCCTCGTCGCGGCGGGCAAGAAGATCGACGAAGTGCCACGGCCCTCTGTTTCATCGCAGACTCCGGCCCCAGTCGTATCTCTTGTGCGAAGCCTTGGGCGCAAGCGCGAAAAAATTGACAGGGCGCTGGCGCTCGTTGTCGGGCTGCGTCTCGATGCGGTTGCCGACCGCAGCGAACTCGTCGCCGGAGAATCCTTCACGGTCCGCGTGGAATCCCACCATCGGGAAGGGCTCACCGGAGAGTTCAAGAAGCCCACGCTGGCATTGCCATCCGAATGGAATGCCAGCAAGGAAGAACCAGAACCCGGAGGCTCTATTCGGTTTACAATTTCTGCAGCGCAGAATGCGCAAAGTAGCATGGACAACTTTGGAGCGATTCTTCCGGAACCGTCGCCGCTTATGACTGCGAATCAGGACGCGTCGATCAATGGTTATTCCTTCACGACTACTTCACCCGTGATCAGCGTACACGCGACGTCCACGCGGGTGGATCGCATCGCGCCGCGGATGGTGCCGGCGTATACGCTGGCTGTCGAGCCGAAGCAGGTCATCGAGATTGCAGCGAAGCCTCACAAGCCGTTCGATATACTTCTTCGAGTGCATTCGTATGCCACGCAGCCGGGGCAGGTTCGCGTGGGGCTCACCGTGCCGCGAGGATGGCGGGCAAGCGCGCCGGTCTCGGTGAAATTCAGCGCGGCAGGAGACCAGTACACGCGGCTGGCGGTGACGCCACCGGTCAAACTCGGGGTAGGAAACTACAAGATTGCAGCCTATGCAGAGCGCGGCGGCGGCCATTCCCCAGCGGCAAAAGCAGAAAAATTCACTACTTCGCTCGAGCCGCTGCCCACGTTGCCCACACAACTTTGGAGTGAACCTGCGCAATGCCTCGTGCACGCCTTCGCCGTAACTGTCCCGCTCAATCTGCGCGCAGGCTACATCACCGCTGAAAGCGAGCCGGTGCCGGAGGCCCTGCAGCGCCTGGGCATCCACGTCGAGATGCTGGACGCGTCCGCGCTGGCCTTCACCAACTTGTCGCGTTTCGACGCCATCGTGGTTGGCGTGCGCGCGTATGAGCTACGCCCGGAGCTTTCCGGCGCGAATCAGCGGTTGCTGGACTACGTTTCGAAGGGCGGCACGCTCATCGTGCAGTACCAGCGCGAATTCGCCTGGGACCGGTTCAAGTACGCGCCCTATCCCGCGCTGATTTCGCCGCCGCTTCCTCCGGCGAAGGAAGGCGTTCCGCAAACGCCGCGGCCCCTGCCGCGCATCACCGATGAATCTTCTCCCGTCAAATTCCTGAAGCCTGCTGACCGGCTTTTGAACACGCCGAACAAAATTACGCAGGACGATTTCAAGGGCTGGGTGCAGGAGCGCGGCCTCTATTTCTGGACGCAATTCGATTCAAAATACACGCCGCTCCTGGCCATGAATGACCCCGGCGAACCCCAACTCAACGGCGCACTGGTCTACACGCGCTACGGTAAAGGCAATTACATTTACACCGGGCTGGCTTTCTTCCGGCAGCTGCCCGAGGGCGTGCCGGGGGCATATCGCCTCTTCGTGAATCTGCTGAGCGCCTCGCGGGCCAAGTAAACCAACTGGGCACAGCGCCGCTGCGTGCGAATCACCGTGCTATCCTCTTCTCCCAGAGGAGCCGCACGCGAATGAAAAATCATTTCGCAATTCGCCTTTTCGCAAAGAGCATTCATACCATCTTTCTTTTCTTTTTGGCAGCCGCGCTCTTGCTGACCTGCGTTTCGCCGGCCGCGGCGCAGAGAGACAAGAAAAAGAAGAAAGACGCTCCTCCCGCAGACACCTCCACTGACGTGAGCAATTTGCCCGATGAACAGCAGATCGAGTACATGCTTTCCGAGATGCTGGGCGCGTGGCAGTTGGGGGATATCGAGAGGCTGCACAAAGACTATGGGGACGATGTTTCGGTCGTGAACGGCGCCTGGGCGCCGCCGGTCTTCGGTTGGACGAATTATCTGGCGGTCTACCAGCAGCAGCGCACGCGCATGCAGCAAGTGCGCATGGACCGCTCCAATACCTTCATCAAGGTGAACGGTACGGTGGCGTGGGCGTGTTACCAGTGGGATTTTGCCGCAGTGGTCGACGGACAGCAGGCGGCATCACAGGGACACACAACGGTGGTCATGGAAAAGCGCAAAGGTCATTGGGTTATCGTGCACAACCACACGTCGCAGGTGCCGGGGCCTCCTGCGATGGTGCCAGCTAAACCAGCAGATTCGCCCGTAAAGCCCGCGCAGCCCTAGTGCCAGGGCCTCAACTCCACGCCCGGCCGAGGACTACAGGCTTTTCAGCGCGGGGTAGAGCCACATTCCCGCAAGCGCCAGAAGCAAGACACCCGCCAAGATACCCAGCCCCATAATGGGTTTGGAGAGCGCGTTGATTTTGGCCACGAGCTCGCGCTGCTCTCTAGCCATGTGCTCTTGGGCGGCATCGAGAAAGATCTGATCATCCTCGTGACTGGCGAGCAGGCTCCGCCGCAGCAACAGAACTAGGAATATGGCGGTTACAACTCCCCAGGCAATCAGCAGGTAAAGTAGTGGCCCCGTTAGTGGTGCAGGTTCCATGGTAACCTCCCGTTGGAACTGGTCCGCGGTGTCGGCCCCGACCGGACCGGCAAGGGGTATTACGGTTGATAAGCGGAGTATAGCACTCTGCATTTGAAATTCCAGTCCCAAGCATTTGAGAAACCGATGCTTAGGAAGGAGCACCGGATTCCGCCCACCTTTGAGTCCTTCATCGCAATAGGGGCCAAATTCAGCGGTTCCGGCCCCGCGTTGACAAAGGCTGGAGCCGAAGGGCACAATGAAAAAGCCTCGCAATCCAGCACTTGTGCCCGAATGGCGGAATTGGCAGACGCGCTAGCTTCAGGAGCTAGTTCTCGCAAGGGAGTGGAGGTTCGAGTCCTCTTTCGGGCACCAACATTTCGCAAGATTCATCTCTAGACCTCCTAGGATGTAAAAGCCATGCTAGTTTTCCTCCAAATTCTGCGTAGAGGCTGATTCCTTTCCCTTGCAATTCTACAGGAGAGGCGATATTTCTCCGCCTGGTATGACCACATTCTGAAAAAATCGCCCGGGCAGCAAGATCCCGCCCTGCCGGACTAAATATTGCACGTGCTGGCTTCTTGCCACCCCGGCGGTGCTAGAATCCAGCCCAGAGTCGGCCTCCGGGTAAGGCGGCACAGACCGTTCCCTTTCAAGTAGACAGCCATCGGACCAAGAAATGCCCCCGAAGGCCAGACTGACCGCGAAAGGAGAATTCCAATGCGAAAATCTGGGATTACCCTGGCATGTTTTCTTTTTTTCTTGGTGGCCGCGGTCATTGTGGCGTGCGCAAAACCCTATCACGAGGAAAACGAGCGTTACGTCTTTGTTGCGACCAACATTAATTTGCCGTACTGGCAGGAAGCGCAGGCTGGCTTTCTGGATGCCGCCAAGTCGCTTGGCGTAAAGGCTGAGCTGACCGGCCCGACTTCGTATGACCCGGCGGGAGAGGTCGGGATATTCCGCCAGGTCGTGGGACAGCACCCTGCGGGAATCTGTCTTTCCGCAGCGCGGCCGGATATCTTCCAGGCGGAGATCGACAAAGCTGTGGAGCAAGGTATTCCGGTAGTCTGCGTGGATGCCGATGTGCCGAATTCGAAGTGCGTGTTGTATATCGGAACCGACAACGTGAAGGCCGGCAGGGAGAGTGTGAAGCGCATGGCCTCGCTCGTCTCCGGCAAAGGGAACATTGTGGTCATCTCCATTCCCGGACAGCATAATCTGGACGACCGCGTGGCCGGCGTGGCCGACGCTTTAAAGAATTTTCCTGCCCTGAAGCTGGCGAAGATCCTCGATGACAAGGGTGATTTGCGGAATGCCTTTGACCAGGTCTATGCCCTGCTCAACAAGAAAGAAAAAATAGACGGAATCATTTGCCTGGAAGCCACCGGTGGCCCCGGCGCCGCCAGCGCTTTGCACCAATTTAGCTTGGAGGGCAAAGTACCCATCGTGGCGTTCGACAAAGACCCCGAGACGCTGAGCTTGATTGAGAATGGGGCTATTTCCTCAACGATCGCCCAGAAACCTTACGTGATGAGCTACTACGGGCTTAAATTCCTCGACGACCTGCACCACAACGCGGTGCGGGAGTTCAAGGACTGGCACACCGCCCCTGCATCCCCTCTGCCAAGCTGGGTCGATACCGGCACCGCGGTCGTCGACAAGAACAATCTGGCGGCGTTTCGCGAAGCGCTGACAGCACTCCCCAAGCCCCAATGAGCAAATGTGGCGATCCGGAGAGATTTGATCGATAGCGGAAACCAAACCAGGGCACGGATCTGGCGCGTCGTCGATTGACGGCACGCTTTACGATTCGTTAGGGTGTCTTCGCTGGACGATCCGGAAGATTCCCCGAGGTACACGCATGCATTTACATCTGCTGGCGTTTTCGTTCCCGGAGTGGCAGCCGCATTTCTCTTTCCTCGATACGCCGCACGCAAACGAAATGATGGCATTGCGCTGGCTGCACATCGTCTTCGGCATCATCTGGATTGGATTGCTCTATTTCTTCAATCTGGTGCTGACCCCCGCGATGAAAAAATGTGATCCTCAACTGCGCATCAAGATTTATCCCGACCTGATGTCCGGTGCGATGGGCTGGTTCCGTTCATCGTCCGTGGTCACGGTCCTGGTTGGCCTCCGCTACTTTACGATTCATCTCGCAGCGGATGCGAAACTTGCCGGCGACCGTTCCCTCATTGGCAAGTGGTTTGGTTTGTGGTTTCTGGTATGGCTCGTCGCGTACGGATTTATTTACGCGTTGCAACTCCCCGCGAAGGGTATCCTCAATAGCCCGTGGTTTCGCATCCTCGGAATCTCTCTTGTCGTGATTGCCGCGTCCTGGCTGGTCCTTGTCCTGAACGGCGGCCCCAACGTTTCGAACGCTCATCTCGCTATCAGCGTCGGCGGCGGGCTCGGCCTGGTGATGCTGTTCAATACTTGGGGAGTTGTCTGGCGCGTGCAGAAGCGCCTAATCAAGTGGTCCCGCGCCAGCAACACGGAAGGGGTGCCGATGCCGCCCGAAACCGAGCGCCTGATGCGCTGGAATTTTCTCACCGCGCGCACCTCGTTCTGGTTGTCCTTCCCCATGCTCTTCTTCATGGGCGCCGCCAGCCACTACCCCTTCCTCAGCACCGTCGCCCGCTAATGGAGCGGGAGTTCATCGCCGGCTGTTAGTGCCTTCCGCAATACGGTTGACATCAGCAAATCGCGGTGCTACAAACAAATTCCCGGCGGCTTTCTCCCACCAGCTGGGCTCCCGGTCCCTCTTCCAATCGTCCCCTAGGAGGACCCCATGCAATCGCATCGTCGTACTATCCGTGCCGTAGTTTCTCTCGTAGTGTGCTTCCTCACTCTTTCTTTTGTAACGAGAGCGCAGGACTACAAGAAACGGGTCATCTATCA
>Ga0210406_10007908_pt1 | contig 10717 bp, 9 predicted proteins | sample IncBWC30MmetaG_FD_155454 | JGI IMG/M metagenome (GOLD analysis project Ga0210406, IMG submission 155454) | Forest soil microbial communities from Barre Woods Harvard Forest LTER site, Petersham, Massachusetts, United States - Inc-BW-C-30-M | ecosystem: Environmental > Terrestrial > Soil >... | reverse complement strand
CACTAATGCAACCAACATCGCGAGGATCGTAAAGAAAAGCTTTGTCGGGCGAAGCGAGGCCTTGGGTTTCATAGCCCACCAAGCTTAACAACAGAGCGCCTCCCGCACCAGCGCTGGGACTAATTCCGCGCGCGCTTTTCTGCTATGTTCCGAATGAAACAGCTAGCTGGTTCAAGTCAAAAGGACGGATCGCCGATGAACCATCCTCGGGAGGCTCGCAAATGAAATCGATTCACTGCTCGATCGTTGCTCTTCGAATCGTAACCCTTCGGATCGCCGCTCTTTCGATAGTCGCCCTTTGCACTCTCGCTCTGCTCTGCGCGCCCGCCCAACTCGTTCACGCGCAAGACTACGATGCCGCCGCCCGCGATCAGGTCACCGCGCTGGAAAAGGCATGGAACCAGGCTTATAAGGCTGGCGACACCAAGGCCCTCGCCTCAATCCTCGACAATTCGCTCCTCCTGGTCGAAGATGACGGCTCCCTCAAAACCAAGTCCGAGTTCCTCGCGAGCGTTAAGGCGTCCAGCGGCAACGAGGAGCAGGTCGCACCAGAATCGCTCACCGTGCGTGTCTTCGGAGACACTGCCATCGCAATCGGAGTAATCGCCGTCAAGGGAACCAAGGGAAGCAAGCCTGTAGTTCACCGCGAACGCTTCATTGATACCTGGATCAAGAAAAATGGCACCTGGATCTGCATCGCCACCAACGCCACGCCGATCACGCACGGCGGGGCCTGAGACCTGTTCTTTCCTGCATACTCCGGCTCCTCGCCTATTTACTATCTGTTATCGCTGGTTAACTTACTTCTATTACGATGGCAAGGGCTATCGACATTTCAAGCAGCTCTGGCGTATCGGTTATCAGCGTGGTCTACGAGGGACACCATCTCTTCGAATGTCGCAATGTCAAACTGGAGCATCGCGTTGTTGTGTTCCAGCTTATCCCTAACCGAGTTGATTGGGTTATAAAGCTTAAAGCGAATGTTATGGTCTTCCGCCCAGCGCTGCAGAAACCACAGCATTCCCAGACCACCGCCTTCGAGTGCTCGCACTTGCGTCAAATCAAGCACCACGATTTCGACGTCTTGTTGTGCCGTGACAGCCTCGTGCAACTTCAAAGTTGCATCGCTCCGCACAATTCTTCCCTTACACTCAATAATCGCCAGGTTACCAATATGTTCTGTACGCAACGTCAGCATGACGCCTCCTAAGCCTTGGTCCATCCGTTCTGAAGGCGTTCTGAAGAACGCGATACCGATTTGAAAATAATGTCAAACAACCACAAGAGCACAATCGCATCAACAAACCGTTCGAGAGGTTCGATCCATTTCACTGTATGTCTCCTTAGATCAACCAAACTGGCTGCAAGAGCCTTGCCAAAAGGTAAATTGCTTTGTTTACCTCGCGATACGGTGAAGCGACTGGAAGAACTTGCCGCGATCCGGGAAGACTTGCACTACAGGGAACAGCGTAGCTGCGACGGGCGGCCTGGCACCGAAAACGCGGCCTTGGGATGCAACTCAATCCACATGTTCGCCTTCTCCGAAGAATCCGACCTCTGGCGGCGGGAGCGTGTCGCCGGGGCGCGCCCAGAACACGTAGAACGCCGGTAACAAGACGATACTGACCAGCAGTTCCACAATCAGTCCGCCTACGATCACAATTGCAAACGGCCGTTGTGAGTCTGAGCCAATATCGTGGGAGAGAGCAGCGGGTAAGAGGCCGAGGGTGGCTACGAGCATGGTCATCATGATGGGGCGGAGACGAAGTTCGGCGCCCTCTCTGGCCGCTTGCCGAGGGTCCATGCCGCGGGTCCGCAGCTGGTTGATGTACTCGATCATGATGACGCCGATTTCCACGGAGACGCCGGTCAGCGCAAGGAAACCGAGGCCCGACGATACGGAAAAGTGCGTGCCGGTTGCGAGCAGTGAGAGCACGCCGCCCAAAGGCGAAAGCGCCACTACGGCAAAGATGAGGCCAACCCATTTCCAGGAGCCGAACATCGAGTACAGAATGAAAGCCATGAGCAGCAACGTAATCGGCACGATGAATGCAAGCCTTCGGTTAGCGCGCTGCTGGCTCTCGTATTCGCCAGTCCAATCGAGGTGGTAACCCTCTGGGAGTTTTACTTTTTGGTGCACCTGTTCGATGGCATCACGAACCGTGCTGCCGAGGTCGCGGCCGCGAACGCTGTATTTGATAGCGATGTAGCGGGAGTTGCCTTCGCGGTAGATGGTGGAAGCGCCATCTTCGAGCTTAACGTCGCAGAGTTGGCCGAGCGAAACACGCTCGCCTGAGGGGGCCAGGATGCGGATGTTCTCGATGTCTTCGACGGTTTTGCGGAATGGTTCCTGGTAGCGGACGGTGAGATCGTAACGCTGCTCGCCGATCAGAATCTGGCTGACAGCCTTGCCGCCGACTGCGGTTTCGACCGCATCCTGCACGTCGCTGACGTTAATGCCAAAACGATCGGCGGTGGCGCGGTTGACCGCCAGATTGACGTTAGGCTGTCCGCGGACCTGGAAAGTGCCAAGATCGGCAATTCCGGGAATCTTGCCCATGACATTCTGCATTTCCGCCGCTTTCTGCTCCAGAGTCTTGAGATCGCGGCCAAAGAGTTTGACGGCGAGTTCACCCTTCACGCCGCTGACGGCTTCCTCCACGTTGTCGGAGATCGGCTGCGAGAAGTTCCAGTCAACGCCGGGAATCTGGTTGAGCGACTTGTCCATAGCGTCGATGAGTTGCTCCTTCGTGCGGTACTCGGCGCGCCATTCAGACCGGGGAAGAAGATCGACGAAGAACTCTGTGTTGTAGAAACCGCTGGCATCGCTGCCATCGTCGGGGCGGCCGACCTGGCTGACGATCTGCTTCACTTCCGGAAATTGCGCGAGGATAGAGCGGCCGCGCTTGGTGACTGCGATCCCGGTAGTCGGGCCAGTGCTGGGGGGGAGTGTGCCGCGGACCCAGATCGCGCCTTCGTCAAGGTGAGGCAGAAACTCGGAGCCGACGATTCCGCTGAAAAAAAGGAGCAGCATGATCGCCAGCGCGGCTACTCCCATACCGAGCGTGAACTTTATGTGTTCAAAGCACCAGTCAAGCAGGCGGCGGTAGGCGTTCTGCAGGATACGCATCATCGGGTTCTGCCATTCCTTGATTTTGCCGTCGCGGAAGACGAGGTGGCAGAGCACGGGCGCAATCAGCAGCGCGAACAGAAGCGCGCCGAGCAGGGCGAAAGCCACGGTCCAGGCCATGGGACGGAACAGTCGGCCTTCGACGCGCTGCAAGGTGAAGATCGGCAGGTAGGAAACGATGATAATGATGCGGGCGAAGAAGACCGGCTTCTGCACTTCGTGGGCGGCGGAAGCGATGAGCTGGAGAAAAGATCTTTTCCCTTGAGAAAACTCGACGTGGCGCATGATGTTTTCCACCATGACCACGGAGCCGTCCACAACCATGCCGAAATCGAGTGCGCCGAGCGAAAGAAGATTCGCCGGAATGTGGCTGAGATCGAGAAGAATGGCGGCGAAAAGAAGTGCGAAGGGGATCGTGATGGTGACGATCAGCGCGCTGCGAACGTTCCCCAGGAAAATGAAAAGGACCAGCGTAACCAGGATCACGCCGTCGGTGAGATTTCGCAGAACAGTGTGCGTCGTGTAGTGCACCAGGTCGCTGCGGTCGAGATGGGGAACGAGTTTTACGCCCGGCGGTAATAGTTGATTGTTGAGCTCGTTGATCTTGACGTGGAGCGCATCGAGCGTGGCGTCAGCTTCGGCAGCTTTGCGAAGCAGGACGATGCCTTCGACCACGTCCTCATCGTCGATGACAGTGCCATCTTCGCGGCGGATGGTTTTTCCGAGTTGCCCCAGACGGATCTTGGGCGCTTGCACGACGATGGCGATGTCCAGAACCCGAACTGGCGTTCCATTCACGCTCTTGATGACGGTGGCGGCGATGTCGTCGGTGGTCTGCATCAGGCCGACGGCGCGCACGTTGAGCGCCTGCTGGCCGCGTTCGATGAATCCGCCGCCGGCGTTCGTGTTGTTGTTGGTGAGCGCCTGTTCGACTTGGGCCAGCGACAATCCGTAAGAAACCAGCTTGCCGGGATCGACCTGCACCTGATATTCGCGGGTCGGCCCGCCGAAGATGTTGACGTCGACAACGTTGGGCACGGATTTAAGCTGGTTCAGAACGAACCAGTCGTTGAGAGTCTTCAGCTCCATCGCGTCATAGCGCGGATTCGTGCTCTTGAGCGTGAAGAACATGATCTGGCCGGTCGGGCTGTAGTCGGGACCAAGACCGGCGTTCACGTTGGTTGGCAGCGTCACTTGCTGCAGGCGGTCAAGGACTTCCTGACGCGCGTTGAAAGTGGAGATTTCGTCGTCATAAATGATGGTGACCACCGAGAGCCCGGCGAGCGAGACCGAGCGCAGGTGGGTTTTGTGCGGAACCCCGTTCAGGGTGACTTCGAGCGGGACCGTGATCTGCTGTTCGACTTCTTCAGCGGCATGGCCGGGCCACTGTGTAATGATCTGCGTGTAAGTGTCGGCGACGTCGGGATAGGCTTCGATGGGCAGATTGCGAAACGAAATGATGCCCCAGATGAAAAGCACCAGCGCAACGCTGAGTATCAGGATGCGGTTGCGCAGCGCGAAATCGATCAGCAGCCGAATCATTTGCCCTGCTCCGAAACCGCGGCGGAGAACGCAAGCGCATTAGCGACGAGTTCATCTCCCACCTTCGCCCCTTGGCGGACTTGCTGCATGCCGTCGGATAGACCCGCAGTCTGCACTTCGAGGCGGCGGAAGGAGTTGGCGGTCTCCTTGCGGAAGATCCAGTCTTTGTCCTGTAGTCGCATGATGGCGGTTGCGGGCACGACGAGGTGCGGCTTCTGTTTGCGCGAGTGGAAAGTGGCCACCGCGAACATGCCGGGGCGGAAGGCACCATCGTGATTGCCAAGCACGATGCGGACTTTGGCGGCGCGCGTGGTGGGATCGAGGACGCGCGACACGTCGCTGACACTGCCTTTGAACACACGGTCAGGCAAGGCGTTGAGGCGAACCGCGGCAGGATCGCCGATCTGAACGTCGCCAATATCGTTTTCGTAGACATCACAGACCACCCAGACGTTCGAGAGGTCGGCGATGGTAAACAGGTTGGGCGTGTTGTCGAGACTCTTGATGCCTTCGAATCCGGCAACATTCTGCTCGACGATGGTCCCGGCAACAGGGGCGCGAAGTTCGATCATGGTGCTGGAGTGAGCGGGATCTCCGCCAAGAATGCGCAGGCGAGTTTCGGCCGTCTTCTGATCGGATATAGCTTTGGCATCGGCATTCTCCGCGACTTCCAAATCTTTCTGGGCAAGCGCGCCGCGCGAGTACAGCAGTTGGGCACGTTCGAACGCCTTGCGGGCGAGCGCTTCATCGGCGGATGCCTTGTGATAGTCGCCCATGGCTGCAGCAAGATCAGGGCTGGAAATCACAAGCAGCACCTGGCCCTTTTTCACATAGTCGCCGAGCCGGACTTTGAGATCGGCAACGCGGCCCGAACCAAGCGAGGTAACGCGGATGGTTTTATTCACGTCAGGCTGGACGGTTCCGTTGGCGTTCAGTTCCGTAGGCAGGTCGCGGCTTTCCACCTTGACCGTTGGGAACAGTTCCGGGTGATCGACAGTCAGGAGGTTAGGGTCGACTGTGATTTCCTGTTTTGTTGCTGCCGCTTTCGTGTTGTCGGAACAAGCTACCGAGACAGCGGCCAGAGCCAGGCCCAGCAGGAGGGCCGCGGACCGGCGGATGCGAGTCGCAAAAAGTTTCGGCGCGGCAACAGGGGGAAGGGCTGCTGCGGCCGCGCCGCAAGAGTCCGCCGACTGCACAGGGTTGGCGGCTCTTGACCTCAATCTTGAACACAAGAAGTATATCGCACGGCTAGATTCAATTGGCTGGCGGCGGACAAGTAAGAGCCGATCAGGTTCACGTAGGCCAGTTGCACGGTGCGGTACTCCGCCTGCACATTGAGGAAATCCAGCAGCGAGGCTCCGCCGTGTTGATAAGAGAAGAAGATCGTGTCTCGCACGCGGACAGACTGCTGCAGGTACTTGGCCTTGTAAGGCCGCAGCAGAACCAGATTGCTTTCGAGCGTAGCGTAGCCGGAATCTACGTCACTCAGCACGGTTGCTTCGGCGGCGTCGCGCAATTTCTCACTGCGCGTGATATCGAGTTGCGTGCGCAGCTTTTCTCCCTGGTTGCGATCGAAGATGCGTAAGGGGATGCTGACACTGACGCCGAGCGTATTTATGCCAAACGGATTATTGTTGGACGAGTTGTGCGTATACCACGCGCCGAAGGTGGGATCGGTTGAGCCGTTCGCGATCGCCAGTTTGTGGTCGGTTTGAGCTTTGTTTATGGCTTCAACAGCCGCTTTTAGATCGGGCCGCGTGTCTAACGCAATCTTCCGGAACTCATCACGCGGCATCAGTTGGTCGTTGAAATCGAACGGCCCAGTGACGTCAAACTGATCTATTGGAGTTCGGTCGTTAAGCAGGGTGAGGAGTTGGATCTTCGCGTTTTCCAGGTTCTCCTCGGCCGCTTGCAAATCCGATTCATACTGGACCCGCTGCAGTTCGAGCCGATCGAGGTCGATCTGCGCAATGTCGCCAGCGTCGAAGCGAGTTCTGCTGATTTCGAGTACGCGGTCGTAGTAGGCAAGGTTGTCCTTTGCCAACTGCAGCACCGCTTTTGCCTGCAGGGTTGCGACAAATGCGCCGCGCAAGTTGAATAGCAGCGTTCTCTCCAAGTTGGCATGACTCGATTCGGCGATCAGAGTAGCCTTTTTCGCACTCTCTAGGCGCAACTCCCGCTTGTGCTGCCGTTCGTGCAGATAGCTGATGCTGGGCGACTCAAACGTCCCAGCGAACGGCCGCCAGACACCTTTCTCGGGAGCGATTTGGGTTCCATCCGCTGACAGAGTGAACGTGGGGTTCGGGCGCAGGAAAGCGGTAAGCTCCTGTGCCCTTGACTCGTCGACATTGAGCTTGTCTGCCAGCAGAGTGGGATTGCTCTGCTCGAACCGCGCGCGCACCTGTTCCCAGGTGAGGGCCTGCTGCGCCGCGGCGCTGGCCGCGGCGAGCATTATCCATAGCGACAGCCATAGCCATGCGGGCAAACTGAAATTGTGAAACTTGAACATCGCGCGCTCCGTGCGCATCGGGAAAAGCGGATCGGCCAATGCGCGTGCATGCGAAATTTTCCGGACAAATTAAAACTGACTTCGGATTTACAGCGAGGTTGGGTTTTCGAAAGGAGGAGCGCGGCCTGCGAACGTAGAGGCAGAGAAAGTTCTGAGCGATTGCGACGTGAACGGCAGAACCGCGGCGATCTGCTCGAACTCGGGTGTCAGAGAAGCGAAACTGGGCAGAACGGGCTGCGAGGAATGCGTCAGCGCATGAGGAGTGCAAGCGCAATTGCCGGCACGGCGGAAGCCGCGTTCCGACTCTTCCATCTCAGGGCGCACGACATGCAGATCATCGGTCGCCGAAATCACGGGGAACAGCAGAATGAGTGCACAGCCAAGGGCGCAGAGAAAGATGAGCGAGGGCGCTGCCGCACGATCCGAAGAAGTCCGTTGCCGCCACAGCAGATAGGCGGGTAGCAACAGAGAGAGCCAGCAAAGATTGAGAAAAAGCTCCATACAAAAAATGCCCAGGTCTCTCGCGGGAAACGCAACCCGCCCTAACCTGGTTCGGTCTGCCTAAGGCTAAGGATAATCAAGATAGCACAGACCCGGCAACGAGGCGGGCGATGCAGCGGAATCCAACTTTCGAACGGCGAGGAAAGGTTGGCAACCTGGCGCTCCAGTCCCCCCCAGATTTGCGCTAAAGTCTTGATTCTACAGTTGTTATCTGCAAAGTCTTCATAACATTGGAGTTATGGGGCGTTTTTTGGGGCGATTCTCCAAGTCGTATTGCAAATAAAGGACTTAAAATTGACGGCCGCGCAAAGTCTTGATTTCAAATAACTTAGTATAAATTCGCGCAGCTTTGCGCTTTTCGTGCCCGGTTCTTTGGTGGCCAACTAATGCTAAGTGCGTGACTGAGAACTCTGCTCTCGACTTACTTCTATTATATCTCGCTGTGTCAAGGCGAATATTAGTTATCGCCTACGTTAGTCTGTGGTTAGTTGTCTCCGAATCCCAGGAAGGATAGGGACGTGGAATCCGACTTTCGGAGGGCGCGCTTAACAAAAGATCTTAGGGCTCCGGCGGCAATTCCCTTGATGCATGATGTCAGGAGATAGTTCCGTGACGGATAGTCATAGATCAATCTGTCAGCAAGGGGTAACATAGTTATGGCTGAACGAAGATCGTCAGGAGGTCTCCAAATGCCAAACCATCCTGTTCGACGGACTCTTGAGCGGGACGTGCTGCCGTACCTATTCTCGGCGCGACGACTGCGACGTCAATGGTTTTTTCGACTGCACTCCCTCTTCGGATACACCACTGACCTCGTAGTGGCTCTCGCGGCGATCGGAGTGACCACGCCTCTCCTGGGGTTGCTCGGCGGAGGGAATGGAAGTGGAAAGGAGGCGACGCAGACGCCGCATTTCAGCGCCGTTCTTGCATCGGTGCCAAACTGGCTTTTTATCCCGACAGCGGCGCTCATCATCACGTGGATTGTCCTTCGCGTCGCCTTCAACCGGGAGGATGGCCAGAAACGCGCGGTCTTGGCAAAGAGTTGTACGCAGGTGCTGCGCCAAGCGGAAGCAAACTTGGCGACAGCCCTCGGAAAGTCCGATCCCATGCCGGCGCTCAACGAACTCTTGGAGAAGAATATTCGACCCACGGTCGACCGCAACATCCAAGAGAATTCCTGGCCTTGGACGCCATTTGCGCCGGGAATTGACGATGAGGTCACTAAGGAGGTCGTCAGGTTGTGTGCCAGTTACGAAACCGACTGGGCACCGGTCAACCCGCTCGGCCTGCGACAATCGCCCCTAGGAGGCCACCAATGAAGTCAGCGCCGGTAATCAAAGCCACTTTCGAACTTGACGAGCAAGGCCAACCCGCGTTCGTCCGGCAGGCAGACCTTAAGCACTACATGATTCGCTTGCACGTGGAAAATGTGCCTGACGACACCTACGCAGTCACCTACTTGTTGGACGAGACCTATCACAACCCAGTGCGTGAATCACGCGATGGCACCGCTGGGTTCTCAGAGAACCTGACTTCTTACGGAGACTACACCGTCCAGGCGAAGATCCGGTTTCGCGAGGGCACCCTCACCGTCGCAGCGCCTTTGTCTGCGGCTCTGGAGGCGGGTCAAGCACAGCAAGCGTCGCCGGCGATAGTATCGGCACTGGAAGAAATTCGCGCCAAATAGACTCGCAGGTGCGGCGACATGCCACGGGAGACGCGGGTGCCCATCCTTCCGTGTTCTGCGTGCGAGGGGTGGGACTCCGCGTCAGCCCTCAATCTTGGGGAATTCGGTTGGTGGCGTGGACACTATCCGCGTGCCGACACCTAATGCTTACGATTCGCAAAATCCCAAGCGGGGTAGGGTTTATGGAATCCCAGTTTTCGAAAGGTGGGACAGCCGGTCGTTCTTGGCATCAACCTTCGGTAGTTCCGCTGCGTGTTGCTTGAGAACCGCAACTAATTCCGATGCAGAAATAGCCTCTCCAATCATGACCTGGGTTTTCTCATAAAATTCATTCAAAACCATGGCGGTAATTTGCGCTTCACTTATTTGCTCGGTTGTTCCGTCAGGCTTGCGTCGGCGCCCCATCATAAGGCCGTAATTCTCCTTACCCAGGGCGTCAATAATGTTCTTCACCTCAGGAGGGTAGAAGTGATAAGTGAGAACCACGATCCCAATAACTTCGTTGCTGTGAGCAACGAGGAGCGGGCCGCCCGAGTTGCCATGGTTAAACGCACCGTTCACAACAATGTGCTTCACCGATGAGCCGTTCGAACTGTCCTCGCGATAACCGGAAACATACCCGACGCTGAGCAGAGGGGAAGCACCGTTATACAGGAGCGGATAGCCCCATGTTGAAACCGTTGTACCCGGGACAGGGTTATCCTTGTTCGCAAGTTTCAGCCCTCCTTTCAGAGCGTCATTGGGTACAAGTAGGGCTAGGTCGCGGTGTGCGTCGGTAATGACTTTCCGAAAACTAATATGGTGGTTCTCGGCCGTGATGCCGAACAAGTTTTCGTGATTGCACGTACCGACAACGTGAGCATTTGTAACAATGACACCGGATTCAAGCAGGAAGCCAGTCCCCGCGCCACCTCCCGGACATACGATTAGATAAATCGCGCCCAGTGATTTCCGCTGCTCGGGCCCAGCAGCGTCCAGCACCAAAGCTGAATCAACCGACGTAGGAATCTCCGCAGTTTGAGCCCAAAGCGGCGAGAGTATCGAACTCGCGATCAAGCCACACACCAATTTTCCGTGCATTTCGGTAAGCCTCCAATGTGGGCACAGGCAGTAACAACCAATCGCTACTTTGAGAACGCAAACAGGTGATTTTCTTGCGGCTAAACAGTTGTCTTTCGCATTCTGTGCGTAAAGGAGTGATTTCGCCGCAGCCACTCGAGCCGCTCCCTATGAGCCGATCTGCGGCACTACATCTTCCATCACGTAATGTACGAATTGCTTCCCAAGAGCGGTTAGAACATACGGTTTAGTACCTTCAAATGCGGATTCCATTATCCGAACCGAACCC
>Ga0210406_10007905_pt1 | contig 10719 bp, 8 predicted proteins | sample IncBWC30MmetaG_FD_155454 | JGI IMG/M metagenome (GOLD analysis project Ga0210406, IMG submission 155454) | Forest soil microbial communities from Barre Woods Harvard Forest LTER site, Petersham, Massachusetts, United States - Inc-BW-C-30-M | ecosystem: Environmental > Terrestrial > Soil >... | reverse complement strand
ACATGGATTCTAGTTACTTTTCGGGAACGTTCGCACTGACACAACTGACAGTTCTCTGCGGACATCAACTCAGTCATTCTGCGGCCAACCGCAAAATGAGCCAATCCAAATGAACTCCACTCCACACCTCGATACCCGATCCTCTCCGTCAAAGACTGCGCTTGTGGTCGGGCCCGACCATTCCGTCGCCGCCACGGTTGCGACGATCCTGCCCGATTGGACAATCGAGCGGGTACGTGACAACGTGGCGGCACTCGCCTTGATCGAGGAAAGGCCGTTTGATGTGGTCCTCACCGGTGCAGACACGTCAGGCAAGGCCGATGTCGATCTGCTACGCAAGATCAGACTGGTCCGGCCACATACTCGACTAATCATTCTCACCAACGAAAGCACGCCGGCGGATGTTATCGCCTCCATGCGCGAGCAGGCTTTTAGCTACTTCTCGAAGCCGCTCTCCTGGACGATGTTCGCAGAAATGGTGCGACTTGCAGCCGAAGAACCGTGCTGGGATGACGGCATTGAAGTAGTTTCAGCGACTCCGGACTGGATTCGGCTTGCGGCCCGGTGCGACGTGAAGACGGCAGACCGGCTGGTGCAGTTCTTCCGTGAAATCGCTGATTTGCCCGATGCTGAAAAATACGACGTCGCCATTGCCCTCCGTGAGATGTTGCTAAACGCGATCGAACATGGTGGGCGATTCGATCCCAACCAGTATGTAGAAGTTTCGTACCTGCGTGCCCGCTACATGGTCCTGTGCCGTGTGAAAGATCCCGGTGAAGGTTTCTCGCTGGATGAAATCCGCCACGCCGCCATTGCGAATCCGCCGGACGATCCAGTTCGACATCAAAGGTATCGGGATGAGCTTGGACTTCGCCCCGGGGGGTTTGGCGTCCTTCTCACGCGTAGCCTTGTGGACGAGGTGATATACGGGGAGAAGGGTAATGAAGTGATGCTCGTTAAGTACCTTGATACGAACCGTCAGCGCACAGCATGAGAACCGGGTCACACTCACCGCGCGACCTAGACAAGACACTCCCGCGCAGCCATCGTTTCCTGTCACTCTTGACAGTGTTGACACACCTATTCTCCCCATAAGCTTTCGACGTCGAGTAGAGGGCGAAAACATAGTTGGGCTTCGAAGGGATCCGTTCCGAGGCTCGCAACCGTGATCGCTAGTAGTTGAGTGGAGGCATCTATGGGCAGACGGTTCTGTGCACTTCTTGTGTGTCTCGTAACACTTCCAGCCTTTTGCCAGGCGCCTTCACCCAACCCACAGGTAGCCACAATCACGGCGGTGACTCTCCACCCGAAAAACGCGGAGGATGGCGACTCCCCGAAGGCTCAGTATGACCTATCTCTAAAGGTCGGGGACACCGTCTATGTGGTGTTGTTTACACCAGCGAGCGGGTCCACCGCTGTGAAGTATTCGGTAGGAATGAACGTGGTGGTCCAAGTCGGAAGTGAGTCAATCAAGTTTACAAAGTTAGGACAGACACACGAAGTGCCCATCCTGCGCCGCGAAAGTGCCCCGACTACAACAGGCATTGACTGGTCTCGTGCCCCAGGTGAGTACTTCAGCCAGAAGCTCCGGCATCTTTCCGAAAAGTTGGATCTTACGCCTGATCAGCAGGCCCAAATCAAGCCGATCCTCGAACAGGAGGCTGGAGAAGCAGGACAATTTATTGCCAATCCTGTGCTTTCGAACGAAGATAAGCTAAAAAAGCTTGAAACAATCGTCCGTTCGTCAGACCAGAAGTTGAAGCCGATCCTCTCCGCTGACCAGTGGCAAACCCTCCAGGACATGCGTAAACAACAAAGGCGGGAAGTGAGGGAGTCCCTCTCAGAAAAGTCCAAGAATTAAGGATGCACTCCGTAGCCTGTGCCAGAAGAGCATTGATGCGCCTGGCACGTGAAAAGCAGGGTAAGTAACAGTATTCTGTCGCCCTTGTTCCCGTCAGATTCCTCTCCAACCCAGCGGATGGTATCTCGTAATCAGTAAACCTTGAGCCCCTCGGCCCGAAACCACGCGCAAGCTTGTTCAACCGCTTCGCTAGTTGGAGGCTGAATGTTTTCCAGCGCGTAGTTGAGTTTGAGTTCCTTCCATTTGAATCGGCCCATTTGATGAAAGGGCAGGACATCGACTCGATCCACGTTACCCAGACCGCCACTGAATCTCGCAATCTCGGTAATGTTTTCAGCATCGTCTGTCAGCCCGGGCACCAACACGAAGCGCAGCCAAACAGGCCTCTTGCGAGCGGCCAGACGACGTGCGAAATCCAGGACTGGGCCAACCTCCATCCCGGTAACCTGGCGGTGGCGTTCCGCATCCCAGCTCTTGATATCCAGCAGCACCAAGTCGATGCTCTCCAACTCTGCATCGGTGAGGCGGGTGCCCAGGCTGCCATTGGTGTCCAATGCGGTATGAATTCCCATCGCTTGCGCGGCTGTAAGCAGCTTCACGGCGAACCGGTCTTGCATGAGGGGCTCGCCCCCGCTCAAGGTAAACCCTCCCGCCATGACCTTCAGTCCGGTTCGATACTTGCGCAGCTCTTCAGTTGCCTTCCCGAGCGTCACAGGAATGCCGTTGGTCATATTCCAGGTGTCGGGGTTGTGGCAGTACAGGCATCGAAATTGGCAACCCGATGTCCACGCGACCACACGCACTCCGGGCCCATCGACGGTTGAGCCGGTGGTGAACGAGTGAAGAAAGCCCGCATCTCCCGTGGACAGGGCAGTCCGCACGTCGGACTCCGGGACGTCCCGGCCCAGGTTCACGCGCAGTTCGAAAGGGCTTTTTGCCTGCAGCCGAACGTTCTTCAGTTGTTCCTTCTCACTCATGGGCACTAGTTTCCGTGAAAAGTGCGATTGATCACGTCCATCTGCTGTTCGCGAGTCAGCCGCACGAAGTTCACGGCGTACCCTGAGACGCGGATGGTCAGCTGGGGGTACTTCTCGGGATGGTCCATTGCATCCAGAAGCGTGTCGCGATTCAGCACATTCACATTCATGTGATAGCCCGTGGCGCTGAAGAAGGCATCGAGCATGCTTCGCAGATTTTTGATTCGATCCTCCCCCACCCTTCCCAGGCTTTCTGGGATCAATGTGGTTGTAAGAGAAATGCCGTCGGCGGCGTCGCGATAGGGAATCTTGGCGACCGATGCGGCCGAGGCATGGATACCGTGTGAGTCACGCCCGTGCATCGGATTGGCACCCGGGGCAAATGGCTCGCCGTGTCGCCTTCCGTCTGGAGTGTTACCCGTGCCCTTGCCGTAAACCACGTTGGAAGTGATGGTCAGGATTGACTGTGTGTGCAAGGCGTTCCGATAGGTAGGATATTTCCTAAGCTTGTTCATGAATGTGCTGACGACCCACGAAGCCAGTTGATCAACTCGATTGTCGTTGTTGCCAAACTGGGGAAAGATCCCCTCGGCCTGATAGTCGGTTACGAGTCCGGTTCCGTCACGGATCACTCGAACTCTCGAGTAACGAATTGCCGACAGACTATCGGCAATAACCGATAGTCCAGCCATGCCGAAGGCCATGGTTCGCATCGGAGCATAGTCATGCAATGCCATCTCCAGACGCTCATAGGCGTACTTGTCATGCATGTAATGAATGACGTTCATCGCGTTGACGTAGACGCCGGCGAGCCAATCCATCATGCTTTCGAACCTGTCGATCACATCGTCGAAGTCAAGGTACTCACCCTGGACAGCTCCGATTGGTGGACCTACTTGCTCGCCCGTGAGTTCGTCCCTGCCGCCGTTGATGGCATAGAGGAGGCATTTGGCGACGTTGGCTCGTGCGCCAAAGAACTGCATCTGCTTCCCCACCAGCATCGGGGACACGCAACACGCGATGGCTCCGTCATCTCCCCAGGAGCTGCGCATGATTTCGTCGCTTTCGAATTGAATGGAGCTCGTGTCGATCGCTACCTTGGCAGCGAAACTGCGGAAGCCATCGGGCATCCGCGGGGAATACCAGATCGTTAGGTTCGGCTCTGGGGCGGGGCCGAGATTGTAAAGGGTATGAAGAAAACGAAAACTCGTCTTCGTTACCAGAGTCCGTCCGTCATCCCCCATTCCGCCAATCGATTCGGTAACCCAGGTTGGATCACCGGCGAAAAGGTCGTCGTATTCCGGCGTGCGCAGAAACCGAACGATGCGTAACTTGATGACGAAGTCATCGATCATTTCTTGCGTTTGTTCCTCGGTCAAAGTGCCCGCTGCTAAATCACGTTCGAAGTAGATGTCCAAGAAGGTTGAGGTTCTGCCCAAGGACATGGCAGCGCCGTTCTGTTCCTTGACCGCCGCCAGGTAACCGAAGTAGAGCCACTGCACCGCCTCCCGCGCGTTGCTCGCTGGAACCGCGATGTCGAATCCATAGCTCGAGGCCATCTGCTGCAGTTCGTTAAGCGCGCGGATCTGCTCGCTTAGTTCCTCTCGGTCGCGAATGATTTCATCGGTAGACATGGCCGAGTCGAGACTTCGCTTCTCCTCTTGTTTTCGCTTAATGAGTCGGGACACTCCATAAAGAGGCACGCGGCGGTAGTCACCAATAATGCGGCCACGCCCGTAGGCGTCGGGGAGTCCGGTCAGGATGTGAGAACTGCGACATTGCCTGATGTCAGCGGTGTAAGCATCGAACACGGCGTCGTTATGAGTCTTGCGATACTTGGTAAATGCCTCGACCACATGCGGATCGGGTTCGTAACCGTACGTCTTGAGAGCATTGGCCACCATGCGGAAGCCGCCATTCGGCATGATGGCCCGCTTGAGCGGCGCGTCGGTCTGAAGGCCGACGATCACTTCATTCTCTCGATCGATGTAGCCCGGATCATGTGCCGTGATGGAACTTGGAATCTGGGAGACATCGAGCACCCCCTTCTTTCGTTCTTCCACAAAGAGGTCGTTTAACCGATTCCACAGTTGCTTTGTCCGCTCCGTTGCGGGCGCAAGGAAGGACTCGTCGCCCTCGTACGGTTCATAGTTCTGCTGGATGAAGTTGCGAACATTAATCTCCTTTTGCCAGAGGCCTGTTTTGAATCCCTGCCAAGGGGAGGTGACTTCCTCCCGCGCTATCGGGTGTGACAGAGCAGCCATTTGCGTTTCTCCCTATTTCTGTCCGTTAAGAACGAGCTTAGGCATCTTGCTCTATTCCTCTTCCTCCGGGACCGGGGTCCAGGAGCTGTCTGGGTTGAAGCGCTCCATTTTCTTGAACTCGTCGAGGGTCTTCGGCCCAAAGTCCTTGTCGTACACAACGCCGTCTTGGCTGACAATGAAGGTTCTCACTCCGGTCACGCCATACTCCGCCGGCGCAGCAACCAGGGCAAAGCCCCCGATCATTACCCCTTTCACTAGAAAATCCATCTCTCCGAGCGGCGCTGCTGCCCCCTGTCCCTTCAGAATCTTGAAGAAATAGCCGTGATACGGGTCGGCGCCGAGGCTATACCCCTGTTCGATCGCGAGGGCAATCTTTTCGCCGATCGGGCCGGCCCACGTGCCGTCTGCGGTTTGCCAGGCCAGCCCGTCCTGCTTGCCGGGCGTACTGATGATGCGCTGCGCGTACTGGTTCACGTCGTAACCCTCTTGGGGCTTAAGGGCGTATTCATGTTGGGCTTCCACGTATCCCTGGCAGATTTGAATGGCGTCCAGTTCATTGGCACCGATGCGACGGTAGAGGAGTTCCTGGCGGCCGGCTTTGGCGTCAAACGACCATTTGTCACTCTTCTTCACCAGCGGCACGGGGAACGGCCAATCCTCGTTGCCTACGAGCAGGAATGCTCGGTTCCCGGTCTTCGGATCCACGGAAACGCTTTTCTTTTCATGCGCCTCGGCAACGAAACTAGCCGCGTGTTGCCGGTCCTGCGCGAATTCGCCGCTAAGCACCACGTCTTCACCATCCGGCCCAAAAATGTAAGCGAGTTCAGCCACATCGAACTTCTCGGCCGCGTCGATTAGCGCGTCGGCAGCTTGCTGCGGCGTGTTAAATCCTCGCGCACTTGCAGTCGCCGTGGCAGCCGCCGGAGTTGTCTTCGCTTCCGATGGCTGCGCAATGGACACAGTCGACAAACACGCGCAGGCGACCGCACCAACGATCCAAGGAAGTCCGGAGAAATTTTCGTTCGGAGAAGTTGACTTCATTTTTGTGCTCCTGTTGTATGCCGCTCTGCGATCGAGCTCGCTACCTGCGACGCCCACCACCACCGCCACGACTGCCGCCACCGCCTCGAGATCCCATGCTGGAGGAACCGCGGCTACTGCTGCCGCGAGCGCTCGATCCGTTGTAGCCCCTGGAACCACCTCCGAAGGCATCCCGGTTCCCGCCGCCGCTGCGCGAGACATCCCGGCTTCCGATGCGATCCGCTCCTCCACCTGACCTGTTGCCAATGCCTCCACCGCCAGCGCGGTTGCCGACGCCAGCACCACCGCCCCGATTGCTCATACCGGATCCAGCCCGGTTGCTAGGCAGGTTGCCGCCCTGTCGGCCGACCTGCTGTCGGGCACTGGCTTGGCGGTTGGCAAGTGAATCGCCGCGCGTCGTGCCACCAAACCGGTCTGCGGTGGCACGATCTCGATATGGTGCGCCGCCGCGATGTTGCGGATTGTGCTGCCACCTATCGCCGGCACCTCCGCCCCCAGCAGGAAGAGTTGACGCCCGGTTGCCGCCGCCAATGTCGCCCCGGTTGCCGCCGCCAAGATCGCCCCGATTTCCGCCGCCAGCTATGGGATTCGATGGACGGTTACCTGCATTCCCACGGTTCCCGCCACCAATGTTCGTGTTGCGGTTGAAATTGTTATTGCGGTTGATGTTGATGTCATTGCCGCCCCAACCGCAGCCCCAACCCCAACCGCCACCCCAGAACGCGCCCATCATCACGCCAACGCCAAACGCGATCGCTAAACCTCCGGCGTAGTATCCGGGATAGTAAATGGGAGGGTACGGATAGTAGGCGGGGCCGTACACTACGACGGGATCGTACGAGGGCACATAAATGACTTGTGGATTCGCTTGCTCGACTACGATTACGCTCTTGCTTTCGATGACTTTCGTTTCCACCTTTTGTTGCTCATTCGACTTCAAATTCCCCTTGTCTTGGGCTTTCTTGCGCATGCGCTGCACCGCATCCATCACATCGCTTTGCTGCGCCAGGAACGCGTTGCCCAAGTCGGTGGTCCACTGAATATCGTCTGCCAGTCGCTTGACCACATCGGGAAGAGCGGCCATGGCTTGGATGCTTGGATCCCAAGACTGTTTCGCCACCGCATCGGCGAGCGCTTTGTCCTTCAGATTTTTGTTCTTTTCCAGCCACTGCTGGAGCTGGATGAGCTCGAGAGGATATGTGGATGCCGCCAAGGTCTGGGCCAGCAATGGGTCCGGATAGAGGGCTATGGGCGCCACCAGAGAATCGAGCTGATCCGGAGGTACCTTCGTTGCTTCTGTCTGAACTGAGCCCGCTGCCTGGGACTGGGCAAGCGAAGGTATCTCTCCGGGCACAAGCAATGCAGCACACAAGGTAGCAGTACACTTTCGCGTGATTATCAAAAGCAGCCTCGATCGAAGGCTTTTCGTCTTCATAAAGCGTTCCCCCAGGGTTACTGCTCCCTTCCCTGCGCGGAGTGGAGTCACCTCCAAACGACCATTGTTTGCCGCTTGGCGCTCATAGTGACCAATGTGGCTGTGGTCCGAACCACCTCACGAGGCTCCCGTCTCGTGAGGTGCCGGATGAGTGGCCACTAGCTACCGGCGATGCCCTTGTTGACCAGCACTTTAACCTCGACCCGACGGTTCTCGGCCCGCCCGGCTTTAGTCTCATTCGGTGCCGCTGGTCCGTACTCGCCCATCGCCCCCGGCGCTACGATATGCCGGATCGGCACGCCGCCCTGCTGCATCAGACAAGTGATCACCGCTTTAGCGCGGTCCTCGCTCAGCCTTGTATTCATTGCCGCGCTGCCGGTCGCGTCGGCATAGCCCATTACCTCGACGATGTATCCTTTGAGGCCGACGGCGGATTGGGCGAGCTGTTTGATTTGTTCCTGATCCTCCTTCGAGAGCGCGGCACTACCGACCTTGAATTTCACGGTTGTTTCGCCCTTGACGTCAAAATCGGTCAACGCGGCAAAACGTTGTTCGTGCTCCTCGATATCCTTGATGTTCTGTTGAATTTGCTCTTTGTTGGCCGCGATATTCTGCTGGTTGGTTTCGATATTTTCCTTCTGGGCCGCCAGCTGTACATCGTGACCGGCGAGCTGCCCTTGGTGAGCCTCGAGCGTCCGTATATTGGCCGCGACTTGCTCTGCGGTAGGATGTAAACCCGCCTCGATCATCTCGGATGTTTCCAGATCGTCGCCGTCTACGGTAATGGTTTTCGCCACAATCCGGCCTTGGTCATCTGGAACTCCGTCAACGCTGATCTTGAGCCCCGGTATCAGCACCGCACCGGAAATTTGCTGCTTATCCAGGCCAAAGAGGCCCTTTCTATCTCTCGTTTTCGTGTCGTCGGTGAGGACCACGGTAGTGTTTTGTCCCCCGGACTGCACGATCAACGTTTCTCCGGTCCTGGTATTGATCATTCCCTTGACTTTCGTTGTGTCGTCGCCAAAGGCGAATACCGATGCAAACAGGAGCAAGGTCATCAGACTTACTACAATCGTTTTGTGCGTTCTCTGCATAATTTCCTCATTTCCTTTTGGTCATTGAATTTGGTTGAATATCTATCCTGCAAATGCTCCGGTGCGCCTATATCAACCCCAACAGCGCGCCGGTATGCCGTGCGATCATCAGTTCCTCGTTTGTCGGAATCACCCAACACGAGACTTTGCTTCGCGGAGTGGAGATCCGCGGACCTTTCCGGTCATTGGCTACTTTGTCTAGTTCCACGCCCAACCAGGAAGAGGCCTGGCAGATTCGCCGTCGAATCTCCGGCGAATTCTCTCCAATACCCGCCGTGAATATGAGTCCATCGATGCCGCCCAGCACCGCGGCCAGGGCGCCGATCTCTTTGGCCGCGCGGTAAACGAAGTAATGCACTGCCAAGCGGGCCTCTGGTTCGCTGCGGGTAAGCAGCTCGCGCATGTCGCTGCTGATGCCGGAGATGCCGAGTAAGCCCGATTTCTTGTAGAGGATGGTCTCCACTTCTTTTGCGGACAGTCCGAGGGTCTGAAATAGATACAAAACTACGCCTGGATCAAGTGCGCCCGGTCTTGTGCCCATACAGAGTCCATCCAGCGCCGTGAAGCCCAGACTGCTATCTACCCCTTTCCCGTCCTTGAGGGCGCACAGACTTGCACCGCTTCCGAGATGCGCGACGATGACCCGACCCTTGGCAATTTCCGGAGCCACCTCGGGCAAAACGGAAGCGACATATTCGTAAGAAAGGCCGTGGAAGCCATATCGCTGCAGTTCCGACTTACAAATATCCCTCGGCAGCGGTATGACCTTCGCAACTGGCGATTGGCATTGATGGAAGCTCGTGTCGAAGCAGGCCACTTGTGGCACGTCGGGCATGCGCTCAAAGACTGTGTCGATGGCTGCCAAGTTGTAGGGCTGATGTAATGGGGCCAGCGGGACCAGTTCATACAGTTCTGCCAGAACCTGCTGCGTTACAACCACCGGTTGGGCATAACGCGCTCCCCCGTGAACCACACGGTGGCCGACGCCTAGCACTCGCGCACCGTTGTACTGCGAGCGCAGCCATGATGCGAGAGCATCGAGCGCAGCACGCCCATCGCATACCCAGTCATCCAGACGGTTTTCAGCAAGAATTCCACCCTGAGCGTCTTTTGCTGAAAGTTGTGGCGACGTCCCGATGCCCTCAATCTGGCCGCGTGCTTCCAGGCGCCAGCGTTCCGCGACCGGCCGCCGGTACACACAGAACTTCACGCTCGATGAGCCCGCATTGAGTATGAGTGCGTAGTCGTCCATACGTATTCCCTACCGTCGCTTGCGGCGCGCATGAGCCGCCAGCATGGCGACCGCGCAACTCGCAATTCGGGACCGCACGCTGTCGGCCCGGCTGGTAAGAATGATCGGTACCCTCGCCCCGAGCACCAAGCCGGCGCTGTCAGCATGGGCCAGGAAACTGAGTTGCTTGGCGAGAATGTTCCCGGCTTCCAGATCTGGCGCCAGAAGGATGTCTGGATCACCCGCGACATCAGAGTGGATGTTCTTGGTCTCCGCCGCCTGCTTACTGATCGCGTTGTCAAAGGCCAGCGGCCCATCCAGGAGCGCATCTGTGATCTGTCCCCGCTCGGCCATCTTGCAAAGAGCAGCGGCATCGATAGTGGCTGGCATTTTCGAGGTCACAGTTTCAACCGCGGCAAGGATGGCGACCTTAGGTTTTTCAAGACCGAGGGCGATGGCGAGATCGATGGCGTTCTGGCAAATGTCCACCTTGTCTTCAAGGGCGGGCGCAATATTGATCGCGCCGTCGGTAACGATCAGCACCTTATGATAGGTAGGTACATCCATGACGAACGCGTGACTGATGCGGCGCGCAGTGCGCAGCCCTCCGTCACGGGCGACAACTGCAGCCATCAATTCATCCGTGTGCAGGCTGCCCTTCATGAGTAGATCCGCCTTGGCCTCACGCAGCAACTCGACCGCTTTGGCCGCCGACGCGTGGCTGTGGGGAGCGTCTACGATTTGGAAGTTGCTGAGATCAATCTCCGCACCAAGTGCGGTGGACATTATCTTGTCGCGGGGGCCGACCAAAATAGG
>Ga0210406_10007904_pt1 | contig 10720 bp, 12 predicted proteins | sample IncBWC30MmetaG_FD_155454 | JGI IMG/M metagenome (GOLD analysis project Ga0210406, IMG submission 155454) | Forest soil microbial communities from Barre Woods Harvard Forest LTER site, Petersham, Massachusetts, United States - Inc-BW-C-30-M | ecosystem: Environmental > Terrestrial > Soil >... | reverse complement strand
ACAAGGCCAAGCAGGTGCTTCACAACGGCAAGCTTCGCCCACGCGCCCTCACTGTGATCGATGAGCGCATGGAAGAGGTGGTCGTGTACGACGTTGCCCTGTCGGCTGCTCAGAAGGTCCGCGAGTTTGTGGACGAACAGCACCCCGAGACCGTAGGGCCTCACATGGGTGAACTGGTGCGCTTCATGCACGACCGCAGCTACGGTGGTCGCGACATTGAGAGACCGACGGACGAACAGGAAGCATGGGCCGCAGCGGACAAAATCCAATGGTTCGCCACGGCTGCCGCAGCGGACTTCGTGAGAGCAAACCAAGGCAGGCCTGATGTGAAGGCTGTGTTCGGCTTTGGGAAAGCGCTCGCCAGTGGCTACGCCTTCATTGCCCGCAACAGGGGTGGCGAAAAGGCAACCCACTACATCGGATACGAGAGCAACTTGATCGATGCTCCCGGTGTGCTGTTGCTCGATGCCACGGCGGACATTGATGGCGTGAAGCAACTCTGTACGTGGCGAAAGCACGCGCCGTGTCCACAGGCCCGCTACGATAACCTTCGTGTCGTCAGTGTGGTCCCGCACACCAAGAAGCGCTTGTCCAGCTATCTGGAACCCGTTCGGAACAGGCGCGCCTATGTCGCGTGGATGGTTGAAACGATCAAGGCGAACATGAAGCCCGGGCAGCGTGGCCTTGTAATTTGCAAGAAGGTTCTATTTGACAACGAAAACGTTCCCGATTGGCCGGGTGGCGATGACAGGCACCGAAACAAGAAGCTGATCAGCGAACAGTATGGATGGGAGATTGATGGCAGGTTGCTTTGCGCCACGCACTGGGGAACGGGCATCGGCGCCAACACCTGGAAAGATGCTGACGTGGTGTTCCTGTTCGATGAGTTCTTCATCCCACGTAGGACAGTGATTGCCACGGCACAGGGTCTACAGGATCACAAGGCAACCGAGGGTGCGCTTGCGAGCATGAAAGTCCTGAACAGTGCCACGCCCGCTGTTGATGCTCTTTGGGAAGGTCATCTGTTGCGATGGATGAAGCAGATGGCGTTGCGTGGGTGTGGACGCTCTTTCGATGAACACGGTGTCTGTGGTCACCAGAAGCTCGTATGCAGCGCCGACAGAACACGGCTACTGGCCAATGCTGATCGACTATTTCCAGGTGCCCAGATTGAAGTTGTCGCCAGTGTTGCTGGCACCAAGCAACCATACGCTGACAAGCTCCTAGAAATCCTAAGCCGCCTTGGGTTGCCCGACACCCTCACAACAAAATGGATAGGGCAGCAGATGCACACGCCATGGCGCCACGTCAGCAAGAACATCATGATCCTTGAGCCTGTCCAAAGGGCCATCGAAAACCTTGGTTGGCGCTACGTGTCCCGCAAGGGTCGCGGTGGTTCGTCATTCGTCAAGCTGAAGCCCGCAAGCGAGGATTGACAGTGGCCCAGGTTCTTGACGTTTCGGAAGACCGCGAGGTGAGTACTCTCGTACGCGTGCCCCTCACCCAGAACCAACACGATGCACTCTCGAGTTTTCATTGCTGCCGACGATGCCCATGTAGATATCGGATCGAGCTATGGGCATCCGCTAGCCCCCAGGGGGCAGCGAGACCAGCGCCTGTAGCGCCACCAGCCACGGCGCTAGGTGAACTTGCGTTGCCAGTGTTGTTGCCCAAGAGCAGTCTAGCTGCCTGAGCCACGGTGATGCTGCAACGCTAGCTGAGCTTGCACCGTGGCCAGCCTGTCGAGCGCATCGGAGCGCTCAGGGGCACCTTAGAACGCCTAGGTGGGGGCTCAAAACAATGCGCTGAATGTCCAAGAAAAGCCCCCCTCTTCTATGGAGATTTACGGCATTAAATCGGGGAGGCTCAGAAGGGACCTAGGGAACCCTGGTGCCCAGGTGTCGAGCGCCATACAGCATAGGCAACCTCCGGTATTCCATCATTAGCTTATATGTAGGGGTAGGCCTATTGTGTTTATCTATTAGTTGTGCCTAGGGGTCCTATGGTGACCTTGGTCCGCCTCGGTTCTCCCTGTGGGCGTGCAGTGGCCCCCGCGCTCGCAACTGCTCCATCAACGTTGGTCCCCTTGGTGGTGCAGGCGTGGGCATTGGTGTCGGCACGGACTGCTTTCGCATCTTGGCGGCCCGTCGCTGGCGATACTCTTCCGGTGCGCACGCCACGATGCCCACAGCACACATCATGAAGGGCGACGCTAAGATTGACCACACCACGTAATCGCCAATAGGCATCCCGTACCGCGTGGTGGCGTAGCCTCCTAGGATCACCCAAGCGGCCCCGATGAGGATTGCCCACCGAAGCGCCCACACCATTGTTCCGAGCCACCACAAGAAGAGCACGAGCAAGATGGCCGCCACGAGTTGATAGACCAATGTTCCCTCCCCCGGTCTCGCCCCAAGGCCAATGTGAAAACATCAGCCCTGGGGGTCTTCCCGCCGTGTTGATCAGCTTTGCTGTTGTCGCTGTTCCATGGCGCTCTGGTCACCTTCCACCATGTCGGCAAGGGTGAAGCCGTCAGCTTCCCACGCCGCTTCGTTGTCTCTCGCGAGATGGTCTAGGCGTTCATACTCAGCAGTGTCGCCCACGTTGTCCAAATGTGCGCCGTAGGCATCCTGAAAGGCGCTGTAGCTTTGGACGTGGTGGGCTTTCTTGGCCGCCAGAGCGGCGTAGGCTTCAATTGTTCTCATTGGTGTTTGTAATCCCCAGGGCAATCATTAGCACCCCGTACGCCTGCCCCCCGCAGCGCACGGTTCGTTCCTGATCAGTGAGCGGCGAAATCAACCCCACCGCCCCACCGTTTGTGTTTGGAGTAGAAATTTAGGTGCTGCGGTGGTTCGTCCGGTTCAACATGATGCCAGTGAATTTCTAGGGAGGCCTGTTCAACATCCATGACCACCTTCCGCGCTGCCAGCTTGAGCGCCGCATTGGCAGTGACTACGTTGAACGGTTCGTGTTGTAGGGATTGTTGCAGGGCATCAAGCCGCCGCCGAACGCTGGCACTGGTGAGAGTGTCTCGACGCGCCACGAGTGTCGAAAGTTTCTTCTCGGCTTCGTCGTGGTGGTTCTCAACCTCCCGCAACTTGCGCCTCACAGCGTTGCTGCGATTGGTTAGGAGTTCGTCAGCAAGCTCCCGGGCATCATCCTCCAGCCTGTCCATTAGAGCCCTTTGGTTGTCGATGTCCGCCTCTATGTCGCTGGTGTCCTTACCGCGTGGTGCATCTGCACAGATGGCCTCCGCGTGAGCGCGAAACACCTCCTCGACATCGGCATATCGAACCGCTTGGTACTTGCACGTGCCCGCCTTCGCGTTCGCCGTGGCGCACACGAGATACACATGAGCCCCTTTGGAGATGCGTGAGACCGTGCCGTCACACCGGGAGCACTTGAGCACGCCGCTGAACATGGATTGTGGTGGTCGGTTTGCGTGTCTGCCTCGTGGTGAAGTCGTCGCCAGCCTTATGGCGATCTGATCGAACACCACCTTATCCACGACAACCGGGAAGTACCCTTCTATAGACGCAAGCGGCTTCCTCTTGCGGACTCCGGTAGTGTCGTCTCTCAATGCGCGGTGTGGGGTGAATGTGCCTACGACACTGGCGTTCACAAGGATTTTCTTGATGTAGGAACGGTGCCAGCGTTCACCTTTGCGATTGGGACCACCCCACGTGGGGATGCCTTGCTCATTGAGCCAATGCGCAATCCTGTGTTGGCCCCAGCCGGAAACTGTCTTCTGAAAGATGGCGCGCACAATCTTGGCTCTCTCAGGATGCACCTTAAACTTCTTGGTCTTCTCGTCCCAAAACAGCCACGCCGGCAACTGGCGAGTGAATGGCTTGGTATCGGCTTTCGTCGCCGCCCGCTTGCGCTTTTCCTCATACACCGCACTGAGCCGTTGTGACTTGGTGGCGCTTTCCTCATGGGCGCGCATCATCACGATAAGGCTTTCCAGTATGCGCCACGGGTTCCCCCGGATGCTCTCCCGGCTCCACTCCTTGTTGTCCTGCATCGTGACGATTGTAATCCCTGCGTTGATGATCTCTTGGAAGATCGGCAGGGCTTCCCAAGGGTCCATGCGTGACAGGCGGTCGAAGCTCTCGATCAGCAAGTATGAACCCGCCGCCACGTCCCCGTGTTGAACAGCGAACCGGAAATGTGCGAGGCCTCCGCGCTCTGCATTCTGCCCACGGAACGCAGGCATCCCAAGGTCGCGGAACGTCAATTCATCATCAAGGATCAGTCCACGTCGCGCCGCGTATTCCTTGGCCGCTTCTGTCTGTCGCCGTAGGCTGTCACCAAGTGCCTGCTCAGGTGATGAGAACCTGATATACGAGTACGCCCGTGGCTTGCTCGGCTGATCGCCCATGCCCCGCGTGCGCTTCGCAGTGGAGCGCGCTTTAGCAGTCACGATGGGGAGGGTCTTTGCCAACCTAACCTCAGTACCCTGTCGTCGGGCACTTGAGAAGATGACATCAGGAGATTATGTCGTCAAGTGGAACAGCCCACCCAAATGGGCACAGCTTCAAAGCGCGACGGCTTTCTGTCCGGGAACGTACGCTACGCAACACGATTTACCTCCATTGACTCAGCCGCCCAGCCGTTCTCTGTCGAAGTTAAGTGATTCGCCCCCGTGAGCCCACTCATCTAAGCGAAAATGTCGGACGCGACGGTTGATGGTGTCCTGCCAAGTTCCAAAGGTCTTCGTCAAACCGCTCAAGATGGTGGGGAAACTCGTCACTGGGTCCAATGCTCATGACAGGGAACACGTGGTTACCTGCCGGTAACGTAGACCCATAGCTCTCCTCAAAAGAGCCCGCACCGTACTGAACGAAGGCAACAGGATGATCTATTACGACCAACTCAACAGCCAACGCATACTCGCTCGCCACGCTGCCTTCGCGTTTGATCTGATCAATCCATGACAGCATAAAGCCAAGCGCGCCGGTCATCGCTGGCCCGAAACGTGTACGACAATTCGCAAGTACCGCTCGTGTGGAGGCAATAATCGGCTGTTCGATCCGGTGAGCCGAGACTGGAAACCGATGATTTGGCAGTGATCGAACGCAGCCCGGGTTTCCAGTCTAAAGAACGCGCGTGAGGCCATGTACATTCAACTTTGTTGCCTGAGCCAAAGTTGGCGACGATGCTATATTGAACAGGCAACAGCGCGGGACGCCCTACTACGCGCCCCAAATCTATGGGCGTCGTTGGAATACCAAAAAGATGCAACCCTCCGCCCCAACACTTGCCGTTCTCACGTCGGATGCTGTGCCAACCAACAGTGTTGTTAGCGAACTTCGCGCGTCGCTCGCCGATGGTGGTCTCAATCCGAGTAGCTTCGGCAACAGACTGAATTGTGAGTTCCTGTATCTCGCGCATGCTGATCCTCACTGACTCATCCGCACGACGAACAAAAACCTCTCTATTCGCTGTGTGACGATGAGGGCGCCGCCGTGATGGCGGGGTGCGAATAAGTACCACGCCTGTACCACCGTAAAGCTCAATGCCTGTGGCCTCCAACATCGGTAAGGGAGGATCAATCACGTCGTGAATTGCTTGTCTCAGCCTACGAGCAAGTTCATGAACGCGGGGTAGCGGATTGGGGCTTGCCGCGCGCTTCGGGTGATCCTGAGTTTCATTGATCCCCACACAGACCACACCTCCAAAGGTATTGGCGAACGCGACTATCTCTTCGGCAATTTGATTTCGAGCGAAGTCCCCAAAAGAGTTCCCGGCGTGCCAAGGGTCCAGACCCGTCCTGCAGGGCAAGTCGGACTTGATTTCTACCTCTGTGCCCTCCGCTCACTTGGTCGGCGCACAGTTGGCGAATGTCATCGGCTCCAAGCCGCTCAAGCGGTTCGCGCAAAATTCGCATTCGATTACTCCCGCTGCCGGGGTGCTCCCATTGGAGTACGTCAGCTATCCGAGTCGGTGGCTCCGAACAAACCGCCCGGCAGTAGTCCGATAGGGATTCCCAAAGGACATGTCTCGCCACCTCACCTATGCGTTTCCTGACCTTGTATAAAATATGAATGTTCGTATTGTCTATATACAAGAACCGGAGAGACACGGACATGACCGATCGTCGCCTCATCGTTTCCTACCTGAGAGTGTCGACGACGCGCCAAGGTCGCTCAGGTCTTGGTGTCGAAGCGCAGCGCGCTGCCATCGCTCGCTTTGCTGAGGCTGAGGGCTACGAGATCGTTCGCGAGCTTGTCGAGGTTGAAACCGGCAAAGGTGCTGATGCTCTCGACAGGCGTCCGCAGTTGTCGGCAGCCCTTGCAGATGCTCGCAAGCTCAAGTGCGCCGTGGTGGTCGCCAAGCTCGACAGGCTCAGCCGCGACGTACATTTCATTTCTGGGCTCATGTCACAACGCGTCGCCTTCCTGGTGGCTGAGCTTGGTCCCGATGTGGACCCCTTCATCCTTCATCTGTACGCCGCACTATCAGAGAAAGAGCGCGCCATGATTTCGGTGCGCACCAAGCACGCGCTCGCTGCAGCTAAGGCACGTGGTGTGGCCCTTGGTGGTCCCAAGCTCGCTCAGGCTCGCGTGGCCGCACAGGCTGCTATCAAGACGAACGCCGACCACCACGCATCGAACGTGCTCCCCCTGATCCGCGAAGCTCAGAAGCACGGCGCGACGACGTTGCGGGATATCGCTGATGCGCTGAATGCGCGCGGTGTGTCCACGGCTCGCGGTGGTCGTTGGCACGCTACGTCAATCAAGAACTTGATAGAGCGAACCGCGTAGCCTGATCACCACCGATGTTGCGGATGCGCTGAATGGGGAGGCGATGGGGTTCGCGGTGACGCTGGCGGTTCTGGCACAATAGACCTACATTGTGCGACATGGGCGATAATGGAACCATCGAGGACATCAAGCTTGAGGTTGGTGATCAGCCGCCGACAGTGTTGGGGCAAATACCGGCCCCACCGATTGGAATGCTCGCGCTCCAGTCTACCGTTCAGCTGCGTATGCGTGGGTATTTTGACAGTCCTGGCCAAACTGCGACGGAAGCCGTTCGTCTGTTAGCGCCCGATGGCCGGGAGCTTTTCCGTTGGTCGTGGTGGGATGAACAATCAGAACGACAGCGCGCAGGTGTAGCGCCAGCACCGGACAGTCAATCAGGATAGGTTGACCCTCCCAGCCACAAAGGCTTCGCCTTGGCGACTTTAGGGCCGCGCTCACTGCTGTGGCCTTCAGCCTTTAGCTGCCGATAGGCTTGCTCAAGCACGCCACAGGGGTATTTGCCTATCTTGTTTCGCCATCCTGGCATCGTGCTAGCGCGAACCTGCTTAGCTTTCTTGCCATAGATTTCCGCGTACAGCTTGGCTGCACGGAAGCCCATCTTCACGCTGAAGCTCTGCGACCAATCTTCCCCACCTAAGCGCCGAAACTCGATCACCGTCATATGATATTTGCGGCATTTAGGATCGCTGCAAGATTGGACCATTCCCGCTGCCCCTGGTGTCCCATTCGGCGCCCACCAACACTACGCACAAAAGCAGGCCTGCAGTCAAGCTAATTATAATTGAAATCAATGCGTTGTTCATAAAACAGACATTCCTGTGAGGGAGCTGGGTAGCCTAACGCTGCATCGCAGCCGTCGCGGATCATTGCTCCCGGCTGACCCTCATCAACAACGTTTGCCCGTGCCAGTTCGGCGCGTCGCACCTTCATGAGCAACCAATGACAAATGAAACCCCACTCCCCCAACGAACCAAACGACCAACTCGCAAGCGATCACCACGCCCATCAAAGACCGACAAAGTGTCAGCCACGCGCTCTGAGTCTCACGAGCGCCTTTGGGCTGACCCGGTCTATCGAGCCAAAATGCTAGCAGCGCGCGCACGTAGCGCTGAAGATCGCCGCGCCAATCCTGGGAAATACTCTCGCCTTGGTATCCCTGATGGGATGCGCAGAGCCACAGCCACGAAGGCGTGGTCAAAGGCGCGCACCAAGGCCGACGCATTCATAGAGACCCTTGAGGCCCATGACATCCTTCCGGCCGTGGTGATCCCTGATAGCGACGAAGAGATGGCCAAAGCCGCCCTTCGTGAAGCCGCCGTGCTCGCCCTTGGCCCGACCAACAACCGTACCAAGACGATGGCGATCAACACGGTGCTCACTTACACCAAAGGAAAGCCCACGCAAAAGATCACCACCAAGACCGATTGGTTGAGCCTCGCAACAGCAGCAAGCCCGACCACGACAACACCAACACCCGACAACATCTGAAAGCGAACTGCACGAACAACAAATGGCTACTGAAACCGTTACCCCAATCATTGATATCCCCGCCCTGGTCGCACGGGCTGAAGCGCATGTTGAGCAACACCCCTACGATGCTCTGTGTCTGGCGCTGCTAGTGCCGGTATATCTGGAACTCGGCAGGCATGATGACGCGGCGAAAGCTCGACACAATACGCTCACCATGCTGTCCACCGCGATCCGCACGAACACTCTGGACGAAGTGCTCCGGGCTTATGGCGTTATGCTCAATCCTCCCTTGGGCGACAGCGCTACCCCGGCAACGAGTGCCGCCTGAGTCCGTCACCGTTTTCAATCAACAGGAATTACAGAACTTCAAATGCCCGGTTCAAGCACGTCAACTCAAAACCAAACAGGCACTACCAGCCAACAGACCAACCCGTGGGCTCCGCAGGCTGGCGCGCTCACCACCGCGTTCAGTGATGCAGGAAATGCGCTCAACTCCGCTCAGAACTCAGGCGTTCCTCAGCCTACGCAATACACCGCAGGCCTGACACCTGAGCAAATCGCCACCTTCAACCAGATGATCGGTTATGGTGGCTCAAGCGCGATCCCAGGGCAGCAATCGGCCACTGGCACCAACATGGCCAACGCAGGAACGAACGCGGCCACTGGTGCGCTGTCATCGCTTGGTGCTTTCAATCCTGCTTCGACCAACAACACGGCGAACAACATCAACGCCGCCAACCAGTACGTTGCTGGACAGAACATCCCTGGTCAGGTCGCTGCCGATATGTTCGGGGCGAACCAAGAGGCCAATCAGGTCACGATGCCGGGGATTGACCAGAACGCTGCGCGCACTGGGAACATCAATAGCTCGCGCACTGGCATCGCTGACGGTATGGTCAAAGAGAGCCTTGCCAATCAGGCTGCTGGCCTCGGTGCTAATCTTCAAGCCAATGCGTACAACACCGGCTTGGGTCTCGCATCCAACACCAATCAGAGCAACAACAGCGCCATGCTGTCCGCGCTGAATAGCGAAGGCGGCATCGGCAACACCACGGCCAACACTGGCCTAGATGCTCAAGGCAACTCGATCACCAACCAGGGCAACCTCTTCAACCTAGCTGGTGAAGGTGGTGCGGGTCTTCAGTCCGGCAACCAAGCAATCGACACGAACGCTCAGCAAGCCTACGCAGGCTCGCAGAACAATCCGTTCATGGCCCTCAACAACTACTACGGCATTGTTGGCGCCAACAACTGGGGTGGCACCACAACGGGCACCAGTTCAGGCACGACCACCGCAACGCCTTCCATGTGGTCAACCATCGCTGGTCTTCTCGGTGCTGGCGGATCGCTGGCGAAGGGCGCTGCTGGTTTCCAGACCACACCAGGAACCATCGGCGGTAATCTCTATTCGAAGATGTTTGGCCCCTAAATGAGGCGCAAGGTCAAAGACCCTGAGGCATACCGAGACTGGCCGGGCCACTCACCCGCGCTGATCGCCGTCATCGACAACTTGGCGCGCTCAATCTCGCCAGCGTGGTCACCTGATAAGCAAAGGCGTCGATGGGTGTGGCGATACGCGTTCTATCTACATCACGAATGGGGCGCGACGATTACCGGCTACCGCGACGACAACACACCATTCTCACCAACGCAGTCATTGGAGCGTGGTGACTACCCCAACCCCAAGAGCGGTATCCCGCCGTTCGATGTTCACACACGGGCTGTGGCCAGCGATAGCTAGGCTGGCATAGCAGCAACGAATTCCCGCGTTCACCTTGGTGCCCTCATGTCGAGAGCGCTCAGGTCGGACGCGGGGGTTACCTTTGGAGAAAACAGACATGAATGAAGTTGCCAGCGGACCCCAAATTGCGGGCCGCGTCTGGAATGTCAGGCTGCTGACTGAGGCTTGCCACGCGGGGCGATTTGGGCCGCCTCTGACTTTGCCGATGGATGTGTTTGAAGAGAATGCGGGGGGCGAGCCCATCTCGCGTGAGAAGGTGGATGCGTACAAGACCTGTCCTGATATCTTGGCAATCCCGGTGGTCTCCATCGTAGGTGTGAGTTCGAACGTGCTTGTTGATGGAACCCACCGCCTCACAGCGCTCAAGGAAAACGGAGCAGCCACGTTCAACGCCTACATCCTGACAGAAGAGCAGGCAGCGCCCTTTCGCGTTCCGCTGGAGCTACTACAGGAAGCGCTCACGTTCCTGCTCAGCACTCATCGCGCTGCATCTGAATTGCTCGACTGGTTTTCCGTTCCTACCGCGGTCGATTGATGGAGCGAACACCACCGCAGCCCCAAGCCCCCTTTGCTGGATCACAAATCCTTCGGAATGTCGGCGCGTCGCGGTGGTCGCGCTCGGGGCGCCAGCGATCAGGTGCGCGCGGGCTGCTAGGTCTGACGGGTCCCTTTCCGCCCTTCCTTTCCTGGGACAATCCTGAGCGCGATTTCCAAAATACCGAGTAAAGCCACCGCTGCTGCC
>Ga0210406_10007903_pt1 | contig 10720 bp, 10 predicted proteins | sample IncBWC30MmetaG_FD_155454 | JGI IMG/M metagenome (GOLD analysis project Ga0210406, IMG submission 155454) | Forest soil microbial communities from Barre Woods Harvard Forest LTER site, Petersham, Massachusetts, United States - Inc-BW-C-30-M | ecosystem: Environmental > Terrestrial > Soil >... | reverse complement strand
AGGGCAGGGGGGCGGGTGCTGCGGCGGGATCGAAAAAGAAATTGAGTTACAAGGAAACGCGAGAGCTGGAAACAATGGAGGAGCGGATTGCAGAGGCAGAGAAGGAGTTGCAGGAGAAGCACGAGTTGCTGCTGGATCCGCAGATCATGAGCGATGCGGTTAAGTTGCGGACGTTGTCGCTGGAATTGGAAGCGGCGCAAGAGGCGATTGATACGATGTATACGCGGTGGGGGGAGTTGGAGAAGAGGCGGGGAGAGAAGAGCTAAGAGAAAAGAAGAGATTTAACGCAGACGGCATAGAGGAAGAGCGTCCCTCTCAAAACACGCTCGGGGCCGGCAGAGAATACGGAGAAGAAGGGCATTCAAGGCGCTGGTGTCGCTTTGGGGCTATCCGGCTGAGGCAGGGGAATCTTTGTAACCATGCGCGTCCGCGTTGAGGATGTCGGCGACTTCGTCGCGTTGCAGGTAGCGGAGTTTCGCGGAGGCGTCAGTTCGTTGGGTTACTTGCGCGAGGCCGAGCAGGGTGGCGAGCTCGGCGGTGGTCATTTTCTTGTTGAGCATGACGCCGCTTCTTTCAACAGCCACGAAAGGCGGGGAATTGACCTTGCCGCTGAAGGGATCCGGCATTTTCGAAGCGAGAACGGTGAGCGGAAGCAGAGGCATGGTGCGGCCCAGAAAAACGGCCTGGCATGGATAGAGGACGCCGCCTTTGAGAATTCGGAGAGATACCTCATCCGTGGCCAGAGCGTGCAAGGAATCAACATCCGGGAATTGCCAGCTTGAAGAACGCGCAAGGGTGCCCAGCATAGCGGTATCGGGTTTCGGGAATGGCCGGGGAGCAATTACCAGGCGACGTTCGACCTCGAAGAGCAGCTTTTCGGCCGAATCACAATCAGCCCCACAGACGACAAGTCCGTGATTCCCAAGTATGAGCACATCTGTCTCTGGCGCTAGGGCCATGGCGGTTTCTATCGCTCGGGCCAGCGGGATGCCGGAAGCAGCGTAGGGGATCCATTGCCAGTGCAGGGGATCGAGGCGTTGCTTCAGTTGGGCGGGGCCATCGAGACGTATGGCCCAGGCAATGGTGTTGATGGAGTGCACATGGATGACGACGCGATGTCGGAGGATCGCGTGCATCGGAGTTTCGATGGACGGGCGCAAGTCGCTTTCGTGCAGATAGCCTGGGACAAATCCGGTGGCGTTCTGAATGGAGTCCCTGACTGCCGCGATTTCGAGAGGCACGAACATATCGTCTTGCTGAGCACGAGCCAGCCATTTGCCGGAAGCCTTTAACCACAGAATTCCGTCAAGTTTAATGGAGGTATTCCCGTTGCTGGCTTGGACGAGGAGCGGATCGCTGCCGACTCGAGCGGAGAGATCCCGAAGCGAAACGACGTCTTTTTCATGGTGAACCGGCAAATGCAGGGATGGGGCAGGATAGTGCACAGATTAATTCCTCCCTTGCTCCCGGGGGGCGCAGGAATCCTCTTTTACAGGCAACATCGGCAGAGTGCCCAGGGGTGGATGTTGGGCGGACGAGTTGGTTCCAATCGCGGCCCTGGAGTTCGCTTTGGACTTTGCTCTGCTTTTGGCCCTGGCCTGGCCAATTTTGATGGATGCATTGAAAATGGTGCCGACAGAAAGAATCCCAGCCAATTTGTGGTCAGCGATGGAGGCCAAGCCCATGGAGGCAAGGCAGCCGCAGGAGGCACAATCGGGATTTCCGCCGAACTGGCAGGGAGTGATGCGGGTTTCCAAATCCGCCGACAAAGTTTGGGTGGTGAGGGCAAAAACACAGTCCTGCGGACTTCGCGGCGGCGAGGCAAACTGCTGAATCACCACCGCCGGCATATCCAATTTCGGGAATTGCTTTCGCAATTGCATCATGTCAGCAATGGCACGAGCACGCTCCCCGGGACTGAGGATTTCCGGCATTTGATCGCCGACCTGAGGGGTGAACATGCTGAACCAGACCTTCTTGATCTCTGGGCGCGGGGTCCAGAATTCAAGAAATTCAGCGAGGTAACCGGTGCGCTTCATCATCTGAGCGGTAATGGTGCAATGAACGGTGACCCGCTGGCCGACGATGTTTTTCAGGATGCGGTCGTAGGTGGCCGGTGCTCGACGGAGATCGTGCTCGGGCTGCAGACCGTCGATGGAGACAACGACGTTGAGGCGCTGGAGATTTGCCCAGGTGGGCCCCATGGTCCGGAAGGCGCTGGTTACAATCTGGACGTGAATTCCGCGAGCCAGTAAGAGAGGAATCAGCAACTCCAATTCGCGAAAGCGGACCAGCGGATCACCACCGACGATCGACAGATGCAGAGGCTTCAGGCGATCGACGACTTCGAGAACTCCGTCCACCAAGGCTTGGCCTCTGCGATCGTTCAGATCGCGTAAGGTTTGGCCGCCCCCGAGGTGAGCGTCGTCATATGCGTAACATCCGGGACACTTCAACGGACATTCCCGGGTGATTTCGATAGAAAGAGAGGGTGGTTCACCCTTCAGGATCTTTCCCCACGCTTGAAGAATCTGATAGGTATGCAACGAGGCCGTCCTTTTTTTTGACCGTCAGGCTGGCTTACGGTCTGTGGATGCAGCGCGCAGGCGCGAGGCCTGCGGAAGAGACTGCTGATCACCAATCGGGACCAATACACGATTGGGGGTGACGATAGCCTGCGAGCTGGGGAAAGTAGCCGTTGGGAAAAACAGGGCGGAATTGTGTCTTTCACCGGACGTCTATATGTACAGGGAAGTGCCTGTGTCGAGAACAGAACAACAGGAAACGCGTGTATTTATTCCCCTTCCCAGCCCGTCACCAGTATGCGCCAGATCGGGTTCGAGGACAATTTTTTCGCCGGGCCTGCGGAAGCGGAGCGATCGAGGAAGAAGTCGAATTACAAGGAGACGTGCGAGTTGGAGACGATGTGGGAGAGGATTGCGGTGGCGGAGAAGGAATTGCAGGGTAAGCATGAGTTGCTGCTGGATCCCTCGGTAATGAGCGATTCGGTGCGGTTGCGTGAGTTGTCGTTGGAATCGGAAGCGGCGCAAGCGGCCATTGACGAGATGTATGCGGGGTGGGCAGTTGGGGAAGCAAAGTAAAGAGGTCATGAAATGAACAATAAAGATAACGTCGAGGCGCCCTTCGCCTGATTCGCTCAGGACAAGCAGAGGGCGCAGAGATTCGCAAAGAAGCGGGATTGCGCGTTTAAGGCGTAAGAGCCCGCCCTTAAAAACGAATGGTGGGGCACCCCCAAGTTCATTTGTTTGGTTGATGTGATGGGAGATACAAGAGACAGGTGGAAGACTTGCGTCATTAGTTGTCCTTCGTGGCATGGGGTGCCATAATTTCAGTCTTACGGTGCGTGGATGCCGGGGGATTCTGGCTTAGCTCGGGCGGCTGGACACGGACCACTGTTCTAGGGGGAATTATGGCGATGCGCGATAGCTGGGTGGAGAAGAGGGAAGCGGCGCAGGCCCAGGCCCTTCTTTCCTCAGGGCAAGCAAACGGGTCGCGGAACATGTCGCAGATGCATCTGGCGCGGCTGGGCGTGATTACGGAGGAGATGGAGTACGTCGCGAAGCGCGAGAAGCTGGAACCCGAGTTGGTGCGCAGTGAAATAGCGCGTGGGCGTGCGATTATTCCCGCGAACATTCATCACCGCAACCTGGAGCCGATGGGGATCGGGATTGCATTCAACTGCAAGATCAACGCGAACATCGGGAATTCCGCGACTACATCGGAGATTCAGGAAGAGTTGAAGAAGTTGCACCACGCCGTGCATTACGGCGCGGATACGGTGATGGACCTTTCGACTGGTGGAAATATTCCGGAGATCCGGCAGGCGATTATCAATAATTCGCCGGTGCCGATTGGGACGGTGCCGGTGTATGAAGCGATTTCGCGGGTGCGGCGGCCGGAAGATATCACGATTGATTTGATGCTGGAAGTGATTGAAGAGCAGGCGGAACAGGGCGTGGATTACATGACGATTCACGCGGGAGTGTTGCGGGAGCACGTGCCGCTGGTGCGGAAGCGGATTACAGGGATTGTGTCGCGCGGCGGTTCGCTGATGGCGCATTGGATGGAGCACCACAAGAAGCAGAATTTTCTGTACGAGAACATTGAGAAGATCTGCAAGATTTTCAAGAAGCATGATGTGAGTTTTTCTTTTGGCGATGGGTTGCGGCCGGGTTGCATCGCGGACGCGAGCGATGAGGCGCAGTTTGCGGAATTGAAAGTGCTGGGCGAGTTGACGAAGAAGGCCTGGGAGCACGACGTGCAGGTGATGATCGAGGGGCCGGGGCACATTCCGCTGGACAAGATCAAGGAGCAGGTGGACAAGGAGATGGAATGGTGCCACGAGGCGCCGTTCTATACGCTGGGGCCGCTGGTGACGGACATTGCGCCGGGGTATGACCACATTACGAGCGCAATTGGGGCGGCGATGATCGGGTGGCATGGGGCTTCGATGCTTTGTTACGTGACGCCGAAGGAGCATTTGGGATTGCCGAATCCGGAGGATGTGAAGCAGGGCGTGATTGCGTACAAGATTGCCGCGCATGCAGCGGATGTGGCTCGGCACCGGCCGGGGGCGCGGGACCGTGACGATGCGTTGAGTTACGCGCGGTTTTTGTTTGATTGGAACAAGCAGTTTGAGTTGTCGCTGGATCCGGCAACGGCGAAGGCGATGCACGACGAGAATCTCCCCGATGATTTTTACAAGGAAGCGAAGTTCTGCTCTATGTGCGGGCCGAAGTTCTGCTCGATGAACATTACGCAGTTGGCGGAAGCGGAGAGCGGGAAAGACCAGGCGGAGCGGAAGCAGAAGTTCGCGGAATTGTTGGTGAAGGTGCAAGGAGCGGGGGCGTAAATGCAATGGAACCCTCGCTGCAAGAGCTTTAAGAGATGAGCTCGGGTACGAAGAGGCGCCCGCCTGAGAAGGCGGCCGCTACATAGGCCAGAGGGAGTAAGGTAACAGTTGTATTAGATTCGTTTGTTGGCATTGGCTTTTTGGTTGAAATGCATCAGGCAAGTCCTCATTTTTTCTCTCCCTTTGCTAAGTTGGGTTCAAGAACGCCATACCAGGGAAACTCAACGGAGAGCTGCGGCCGATCGGCTGCGGCAAAACTTCATGAATGCGCCGGGTTCCATCTACGATGTACTGGTGGTTGACGACTCGCCTGTTTACCGGAAGCTGGTGGAACAGGTCCTGGAGTCGCAGCCGTTCAGTTTGCATTTCGCCCGGAATGGTAAAGAGGCGCTGCAACTGATTAAGGAGTATTCGCCGTCGATTATATTGACGGACTGGATGATGCCGGATCTGTCCGGCCCGGAATTGTGCCAGCGGATTCGCGCGGACCAGGGCAAGCCGTATACCTACATCATTCTGATGACCAGCAACACGGAAAAGGGGAATGTGGTGAAGGGGCTGCAGGCGGGAGCAGACGACTACCTGACGAAGCCGTTTGATCCGGGAGAGATGCTGGCGCGCATTGGCGTGGGGCGGCGGATTATTGATTTGAACCGCGAACTTGCAGCGAAGAGCGTCAAGCTGGAAGAGGCGGCGCGGACGGATCCGCTGACGGGGTTGCCGAACCGTCGGGCGATTGAGGAATGGGCGTTCAAGCAATTACGCGGGGCGGCGCGACACGGGTTTTCGCTGTGGGTGGTGGTGTGCGACATCGATTCGTTCAAGACGATTAATGATAGTTTCGGGCATCATGCCGGGGACATTGTGATCAAGACGTTTGCGGATTTGTTGAAAAGGATTACGCGCTCTTCGGATATTTGCGGACGGCTGGGCGGGGACGAATTTTTGATGGTAATGACGCACGTGGAATCCGAGCATATTGAAACGACGGTGAACCGGTTCCGGGAACAGTTTGCGGCGCTTTCGTTTCCGTTTCAGGGGCAGAGCGTCAGTGTGACCTCGAGCTTTGGAATTGCCGGAAGCGCCGGCAAGGAAATGCCGGAGTTTGGCGGGCTGGTGCGGAAAGCCGACCAGATGTTGTATGAAGCGAAGCGCGACGGGCGCAATACTGTGCGCGTGTCCTATCCCCAGACGTAAGACAATCATTTTCCATGTGACTGTGGCGCTGGCCGCTTGCCGCGAATTATGGTAGTAGTGCGTTCGGATGAATTTGAGATTGCGAATCCAAATGTGAAGGTGGGCCGATGGGATTTCTGAACGAAGGTGTGGCGGTGATTACGGGAGCGGGATCGGGGATGGGGCGATGCCTGGCGCAGCAACTGGCAGGGTTGGGCGCTTCGCTGGCGATTTCGGACGTGGACGAGAAGGGGCTGGCGGAGACCGCGGCGCTGCTGGGTTCGCCGAAAGGAAAAGTGACGGAGCATATTGTGAATGTTGCGGACGAGGCGAGGATGAACGCATTTGCGGAGGAAGTGGCTGCGCAGCACGGGCGGGCGACGATGCTTTTTAACAATGCGGGTGTGGCGGTGCTGGGGAAATTTGACGAGTTGTCGCTGGAAGATATTCGCTGGCTGACAGACATTAATTTTTGGGGAGTGATTTACGGCGTGTTTTATTTTATGCCGCTTTTGAAGAAGGAGCGGCGAGCGCACATCGTGAATACATCCAGCGTTTTCGGGCTGGTGGGAGTGGTGGGGCAAACGGCCTATTGTGCGAGCAAGTTCGCGGTGAGAGGGTTCACGGAGTCGCTCCGGCATGAGCTGGAAGGGACGAATATATTTGTGACCAGCGTGCATCCAGGGGGAATCAAGACGGCGATTGCGAAGCGGGCGAAGCTGGGGGCTCGGGCGAAAGCGAGTTTATATCCGGACAGCGTTTCACGATTTGACCGCGTGGCGATTACCACGGCCGAGGACGCGGCGGCGCGGATATTGAAGGGCGTGGAGAAGTACGAGCCGCGGGTGCTGATAGGGCGGGATTGCAAGATGGCGGATATTTTGCAGCGCTTGCGGCCGGTGGGGTATTGGAAGATGGTGGCGAAGAAGATTCAGGATCCGGACGCGAAGAAATAGCGGGAAGACGTGAACGAAACGTGAACAGAAATGCATAAAGTACAGTTGACTCACAAGAAACAATTCGCCAATTGGCCATGCGGCCAATGGCGGAGATGCTAGACTCGCCTCAGAGTTGAGCTGTCCGGAGCGAACGAGGAACGACCGGATCTCCTGCCCAGGTAAAATCGAGCGGCATTCGATTGAGCAGGGCCTGGCCCCCCGGACTACTCGCATACGTCTCATTCCAAAGATCGAAAAGCAGGCATCGCGTCCGAAGGCGGAGAGCACCATGCGTATCACTGGAAAATTGGCAGGCAATGTTGTGCTTGCGACTGCCCTGTTCGCATTCCATGCCAGGGCAGTGGCGGACGAGCCAAAACCCAAACCGGAAAATACCGTCAGTGTGCACCTGGCGGAACCGGTGGCACCCCAGAAATTCGAGCACGCGCCAAAATTCTGGATCACGGAAACGGTTGACCGCTCCGGGAATCCGCAACCGATGCTGGTGCTGAAGTCACGGGGCGGGATATTTCTGGACCGGCAGCCGACGGTGATTGTGCGGGAGACCCTGGAGGAATCGCTGAAGTCGGGGAACCTGCTTGCGGCAGACAGCAATTCGGCGGATCTGGTGATTCGAGTCTATTTGTTTCACTTCGGACTGGCGGAGGGCTCGGGACTGGATTTTTTTGGCAAGGTGGAATTCAGCGCGATCGTGAAGAATCCGAAGACGGGCGAAACCGCGGAGGTAAAGGCTTCGGGAACGTCGATCGCGAAGGGCGCGGCAAGGAAGAAGAATATCCAGAAAAACGTGCAGGAAGACCTGGAAGAATCGCTGAAAGACGCGGCGCGGAATTTTCTGCGAGGGCAGCAATTGAAGGAAGCTGTAGCGTTGCTGTGGAAAGGCGGGGATACGCCGCCGGGTGCGGAAGCGAAGCCATAGAGCGCGTGGAGGCGGTGGAAGAGGAATCAAGGGGCGATCCGCGCGGCAAAGTTCTAAGAAAGTAACGGAGCGATTAAAAAATGGAGGGGTGCGAAATGCGAATCCGAATAACGATGGCGATGCTGGTGGTTTTGGGGTTTGCCGGAGTCTCTGCCGCAAAAGACACAAAAGCAGTCTTCAAAACGGCGGAGGCCAAACATTTTACCGGGGCGGAAGGGGTCGAGCTGACGCCGGCGTTCTACGACTATTTTTACGCCGAATTGCGGAGTGAACTGACGAAATCCAAGCTGGTAAGCGAGGTGATCGGCGAAGGAGAAGCGGTGGACGACGCGGACGCGGAGAAATCCGTGGTCATCACGGGAACGGTGACCGAGTACAAAAAGGGAAGCGCGGTGAAGAGCGCGCTGATCGGATTCGGCGCGGGACTGCGGAGCCTGAAAATGGATGCGGACGTAGTGAGGCGAAGCGACAAGCAGAATCTTTCCGTTTTCCACGTGCACGTGAAGGTGGATCCAAGGTGGAACGAAAAGACGATGGCGAAATTCGCGGCGCAGCAGATTTCCAAAGATATGAAGAAAGAGTTCGGGGAGAAGAAGTAAAGCGGCTGAAAGAGAATGCCGAGCAAAGGGGAGACGACCGCGATGCGGATGCGTACCAGGGCGGCCAGTAAAAGAGCGCTGGCATTGGGGATAACGGCCATGTTTCTGCTCGAGGCGGGAGCAGCCGGCTCCAACAAGGTGAAGCTGCACGGCTATATTACCGGACGAGCGGACGAGAAGGCGGTGCTGATCCTGGATGACCGCCTGGAGACAACAACGGCGAGCCGGGTGATGGGGCAGGACGGAAGCGGCGAGCACTCGATGAAGGCGGAGGAGTTGGCCGCGGGGATGCTGGTTGAGGCGGAGGGGCAGTGGCTGGACCGGCACAAGTTTTTCGCCGAAAAAATCACCGTGGATTTGCGGGAGAGCGACAAGAAGATTCACGGCACGGCTTATTTGCAGGAAGAGCCCGAGGACGCGAATAAAATTGCGAATGGTCAAAGCGGACAACTGAAGCTGGACGGGTTTTTACTGGAAGTAAGCGGAGACACCAAGAGGGAATGGAATGTAGCAAAAGCGACTGCAGGAACCTCCGCTTCCGGCCAGGGACAGCTCGCGGCATGCCACGTGAAATACACAGCGATCCGGCGCAAAGATGGAAAAGTGGACGCGGAGCAAATCGACCTGGGGCCGCCGGCTTCGGCGGATGCGTACAAAATGCCCCACGATATAGATATACAGCGGGCGAAAGAACCTCAGACGGGGATCGAGATTTTGGAATTCCGGCAGGGGAAGAAGGTGCAGGGACGGCTGAAGTTGCTGGCGGAAAAAAGCGTCAGGGAATATGTTTCGCATCTGGGCGATTCACTTTTGCCCGAGGGCGCAGAGGGAACCAGACGACCGATCGAATTCCGGTTTTTCGTGGTAGAGGACCCGGAAATAAACGCGGCTTCGCTGCCAGACGGAACCATGCTGATCAACACGGGCCTGCTGGGGGCCATCCAAAACGAATCGCAACTGGCGTTTGTGATAAGCCATGAGATCGCGCACGTTCTGCAGACGCACTACAAGCGAGAGGTGGACGAGACACGAGGACAACGAGTGGGGTTGACCATCGCCGGGATTGCCGCGGGAGCGTTTATAGGCGATCTGGGGATATTCATGGCCAACATCGGAATCGCATCGGTAGTGAACGGTCATCAACGCGAGTTGGAAAACCAGGCAGACAGGCTGGGGCTGGAAAACGTGATCGAGCACGGATACGACCCCCGGGAGGCGCCGAATTTTTCGCGGCTGATTATCAACCGGTACGGAGACCGGAGCACGAGCAAGCTGTGGTCGAACCACGACTCGAGCCTGATTCGCGGGAGTTTTTTGACGATTCAGCTGCAGCGCGCGTACCCGGGGGAGAACTGGGAAGGGACGAAGAAGAACACGAAAGCGTTCGAGCAGATGAAGGAGGATTTGGGGCCGGTCAAGATTATGTAAGGCAGTGAAAGAATGGGGCCATTCGGGCAGGGAATGTGCCGGAAGCAACTCACCAAGAAAAACATCTCCACCGACCGGGTAGTGCACGGCGAATGCGTCCAGGCGGATTCCCGGCGCGACAGTTGTTGGGATTAAGAGGTGAAGAATAATTCCTTTTAGGATTCATAAGTAGAGCTGTAGAAACAGGCGGGTAAGCCAAAGTTACAATTATGGCTCCTGGTGCGGGGAAAGGGGCCGACTATGCCTATTGTTGCGCCCGTTGAAGATCCGGGATCCGGATGTGAAGAGGTGGAAGCAGGGCCGGTGTGGAAGTGCCGATACTACCAGCCGACGATGTTGCCTAAGAGTTTCAGTACGAAGCCCCAAATCTCAGCGGGGTCTAAATTCCATAACTAAGATCGGGCTCTTGCGCACGGGGAGCGGTGTCTAACGAGTAGTGTTCCCTTGAATTGCGCGGGAGGCTCGCAGATGCGCATACGTTACTTGTGTGTTTTCTTGCTGTGTTCCACGATTGCTTTCGCCCAGACGCCTTCCGAGAAAAAAGGCAGCGCAAGGGCTCGGGAGACGGAGACGAACAAGGTTGAGTCCCTGCCGGTCAGAAAAGTGGTGCTGTACAAGAACGGCGTGGGTTATTTCGAGCACACCGGACGGGTGTGGGGAAACCAGGACCTGCGGATTGAGTTTACGACGGCGCAACTGAATGATGTGCTGAAGTCGCTGACGCTGGTGGACTTGAATGGCGGGCGGATCAACGCGGTTCATTACA
>Ga0210406_10007902_pt1 | contig 10721 bp, 12 predicted proteins | sample IncBWC30MmetaG_FD_155454 | JGI IMG/M metagenome (GOLD analysis project Ga0210406, IMG submission 155454) | Forest soil microbial communities from Barre Woods Harvard Forest LTER site, Petersham, Massachusetts, United States - Inc-BW-C-30-M | ecosystem: Environmental > Terrestrial > Soil >... | reverse complement strand
TCCCGCGGTCCGCAACTGGGAAAGTACATCGCCAATTGCTTTTTCCGTCCGCGCATCTGTTGCGGTCACGTTCGCGCCGCGCGCGGCGCAAAAAAGCGATGTAGCCACACCCGTCCTTGCCAGTCCCACAACCAGCACGCGCTTGCCTCGCAATTCGAACGCATTCGCCATCGGTCTCGCAAAAACCCCTCAAGAAAATGCTCAGCTACCTCAATTTCAACGTGGTCAGCGCAAACAGCGCGAAAACCAGTGCGACAATCCAGAACCGTACGATCACTTTCGATTCGCTCCAACCCATTAGTTCAAAATGATGATGGATGGGCGCCATTCGAAAGATGCGCTTGCCCCGCAATTTGAACGAACCGACTTGCAAAATCACGGAAAGCGCCTCAATCACGAACACGCCTCCAATGAAAGGCAGCAAAAGCTCCTGTTTAATCATTACCGCAACCGTGCCGATGGCGCCGCCGAGAGCGAGCGAACCTACGTCGCCCATGAACACTTCCGCGGGATGAGCGTTGTACCAAAGGAAGCCGATTGCCGCGCCAACCATGGCGCCGCAAAAAATTGTCAGTTCGCCAACTTGTGGCATGCGCTCCAGTTCAAGATAGGAAGCGAATGTAGCATGGCCGCTGACGTAAGTAAGCACGGCCAGGGCCCCTGCGGCAATCACGGTGCAACCGATGGCCAATCCGTCCAAACCATCGGTCAAATTCACAGCGTTGCTCGACCCCACAATCACCAGGACGACAAAAGCGATGAACGGCAGGAATGCTAGAGGCCACAAATGAGGATAGTGCTCAAGACTCCCGATTACGAGGTCCGGCCGAAACTGCTTGACGAAAGGCACCAGTAGCTTAGTCGAATAGAGGCCTCGCGCCTGCATTGCGATTAGTGCGACCGCGATAAGAATGCTAGTCGCGATTTGAAAACCAATTTTCGCTTTACCGGTCAACCCCAGATTCCGCCGATGCACAACTTTGATGTAGTCGTCACTGAAGCCGATGGCGGCGAAGGCAGTCGTGGCAAGAACGGCAATCCACACGAATCGATTAGTCAGATCAGCCCATAGCAGGGTTGGAATCACGATGGAAATGGCAATCAACAGGCCGCCCATTGTGGGAGTTCCAGCTTTTTTCTGGTGGGTTTTGGGCCCCTCTTCGCGGATGTATTGTCCGATCTGAAATTCGCGGAGACGATTGATGACAAGAGGGCCAACGATAAGTCCCGTGAACAGTGCGGTGAGACTGGCGAACGCGGTTCGAAAGGTCAAATAGCGGAAGATGCGAAAAGGCGGAAAATAGTGAAACAGCTTCTCGTACAGCAGCCAATAAAGCAATCGGCCTCCGTTTCGTCGTTAGTCGTTTAGCCGTTGGTACAACCTACGACTACCGACGGGCGACTGATGACTTTCGCGACTGCCATTTTTCCAATGCTCGTTCCAGTTTCACCCCGCGGGACGCCTTCAGCAATACCACGTCTCCGTCGCGGGCTTCGCTAGCCAGCCATTCGCCCGCTTCTTCTGGCGTGGCGACGAACTCGGCCTTCATTCCGACGTCGCGCGCAGCTTCAACCATTTGTTGCGACTGACCTTGCACTCCTAGCAGGAGGTCAATCTTCTTGCTCGCGATATGCCGTCCACCTTGGCGGTGAAGTTCCTCGCCCGCCGGGCCCAGTTCGAGCATCTCGCCGGCTACAACAATCCTTCGCTTTGCAGGCATTGCTGCCAATGCGTCGACCATGGCTTCGAGTGCTTTCGGATTGCAATTGTAACAATCGTTGATGACGGTGATGTTACCCAGCTTGACGACCTGTCCGCGCTTGTCCGCAGGGGCAAGCGATGCCAATGCAGCGGCCGCTTCCGAAGGGCTCAACCCTCGCTCCAGGCCTACTGCAACCGCCGCCAGCGCGTTGTAGATGTTGTGCGCACCTACCAGGTGCAGGACGGCTTTTTCCCGGCAACTTCCGGCTACCACGTCGAACGTGGACCCATCCGAGCCTCGCGGCAGAATGTTCTCTGCCTGCACATCCGCCGAGGCCCGCAGGCCGTATTGAACCACCTTGCCTCGAAAATCGCGGCCAAACTGCGAAACATATTCGTCATCCGCATTCAGTATTGCGGTTCCGTTGGCGGGCAGGGCTTCAATCAGTTCGTATTTTGCGCGGGCGATTCCCGCCACTGATTTAAAAAACTCCAGATGTACCGGCGCAACATTCGTCACCACACCGATTTCAGGCTGCGCGATTTTCGCCAGGGCGGCAATCTCACCCGCGTGAGACATTCCCATCTCAATCACCGCGATGTCGTGCTCCGGTTCGATCTTGAGGAGCATCAGGGGGAGACCAAAATGATTGTTGAAGTTGCCCTCGGATTTCAGCACCCGGAAGCGAGTCGATAGCACGTGTGCAACCGCTTCTTTGGTGGTGGTCTTTCCCGCCGATCCGGTGACTCCGATCACGGGCTTTCCCCACAAACGGCGAACCGCGCTGGCCAGGGTCTGCAGAGCAACCAGAGTATCGTCCACGGTCATTAGGCGGTTCTTAACGGAATAGCGAGCGAGTTGGTCTCTACGGATGACTGCCGCGGTTGCGCCTTGTTCCAACGCTTGACTGACGAAATCGTGGCCGTCCATGCGTTCTCCCTTGACCGCAAAGAAAAGCTCTCCTGGCTGAACGGTACGGGAGTCGATGGAGTATCCTTGCGCCATCGCGGCGGCGTCAAACTCCCCAGCTGCAGAAAGAAATTCGGCGACCCGAGAAAGTGGCAGCTTCATGAGTTCTTTCCGGCAGCGGTATTTGCCGATTCGCAATTGTATCCGGCGGCGCGCAAGATCTGGTGCGCGACTTTAACGTCGTCAAAGGGAACGGACCCTTCGCGCGTGACTTGCACTTTCTCGTGGCCCTTGCCAGCGATCAGGACAATGTCGCCCGGCACAGCTTCGCTTATGGCCAGCGCGATTGCCGTTTTCCGGTCCGGCTCTACCTTATATTTTGTACAGGAACGTTGCAGGCCAACCATGGCGTCGTTGATAATGGCCAGCGGATCCTCACTGCGCGGATTGTCCGAAGTGAGCACTACGAAATCGCTGCCCCGACCAGCGGCTTCCCCCATCAGCGGACGCTTGGCCCGGTCACGATCGCCACCGCAGCCAAACACGGTGATGACGCGTCCTTTCGGTCTCGCCTGTTGGACAAATTCACGGGCCAGAGATGTCAGATTGCGAAGCGCATCGTCGGTATGAGCGTAGTCCACGACCACCGTAAACGGTTGCTTGCAATCCACGCGCTCGAAACGCCCCGGTACCGACGAAAGGCTGGCGATTCCGCTTGCGATCGAATCCGGCTTGCAGGCACGCGCATAGGCCGCGCCTGCTGCAGCCAGAATGTTGAACACGTTTACTTTACCAATCAGCGGCGAAAAGACGGGGACGACGTCTTCGGGCGTCATCAAATCGAACCGCGTACCTCGGGGTGTGATGTCAACCTTATCGGCGTGCAGGTCGCCGCTTTTCAAACCGTAAGTCAAGACCTGAGACCCACGTTTCTTGGTCACCTTGACAAGTTTATGACCGTATTCGTCATCGGCATTGACGACGGCGACGCGAGGCGGATCGGTGCCGCAGCCTTCGAACAGGATCTGCTTCGCCGCGAAATATTCTTCCATGTTGTGATGATAATCGAGGTGGTCCCGGGTCAGATTGGTGAATACGGCCACATCGAATGGAATCCCGTAGACGCGTTGCTGGGCCAGAGCATGGGAAGAAACTTCCATGACCGCTTCCGTCGCCCCGTTTCCGAAAGCCTCCGCCAAAATGCGATTCAAATCAAGCGCTTCAGGCGTGGTATGCGGGGCAGGGAGCACTTTCCCAGCCACGTGATATTCGATTGTCCCTATCAACGCGCTCTTGCGATTGGCTGCTGAGAGAATCGCTTCGAGCAGGAATGCGGTTGTGCTTTTTCCGTTCGTGCCCGTCATGCCAGTGAGCGCGAGCCGCTCGGCGGGACGCTTATAAAAGTTCGCGCTCAGTCTAGCCAGCGCGCGGCGACCGTGCGGCACTTGCACCCAAGCTATTCCGTCACGTGGCTGTTCTGTTGCAGAGTCGGTGACAACGGCCACGGCACCCGCTGCGATTGCTTTGTCTATGAATTTACTTCCATCGCTCGTTTCGCCTCGCATGGCGACGAATGCGTCACCCGGTCTTATCCGCCTCGAGTCGTATTCCAACCCGCTAATACTCGAATTACCGCTCTGGGCGAGGACTTCCGCGCCGTGCAGAAGCTGAGCCAAATTCATTGGGGTTCCATTGTGAGCTTACTCTAATCCGGGTCTTCAGCGTAGCCGAAGGCTTGTCGCCTGTTCCGCTTGCCGACCGGCTCATTTGCGGACCGCCCGGACGAGGGGTCCAGGGCTGCGGGAACATTTTTAGCGGCCGAATTTCACTGTTACCCGCGATCCTGTTGCAACATGCGATCCCGCTGCGGGAGACTGCTCCCGAGCGATCCCGCTGCCTGCTGCATCGAGGTCCAGACTGTTGTCCTCGGCCAGTTCGATCGCCCCCCGCACGCTCTTACCCACGAAAGACGGTACGACAATTCCGCCCCGCTCCACATCCAATACCACCGTGCCGCTGGATGGTGGGGGATTGGGCGCGGCAGCCGCGGCTGACTGTGAGTTCGGCGCCGGTGGAGGTTGCGCTGACTCCGCGCCCGACGACGCCACCGCTTCACTCTGACGCAAGGCCGCGCGGACTACCACACCTCCAGTTGGCTCTGGCTTTGCGTTGGCAAGTGTATTCGGCATGGCCGGGGCTGCACTCGTGGTTGGAGAATCCGCCATATCCAGCGCCTCTCCCAAATGGTCAGGAGAACCCTCCGCGAGTTCCTGGGTTTTCACTTGACGCGACGCCAGAATCATTTGCCGGCTCTTGGGCAACTCCACATCATGCGGAGTGTGCAGGTATTCCAAGACCTGTTGCGCGACTCGTTGGAACACGGGCGCTGATACTTGCCCGCCTTGATGGAGCCCGACGGCGGAATCCAGAATCACCGCAACCACGATCGCGGGATTGTTTATGGGAGCGAATCCGGCAAAGGAGGCGACGTATTTCGTACGCGAATAGGCATGGGTCGCCGGGTCCACTTTTTGTGCGGTGCCCGTCTTGCCCGCGGAAGAGTAACCTTCGAGGACAGCTTTTTTCCCGGTGCCTTCGAGCACGACCTTCTGCATCATCTGCTTCATTTCCGCGGCGGTGAACGATGAAATCACTCGCCGCCCATCGGCGGGATGAAAGGCAATGGTCTGCGGGGAGGGTTGCGGAGCGGTCGTCGCTGCGACGATACGCGGCGGCACCGCGACACCGTCATTCGCAATCGTGGAAACCAAAGACGCCAACTGCAGCGGCGAAATTCCAATCTCCTGTCCCATCGAGATCGCACCAATGGAAACTCTCGACCACCGGTTCACCGGTTTGGTCAAACCCCGGGTCTCGCCGGGTAATTCGATTCCCGTCTGCTGTCCAAAGCCAAAAGCTCGAATGTATTTGTAGAACCGATCCTCGCCCAGGCGAAGCGCGATCTTGATGGCGCCCACGTCGCTCGACTCAGCCAAAATGCCCCAGACCGGAAGCAGCCCGTGAGGCCGGCTATCGCGAATGCGCATGCCGTTGATGACGATCGATCCCATCTGGCAATCGAACACTTCATCCGGACGGGTTAGCTTTTCTTCCAGCGCCGCGGAAATCGTCACCACTTTAAAAGTCGAGCCAGGCTCGTAGACGTCACTGACAGCGTGGTTTTTCAGGCGCTCCGGCGTGATTTCACGCGTCAGATTGGGATTGAATGTGGGTTGGTTGGCAAGTGCGAGGATTTCTCCGGTGCGCGGGTTCTGCACAATGACTGTGCCGCTAATGGCGTGAGTCTGCTGCATTCCCGTCGCCAGTTCGCGTTCGGCAATGTACTGGATCTGCTGATCGATTGTGAGAACTACGTTCTCACCCGGCTCGGGCTGCTTTTCGACACTGCCGAACCATTTACGGTGAGCGTCGACCGAGATGAGCATGCGTCCTGGGCTGCCGCGCAGTTTGTCGTCATACTGACGCTCGATCCCGCTCAGACCCTCGTCATCCATGCCAACGTAACCCAGCACCTGGGCCGCCAGTTCGCGCTTGGGATAAAAACGCCTGGACTCTTTCTGGAAGTAAATTCCCCGCAAATTCAGCGAGCGTATCCGGTCGGCAGTCTCCGCATCTGCCTTGCGCGCCACCCAACAAAACGTGCGCGCAGCTTTGCATTTGGCCAGGGTTTCGCGCGGATCGGTTTTGGTAATTCTCGAAATCAGCGAGATGGTCCCGGCGAGGTCGGGGATTTCCGTGGGGACAGCGAACGCGGAATCCACGGAAATTGACATCGCCAGTTCGCGCCCGGTCCGATCGTAGATGATTCCGCGCCTGGCTGAGACCTCCTCCGTACGCTCGCGCTCATGCATGGCGCGCTTTTCAAAACTGCCGTAGCGAAAGATTTGTAGGTAGACCAGACGCAGACAAATGCCCCCGCACCACAGCACGAGAACTGCGGCCAGCAGGTAGAGTCGGGCATTGGTGCTATTGCGGGGTGTGTTGGCAGCCACGGATCGCGCCCTCTAGACAAACATGGCGGCCCGCCGATTTAGGGAAGCCGCCAGGAACTGGGCCACGGATTTGCACCGATATTCACGGATTCTCTTCTTGCCTGAATCCGTGTTCATCCGCGTAAATCCGTGGCTATTTTTTTTAGTGGACGGGCGAAGCCCGCCTTCCGCAAACTCAAGGCAACGAGACTACCGATATCGAAGCGCTGGCCATCACCGGTTCGTTGACATCCGGCGTGGCGGACTCCATGCGGATTACCTGGCCCGCCTGGGGTGGTTGCATTCCGTACTGCCGGGCCAGCCGATCAATCCGTTCCGGAGAGCGCAGTGACGCCTCTTCCAATCGGAGCGTGCGGTTCAGTTCCGTAAGTCCATTGCATTCGTTCTTCATGAATTCGATCTTGTAGCCGTACTCGATGGCCTTGAAGTGCTGCCAGGTATAAGTCATGACCAGTAGAAAAAGGCAGCCCAGGGCGACGCCGAATTGTCTCATCTCGCGGCTTCGTCGAGGATCTTCGAGTTTTACCAGGCGCGAATTGTCAATCGGCTTGGCGAAGTAGATTTCCGGTGTGCCAGTCCAGCACGGCTTGCGCCGCCGGCTTCGCACTGCGCCTTGTACTGCCACGACTGCTGCGGCCATTTACGCCACCCCAAGAAACGTGGAATCGAACGCTCGTTCACCTTCGATTGCTGTATACCAGTACGGCGGGTGCGCGTCGCGGGAGTCATTTATGTGAGCGTGCGTCTCCGCGCACTCGACAGTTGAAATCAGTTCATCAATTAAAGTGCCCGTAAACATCACCAGCCTCCGTTTTACTTTGGTCTCTTTTCTTTTCTAACTAGCTTGTCATCCCGAGTGAAGCGAGAAAGCTGCGGTTTCTCCGCGAAGCAAACTGCAGATTCCTCGCTTCGCTGGGAACGACAATTCTTAGACAACTAAACTCTTTCCGCCGCCCGCAACTTCGCGCTGCGCGACCGCGGATTGGAATCAATCTCTTCTTCCCCGGCGGTCACAGGCTTTTTGGTCAGCAACTTGTAATTACCCTGCTTCACTCCCTCGCGGAGAGCATCTTTCACGATGCGGTCCTCCAGCGAGTGGAAGCTGATGATCACCAACCGTCCGCCTGGTTTGAGCACCCGCGGGGCTGCATCGAGCAGCGCCCGCAGGTCCCTCAACTCGTTGTTTACGAAGATTCGGATTGCCTGGAAAGTTCTGGTCGCCGGATGAATCCTTCGTTCGGCCTGATTCATTGGCCGGGCCGCGGCTGATATGACATCCGCAAGTTGTGCGGTAGATCGTATCGGCCGCGACCGGACAATGGCTCTGGCGATTCTCCGCGACCTCCTTTCCTCACCGAATTCGTAAATCAGATTGGCGAGTGTGACCTCGTCGACCTGGTTTACCACTTGTTCGGCGGTCTGCCCGGCTTGCGGATTCATTCGCATGTCGAGCGGTCCTTCCGCCTGAAAACTAAAGCCTCGCGCGGGATCGTTTAGTTGCAAGCTGCTCATGCCCAAGTCGGCCAGCAAACCATCGATGGCTGTTGGTCGTTGGTCATAGGCAACTTCTGCAAAGGATTTGTGGAGCAGAGTGATCAAAGGCCAGTCCGGCTGTTGATCTTGACCAACGACCAACGACGAACGACCAACGACCAGTCTTTCTCGCGCGATGTCCAGCGCCCCAGGATCTTTATCGAGCCCAATCAAATGTCCCGGTGCGCCGAGGCGTCTTGCGATTTCGAAACTGTGCCCGCCCAGACCCACCGTAGCGTCGATATACGTCCCGCCGCGCTGGATAGCTAAAAAGTCGATCGCTTCTTTTAAAAGAACAGGAACATGGCTCATTTTGCTTCCACCGCCATGCCCAACCCCCTGAGGGGTGTCTGTTGAACCCTCGGCCACTAGATGCCCAATTCGTCGAGCGTCTTCTCATCCTCAGCCGTGAACTTCTCTTCTTCCATCTGCTGCCGGTACGCTTGTAGGTTGCGGACTTCCAGATACGTCTGGTATCCGCTGACCGCTACTTCTCCCTTGATCTCCGCCGCATCGCGCAACAGTTGGGGCATCAGCAACCGCCCCTGCCCATCCATCTCGACCACCTGTCCCCAATAGTTCACTTTGCTTAAGAACTTTTTCTTCGTGGGGTTGAAGGTCGACAGCCCTGCCAACTTCTGCTCGATCCGCTCCCATTCCTCGAAGGGATACACTTGAGCAACCTTCCCATCCAGGCTGGTGATGTAAAATTGCGTTCCATACTTCTCGTCGATTACGCGTTTGAATTCCGCGGGGACCTTGAGCCGTCCCTTTTCGTCGACGCGAGTTGGGTGATTGCCGCGAAACATGTGTTCGGCCCTTTGCCGGGCCGGAAAGTCTGTGAGCAACAACTGCCACAGCTACGAGGGAGGTAAAAGCGGCCAAAATGCTGGTCGATTGCGGTTCGTTAGGGCTGTTTTTGGGGGTGTCAGCTTCAAATTCCACTGGCGCCTCTCAGTTTTCCAGTCTTGCCCACGACCTTTACTGCGTCGACCACTTTATACCACTTTCAACCACATCTTACGCCTAAGCTGTTTGTTGTCAATAACAAAGTTAGGGGTTGTTGCCCCATCCCATGTCCTCAATTGGAAAGCACCATAAATTGTAGCTAACTGATTCGGTGACCACCATGGGTAGCGTTTAGAGTCTTGAGTCCATTTTAGATGTTCTCCTATTGTTCGCCCTTGACATTTCCACATTTAAGTAGGTGGCCGATGGGAAAATGAATTTGCCAATGATCCATCGTGTCGAGTTCGAGCAGTGGGTACCGGTGGCGACCGAGAAAGTCTTCCTGTTTTTTGCCAATCCGAACAACCTGCCTCGCATTATGCCTCGCGAGACTGGAACTAAACTCGTGGCGCTGAGACTTGCGCCTCCTCCTCCCGTTCCCATCGGACAGCAAGCCATTCCGAGAGATGACTCGCTTGCGGGCTTAGGCTCGGAGATCGTAACCTCCTTTCGACTCTTTCCATTTCTTCCCCTCCGCGCGCAATGGATCGCCCTAATCACGGAGTTCGAATGGAACCACCATTTCGCCCGACATACAAAGGGAAGGTCCATTCAAGCGATTTCAACATCGCCACGAGTTTTCAACGAAGACGCGAAACAACGTGAAGGGGACAATAGTCCGTGACGTGATCGAGTACGACCCAGGCTTTGGGCTGCTGGGTCAGCTACCGCAGAAATTCTTTATCGCTCCGAGCCTCAGGCAAACATTCGAGTACCGGCAGCAGATGCTGGAAAAACTGCTGGGCTAAGCAAGTTTGGTGATACACTCCCGCCGTCGTTTCCTTTCTCCTTTTTAAATCGACAATCGGAGGTGGTCCATGGGCTTGAACCGCAGTCGGATCTGGCTGGGAGGCTTAGCCGGAGGTGTGGTCTGGTTAATCTGGAGCTTCCTGGTCGGGCAATTCATCATTGGGAACGCACGTTATCTGGCGACGCAAAATGCCGGCCTGTTTTTGAAGACGCCGCGCTACCCGTTCTTTGCGGGACAGTGGATTTTGATCCTGTTTGTGCTGGCCATGATCGTCGCGCATTTGTACGCTTGGGCACGCCAGACTCTCGGCCAAGGTCCTGGGACTGCGCTAAAGATTGGATTCCTCGTAGGTTTCGCCGCAGGCTTCCCCGGAAACTTCGCCCAAGCCTGTTGGTCACCGATCGATCGTACGTTTCCCTTGGGCTGGATGCTGGATATGTGGGTAGGCTCAATTCTGGCGACGCTGGTCGCGGGATGGCTCTACAAAGATTAATTTCGTGTGTAGGCGGGCCGCCAAGCCCGCCTACTTGAGTGGCTCCACGACAACCGCCGTCCCATAAGCCAACACTTCAGTGACGCCTTGCATAATTTCCGTGGCGTCGTAGCGAGCGCCTACGACTGCGTTTCCGCCCAGTTCGGCGGCGTGTTGCAGCATCAAGTCAAAGGATTCGGCGCGAGTCTTTTCGCACAGATTCGTGAGCAGCGTGATGTTGCCGCCCAGGATAGTTTGCAGTCCCGCTCCAATGGTGCCAAAGATTGATCGCGACCGAACCACGATGCCGCGAACCACGCCAAGGCTGCGAA
>Ga0210406_10007901_pt1 | contig 10721 bp, 12 predicted proteins | sample IncBWC30MmetaG_FD_155454 | JGI IMG/M metagenome (GOLD analysis project Ga0210406, IMG submission 155454) | Forest soil microbial communities from Barre Woods Harvard Forest LTER site, Petersham, Massachusetts, United States - Inc-BW-C-30-M | ecosystem: Environmental > Terrestrial > Soil >... | reverse complement strand
AGTCAGCAGCCCCGGTATCAAGAACGACGTTGCGCACCCGCGATCGCGCCGCAATGGGCTTTCTGGTGACCATCATCACTTCTCGGCATTCCGGAATTGCTAGCAGCTCCGCGACCGCTGCACCACCGACTTGCCCAGTACCACCGAGGATAATTGCGGCGAAATTCTGATTCATAAAGACGACCTCTGCTGAGGGAAGGATGCGACAGCCCCGTTCATCCCAAGAGGGAAGCATACTTGGTGTAGGTTCTAAATTGAGCCAATAAGGCATCTCTTCCTCAATTGGCGCTGTCAGGCTGATGCACTTATTGAGCGCCTTCAGGAGTCAGCGCAGACAGTTAGTCCTCGGAAACGCGCTACTGGTTAGAAGATCGGGGACAGGTTCATGCCTTTCGCCGCGGTAGGGGAGGCCGCTTCCAATGGCGAAGAACAAACGCAAACGAGTCCCGAAAACGGTCCTCAAATTACCCGATCTAGAACAATCGAAGTCTGCAGTCTTGAACAGTCTCACGTCTTCGAGTTCAAAGCGCTCGTACGACCATGCCATTCGTGAATTCATCGACTGGTACTGTTCGGAGCCCAGGCTAGCCTTCAACAGGACCGTGGTCACACGGTATCGAATCGCACTCGAACAGCACCCGTACGCCCGTCGACGATTAACCTGAGATTGGCGGCGATACGCCGGCTGGCGTATGAAGCATCCGATTGCTTATCCCGGATCTTGCGGCAGGCATTCGGCGTGTGAAGGGCGTCAGGCGGCTGGGAGTGCGTGTCGGGAATTGGCTGACGGCGGAGGAGGGCAAGAAGTTTCTCGGCGCTGAGACAGCCTACATCCTTCGCAGCCGACGAAACCGCGCTTTGCTCTCGCTTCTCATCGGCTGCGGCCTACGGAGAGCTGAGGTTACAACCTTACGGTTAGTGGATCTTCAGCTTCGGGAAGGCCATTGGGTCATCGCTGACCTGACAGGAAAAGGTGGCCACATCCGAACAATCCCCGTTCCGCAGTAGGTGAAGGAGGCGGTCGACAGCTGGACTGTCGGTGCCGGCATCACTTCAGGTCCGTTGCTACGGTCTATCAACAAAGCAGGCAGAATTTGGGGACACGGCTTTACACCCAAGGTCATCCGGGCAGTCGTGAAAGCAAACGCGAAAAGCTGTGGTCTGCCATCGGTGGCGCCGCACGATTTGAGAAGGACCTGTGCGCGATTGTGTCATCAGGCAGGAGGTGAACTAGATCAGATTCAGTTCTTGCTCGGCCACGTTTCAATTCAGACGACCGAGCCTACCTCGGGTGCAAGCAGCGTTTTCACGATGCGGTTAGTGATCACATCGGCCTGGGGCCGGATGCGCCGTCGTGAGGAACCGGCGTAGAAATTGGTATCCGCTGGCCGACTTGTCGTTACCAAAGGTCGGAAGTTTCTATGGTTAAGTGGCATAAATCGGTGCAACATATTCGACGCATTAAAGAACAGGCAATGTTAGCTTTGATGGGCCAGCCAATGTTGGCGGGAATCGATGATGAAGGAGATGTGGATGCGCTTCATGATGGTGGTGATCCGTAAAGGGTATGAAACGGGAGCTGCGGACGCAGCCCCTGGCGCGGAGGCGGTGGCCGAGATGATGGAGTACAACAAGAGCCTGCAGAAAGCGGGCGTGCTGCTCGGGCTCGATGGGCTCCTCCCCCCTTCGAGCGGAGCACTTGTTTCCTACGTGGACGGCAAGGCAACGGTTACAGAAAAACCGTTCGCTGAGGCCAAAGAGACTATCGGAGGCTACTGGATCATTCAGGTACGTTCGCGGGAAGAGGCGCTCGAATGGGCCGGACGAGCACCGATGGCCAACAACGAGATCATCGAAGTGCGCCAAATCTACGAGAGGGCCGATTTCTCCATAGTCGTGCAGAAAGAAACCGTGCAGAAAGCAGCCGAAGGCTTCGAGGAGCTTTCGAACACGGCTGCGGCAAAGGCGTGAGCGACACACATAAAGCGATCGAGGCCGTGTGGAAGATCGAGTCCACGCGACTCATCGCAGGGATTGCCCGCGTTACCCGCGACATCGGCATTGCGGAGGAACTCGCTCAGGATGCGCTTGTTGCAGCTCTCGAACGATGGCCGGACGAAGGTATCCCAGAAAAACCTGCCGCGTGGCTGATGACAGCGGCAAAGCGGCGCGCCATCGACGCTCTGCGCCGTGGCCGGATGCTGGAACTAAAGCATGGAGACATTGCGCGAGAGCTGGAATTCCAGCAGCAGCGGCTGGGTGAAGCAATGGATCAAGCTTTGGACCAGGTCATTGATGATGATGTCCTCCGCCTCATCTTTACCGCCTGCCATCCCGTCCTCGCGGTTGAAGGGCGCGTTGCGCTCACGCTGCGCGTGGCCTGCGGCCTCACCACAGGCGAGATTGCCCGCTCTTTTCTGGTCCCCGAGAAAACATTAGGCCAACGCATCTTCCGAGCCAAGAAGACACTCGCCGAGGCCCATGTTCCCTTTGAGACCCCTCGCGGTGACGAGTTGCGAAAGCGGCTTGAATCCGTGCTGTCCGTGGTCTATCTGATCTTCAACGAGGGATACACCGCAACCTCCGGAGAGGAGTGGATGCGGGCATCACTCTGCGATGACGCACTCCGCCTTGGGCGCATGCTGGCGGAGCTTCTTCCCGAGGAATCAGAGGTCCACGGTCTCCTGGCGCTGATGGAGTTGCAGGCGTCGCGTACCGCAGCGCGTCGCGGACCAACCGGAGAAGCCGTTCTCTTGTCGGAACAGGATCGTTCTTTGTGGGACCATGCACAAATTCAGCGAGGAATGGCCGCGCTCCAGCGCGCGCAGCAGCTGGGTGGCGGCGCTCACAGTTACGCCCTGCAGGCGGCGATCGCTGCGTGTCACGCGCGAGCCAACACCGCAGCAGAGACCGACTGGGAGCGAACCGTGCTTCTCTATGACGCCCTGCTTCAGGTCAGCCCATCTCCCATCGTGGCGCTCAACCGCGCGGTAGCCGTCGGAATGGCGCATGGGCCGTCCGCTGGACTCCACGCGCTCGATGCTCTCGCAGCTGAGCCCGCGCTGGCCAACTATCATCTGCTACCGAGCGTCAGGGGAGATCTGCTGGTGAAGCTGGGACGATATGCCGAAGCGCGCGAAGAGCTGCAACGCGCAATCGCAATGACGGACAATGTTCGGGAGCACGAATTGCTGTCGAGAAAACTAAAGCAGGCGATGTTCATCGATTGAGATAAAAAATCTTGGACTATTTGTAGAATTCGGGTCAGGCCGTTCGTCGACATAATGAAGGCAGGTCAGACCGGCCCGCCCGAAGACCGATACAGGATAAAAGGAGAAGTTATGCCACACTATTTGGTTATGGGTCACCTCCCCGACAACTTCGACCCATCTACAGTGGACGAAGCGACGGTACACAATATCAACATGCTCAACGACGAGTTGGAAGCTGCTGGTGCCAGGCTTGTCGCTGCCGGCCTCAGCGCACCCAGCCAGGCGAAGTCGCTGCGGGCGCAGCCCAATGGCGAAGTGCTCATCACCGACGGCCCGTATCTGGAAGCCAAGGAGCACATTGGCGGTTTTACGATACTGGAAGCCGCTGACATGGACGAGGCGCTGGCGTGGGCGCGCAAGTCTGTCATCGCCTGCCGGACGCCGGTCGAGGTGCGCGAGATCCCATACAGCAACCTGCCGAATGGCACACCTCACCCATCGCGCCAGCGAAAGCCGTAAGCACCCCCACCGTCGAAACCGGCTCCTCCTCCGTCCTCGACAACGGTCTCGACGACGGCAACGGGCGGACGAGCGAAATTTCCACGACGATTTGTAGAATTCCAGTGCCGCCGTTCGTTAACAAAGTGAAGTGCCGACAAACGCCCTTGTATTCATCAGTTCAACAGGGAGCGTCGCGTTCTGTTTGCTGTCTCCCTTTCTGACGGGACTTCGGACAACGCGGCGTTATCGGGTTGCCCCTTTCCATTTCGGCGGCGTATGGTTCGGGCGATAGCAGAAGCGCCAGAATCTCTGCGACTGGCCTTTCTTCCTCACCGCCTGCGAGCGTGTCGAACATTCCGAGCACCTGCCCGCGAAACCGTATCGCGCGCTCGATTTTTGAACGCAGCTCAGGAAACGCGATTGCAACATTTTGAAGTTGCTGGAGATCTTTGTCGGAGATCCGGATGAGTTCGCGCATTTTAGGAATACCGCCATCGCCTCAGGCAATGGCTCTGTCGTCCACTCGTTTCATTACATCCAAAATTATCTGAACGACGGTCTGATCGCCGACCGCGGTATTGATCATGGTGTGGTAGATGGCACGGTCTGGCCATTCGACATGAAAGTATTTCTGGATGAAAGCGGCGCGCTCTCGGTCAACGGTATCCACCAGTTGTTGTGCGTCATTCTGGCTCTTGCCGCGCGCCAGCAGGCGGCGAATTTTATCTTCGCGCGGAGCATAAAGAAACACACGGACCGCGTCCGGCATGGTGCGAAGAAAATGCTGCGAGCCCCGCCCGACGATCACAGAATTGCCGGTTTTGGCGGCGTGTTGAACGACCCGTTCGGTGATTTTCAAAATGCTTTCGCTGTCCACCACGTTCAATTTGTGCGCATTGAGGCTGCCTTCATAACTTCCGCGCAAAAATGATTTGAACAGCCGATAGTAGAGCGGATCGGTGCGTTCCTCGCGAACTTCGACCACGGCTTTGGGACAATTCGCAAGCCTCGCAATTTCCTCGGTCAACAACTGGTCCCAAAGCTTCCAACCGAGTTGCGTCGAAAGCAATTGCGCGATTTCGCCTCCGCCGCTGCCGTATTCGCGTTCGATGGTAACAATTTTGATCATGACCTTTGTCCGCAAGCTGGGAAAAACTTCGCTGCGTTTTGTGCGGTTCGCTCGATTTGTATCCGCTCCATTATTCCACGATCACCTGCCCGCCTCCACCGGGATCATTTTTCTTCAAGGCAAACGACAGGCAAAACATGATCGCGGCGCCTACTGCCAGTACCATGAAAACATCTATGTAAGCCAGGCTGGCCGCCTGCGCTTGAAGGTTCTGGTAGATTCTGGCAACGGCAACGGACTGCGCATCGTGGAGGCTGACTCCGGAGTTGGCGATGCGCTGTGCCAGGCCGTTTGCCGCATTTTGGAAATTAGGATTGTCGGGCCTGGCGTAGCCGACAAGCCTGGCTTGATGGAATTGCGAGCGGCGCGCAATCAACGTTGTAACGACAGAGGTTCCAACGCTGCTGCCCATATTGCGCATGAAATTGACGATACCGGCCACTGCATTGTTCTTTTCCGGCGAAATTCCGATGTACGCCACGAGGGTAATCGGGACAAAGAGAAAACCCAAACCAATCACCTGGGCGATGCGCAAAAGAGTGGCGGCTCTGAAGCTAATCTGTAAATCAATCCGTTTGGTGGAATAAAACATTGCGATCGACAAAGCCAGCCATCCAAAAGCGATCAGGTAGCGCGCCTGGAACTTGGTCGTTAGTTTGCCCATGATTGGCATCTCAAAGAGCAAAACCAGTCCCCCGGCCGAAAGCGCGAGTCCAGCCAGTTCCGAAGTGTATCCCAATAGCGTCTGGAGGAATTGCGGCATCAGCACCAGGGAACTGAAGAGCAGGATTCCCAGAACGAACATCATCAAGCTGGAGCTGGCGAAGTTGAAACTCTTGAACATGCGAACGTCAATGATCGGAGTCTTGTGAAACCACTCCCAGATCACCAGCGCGATCAGGCAAAGGGTCGCCGTGACGATCAGAGTGGTGATGAAGCGCGAACCAAACCAATCATCTTCCTGGCCCTTGTCCAGCAGCACCTGCAAGGCCCCGATTCCTAGAGTCAAAAGGGCGATTCCGATGTAGTCCAGCTTGAGGCCGGCGGATTTGAGCCGAGCTATGTAAGGCGGATCTTCGACAAAGCGCCGCACCAAAAACCATGTGATCACCCCAACTGGAAGATTGATAAAAAAAATCCATCGCCAGGAATAGTTGAAGGTGATCCAGCCGCCCAGTGTCGGTCCTATCGTCGGCGCCATAATGGCTGTGATGCCGTACAACGCGAAGGCCAGACCTCGCTGCTGCGGGGGAAAGGTGTCTGCAAGAATGGCCTGAGCCATCGGCTGCAAACCTCCCCCGCCTGCTCCTTGCAGCACGCGGAACAGGAGCAGAAGGCCGAGACTTGGCGCCATGCCACAGAGCAAAGAGCTCACCGTGAAGATAGCGAGACAGCTCATGAAAAAACGTTTTCGCCCCAACGCACCCGCGAGCCAACCACTGATGGGCAGAATGATGGCATTCGAAACGAGATACGAAGTCAAAACCCAGGTACTTTGATCGTTGCTCGCCCCAAGGTTGCCCGCCATGTACGGCAGGGCCACGTTGGCGATACTGGTGTCAAGAACTTCCATGAACGCCGCCAGCGCGACGACCACGGCGATCAGCCACGGATTGAATTTCGGCCGCCAAACTTCCTGATCGATGGTGAGAGCAGCGGAACTCATTGTAGATATACGTCTGGCACGACATTCATGCCGGGCCGAAGTTGATGATCGCGGTTTTCGCTCTGATCAAGGACGATTTTTACCGGAATCCTTTGCACAATTTTCACGTAGTTGCCGGTGGCATTCTCCGGTGGAAGCAGGCTAAAGAGAGGGCCGGTTGCGCCGGCAATACTGTCTACATGGCCCTTCAGAGTTTTACCGGACGAATCAATATGGATTTCCGCGCGTTGTCCAACTCGCATGCGCCGCAGCTGAGTCTCTTTGAAATTGGCGGTGACCCAGACTTCATTGAGCGGCACCACGGTGAGCAGTTGCTGTCCCGGTTGAATGTTTAGTCCTACCACGACTGTTTTATTCACTTCGCCGGATACCGGCGCAACGATCTTGGTGTATTGAAGGTTCAGCTGAGCTTGCTCGAGAAGCGCGCGCTTTTGCTCGACATCCGCAATGGCGGCGCGCACCCGCGATTTTGTGGACGACACTTGCTGAGGTCCAGTCTCGGCGGACTGGTGATTGGCGTATGCCTGGGCCAACTTGCTCTGGGCCTGTTGCACAAATTGTTCCGCGGCGGACTCATTCGCGCTGGCAGCGGCGACCGCGGCCGTGCTGGATTTGGCGCTGGCCAACGCCTGGTCATAAATCTGCGCGGCCACTTCGCGCTTATCCACCAGTAACTTGTAGCGATGCAGATCGTCCTGCGCGCGCACATCGTTGGCCTGAGCTTCTTCGAACTGGGCATGCGCGGCGGTCAGTTGTCTTTGCGCGGCTATGATTCCCGCCTGGGCATTTTCGATATCGGAGGCGGTGAACTTCAGTTGACTGGTGGTGTTGATGGTGGCGATCGGCACGGTGACATTCAGCGATTGGGCGGTGGCTTCGGCGTTCGAAAGATTGGCCTCGGCCTGCGCAACTGCAACTTCGTAATCCTTCGGGTCTATCTCAACGAGTACAGTGCCTTTCTCCACCCACTGGTTGTCCTCCACGTTCACACGAATAACGTAGCCGGAGATACGCGCGCTGACCGGATAAAGATGAACGTCCGCCTGGGCATCGTCGGTTGATTCATAGCTGCTGAAGTAGCGCCACAAAAAAAAGCAGCTAACAAGCAGTACCACGGCGGCGATCAGAATAATGAAGGTTCTTCGGCGTCTTGGACCGCCGTAGGAGGGCGTGGTATACACGGTATCGGTCACCGGCGCCGGTTCCGTCGGGAACTCCTTGCCGGCTGGAGGAACCGGGCGCGCTGGGCTTTCGTCCGCCATGTTTATTTTTCCTTGAAGTATTCCCTGACGCTGTTTTCGGCGACGCCAATCGCGCGAGCCAGGGAAATTTTCGCGAAATTATAACTGTAGAGGCTAGAGATGTACTGCTCGTGCGCGCTGGCAACGGCTTCTTGCGACTGCACCACTTCCACGGTATCGGTGACACCAGCGGTGAATCGATCGCGCGACTGAACAAGAGTTTCTTCCGCCAAAGTAATATTGCTTCTTGCCACGTCGACCAGTTCTGCCGAAGACTGCAAGTTCAACAACGCGGTGCGAACGTCAGCATCGATCTGAGCGCGCAGGTTATCGAGGCGTTCGCGGGTCTGCGCAAGTTTCGCATCGGCCTGTAAGACGTCGCCATGGACGCTACCTCCTTGAAAGATGGGAATCGAGAGTGTCCCTCGCAGGTCGAATACTTGCGTCGCGGTGCTGGGATGCGAGCCTGCGGCGCCATAATCAGCATTGAAGGAGAGCGACGGCAGATAGCCGGCCACCGCAGCTTTGCGCGAGAATTCCGCAGCGCGTACGTCGGTCATGGCCGCCTGGTAGTCGGAACGCGAGGCGTACGCGCGCTTCAAGGCCTCCTCCACGCTAACCATTTCGAATGGCTGATACGGAGACTTGTCCGTCAATTCGAATTGCTGACCGGGAGACAGGCCTATCACGCGTGCCAACGTCAGTTTTTGGATTGCGAACGTGTTCTGCGCTTGAATCAATTGCTGCTGCCGGGTCTGCAGCTCTACCTTGGCGCGAAGTCCGTCGATCGCCGGTGACGTGCCTGCATTCACCTGGTCCGAGGCTTGGTTGTACAGTGCCTCTGCGGTCTTGACCTGCGCCTCCGCAGTTTCGATGCGAGCCTCGTCCGCGATGGCCTGCAAGTACGTATAGCCCACAGCGAGTACGACGAGATCGCGGGCGTCTTTGTAGGAATATTCGGCGGACTTCACGCTCTGGCGGGCTGCACGGGCGGCGCTAATCGCTTTCCAATCAAACAAGGTCTGCGTCACGGCAAAGCGCGAATCGAAATAGGAGAAGGGTCCGACCGAGGCTGGAATTTGCAACCCGCCAAAACTGCCCAGACCCAGTTCGCCGAGATTAATTTCCGATGCAGTCAAATAGGGTGCGGCGTAAACATGCGGCAGGAGTGCGCTCAGCTGCTGCCAGCGCTGTCCGCGAGCCGCGCGAATGTCCGCATTTGAAAGCAACACGCCGAGATTTTGTTTGAGTCCGCGGTCGATGGCGCCCTGCAACGATAGCGGTAGCAGACCCGGAACGGACTTTTCCGGCACGCTGCCGGCGAAGGGGCTCACTCCACCGGTTCCAGGAATGGCTTGGCCCGGAGTGCTCGGACTGGAAGCTGTTCCGGATTGTGCGAAGCTCGGTTGTGCGAGGCCGCTGGCGGCGCACAGTAAGATTCCGGACCATGCGAATGCGCGGCCGCGATCATAACGAAGCTGCAAGTGAGCCTCCTCGATCCTGCATTTTTCGCGGAGAAGGGCCGTTATATTAGGCCGTCCGTCGTTTCCTGACAACTAGCAGATGGATGTACGCACACTTCTTTTCGCTTATCGTAAGGATGGGTCCTTTGCCGCGGCGGCGCGAGACCTACCGCGTTATTGTTTGATGAACTCGACGTCGAGTGTAATGGTGACTTCATCACCGACCATGAATCCGCCCGTTTCAAGAGTCGCGTTCCAGACCAGGCCGAAGTCTTTGCGATTGATTTTTGTGGTGGCCTCGACGCCAATGCGAGTGCCGCCCCATGGATCTTTCTGTGGCGCGCTCGGCGCTTCGGCATCCAGCGTCACCGTCCGGGTTACGCCATGAATTGTGAGGTCACCCTCGACCGCGAAATCGCCACCCTCTTTCTTGGAGACCTTGGTGGACTTAAAGATGATATTGGGAAATTTTTCGACTTCAAGAAAATCCGCGCTTTTGAGGTGGGCATCGCGCTGCGGCTCGCGCGTGTTAATGCTATTGGCATCGATGGTGACTTCAAGGGCCGACTTGCTGGCATCAGAAGAGTGCTGCAAGGTGCCCTTGATGGAGGTGAATTCTCCCTTCACATTGGAAATCATCAGGTGCTTGACCTTGAACTGCGCGGTGGAATGAACGGGATCGACGTGCCAGGTGCTGGTGCTGGGTTCGGGTTGTACGGCGGTGCTCATGTTGAAATCCTCCTTGTTATAATGATTGTCGTGGTAACGACTAATACCCTGTTGATGTGTGGGCGTTGGGTTTGGTTACATCGCGGGCGGGCTACTCCCGCCCTGCAGGATAACCCAGGTGCCTAATGCAAAAAACCCGCAAAAGAACGAGAACCGCTCAGGCTGCTAGTCGTCGTTGGATTGTGACCGACAGTCCAATTCGGTAATTCGTATCATTTCGGCGAGAGCGGCAACCACGAGAGAGGCCCGATTTTATGAAGAAGGAAGATCGTTTTTCCAAGTTAAGGGAAGTCAAGAACCGCTGCGCGGCCAGGAAGAAGGCAGTGGGAATCAATTTGAGCCCGGAAGTCATCGACTACTTTAGAGCGTAGTTTCAAAACCTCTGACTGATCTCTTGTACTTGCGCGGTCGACTTGGTACGGTCGCGCATGGCACAGCCCCTCTTGGACGATGCGCTGTGGGCGCGTCTCGAGCCGTTGCTTCCGAAGCCCCGTCGCCGTGCGCGGCAGACGGCCGCGGGTCTCCGAGCGCGCGGCGCTCACCGGTATCCTGTTTGTGCTGCGCGGCGGGTTGCCGTGGCAGATGTTACCGCGTGAAATGGGATGCCGATGGGGCGCCTTGTTTCGCCATCTGCGCCTGCCCCGCCTTGGTCATCAAGCGCGATTGTTCGTACATCTCGATCCACTTCTCGCTCGAAATCGCCGAGATCAGCTTGCCAATCGCTTCGAGCGGCAAATCGTCCGGCGACTCGAAATGAACGCAACACTTCCCCATGTCGAG